>Ga0101944_10000994_pt1 | contig 68401 bp, 68 predicted proteins | sample DewCreD2012metaG_FD_75245 | JGI IMG/M metagenome (GOLD analysis project Ga0101944, IMG submission 75245) | Hot spring sediment bacterial and archeal communities from British Columbia, Canada, to study Microbial Dark Matter (Phase II) - Dewar... ... | reverse complement strand
TCACCATCGCCACGCTGAGAGCCACGGCCTAACCGGTCGAGAGAACCACCGGTCCCTGATGCGCGCCGACGGGGGTGAGCAGTCGGCGGGAGGCCTCCCAACCCTTTATTTCCAATCGAGACAGACATCACACACTGATTTGCGGCCGCAGGCAGCGCCGTCAGCGCAACTCTGAATCGCGGCCAGAGGCGAAGCCAATTGTTATGTGACGATCCAATCGTCTTCATTGAACAGCCCGGCTGCTTGGCCGCCGTCCGCGTGTGCCTCCGCCCGCGCCATTCCCCTGCCCCGTCTCACGCGGAGCGATTCTTTCCCTCGCGACCGCCTTTCCCCGGCAGCCCCGCCGGATTCTCGTGCGCTCGTTCCTGGAACGCTCCCTTCAGCGCCGCCGCCAGCGAGACCGCCGATTCCCCGTACCGATCCCGCATTTGGTCCGCCGCGGACAGCGCCTTCCTCCACCGCCCTTCCTGCTCCGCGTCCAGCAAACTCAACTGTCCCGGGCTTCGCACCAGAGACGATGCCTGAACTCCCAGCAGGCGCACCGGCCGGCGGTTCCAGTTCTGAGAAAAGAGCGACCTCGCCTCGGAGTGAAGCTCGGTGTCGATGTCCGTTGCGTGGGACAGAGTCCGTGCGCGTGTAATCGTCTTGAAATCCGAGGATCGCAGCTTGATCTGCACGGTGCGGGCGTGCAATCCATGCTCCCGCAATCGCCGCCCCACCATTTCGCAGAGCTTCGCCAGTGTCGCCTCCAGCGTCCCGCGGTCCGCCGTGTCCTCGTCGAAGGTGTGCTCGTGGCTGATCGACTTCGGCTCGTCCTCCCCGCCAATCTCCGAATCGAACCAGCCTCCGGCGTCCTCGCCGCGCGCCTTGCCGGCCAGCGCCAGCCCCCACCGGCCGAACCGTTCCTCGAGCAACTGTTCATCCAGCCGCGCAAGATCACCCACCTTTCGGATGTTCAGTTCATGCAGTCTCTGCTCCGTGACTTTGCCCACCCCCGGAATCTTTCTCACATCGAGCGGCGCCAGCCATCGGCTCTCGCACCCCGGCAGCACCCACAGAATCCCGTTCGGTTTGGCTTGATCGGATGCGACCTTGGCTGCCAGCCGCGAAGCGGCGATGCCGATGGAGCAGTTCAGCGCCGTCTCCCGTTTCACCGCCTCGTGCAGCTTGTGCGCCGCCGCCAGGGGCGGCCCGTGCAGCCGCTCCGTGCCGGTCATGTCGAGGTAGGCTTCGTCAATCGAAGCCATCTCCACCTTGGGCGAATACCGGCTCAGGACCGCGAAGACCTTCTCTGAATACTCCCGGTACCGGGCTGGATGGCCCTCCACGAAGATCGCCTGCGGGCAGAGCTGGTAAGCCTGGCGGAGCGGCATCGCCGAATGGACGCCGAACTTCCGGACGGCATAGGACGCGGCGGAGACCACGCCGCGCTGGTTGGGCCTGCCGCCCACCACAACGGGCTTGCCCTTCAGAGACGGGTCGAACAACTCCTCGACGGAGACGAAGAACGCGTCCATGTCGACATGGAAGATGCACCGTCCGTCGGTCCGCCGCTCGTCCACCATTCAATCTTCGCGCAGGCGCGCGCAGATTACACGGGGGATGCCGGCCAGATCCTCCGTGACGCGCACGTCGCGCCACGCCCCGCCGAGCATGGCCCGCACCGCATCGTGTGCCCGAAAACCCAGTTCCATCACCAGGACTCCGCCGGGGCGCAGGCAGCCAGCCGCCTCAGCCTCCAGCCGCTGATAGATCTCCATGCCCGTCTCGCCGGAAAACAACGCCTGGTGGGGCTCGAAGTCGCGCACTTCCCTCTGCATGCCCTCCGCCTCCGAATGCGCCACATAGGGGGGGTTGGAAACGATCAGGTCCAGCGAGCGAGGCCGGAAACAGGCGAGCACATCGCAGACGATGAACCGCGTGCGCGCGCCCAGGCGACGGCTGTTCTCCCGCGCCACGCGAATCGCCGGCAGCGAGACATCCGTCCCCAGGACTTCGGTCTTCCGTTCCAGACTCAGCGTGACGGCGATCGCGCCCGAACCGCAGCCGACATCCACGATGCGTTGCGCGCCCGGAGCGGCGGCAAGGGCCGCCTCGACCAGGTGCTCTGTCTCCGGCCGCGGAATCAGCACGTCCGGCGTCACCAGAAACTCACGCCCGAAGAACTCCTGGCGCTTCGTGATGTATTGCGTGGGCTTGCCGCGGATCCTCTCGTACAGGGAACGGCCGTAGTGGATGTAAGCGGCCTCGTCCACTTCCGCCTCGGGGTGGCCGTACAGATAGGCGCGCTCGCATCCCAGGGCGTGGGACAGGAGCACCTCCGCGGTCAGGCGCGGAACCGCGACGCCCGCTTCCTCAAGAAGCGCGCACCCCTGTTGCAGCGCCTTGTGAATCGTCACTGGGGACACCCGTCTGAGTCTGCTGCCTCAGTTTCTCGGCCTGATAGTGGGTCGTCAGCGCTTCGATCACGGCGTCCAGCCGCCCTTCCATGATCATGTCGAGCTGGTGCAAGGTAAGCCCGATGCGGTGATCGGTAACGCGGTTCTGGGGAAAATTGTAGGTGCGGATCTTCTCGCTGCGGTCGCCGCTCCCCACCATGCTGCGCCGCTCGGCGCCGATTTGCGCCCGCTGCTTCTCCATCTCGATCTCGTACAGCCGCGAGCGGAGCACGCGCAGCGCCTTGGCCTTGTTCTTGATCTGCGACTTCTCGTCCTGGCAGGAGACGACAAGATTTGTGGGCAGGTGCGTGATCCGCACCGCCGAATACGTCGTATTCACGGACTGCCCTCCGGGACCCGACGAACAAAACGTGTCGATGCGGATGTCCTTCGGATCGATCTGCACCTCCACCTCGTCGGCTTCCGGCAGCACGGCGACCGTGATCGCCGAGGTGTGCACGCGCCCCTGCTGCTCGGTCACGGGCACTCTCTGCACGCGATGCACGCCGCTTTCGTACTTCAGCTTGCTGTACACCTTGTCCCCGCTGACCAGGGCGATCACTTCCTTGTAGCCGCCGATGGCCGACTCGCTGACGGAACTGATCTCCACCTTCCATCCCTGCGATTCCGCGTAGCGGCAATACATTCGGAAAATCTCGGCCGCGAAGAGCGTAGCTTCGTCGCCGCCCGTGCCGGCCCGGATTTCGATGACGACGTTCTTTTCGTCGTTGGGATCGCGGGGCAGCAGCAGCACCTTGAGCTCGTTCTCCAGCCGCTCCAGTTCGGGCCCCAGGCGCTCGAGTTCTTCCGACGCCATGCCTCGAAGCTCCGGATCCGGCTCCTCCAGCATCTGGCGGGCCTCGCGCGCATCGCCGTCCGCCTTCTTCCACTCCCGGTACTTCGCCACGATCTCCGCCAGTTCGCTGTGGGATTTGGCGGTCTTGCGGTACCGTTCGGCGTCGCTAATGACGGCGGGGTCGGCCATCTGGCGGTTCAGTTCGTCGAACCGCGCCTCGATCTCATCCAGCTTTTGTCGGTATTGCATTGGCAGTCCGTCAGGCTACCACGAGGCGTCCGCCCTGCGCCTCCTCCAGAGCCATGGCGCCTTCCAGCGCCCGGATGGCCACTTCCAACTGGTCGTCCGAAGGCGGCTGCGTCGTAATCCTCTGGAGCCAGAGTCCGGGCCGCGTCAGAAAAGCGAGCAGCGAACCGCGCCGCCTGGCGGCCAGCCGGATCATCTCGTAGCTCAACCCTGCAATGACCGGAAGAAGGAGGATGCGAAACAGGAACTTCATCAGGAAGCCGTCATAGGGGATCAGCGCATACACCACGATGGCCACCACCATCACCACCAGCAGGAAGCTGGTCCCACACCTGGGGTGGAAAGTGGAGAAGGCGCGGGCGTGTTCCACGGTCACCGGACGGCCCGATTCGAAGTTGGACACCACCTTGTGCTCTGCGCCGTGGTACTCAAACACGCGGCGGATGTCCTTCCAGCGGGAGATTCCGTACAGGAACCCCAGGAAGATCAGCATCCGGATGATGCCATCCGTAAGGTTGAATGCAATCCGGCCCTGCACGGCCGGAATCCACCTTTCCAGCAGCGTGGTCAGATACAGCGGAACGAACTTGTAGAGGAAGACGAAAAACGCGAAGGAGAACGCCAGGTTCAGCCCCATCACCCAGGGCGAAATCTCCTGCTTCAACTCGGCGGAGTCCTCTTTGGCCAGGGCCGCGTTGGCGGAGTACCGCAGCGCCTTGATCCCCAGGTACATCGCTTGCCCGAGTGTGCCCACGCCGCGCAGCACGGGATACTTAAGCAGAGGGTAACGCTCGGACGGCTTGCACACGGGCATGCGGTCCGTAACGATGTTCCCTCCCGGCTGGCGAACCGCTACGCAGTAGCTGTGCGGGGCGCGCATCATGACGCCTTCCATGACCGCCTGCCCTCCGACGAGGATCTCCTCGTCCGCCCGCAGAAGAGGCAGCGAGTGCAGATGCGCGGCATTACGGAAGAACCAGAGAACGGACAAGGCCAGGACCAGCTCCTGAGTTCAGTATATCGGAGGCGCGGACCGCCGCGCCCCTCGGCTCCGTGGCGGCGCCGGGCCTGCTACTTGGCGGGGGCCGCCGGCGGCTTCGCCGGAGTGGCCGCGGGCTTGGCCGCCGCGGGAGCGGAAGTGGCGCCGGGCGCCGCGGCGGCGCCGGGCACGGGATTGAACTTGTCGTAGAGCGCCACGATCTCCTCGGTGACGTCGGCCGCCTCGGCCACGAAGACCACAGGCGTCTGGGGCGAGCCGATGTCCAGCACCAGCGTGTAGCCGTTGTCCTTGGCGTAACGGTCCACCACCACGCGCATCTTGGCGTAAAACTCCTGAAGGATCTTGTCGAGATCCTGCTGGTAGTCTTGCTGGGCGTCTTCGAAGTCCCGGTTCAGCTTCTTCGTCTTCTCAGCGATATCGTCATTGATTTTCTGCCGCGCGTCGTCGCTCATTGTGCTGGCGCCCTTGGCAAGCTGCTCGCGCAGCGCGTTGATTTCGTTCTGCCGCCTCTCGATCTCCTTGCGCTGCGGCTCGTAGCGGTTCTGCAATTCGGTGAGCGCCTTCTGGCCCTGCTGGGTGGCGCTGATGGCCCCTTCAAAGTGGATCACGCCCACCTTGCTGGGTTGCGTGGCGGCCTGCGCCCATACGCCGGAAGTAAACGCCAAAAAGGCGGACAGTAATAACGTGGCTGTGAGTCTCACAAACAAGCTCCTGGGGTGTGATTCGATGCTACCACAAACGATGGGTCCGCTCCCATGTCAAAAGGTGCGCCCAATCGTGAACCGGAACGTCTTCTTCTGTTCGATGAACGGAATCAGAGGCGCGGCAAGGTTCATTGCGTTGATGTAGGTGGTTCGGTTCGCGAAGAACGACCGGTCTGCGGCAACCGGCGCCTGGAAAACCGTCTGCACCCGGAACGGGTTATAGGCCCAGTAAATGCGGAACGGCGCATTCACCACGGGCATGATCACCTGAAGCTCCACGCCGGTGGAAGCCCGCACGTCCTGCATCCCCTTGGCGATCAGGGCGCGCCCGCGGAAATTGGCCTGCGGAAATTGCAGGTTCAATGTGTCCGTCCGGTCCTGGTTCATCGTGAGCTGGTTGGGCCGGATGATCTTGTTGGCGCCCGCGTCGAAGAACGCCGCCACTGTCACCGGGCCGACGATGGGGATCCTGTACTCGAGATTCCCCACCAACTGCGTGTCGCCGCCGGGCTGGGTGAGCTGGTAGACCGGAATGGTCTGCAAGACGGGGGCATTCGCCGGTTTGCCGTCGACGATCACCTTCTGGTAACGCTGCGTGCCGTCGTCATTCAGCACCGGAACCTGTCCCGAACTCGGCACGAACGCCAGCGGGCTGATTCCCCAAATGTCGAAGCCCCGGATGTCCTGCTCGCCGCCCATCCAGAAGCGGTTGAAGGGAGGCGCCTGCTTGCCGCCGTAGCCGGTGACAAAGCTGCCCATGGCCCGCATGCCGATGACGTGTCCCGGCTTGAGGCCGCGACGGAAATACGTCGTGCTGATCGTGGGCCGGATCATGTTCACATTGCCCCCCAGGAAGCTGCCGGCGAACTCGGTGGACAGAAACAAGCTCTTGCCCCGGCTCGGGGTCATGGGATGGTCGACGGTGTTGTAGGTGTAAGAAGGAATGATCTTGCTCGTGCGAATCCCCGTGAGAGAGTTCGGCCCGGCGATTCCCGACTGGAAATTCACGTACTCGAAATAGGCCTTGGAGGCGGCGGTGAGCGTGGTGATGTTGGAGATGTCGAATCCGTATGTCAGCCCCACGCGCGCGAACGTGCGCTTCAGGGGATAGCTGGTGAACACCGTGAAGCCGTGGCCGTTGGAGACGTAGTTTAGCAGATTATCGGTGCCCAGCGCGTTGTAAAGCGGCGTGAGATTGCGCCCCGAAAGCAGCGAGACTTCCCGTCCCTGGTCGAAGTTGAACCGCTGCATGTACACCGTGAAGCCGAGGCTGATGGGCCGGTCCAGGAAGTAGGGCTCCGTGAAGCCGAATGTCACGCTGCGCAACCGGTCGCCGAGCTGGGACTCGATGCTCAGCGTTTCTCCCAGCCCCAGGAAGTTGTTTGTGGCGTAATTGAAACCGAGAAAGCTCCCGGCGATGCCCGAGACGCCGCCCTGCAAACCCACGGAGTTCTTGCCGCGCTCCTTGACCTTCAGCGTGATGTCCACGGTGTTGGTTCGGGGATCGCGGCGGATGTCGGCGGCTTCCTTTTCCTTGAGAACCTCGAAGTAACCGAGCTGATTCAGCCGCAGGATGCTGAGGTCCCAGAGGTGCGTGTTATAGACGTCGCCTTCGTCGATCAGCAGCTCGCGGCGGATCACCTTGTCGCGGGTCGTGGTGTTGCCGGAAAAGTCGATGCGGCGCACGAAGAACTGTTTGCCCTCGTCGATATTGAACGTGAGGTTCAGTTTGTCGGAACCGGGAGTGATGTCAAAGTCCGGCTCGGGGACCATGTCGATGTAGCCGTACATCCCGTACAGCTTCTGCAACTCCTCCATGCCCTTCCGGAGCTTCTCGGTGGAGAAGATGTCGCCGGGACTCATCTTGAATACCTGTGTGAGCAGGAAGTCCTGGGTCCGGAACAGCTTCATGCCGGCGAAGTTCACCTTGCCCAGCGTGTAGCGGCGCCCCTCCTCCACCTGGACCGTGACGTCCACGCGCTTTCCCAGACGGTTCAGATAAAACGGCGCTACGCGGAACTTGCCGCCGCCGACGTCGCGATGGACGATCTTGTAGTCGACGGCGCGCGCCGTGAAGTAGCCCCGCGTCTGGTAAAAGTTGCGGAGCATGTCCATATCCATGTCGAGCTTGGTCGAATCGAAGGCCTTGGAGAAGATGTTCTCGAGCAGAATGGACCGCGGGATTCCGATGGGCCTGAGGTTGCGCATGGAGCGGATGACGGCGCGGTCGCCGAAGGCGCTGTTGCCTTGAATATTGATCCGGCCAACCTTTACCTTGGGCCCTTCATCGACGTGGAAGGTGATCGCCAGGCTGGACGGGGGCACCTGGGTCAGCTCCGCCTGTACATTGGCGAATTGCCTGCCGCGCTCCGCAAGGAACTCCTCCAGCACGACCTTGGCCCGCTGCACCCTGCTGGGATCGTACATGGATTCTACGCTGAGGCCGACCTTCCTCTCCTTGAAGCGGTCGAGGATCTCGGAAACGGTGACGGATTTGATGCCCTCGTAACGGATGGTCCGCACCATCTGGCGCTCGGTCAGGATGAAGCGCACAATCTGCCCGGTTTTGCCCGGCTCGATTTCGAGCCGGATGTCGTCGAACCGGCCCATGTTCCAGAGAGCCATGAAATCGCGGCGCAAGGCCTCTTCGTCGACGACATCGCCGCGTTTGGAAAAGATTCTGGCCCGCAGGGTGTCGGCCGGAATCCGCCTGGCCCCCCGGAACTCGATGGCCTCGATGATGTTCTCCACGGCTTGCGGCTTGGGGGCTTCCTCGACGGGCTTGGGAGCCTCGAAGGGAGATGGGGGCGCGGACGGCTTGGCTGTTTCTGCCGCGGGGGGGACGGACTCGAATGGACTCTGCCTCTGCGGCTGGGCCGGGGCGCCTTGCTGGCCGAAGACTGCCGAAAATGCAAGACAAAGACACGCCGAGGCTTTGCGCAGGCTGCGCAGCCTGTCACACCTCATTCGGAGCTAATTCCTTTCCACTCTGCGCCTCTGGTGAGACGCTTCGACAGCGCTCCCCGTTTCAAACAAGGTGTTCCCAACCGGGGATAATCGCGAAGACTCATTCTACCTTGATCCCGGCGGGTCAGACAACGCGCCATCTCCCTTCCATCGATCCGATGCCGGCGGAGCGTCGCCGCCCGCAGACCCGGTCTCCGCCGCCATCCGGGTCCAGACGGCGCGGCAGCGCGAAAGTAAAATGCCGAACAACAGGTGTCCCAGAAGAACGGTCCGGTCCGCCAGAAAGTAGTCCCTGTTGGGCGGCCTCAGCACCAGATGCCATCCGCAGTACCACCCGACGCCGAACAAAAGGCCCAGCAGAGTCGCGCTTCGAGACCGGCGCAGCCGGCAAGCGGCGATTCCGTAAACCGCGCCGACCAGGCCTGCCGCGACCAGATGAAGAGCAGCGCCGGAACTGAACGCCAGCCAGATATTTCCGGACAAGGAGGCCGGGCGGAAGAACGACTCCGCCAGAACCAGCAGCGTCTCCGCCGCGCCCCGCCCCAGAATCCACGAGGTGGAAGCATACCACCCGAGCACGGCAAGCCCCGCCAGTTCTCCCGTCTGCAAACCCGCAAGCGCGGGCGCCAGCCAACGGCGGCGAGGGCTATCCTGCAATGGCATGGTTGAATCTGGCGGTTCTAAGCTTGCCGCAGGGCTTGACCCTCCGGGCCGCGCGCTGCGGCCCCGCCCACGGCAGCGGGGCGATGTCCCGCACGCTCACTCGGAAGGCTCCGCTTCCCCGCCGTCGCTCTTCTTCTCTTTATAGTAGTAACTCGAATAGTAGTAGGTGTACTTGCTGTAGAGTTCGCCCGCCCTCGCGCCGTTCGCCACGATGCCAAGCACATTGTTCTCGCAAAGAGACTGAATGGCGCGGGTGACCGAATCCACCGTCGTGACGCCGATGCGAACCACCAGGATCGTGCCGTCGGCCACCGTGGCCAGCAGGCTGGCATCGGCGGCGAAAAGCAGCGGAGGGCTGTCCAGCAGCACCCAACTGAAGACCTGCGGCAACCGCTCCAGCAAAGACTTGGTTTCGTCCAGGTTCAAAATCTCGAGGGGGTTGAGCACGGCGGAGCCGGCCGGCATCAAGTACAGGTTTGTGCCGCTCACCCTCCGGATGGCCTCGGAGAGCGAAGCCTTGCCGAGCATGACATCGGTTGCGCCGGGGGAGCGGTCGATCTGAAACGTGTTGTGCAGAGTAGGCCGGCGGAAGTCAAAATCGGCCAGGAGCGTGGGATTGTTGGCCAGTTGGGCCTCCGCCACAGCCAGGTTGACCGAGGTGAAGGACTTGCCTTCCGCCGGGCAGGGGCTGGTGATCACGACACTGCGGATGCCCTGCAATTTCTGAAGGTGGTTCAGCCGGGTGCGCAGCGTGCGGAACTCCTCGCCCTGAGCATCCCTTGGCCGTTCCGGGTCGATGATGTGAAACCCGGGCGCCGGCGTGTATGGGACGTCCTGTACCTGCGACAGAAGGCCCCCCAGATCCGCGGGCCGCAAGACGGGGACGGGCTCCCTGTGAGCGGGCTCACGCCCGTCGTTGCTGCTTCTCTCCGCCTTCCGCAACGCATCGTGAACTCGGCTCATCGACCCTCCGCTGACTCAGACGCGCCGGACCACGCCGCCTTCCCCGCAGTCTTGTGTAGCCGCAACTAAGCCCCCTTTGTGTAGTAATAGTATACCGAACCCAGCATCAGCAGGAATCCTGTGATGCAGGCTGTCGTCCAGTACACCCAGGCGAGCCGGCGCTTTCGCTGTAAAGCCACATCGCTCTCCACCAAGGGCACGCTACCCAGAATCGGCAAGCCGGTGTAGGCCTTGACGTCTTTCAAGCTCTTCAGAGAACCGTCTTTCAACTCGCGCGCCCCCGCCAGCATCACGCCGCAAACCAAGCCGAGCATCGAGCCTACGCTGACGATCCACCAGCGGTTGGGTTCCCTGGGCTTCTGCGGCAGCGAGGCGGGCTCCAAAACCTCCAGAACTTCCCCTTGCTGCTGGCGCTCCAGATCGGTGGCCATGGAGGATTGACTGCTCTTCGCCATCAGATCCTCGTACTCTCTTCTGGCGATCGCATAATCCCGCGTGAGCTGGACGTATTCGCGTTCTCCCAATGGGATGGAATCGATGCGTTCCTGGACCAGCTTCTGCTGGCGCGTCAGCCGCGCCTGTTCGCTGACGACCTGCTCAATCTCCCGGTCCTTGACGGAGATCAAGGCGCGCAACCGTTCCATGTCAGCTTCCAGTTGCCGCTGCTCCCGGCTCTTGGACGCGGGTTCTTGCGCGACCGGCTCCGGAGCGCTCTTCGCCTCTTCCTTGAGAAGGCTCTCCCGGTTCTGCCTTAGCCCGGCCAGCAAGGCCTCGGCGCGCCGGACATCCGGGTGATTGTCGGTGTATTGCTCCCGCAGAGCCGCGAGCCGGTTTTGGCCGGCCAGGATCTCCCGGTCCAACTGAACCAGCCGTTCGCTCTTGGAGGCGGCCTCGAGCTGGGTGGAGGACGTTGTCGACACCGCGGCCTGGAGCTGGTCCTGGCTGATACGAAGCTGGTTTTCCAGCAGGAGCTTTTCCTGCGTAGCCCGGTTTATGGCGGACATCGCGGTGGAGAGCTGGGTATCGAGAGTGCGCAATTGCGCCAGGTTGGATTCCAGTTGCTCCGGCAGTTTACCCGCGAACGTCCGTTTGTACTGCTCCACCTTCGATTCGATGGCATCCAGCTTCTGCTTGGCGGCGTCCACTTTCTCCTTCAGGAAGCGCGTCGTGCTCTCGGACTCCGTGGTGCGCCGCTGGAGAGTCTCGCTGGTCAGGCTCTCGACGATGGCCCGAACGACCTTCTGGGCATCGTAGCGGTTCTGGTAGGAGAACGACACCCGGAAAGCGGTGGCCATGGCCCGGCCGTCGACCGGTTCACGGAGGCCGCTGATCGCTTCCAGCCGAACGCTTCTGCGCATCTCCTCGATGAGATCCTCTTCCGGCACCCGCCCGCGCTTGCGGGGGTAAAGGCCGAAGGTCTGGATCAGGTTTTGCAGGCGGTCGCGGCTGGTGACCAGTTGGTAGAAGGCGGCGACGCGCTGACCGACCTGAAGGTTGACGTTGGTGGCGACGTAGCGTTCCGGAACCGAGGGCGGAACGATGCGGATAGTGGCGTCGGAGCTGTAAGTGTCCGGCCACAGGAACGCCACGATCACGGCGATCACGACGCCTGCGAACGCCGGCCCGGCGATCCAGGCCTTGTGCCGGCGGGCCACGTCGACGTAATCGTCGAAATCCATGGGCCTCCGCCGCACGCTGTAAGATTCAGGGTTAGGCTGCATATTCCAATCGCGCTGAACTCAGAGCCTAGTCGGGAATCGTAATTATGTCTCCGCTCTCGAGATAAATGTTCTGAATCATGCTCCTGCCGCGGATGACGTCCCTATAATTGAATTTGAAGCGCTTTGGACCGCGCATGATGACTATATTGCGGGAGTCCGCGAATTCCCGCAGTCCTCCGGCAATGGCGATGGCCTGCAATACGGTCGTCGGAACCACCAGGGGATACTGACCCGGACGGTTCACCCCCCCGATGATGAAGTACTTCTTGCTGTTGACGCTGGCCACGGATACGGTCACCGAGGGCTTGGTGACGAACTCTTCGTAAGCCTTGGTGATTTGCTCCTCCAGCCGCTTGGGAGTCAGCCCGCTGGCCTGAATGTCCTGCTTGAGCAAAGGCAGGGTAATCATCCCGTCCGGCCGGACGAGGTATTGACCGGACAGATCCGGCTCCCTCCAGACCAGAATCCGCAAGACGTCTTCGGCGCCAATGACGTAAGTATTAGGATCGACGGGTTCCCCCACGGACTTGCGCAGCTCATCGTCCGCCGGGGCGGGCGTTTGCGTGGCCGGCGGGCCCGCGGGGGCAGCCGGCTTGTCCGCCTGGGCCCAGCAGGTGAGCAGCCCCCAGAACAGTAGTGAGAGAAGTACGGCAGTCCCTCGGCGCAAGGGCAAGCTTCTTAGCATTCCATCACCTCGAGGACGCGGACAAGCAACCATGGCCGATTCTGTCAACGTATCTTGCCCGGCAACCAGCCGCCAACGCATCCTCATTGTACAACAAAAAGTTTCAGACTCGAAACGCGGCGGCGAAACGTCATCTGACGCCGCGAGCCATTGATTCCAATGGTTTGGGAACGAAAAACGGCTCCGGCACGCCTTGGGCGGCGTCGAGTTCCAGTACTATTATGCGCGGTATCTGGTAACCGGATGCCGCCTGATCTCCGGTGCGGCGGTCAAAAAACGAACGAGCCCCCGAACGAGAACTCCTGGTGGCGCACGGAGCCCCCAGCCTTGCGGACATCCTTGAAACGAAGCTCGTAGGGCTTGCCCGTGAGGTAGTCCCGCACATCGGCGCGCAGCAGGAAGTGTCTCGCCAGGCGGAGCTTGATGCCGCCGCCGTAGTTGAAGCCGTAGTTGCGGGTGCCGATCCCCGTCCATCCCTGAATCTTGGGATTCTCGAACTGCGCGGCATGCGCACCCACGGTCAGAAACGGCCTCCAACGGCTGTCGCGGGGCATCATGTAGGAAAGGAAGTTGTAGCCCGCCTGCCCCACGCGGACCTTGGTGTCGGCACCGGACCCGTTGCCGTCTTCATCGTAAACCACGGTATGCACGCCGACCTTGGTGTACAGGCCGGTCAGTTCGTGGCCGTAATAGCCACGGGTGTTGAGCGTCAGGCGCAGCCCGTAGCTGTAACCGTTGCGGAAGGCGGTTTCGCTGTCGACGGGCGAATCCACGCTGTTGGAGCCAAGCTCGCTGCGGCTCATGCGGACAATGGAGCGCAGAGCCGAGACTTCGTATTTCTGAGCGGATGCCTGCCACAGGCACGCGAACAGCAGAAGAACCGCATAAGCCGGGTGTCTCATATCAGGCGGAAGGTCTCATTATAGCTTGAGCCTCTCGGGACGCGCCGGAGCCGATCTCCCGCAGCCGTCTCCAAACCAGCGAGAGCGGCAGGCCGACGACATTGAAGTAACAGCCCTCGATGCGGTCGATGTAGCGGGAGGCCAGCCCCTGGATGGCGTAAGCGCCGGCCTTGTCCATGGGTTCCTGTGTGGCGACGCAGGCGGCGATGTCTTCCTCGGAGAGAGGCACGAAGCGCACGAGAGTGGACTCGGAATCGACAATCAGGCGGTTGGACGCGCGGAGGCAAATGCCGGTTACGACCTGGTGCGTCCGGCCCGAAAGAGCGCGAAGCATGCGCGCCGCATCTTGCGCATCCTCCGGCTTGCCGAAGATGCGGCCATCCAGAACAACCTCTGTATCGGCGCCAAGGACGATCTCGTCCTGCCCGCAGGGAACCGCTTCCGCCTTTCCGCGCGCCATGCGGCGCACATATTCCACAGCGTCTTCGCCGCCGGCGGGCTGCTCCGGAACATCGGCGGGCCGCACGAGGAACGGGATTCCGGCGCTTGCCAGCAGTTCCTGCCGGCGTGGGGAACGAGAGGCGAGAACCAGCATATTTCGCATGGTACAATGAACCCTTCCTTCCGCAGATGGAGCGAGCCGGCAAGCTGATTTCCAAGATGAAACTGCCCGCGGGCGCCGTGACGCCGCAGGATGTGGCGATCGCCGCGTGGGCCGCGGCGGTCGGGCCGCGGCTCGCCGCCCGCACGAGGGCGGCCGCCTTGATTTCGGGGAGGCTGGTGGTGGAAGTCGAGGACGCTGTCTGGCAGCGGCAGTTGTCGGCGCTGAAGGGTCACATCCTGAAGCGGCTTGGGGAAGTGGCCGGAGCGGACGTCGCGGCGGATGTGGAGTTCCGGGTGCGCGCGCGCCGGCAGCCCCTGCGCGCCGCACAGGCCAGCCGGTCCGCCGACGATGCAGACCGGATCGCCGACCCGCTGCTGCGCGTTCTCTACCGGCAGGACAGGCGCAAGAGATCCGCATGAAGATTACCGAGCAAGAAGTCCGGTACGTGGCAGACCTGGCCAACCTCCGGCTGACCCCGGAGGAGGTCACGAGTCTGCGCGCCGACCTGGACGAGATCCTGGCGCACATCGGCAAGCTGAACGAACTGGACACGGCGGACGTGGAGCCGATGGCGCAGGTGCTGTTCGAGGCGGAGGAGACGGCTACGCTGCGCGAGGACACGGAGCGCCCCGTGCTGGGGAGCGAGACCGCTCTGGCGAATGCGCCCCTCAGCGGCGCGGGATGTTTCAAAGTGCCGAAGGTGATCGAGAGGTAAGCGCTTTGGACATCGCACGCCTGACGGTCAGCGAGATCCAGGAAGGCCTGAAAGCGCGGCGATTCCGCGCCGAGGAACTGGCCCGGGAGGCTTTGGGCTACGCCGAACGCGAGAATCCGAAGACGGGGGCGTATCTTCACTTTTCTCCGGAGCGGGCTTTGGCCGCGGCCCGGAGAGTGGACGGGGCGATGGCGAGGGGCGAGGATCCAGGCCCGCTGGCGGGAGTGCCGGTAGCGGTCAAGGATGTCATCCTCACGAAAGGACTGCGCACTACGGCCGGCTCCCGGATGCTGGCGAGTTACATTCCCCCGTATGACGCGACCGCCGTGGTCCGTCTCGAGCGCGCCGGGGCGGTGATCTTGGGGAAGACCAATTGCGACGAGTTCGCCATGGGGTCCTCGAATGAGAACTCCGCCTTCGGCCCGGTGCGCAACCCCGTGGACCCGGAGAGGGTGCCGGGAGGGTCGAGCGGCGGATCGGGCGCGGCGGTGGCGCAAGGGACGGCGGTGATCGCGCTGGGCTCGGACACCGGCGGGTCCATCCGGCAGCCGGCGTCGTTCTGCGGCGTGGTCGGGATCACCCCGACGTACGGGAGGGTGTCGCGCTACGGCCTGATTGCGTTCGCCAGTTCGCTGGACAGGATCGGGCCGTTCGCCAGGAACGTCCGGGACGCGGGGAAGCTGCTCGGAGTGATCGCCGGGCGCGACGAGATGGACTCGACGTCCGCTTTCGCGCCGGTTCCGGACTATGAGGAAAAGATGCGGGGCGGCGTCCGCGGGATGCGGGTGGGACTGCCGCGGGAATACTTCCGGGACCTGGGCAGCGAGACCGGCGACCTGATTCTGCGCGGCGTCGAAACGCTGAAGAAGCTGGGGTGCGAGATCGCCGAGATCAGCCTGCCGGCGACGGATTACGCGATCGCCTGTTACTACATCCTTTGCACCGCGGAGGCCAGCTCAAACCTCGCCCGCTACGATGGAGTGCGGTACACGATGCGCTCCCGGGAATCGCCGACACTGATTGATATGTACCGGAACACCAGAGGCGAGGGATTCGGCGCGGAGTGCAAGCGCCGGATCATGCTGGGGACGTACGTGCTGAGCGCGGGGTATTACGACGCTTACTATCGCAAGGCGCAGAAGGTGCGCACGCTGGTGGCGCGGGATTTCGCGCAGGCGTATGAGAAGGTGGACGCCATCGCGGCGCCGGTCTCGCCGTTTCCCGCCTTCCGGCTGGGCGAGAAGATCGCCGATCCGCTGGAGATGTATCTCTCGGACATCTACACGATTACCGGCTCGCTGGCGGGGCTGCCCTGCATGAGCGTGCCGTGCGGGCGCACGGCGTCCGGGCTTCCCGTCGGGATGCAGATCCTGACCCGGCATTTCGACGAGGCGGGGATGCTCCGGCTGGCCCACTCTTTCGAGCAGGCGGGCGGCGTCGAGGGCTGAATCTTTACACGCCTTTACGGCATCTCTAACCCTAGGAGAACGAGATGCCATTCACATTGCCAAACCTGCCGTACGCGTTCGACGCGCTGGAGCCTTCCATCGACAAAATGACCATGGAGATCCACCATGGCAAGCACCATGCGGCGTATGTAGCGAACCTGAACAAGGCCTTGGAGTCCGCGCCGGATCTGGCGGGCAAGAGCCTGGAGGAACTGCTGTCGAAAGGGCTCGCAGTGGTGCCGGAGAATATCCGGACGGCGGTGCGCAACAACGGCGGCGGTCATATCAACCACTCGATGTTCTGGTCGATCATGGGACCGAACGCCGGCGGCCAGCCTGCGGGAAAGCTGGCGGAGGCGATCAAGAGTGTGTTTGGCGGCTTCGACTTGTTCAAGGAGAAGTTCGCGGCGGCGGCCATGGGCCGCTTTGGCTCCGGGTGGGCCTGGCTGGTGAAGGATGCCGCGGGGAAGCTGGACATTTACTCGACGGCCAATCAGGACAGCCCGATCATGGAAGGCAGAATCCCGGTAATGGGGATTGACGTCTGGGAACACGCCTACTACCTCAAATACCAGAACCGCCGGGCGGACTACGTAAACGCCTGGTGGAACGTTGTCAACTGGAAGGAAGTTGAGAACCGGTATCTGGGGTGAAGCTGCGGGCGCTTAGTGGCGCCAGCAGGGCCTTCCACCAGAGGGACCTCCGGCGGTGCGGGAGTGGTTGCTGGGCAACCAACCACTCCCCCGCCGGAGGTTTTGCGTTTCTTGGGTGATTGCGGAGAAGGCCGGGCGTGGGCCTGGCCGCTGAAAGCCAGTCTGCAAGCACATGCTTAACCTTCAGTTGACATGCGGCGTGTTCCGGCCGTCTGCCCGCCCCGCAAAGCAGCCGCCGCAGGGGCGGGGAGCGGGGTGCGGTAGGATTTGACTCAATGGCGTCCGTGCTGGAGTTGGAGGAAGTTTGCAAGGAGTATCCGGGCCACAGGGCCGTGGACCGGGTGTCGCTGGAGATACCGAAAGGCGCGTTCTTTTCTCTGCTGGGGCCTTCGGGATGCGGGAAGACGACGACGCTGCGGCTGGTGGCGGGTTTCGAGCAGGCCGACAGCGGGGAGATCCGGCTGAACGGCGCCGCGATCCAGCACCTGAAACCGTACCAGCGAAGCGTCAGCACCGTATTCCAGAATTACGCGCTGTTCCCCCACCTGACGGTGCGCGGCAACGTCGAGTTCGGCCTGAAGCACAGGCCCGCGGAGGAGCGGGAGCGGCGGGCGCGCGAGGCGATTGAGATGGTGCGCCTGCGGGGCAAGGAGGAGCGGCGGCCGGCGGAGATCTCCGGCGGCGAGCGGCAGCGGGTGGCGCTGGCGCGGTCGCTGGTGGTGGAGCCGGAGGTGCTGCTGCTGGACGAGCCGCTGGCGGCGCTGGACCCGTCGCTGCGCAAGCAGATGCGCTCGGAGCTGAAGGACTTGCAGAGGCGGACGGGGATCAGCTTCCTGTTTGTGACGCACGACCAGGAGGAGGCGCTGGCGCTTTCGGACCGGATCGGCGTAATGCGCGACGGGCGCATCGAGCAGACGGGCACGCCGGAGGAGATCTATCTGCTGCCGCGAACGAGGTTCGTGGCGGGGTTTGTGGGCGCCATGAACTGGATCGGCGGAGCGGGGGTCAGGCCGGAGTCGCTGCGGGTGGCGCGGGGGGCCGCGCCGTCGGGCGCGCGGCGTGCGGCAGCCGAAGTCGGCGCGGTGTCGTTCTTGGGCAACCTGGTGCATGTCGGGGCGAGGCTGGAAGACGGCGCGAGCGTGACGGCCGAGGTTCCCAGGCCCGATGGCGCGTTCCGAACGGGGGAGCGCATCACGCTGTGGTGGACTCCCGCCGATGAGGTGAGGTTTTCGGACGAGGGATGAACCGACTGCGCGCCGTATTCCTGCTTCCTTCAACCCTGGTGCTGTGCGTGCTGGTGGCGGCGCCGCTGGCGATCATCCTCTCCTACTCCGTCTTGACGCGCGGGGCGTACGGGGGCGTCGAACTGCCGCTCTCGCTGGAGAGCTGGCTCCGGCTGGCGGACCCGCTGTACCTGGGGATACTGGCGAGAACCGTCGCCATGGCGGCGGCGGTCACCGCCTTGTGCCTGGCGCTTGGCTTTCCGCTGGCGCTGTTTCTTTCGCGGGCCGGAAACCGCAAAAACCTGTATCTGCACCTGGTGATGCTGCCTTTCTGGACGAGTTTCCTGGTTCGTACTTATGCCTGGATGTTCCTGCTGCGAGACACGGGGCTGATCAACACCACGCTGATCTGGCTGGGCTTGATTCAGGAGCCGCTGAGCCTGCTGTACACGCCGGGCGCGGTGCTGGCGGGCCTGGTGTACGGGCACCTTCCGTTCATGGTGCTGCCGCTGTACGCGGCGCTGGAGCGCATGGACCGCAGTCTGCTGGAGGCCGCGGCGGACCTGGGGGCGCAGCCATGGGAGAGCCTCGCCCGGGTTGTCATCCCGCTGGCTTCGCCGGGGATCCGGGCCGGGGCGGTGCTGGTGTTCATCCCCTGCCTGGGGGCCTACCTGACACCCGACCTGCTGGGCGGAAGCAAGACGGTCATGGCGGGCAATCTGATCCAGAACCAGTTCACTCACGCCCGGGACTGGCCGTTCGGCTCGGCGGCTTCCCTGGCGCTGATGGCGGTGATCCTGGTCCTGCTGGCGGTCTGGGTGAGGCGGGAGAAGGAGCCGCTGCTGTGAGGAGGCTGCTCGGGCTCTACGCGGCGGGCGTGTACGCCTTTCTGCACCTCCCGCTGGCGGCCCTGATCCTGTTCAGCTTCAACGCATCGCGATTCACGGTGTGGGAGGGCTTTTCGCTGCGCTGGTACCGCGCGGCATTCGGGGACGCGCAACTTGCGGAGGCGGCGGCGAACAGTCTGCTGATCGGGCTGGCGGCGACAGCGGTCGCGACGGCGGCGGGGACGCTCTGCGGGTATGCGCTCTGGAAGCGCAGATCGGGGCTGGTGGCCGCGGCGTTGCACCTGTCGCTGGTCACGCCGGAGATTGTGACGGGGGTGTCGCTGCTGGCTTTCTACCAGTGGGTGTTCCGTTTCGCCGGCTTGAGGCTGGGGACGCACACGGTGATCGGAGCGCACGTGACCTTCTGTCTGGTGTTCGTCGTGATCGCAGTCATGGCGAGGCTGCGGACGCTGGATCCGGCGCTGGAGGAGGCGGCGTTGGATCTGGGGGCGAGCGAGTGGAGAGCGTTCCGTGAGGTGACGCTGCCTTTATTGTGGCCGGCCGTGGCCGCGGGCGCCCTGCTGGCGTTCACGATCTCCTTCGACGATTACGTGGTGACAAGTCTGGTGGCCGGCGTGGATTCGGAGACTCTGCCGATGGTGATTTACGCCATGGCGAAGCGGGGCGTCAGCCCGGCGGTGAACGCCGTGTCGGCGGTGATCGTGACGGCGCTGGGCGCGCTGATCCTGGTTTCGGAGCGGCTGAGGCGGGCATGAACCGGCGGACTTTCCTGATGTCGGCGGCGGGCGCGGCCGGGTGCCGGCGGAACGAGGCGCGGCTGAATGTGTTCAACTGGTCGGGCTACATCTCGCCGCGGGTGGTTCCCCGCTTTGAAGAAGAGACCGGCATTCAGGTTCGGTATGCCGTCTACGAAAGCAACGAGGAGATGCTGGCGCGGGTGATATCGGGCAACTCGGGCTGGGACATTGTTTTCCCTTCGCACTACTGCCTGCAACCGATGCTGCGGCAGGGACTGCTGGCTCCGCTGAGGCACGGCTGGCTGCCGAATCTGGCGAACCTCGAGCGGGAGTTCCAGTCGCCGCCCTGGGACCAGGAGCTGCGCTGGACTATGCCCTATTTATGGGGCGGCACGGGCATTCTTTACAACGCAAGGCTGGCGCCCGCGCCGGATTTTTGGGCCTCGATGTGGGAGGCGCGGATGGAGAGACGGATCACGATGCTGAACGATCCGGCGGAGGTGCTGGGGGCGGCGCTGCTGAAACTGGGCCTCTCCGCGAACTCGAGCGATGCGGGAGAGTTGCGGCGGGCGCAGAAGGAGGCGCTGGCGCAGAAGCGCCTGCTGCGGGGGTATCTGAACGCTGAAGTGCTGGACCAGGTGGTGGCGGGGGACGTTCAGGCGGCGCAGGCCTGGTCGAGCTCGGCGCAGCAGGCGATGGATGAATCCGGCGACTTGAGGTTCGCGTATCCCAGGGAAGGATTCCCGCTGTATGCGGATGGCGCCGTAGTGCTGCGCGAGAGCCGGAGGGCGGAGGCGGCGCACCGCTTCCTCGACTACCTGTTGCGTCCCGAGGTGGCGGTGTTGAATCACCGGACCGCCCGGTCCGCCAGTTGCATCCGCCTGCCGGCTGAACTGCGGGCCAACGCGGTTCTGTATCCGCCGGCGGATGTTTTGGCGCGGGGGGAGTGGTGGAAGACGCCTCCGGTCTCCGTACAGCGGCTGCGCGACCGGTTGTGGACGGAGATTCTGTCGGGTTAGCGGGCGGCGTCGGAGCGCGGCCGAGCGCGCCTGATTGCGGCCTCCGTCTCCGCGCGGAATTGCCTCTGGCAGTTGGGGGGCGGCCGCCGGCCATCTGAAAACGGCGCGCGGATCCATCTATAATGGTGGGGACACCACCCCTAGGGTGGCCGCGACTCGGCGCCCACCCGAGCGAGTAACCTTCGGACCCAAAGCCTAATGTTCGACAACCTGTCTGATAAGCTGCAACGGGTCTTCAAGAACCTGCGCGGCGAAGGAAGATTGACGCCCGAGAACATGGAGCAGGCGCTCAAGGAGATTCGCGTCGCCTTGCTCGAGGCGGACGTGCATTTCCGGGTGGTCAAGCAATTCATCGAGGGCGTGCGGCAGAAGGCCATGGGCGAGGAGGTGCTGACGGCGCTTTCGCCGGCCCAGCAGGTAATCAAGATCGTTCAGGAAGAGCTGATCCGGGTGCTGGGCAGCCACGCCTCCAGGCTGCGGTTCTCCAACAACCCGCCCACCTTCATTCTGCTCGTGGGGTTGCAGGGATCGGGCAAGACGACCACGACGGGCAAGCTGGCGCGCTGGCTGAGCCGGAACGGCCACAGTCCGCTGATGGTCTCCGTGGACGTGTACCGGCCCGCGGCCCGGCGGCAGTTGAGCGTGATCGCAAAGGAGATCGGCTTGCCGGTCTACGAGGGCGCGGAAGGGGAACAGAAGCCTTCGGATCTGGCGCGCGGAGCGCGGCGCGAAGCGGCGCAGACCGGGCGGGACGTGGCGCTGGTGGACACAGCCGGGCGGCTGCACATCGACGAGGCCCTCATGGTTGAACTTCAGGAGCTGAAGCAACTTCTGGAGCCGACCGAGATTTTGTTCGTCGCCGACGCCATGACCGGGCAGGACGCGGTTAAGAGCGCCGAGGAGTTTCACAAGCGCCTGGGGATCACCGGCGTCATCCTGACCAAGATGGACGGCGACGCGCGCGGGGGGGCGGCGCTGTCGATCCGACATGTAACAGGGCAGCCGCTGAAGTTCGTGGGCGTGGGCGAAAAGTTCGACGCCCTGGAGCCTTTTCACCCGGACCGGGCTGCGTCGCGGATCCTGGGGATGGGCGACGTGCTGAGCTTTATCGAGAAGGTGGGCGAGGCGGTCGAGGAGAAGAAGGCCGAGGAGATCCAGCGCAAGATTCTGGAAGACGATTTCACGTTGCAGGACTTCCGGGACCAGATGAAGCAGCTCCGTAAGCTGGGGCCGCTCGAGTCCGTCCTGTCGATGCTGCCGGGGATGGGGCCGCTGAAGAATCTGAAGGACGTCAAGGTGGACGAAGGCCAGATCAGGCGGGTCGTGGCGATCATCGACTCCATGACCTACAGAGAGCGGGCCAACCACATGATTATCAACGGCTCGCGGCGGCGGCGCATCGCCAAGGGAAGCGGGACTACGGTCCAGGAAGTAAACCAGTTGCTGAAACAGTACGCGCAAGCGCGTAAGATGATGAAGAGCCTGTCCGGTGGCCTGATGGGGAAGAGGCTGGGCAAACTGAAGCTGCCCGGTTTTTGATTCCTCGGAGGATGCCGGCGGGCGGGAGCAGAATAAGATATGCTTATGATTCGATTGGCGAGATTCGGCGCCAAGAAGAAACCGATTTACCGAGTGGTGGTGATCGAAAAGGACCGGGCGCGGAACGGCCGCTCGCTGGAGGTCGTGGGACATTACAATCCACAGACAAATCCGGCGACGGTTGAAGTGAAGCGCGACAGGATTGACCACTGGGTGAAGTCCGGCGCACAGCTTTCAGATACGGTTGCCCGGCTGCTGAAGGGGCAAGAGGCTGTGACGCCGGCCGAGACGGCTGGCTGAAGGGAGATACCCCTCCCCGGCAGGGTGCTATCATCGTAACAGAAGGAGGCGCAAGGTGGCTGGGATGAGGGAACTGGTCGAAGACATTGCGAAGGCTCTGGTTGACATCCCGGAGGAAGTCTCGGTTCGGGAGGTTCAGGGAGAACAAGTTACCGTGCTGGAGCTCAAGGTGGCGCCAAGCGACCTGGGGAAGGTGATCGGCAAGCAGGGACGCACGGCGCGCTCGATCCGCACCATTCTCGGCGCGGCGGGCATGAAGCTAAACCGGCGATTCACGCTGGAGATTCTGGAGTAGGGACAAGACTTTGCCGCCGGAGGCTTCCGAGAACCAGCAGTGGGTGACGATCGCCCTGCTCACAGGCTCCAGGGGCAATCGTGGCGAGGTACAGGCGGTCTCGTTCAGCGATCGGCCGGAGAGGTTCCGGGAGCTGAAGGGGGTGTATTTGTGCGATCCCGAGAGCCCGGAAGGCGAGCCGATGGAGATGGAGGCTGCGTGGGAACACCGCGGCCGGATGATCTTCAAGTTTCGAGGGATTGACAGCATTTCCGAAGCGGAGCGGCTGCGCGGCAAGGAAGTGAGGATTCCGCTGGCGGAGAGGCCATCCTTGCCGGCGGGCGAGTATTACGATACGGACCTGATTGGGTGTGAAGTTTTGGACCGGGCGGCGGGAGGCGTGCTCGGCCGGGTGAAAGGGTTGCAACGCTTCGGCGGTCCGCCGCTGCTGGAGGTGGAAGCGGCCGCCGGCGGAGAGTTCTTGATTCCGTTCGCCGGTTCGATTTGCGCTGAGATTGACATTGAGAAGAAGCAGATCCGGGTGGATCTCCCGGAAGGCTTGCAGGACTTGAACCGCTGATGGTATTCCACGTGGTGACCATCTTCCCGGAGTTCTTCCGGGGCCCCTTTGAGCACGGCGTGGTGGCTCGGGGGGCGGAGGCGGGCAAGCTGCGGATTGTCGTTCATAATCTGCGGGACTGGACAAAGGATCGCCACAAGACTGTGGACGACCGGCCGTTCGGCGGCGGGGAAGGAATGGTCTTGAAGGCGGAGCCGATCTTCGAGGCGGTGGAGTCGATCCTGCCGGCCAGGAGTACGGAAGACAGAGTGATTCTGCTGTCTCCGCAGGGCAGGTTGTTCGACCAGAGCGCCGCGCAGAGGCTGAGCCGGTACCGGCAAGTGGTGCTGATTTGCGGCCGTTATGAAGGAGTGGATGAGAGAGTGGCCGAGCGGCTGGCGGACGAAGAGCTGTCGATCGGCGACTATGTACTTAGCGGAGGCGAGCTGGCGGCGGCGGTGGTGATCGATGCGGCCGCGCGGCTGCTGGACGGCGTGCTGGGGAACCAGGACTCGGCGACCCGGGAGTCTTTCAATGACCCTGAGAGACCGGGTATGCTGGATTATCCGCAGTACACGCGCCCGGCGGATTTCCGCGGCTGGAAAGCTCCGGAAACGCTGCTGAGCGGGAACCACGAGGAGATCCGGCGGTGGCGGCGGGAAGCGGCCATGGCCAAGACGGCGCGGATGCGGCCGGAATTATTGGAGAGACTTAAGAATTAGGAAGAAGTTTGGGTTGAGCCGGGGAGCGATGCGATCCGGGGCTCGCCCGCGAGGAAGCGAAATGAATAATCCCTTGGTGAGCAAGTTCATTGCGAAGAAGAAGAAGGGCGACCTTCCGGAATTCCGGCCTGGCGATACGATCCGCGTACACGTGAGGATCAAGGAAGGGGACAAGGAAAGGCTCCAGGCATTCGAGGGCACGGTGATCGCCCGAAAGAACACGGGGATGGGCGAGACGGTCACCGTCCGCAAGGTCAGCTTCGGCCAAGGCGTGGAGAGGATCTTTCCGCTGCACGCGCCGGTGATCGACCACATCGACATGGTCCGCACGGGCAGAGTGCGGCGGGCGAAACTGTATTATCTTCGCAACCTGCGGGGCAAGGCGGCACGGCTGCGCGAACGGGAATAAGTTGCCTGCGCTGGACCCTGCTCTGCTCCGATGCGACGGCGCGCTGGAGGCCAGACTCCGCGTGGAGGGCTATTCCAGGGTGGCGGGCATCGATGAAGCGGGGCGGGGTTGCTTGTTCGGGCCGGTCTTCGCAGCGGCAGTGATCCTTCCTGAAAATCACGGGATACAAGGATTGATGGACAGCAAGGCTCTGACTCCATCCAGGCGCGAAGCGCTGGCGGCGCTGATCCAGGAACGCGCCGTTGCGTGGTCGGTGCAAAAGGCGGAGGCCGAGGAGATCGACCGTCTGAACATCTATCAGGCATCCCGGCTGGCGATGAAGCGGGCGGTGGAAACACTGAGCGCGAAGGCGGACTTTCTGGTTGTGGATGCCATGCGGCTGGACGTCCCGATGCCGCAACTACCGCTGGTGCGAGGCGACGAGGGCGTGCAGTCGGTGGCGGCGGCTTCGATCCTGGCCAAAGTGAACCGGGATGCGTGTCTGGTGGAATGGGACGCGGTCTACTCCGGTTACGGTCTGGCCCGTCACAAGGGGTACGGAACGCGGGAGCATCTGGAGGCGTTAGAGAGGTTGGGCCCGACACCACAGCACCGCAGGTCATTCGCGCCGGTGAGCCGGGCGGCCAATGCAAGGGCGGGCAGGCCGGCTGGCGAGGCTGAGGGGGAGGGTGAGGATTCTTGAGTCCGGATTCCACTGCGAACCGGCAGGGGGCGGGCCCGGGCCGTCCGAGGGGGCGCTCCCGCCACTACTGGCGCAAGTGGCTGGCGGGATTGTTCCTTTCCTTCAGCGGAACTCTGGTGGGAACGACGCTGGTGCTCATGCCTTGGGGACCAGCCTGGGATCAGAACTACCTTTCCGGGTGGAGCGCGGCCTGGTATGCCGTCTGGATCAACCCGTTTTTCCGGGGAGCGGTAAGCGGAGTGGGCGCGTTGAACATTTACCTGGCTCTGGCGGACGTGGTGAAGATGGCGCGAGGCGGCCGCGGCTGAGGAGCGGAGAGGCAAGGCATACGGGTAGAATGGAAGCGAGGTAGACGTGGAGAAGGACAATGCGACCGTGGCCACTGAGGCCAAGGCAGAGAGCACTCAGCACCCAGAGCCTCCGCGCAACACGCTGGCGGAATGGACCGTCACGATCATCCTGCTGCTGTTCGGCGTGACTACGCTGGTGCAGGCATACGTGATCCCCACCGGATCGATGGAGGATACGCTGCTCATCGGCGATCATCTGCTGGTGGACAAGCTGGCGTACGCGCCGGCGGGCGCGATCAGCAAGTACCTGCTGCCCTACCAGCCGATCAAGCGAGGCGACATCATCGTGTTCCGCTACCCGGTGGACGTATCGCAGACGTATGTGAAACGGGTGGCCGGGATTCCGGGGGACCGGATCCGGATCGAGAACAAGCAGTTGTACCGGAACGGCGTGAAGGTCGAGGAGCCGTACGTCTACCACAAGATCGACTACATAGACTCCTACCGGGACAACTTCCCCGGAGAGCCCAATCTTCCGCTGCAAGGCGGGGCGCTGGAGATGCTGGAGAACCACGTGGTGAAGGGTGAAGTGGTTGTGCCGCCGGGGCATTATTTCGCTCTGGGAGACAACCGGGACTCGTCCTTCGACAGCCGCTATTGGGGTTTTGTCCCCCGAGAGAACATCATCGGCAAGCCGCTTATCATATACTGGTCCTACGACGCGCCCACGGAGGCCCTGGCGTCTTCTTCCATCAGCTTGGATCACATGCTGGACCTGGTTCAGAATTTCTTCACAAAGACGCGCTGGCGCCGCACGTTCATGCTGACCCGCGGCTACTCTTTCCAGGAGTAGCCAAGGGAAGTTCACACGCCGAGGGCCGTCGCTTAGAGGTTTTAGATGGCGTTTGAAATCCAGCCACTGAAAGAGTTCATGGTGCGCCCGGCCATCCCGCCGGCGCTCTCGCGCCTGGAGGAACTGGCGTACAACCTTTATTACACGTGGGAACCGATGATCCGCTCGCTGTTCCGGCGGCTGGATCCCGCGCTTTGGAAGAACTGCGAGCGCAACCCGGTGCTGATGCTGGCTCGCGTGTCGCAGGAGGCCCTGGACCGGGCGGCCGGGGACTCGCGCTATCTGACCCTGTACCGTCAGACCTGCGAGAAATTCGACGCGTATCTGCGCCCGCCGGAGAAGGAACCCACGACGAAGCTGATCGCGTACTTCTCCATGGAGTACGGGCTGGTCGAGTGCCTTCCCATTTACTCGGGAGGCCTGGGCATCCTGGCGGGCGATTTTCTGAAGGCGCTGAGCGATTCGGGCGAACCGGCGGTGGCCGTGGGGTTACTGTACCAGAACGGGTACCTGCAACAGCACCTCAACCCGGACGGATGGCAGCAGGAGCGCTATCCCGTAAACGATTTCTACACCTTGCCGATCCGGCCCGTGACCGCCGAGGACGGCAGCGATCTCAAGATCAGCGTGAAACTGCCGCGGGGAGTGGCATGGGCGCGTATCTGGCGGGCGGATGTGGGGCGGGTCAAGCTGTTCCTGCTGGACACGAATTTCGAAGAGAACGAGGATCTGGAATACCGAAACATCACGGCTCAGTTGTATGGCGGCGACCACGACGCGCGGCTGCGGCAGGAGATTCTGCTGGGCATCGGCGGGCTGCGGGCGCTGGACGCGCTGGGATTGCAGCCGACGGTGTTTCACATGAACGAAGGTCACTCAGCGTTTCTGGCTTTGGAGCGCATCCGGCGCCTCATCGAGAAGGAGGGGCTGACGTTCGAGGAGGCCCTGGAGGCCGCGCGCGCGGGGAATGTGTTCACGACGCACACGTCAGTGGCCGCGGGAATCGACCTGTTCGACGCGGGCTTGATGTACGAGTACTTTTCGGACTTTTGCCAGCAGACGGGCCTCGAGTTCGAGCGGCTGATGTCGCTGGGCCGGACGAGCCCCGGGAACCTGTCGGAAGCGTTCTCGATGGCGATTCTGGCGATCCGGACTTCGAGCTTCCGAAACGCGGTGAGCCGGCTGCACCAGCATGTGTCCCAGCAGATGTGGTCGTCGCTGTGGCCCCAACTGCCGGTGTGGGAAGTGCCGATCACGTCGATCACCAACGGCGTGCACTTGCGGAGCTGGGTGAATACGGACCTGGCCGAGTTGTACGACGAATACCTTCAGCCGGACTGGAGGGAGCGGTACGACGACCCCAAGACCTGGGCGCTCATCGACGAGATCCCGGCTCACGAGCTGCTTGAAAGTCACAAGCGCCGGAAGCGGCGGCTGATCAGTTTTATCCGCGAGCGGGGCGCGGCTTTCGCGCAGGCCCGCAAGGCTTCCGCCAGCGAAGTGCAGCGGATGCAGGAGGTGCTGGACCCGGACGCGCTGACGATCGGCTTCGCCCGGAGGTTCGCCACGTACAAGCGCGCGACGCTGCTGTTCCGTGACATGCCGCGGCTGCGGAGGATTCTGTGCAACCCCGAGAAGCCGGTGCAGATCGTCGTGGCGGGGAACGCTCATCCGAAGGATCACCCCGGCAAGATGCTGATCCGGGAGATCGTGCAGCTCTCGAGGGACCCGGAACTGGCCAAGCGCCTGGTATTCGTAGAGCACTACGACATGCAAGTGGGCCGGGAGATGGTTCAGGGCGTCGATCTCTGGCTGAACAATCCGCGCCGGGGAGAAGAGGCGTGCGGAACGAGCGGGATGAAAGCCGGGATGAACGGCATCCTGAATCTGAGCATTCTGGACGGGTGGTTCGACGAGGCCTACGAATCCGTGGGAGGCTGGGCGATCGGGGACCGGGAAGAATACTCGGACGATCAGGACGAGATCCACGCCCGGGCGATTTATTCCCTCCTGGAAAACGAGATTGTTCCGATGTACTACGATCGGAGCTCCGACGGCGTGCCGGTGGAATGGGTCCGGCGCATGCGGCAGTCGATGAAGTATGTGAGCCGGCAATACAACTGCCAGCGGATGGTGGCGGAGTACATGAGCCAGCTCTACGACCCGAGCCACCGGGCTTCCGCCGAGGCGTGCGAGAGCAATTACGCCAGGGTGCGGGAGCGTGTCCGCTGGGATTCGGAAGTCCAGAAGGCCTGGGACCGGGTGAAGATCCTGGAGGCGGAGCACGGTCCGGATGGCAGTCTGACGAGCGGGCGACCGATTGAAGTGAGAGCGGTCGTGGATCTGGCAGGGCTGACGCCGCGGGATGTCCGAGTGGAAGCTGTGCTCGGAAAGGTCGGTCCGAACGGGCGGCTGGTGCAATCGGAGGTGATCCATCTGCCTCCGGCCGGAGAAGCGGGAGGAGCGCACATCTTCGCGCGAGAACTGGTGCCGCAGCAGACGGGGCGTCTGGGCTTCACGGTGCGGGTTGCGCCCAATCACTGCGAGGACCCGGTGACGCGCCCCTGCAATTCGCCGCTGAAGTGGGCCGAGCGCCCGGAAGGCGCGCGGCCGAGAAAGTAGGGGTGGACTGAGGAGCCGATCCGTGGTACATAGGAGTTGGAGGTTCTTTCAGAGAACCCGCAGGAGAAGCAGCCGTTTCTCATGTCCCCCACTGGCGAATCCCGCGACGGGCCGAGGTCCAGGATTACACGTTGGATGAGGAAAGACCTCAGCCGCAGCCAGGCCAGGGACGCTGGACATGAATGGCCGCCGGAGGCGGCGGCCGTCGGGAACAGGTAAGTCAGGGCGCAGAGTGTGGACGCTCTGCGCAGGCAGAAACGACAGGACCGGCTTCGAGCCGGGAACTCGCCTTTCACAAACACTTCCAGGAGCCAGGAATTGGCCATGGACAACGATCGCAAGTACCGACAGCGCGGCTACATGGACGGGGAGCGCGACAAGTCTCCGGACGGCCGCAGATTTGAAGACCGGCCGCGGCAGCCTGGACCGCGTCTTCCTTTGGACGTCACCGGACCCCGCCTGCCGCGGCTGGTTCAAAGCGTAGTGGCGTCGAGGTGCTACAACTGCGCCTTGACGCTGCCGCCGGACACGGATTTCCGGGGCAACTGTCCGAGGTGCAGCGTGGCGCTGCATTGCTGCAAGCAGTGCGCGCACTTCGAACCCAGCAAGCGCTTCCAGTGCTTGAAACCGGTGCCGGTGAGGATTGCGGCCAAGGATCAGGCCAACGAGTGCGAGTTTTTCAGTCCGAGGGTCACCGTGGCGCGCGACGGCAACGCCGCCGCTTCCCCGTCTTCCACGTCCGTGAATCAGGCGCCTCGAAGTCCGAACGAGGCGCGGGCAGCGTTCGACAGCCTATTCAAGAAGTAGAGCTTACACGGACTGCATGCTGATCGCCGAACTCTGCGGACTTCAACGCTTCCGGCTGGTGGACGGGCCAGCCCGCGATCCTGGGGCAGGGGAGGTGCAGGTACGCGTCAAGGCGGTAGGGATTTGCGGCTCCGACCTTCATGATTTCAGCGAGGGCAGGATTGGCGATCAGGTTTGCCAGTATCCGATGGTGCTGGGGCATGAGCCCGCGGGCCTCGTCGCCAAGACCGGCCCTGGGGTGAGCGGCTGGTCGCCAGGGGACCGGGTGGCGGTGGAGCCGGCGCTCTATTGTTATCACTGCGAGTTTTGCCGGTCCGGCCGGCACAATCTTTGCGCGAACATCCGGTTCCTGAGTTCCGCCGACGATCCCGGTTTCTTTCGGGAGTTTGTATGCGTGCCGGCGGGGAACCTGCTGCCGCTTCCGGCGGAGGTCGGGCTGAGAGAAGGCACGCTGTTTGAGCCGCTGGCCGTGGTTCTGCACTCGATGAAATTCGTGGCTCTTCAGCCTCGGGAGACGGCGGTGGTGTTCGGCGCCGGGCCTATCGGGTTGTTGACGATCATCACGCTGAAGATGTGCGGAGCGGGCCGGGTGTGGGCCGTGGAGCCGGTCGAATCCCGGAGGGCGATGGCCAGTGTGGCAGGGGCGGATGCGGTCATCGATCCCCACGCCACCGACGCGGCGCGCCAGATTCTCCGCGAGACCGGGCAGCGGGGCGTGGATGTGGCGGTGGATTGCGCGGCGCGCGAGGACACCACGAACCTGGGAATCCGGGCCGTGCGCAACGGCGGACGGGTCGTGATCACGGGAATTCCGGTGGAGATGCAACTGGCGCTGGAGTTCCATATTGCGCGGCGCAAGGAACTGGCGATCTTCAACGTGCGGCGTTCCTGTCACGAGTCGGAAGCGGCGCTGGAGATGCTGCGCGAGAATCCCGGCCGGTTCGCCGCGATGCTGACTCATACGCTGCCGTTGGAGAAGGTTCAGTCCGCCTTCGAAATGCTGGTGAATTACTCGGACGGGGCCGGCAAAGTGATTCTGGAGCCTTGACGGAAAAGACGCGGGGTCAGGAGAAGCCGGGAGGGCAGAGGAGGGTGATGGCGGAGGGGACCAGTTCAATGCGGGCGGGCAATGCGCCCGCGGGCTCGCCATCCACCTGGACGTAGACGGGGCTGGAGGCGAGGGGAACAAAGGCCACGGATTGGGCGTGCAGCAGGGTCACGCCTTCGGTGCGGTCCAAGCGGTTGGCCACCGCCCCGGCAAAATACTCCAGGTAGCGAAACGGGTTGGAGCCTTCGAAGAGCGCCAGGGCGAAGTCGTCCCGGTGAAGGCCGGCCTGAGGCGTCAGCTCGAGCGTCGCGCCGTAGTTCCGAACCCGGCTGGCCAGGGCAAAGGAGGAGCGGAAGCGAGTGTTGCCGGCCACCACGTCAAACTCTTCCAAGGTCCGGCCCAGTTCACCGAAGGCGGCCAGCCAATAGGCGAGTTTGCCCTGAAATCGTTTCCACTGCGGGTCGACAACCAGGACAGCGTGCGCGTCGAGGCCGACGCCGGCCATCAGGAGGAAGTGCCGTTGCCGGCCGCCCGCGGAAGTGAGAAGGCCGGCGGAAACCCGTCTGGGGATCCAGTGTTCCACTTGTGCGGCCACTTTGACGAGGGGTCCGGCGAGGCCCAGTTCCGTGGCCAGGACGTTGGCCGTGCCCGCGGATAACACGCCCAGCGGAACCGGGGAGCCAACCATGCCGTTGACGACCTCGTTGATGGCGCCGTCACCGCCGGCCACCAGGATCAGATCGGAGCCCTGGGCGAGGCACGAAGCGGCAACCCGCGCGCCGGAGCCGGGCCCGTCTGTGGGCACCGGCGTGACCCGGTGGCCGGCCGCGCGGAGCACTTCGACGGCGCGGTCCACTCCTTGGATCCGCCAGCCTGCGAGGCCGCGCGCGCCGGGGTTGTAAATCAGGAAGGCGTGCTTATAAATGGCGATGGAGGCCCTGCCTTTCGGGTCACCTTATTATAATGGACGCCGATGACGAGGCCAGAAGCGAAGGTGGAGATCGAGCGGCTGCGTGAGGAGCTACGAAGGCACGAGCATCTGTACTATGTGCTGGACCAGCCGGAGATCACGGACGCGGAATACGACGCGCTCATGCGGCGGCTGAAGCAACTCGAGGAGGAGCATCCGGAGTTTCTGGCGCCGGACTCACCCACGCAGCGAGTGGGCGGCAAGGCCCGGGAGGGATTCGTAAAGGTGCGGCACAGCTCACCCATGCTCAGCCTGGACAATGCGCTGAACGAGAGCGAACTACGCGACTTCGACCGGCGGGTGCGAGAACTGCTGGCCGGAGCTCCGTTCCGTTATGTGGCGGAGATCAAGCTGGATGGCTTGTCGATGGCGGTTCGATACCGGGACGGGGTGCTGGAGCAGGCCGTGACGCGCGGGGACGGGACGGAGGGAGAGGATGTGACCGAGAACGCGCGGACCATCCGCAACCTGCCGCTCCGAGTGGGGAATGGCTTGTCTTCGTTTGAGGTCCGGGGTGAAGTGATCCTAAACCGGCGGGCGTTCGAGCGGCTGAACCTGGAGCGGGAAGCGGAGGGGCAACCGCGGTTCGCGAATCCCCGGAATGCGGCGGCAGGCTCGATCCGCATTCTTGAGCCGTCCATCACCGCGGCGCGAAGACTGGATTACTTCGCGTACTTCCTGCTGGTGGAGGGCCAGCCCTATCCCGAGAGCCAGTGGGCCTCGCTCGAGTTGCTGGAGCGGATGGGCTTCAAGGTCAATCCACATCGCAGGCTCTGCTCCAGCCTTGAGGAGCTGACTGAGTTCTGCCGTGAGATCCAGGAGAAGAGGGAGGAACTTCCGTACGAAACCGACGGCGTCGTGGTGAAGGTGGACTCGTTCGCCCAGCAAAGAGCCCTGGGATGGACGGCCAAAGCGCCGCGGTGGGCGATCGCCTTCAAGTTTCCGGCGCAGCAGGAGAAAACCGAGGTATTGAACATCGAGGCGCAGGTGGGACGAACGGGGGTGCTGACACCCGTGGCTCACTTGCGGCCGGTGCAGGTGGGAGGGGTGACGGTATCCCGAGCGACGCTACACAACGAGGATGAGATCGACCGGCTGGGATTGCAGATCGGCGACATGGTACTGGTCGAGAGGAGCGGGGACGTCATTCCCAAAGTGGTGCGGGTCGTTTCGGCGGGGACGGCGCGGCGGCCGTTCAAGATGCCCGAGGCTTGTCCCAGATGCGGCGGCGCGGTGGTCCGGCAGGAAGGGGAGGCGGCCAGCCGCTGCCTTAACACCAACTGTCCCGCCCGCCTGAAAGAATCCATTCTGCACTTCGCGTCCAGAAACGTGATGGACATCGACGGGCTGGGCGAGGCCCTGGTGGATCAGCTTGTGGACCGCGGACTGGTGAAGAGCGTGGCGGATCTGTACCTGTTGACGGCGGAGCAGTTGATGGACCTGGAACGGATGGGAAAGAAGTCCGCCGAGAAACTCGTGGCGAACATTGAAAGCTCGAAGGCGAATCCGCTGCCGAGGGTCATCGCAGGTCTGGGGATTCCGTTCGTGGGGGAGCGAACCGCACAGATTCTGGCGGAGACATTCGGGAGCCTGGATGAGATCGCGAGCGCGGAGGAAGAGAAGCTGCAAACGGCGCCGGAAGTGGGGCCAAAGGTCGCGCAGAGCATCCGGCAATTCTTCCGTGAGGAGCACAATCGCGAATTGGTGGAGCGGCTTCGGAAACTGGGGCTGAGGTTTCACCACGCGAAGGCAGAGAGAAAAGCAGGGGCGTTGGAGGGGATGGTTTTTGTGCTGACGGGAGCGCTGCCTCACATGACACGGGAGGAGGCGAAGGCTCGGATCGAGGCTGCGGGAGGAAAGGTGACGGGGTCCGTGAGCAAAAAGACCAGCTTTGTCGTTGCCGGGGCGGAGGCGGGGTCGAAGCTGGCGAAGGCAAGGGAGCTGGGAGTGCCGGTGATTGACGAGGCAGGACTGCTGGGACTGACCGGCGGAGCGGCAGAGAAGCGGTAGCAGGGGCAGCGGGGCTGGGTCCGGTTGGGGAGGGACTCGGGGAAGCCGCAGGCGGCGGGATTGGAGGAGGGGCGGACCCGCCGAGGGCGCGGACGGCGTCCTTAAGGCCGGCAGGGTTCTGCAACGATCAGACCGTGTTGGCAACGTTGTTTTCGATCATTTGATTCGTGCTTTGGTTTTCACGATTTTCAGATTCCATTTCATGATATACTTGCCCCACCGGATTTTTAGCCGGTGATCCTTGTTAAGGGGGTTTCTGAATCCATGGCACCAAGAGTGTGGGTGATTCTGTTCACCGCGGTCATGCTGGCGCTGCTTGGAGGCAGCGGACAACTGTTTGGCCAGACCGTGTTTGGCACGTTGAGCGGAACAGTCTATGACGCGTCGGGCGCTGTTGTCCCGAACGCCGATGTAACCATCAGGAACCTGGACACAGGCCAAGCACGTGAACTCAAGGCCGATGAGACCGGGTTCTGGAGAATGCCGTCTCTGCCGCCGGGGCGGTATGCGGTCGAAGTGGCGGCGCCGAGTTTCGGCAGACTGAGCCGGTCGCCCATCATCGTTGAACCGACTGTTGAGCGAACCGTGGATGTGACACTGAGGCCCGGTGCGGTTTCCGAAGTAATCAGCGTTACCGCGGAAGCGCCGCTGATCGAACAGACGAAGGCTCAGCTCAGCCGGGGCGTAGACACGCGGTCGATCATGATGCTACCGGGGCTGAATCGCTGAACGGCCTGGCGCTATTGCAACCGGGGGTGGCGCCGAATGATTTGTCCGGGCGGCCCGGTTCCGGGTTCGTCGTGAACGGCGGACGGACAAGATCGAACAACTTCATGATCGACGGGGCCAATAACAACGATCAGTCTTTGCAGACTCCCCGGCAGAATCTGCCGCCGGAAGTACTCGGCGAATTCCGGATTGTGACTAACAACTTTTCGGCCGAGTTTGGCAGGAATTTCGGGTCGGTTGTGATGCAGACAACCAAGTCCGGCACCAATGAGTTTCACGGCGCGGCGCGATGGTCGTGGATGGGCAACGGATGGGACGCGCTGACCTCAGCCCAGCAGCGGACCTACAACGGCCAGAAGGAGGCGGGCAAGAGCGATGATGCGGCGCTGCGGGCGTCGCGCGCAGTGCAAGTCCGGAACCAGTTTCTGGCCAGCGGCGGCGGACCGATCAAGAAGGACCATACATTCTTCTTCACGAGCTATGACACGGACAAGAGGCGCAGTACGGCCTCTCCAATCGCAACCACCATCTCCCCGGCCGGCTACGCGACGCTGGATGCGAATAGTTCCTATTTCGCTTCCGGGGCGGTCGCCTTCCTGAAGCAGATGTATCCGGCGGCAAACGATCCGACGTCCAAAGGGACGCTGACTGTGGCGGTGCCAAGCGGCCCAACGCTGTCAATCCCGCTCCAGCAGTACAATCCGAGCTTGCAGGCTGCGCTTCCTTATGCGAGGGACTATCACCGCGGCCTGATGCGGGTGGACACGAAGTTGACCGGCAAAGACAATCTGGCGGTGCGGTACGTTATCGATGACGATAACGATCCGGGAAGCCCGCCCGCGCTCCTGTACAACCGGATTGGGACGGCGGGCAGGAACCAGAATGGGACGATCAACCACGTTCACGTGGTGAGCCCGACTTTTTTGAGCGAGGCGCGGGCCGTGTACGGGCGTCGGGGTTTCCGATTTACGGAGAATCTTCCTCCACAGTTGTCGATTTCGGGCAGCACGTTGCCCACGATCGGGAACCAGAACTATCCGCAATTCCGCACCGACAATCTGTACGAATTCAACAACACCTGGAGCTGGACGCGCAGCCGGCACACGATCCGGTTTGGCGGAAACTTCCTGCGATACCAGTTGAATTCGTTCTTCGCGCCCTCGTCGATGGGCGTGGTGACCTACCCGAGCATGCTGGACTTTTTGCTCGACCGCAACGCCGACTTCACGCAGTACGCGGGCACGGGCCTGACACCCGCTCGTACCAGCGAATTCGCGGGTTTCTTCGGGGACGATTTCCGGATGACGAGTTCCCTGACACTGAATCTGGGAATCCGGTATGAATACACCGGCGCTCCTTTCGGATACTTCTCGAACGCGAAACCGGACATAAACAACTTCGCGCCGCGATTCGGATTCGCCTGGTCGCCGAAGGCGAGCGGCGGCCTGACCGGCATGGTGACAGGGAATGGGAAGCTGGCGATTCGCGGCGGATACGCTATCTCATACGACCAGGTGTTCCAGAACATCCTGCTGAACAACTCACGGAACTATCCGCGAGGCGTCACCGTTACGCTGAGCGGCCAGACCGGAAAGAAGCTTTGGGATGCGAAGAATTTCCCCACTCCACCCACACCCAAGGACTACACGGGCGACCCGAAGCTGCTTCCATTGCGGCTCTATTCGCCGAACAAGCGCATCTCCCAGCCGTACGGCCAGCAGTTCTCGCTGGGATTTGAGCGGCAGTTCCTCGAAGACTACGCATTCCGCATGTTCTACGTCGGCACCAGGGGGGTGAAGCTGGTCCGGGAAGTGGAACAGAACATCGGCTTCCAGGCGGCGGCGGTGAGCGCCAATCCGGGTGTTTACGCTGAGATATTGCCAGCCTTGAAGCCGATCACAAACACGAGCGGGGTCATCACGTCGTATCGGCGTGATCCTACGAGCGGCTCGATTCTGGTCGGAGACGGCTACGCTCAGTCGGTGTACCACTCCCTCCAAATCACTCTTGAGAAGCGTTTCCGGAATGGCCTCCAACTTCAGGCGAATTACACGTGGAGCAGTTTCATTAACGACTCGGACGACATCCTGGGCGGATCGGCCAACCGGACGCTGCCGGCCTACCCATTTGCCTACCGGCTGGACCGGGGGCGGTCAGCCTTCGATCAGCCTCACCGATTTGTGGCCAACTATGTCTACGAACTTCCGAACGTTCACAACGGTGAAGGGCTGACGGGCCGGTTGCTGGGCGGCTATGCGATCTCCGGAGTGACTACGGTGGCCAAGGGGACCCCATACAGCATTCTCAACAGCTTCAATGCACTTGGGATCCTCACCGGCCAGATCAGCACGATTCACCTTTCGCAACGGGCCAGCTACAACCCGTCCGGAGCTCCGATGACGGGAACGAACCCCAGCGTACCTACACCGCGGTTCATCGCCAACGCAACGAACAGCGGAATTATCGGGAACCTGGGCGCCAACACGGAACGGCTTGGGAGGACTGTCAACTTCGACCTGGCCCTGCTGAAGAACTTGAAGACATGGGCTGAGCGCAACCAAGCGCTACAGTTTCGGTGGGAGGTGCTCAATGCTTTCAACCACCGGAATTTCAATCAGGTGCCTTCCAATACGGTCAGTTCCAGCACCGTTCTTTCGACATTCATGAATCTCGGCTATACAGATGTGCCAGGCCGGAGCATGATCGTCGGAGCGCGATACGTCTTCTGACCTCTTGCGTCACCGCGGGCCTGCCGGGTGCGTATCCGGCAGGCTCTTCCTCCTGACTTCCCCAGCGCCCGCGCCTGCCGCACGGCATGAGAAGGGCTTGGTGTTACAATTGTAATTCTTTGTGGCACCACGGGGATGGTGTGCTATACTCATGCCCGAGGGGTTTTTTCTATTCTTACCGTGCGAGGTGGAAAGCAGTGACAACACAAAGGATTGGTGTGGGGCTCGGCGTGGTTGCCGTGCTCTTTCTCTCCGTTTTCAGCGCGAACGCCCAGGTGGCGGGGCGGCTGAGCGGAAGTGTTGTGGATCAAAGCGGGGCGGCGATTCCAGGAGCGACCGTGAATGTGTTGCTCCCGGGAGGAACTCAGCCTCTGATTTCCGGCAAGACGAATTCCGAAGGCCTGTTCTCGTTCATCGCCGTCCGGCCGGACACATATGACGTACAGGTGGAGGCGGCGAATTTCTCCCGCGTCATTCTGCGGGACGTAAGAATCGCCCCCGTGCAGGAGACCACGCTGCCGCCCATCCGGCTGGAGGTGAGACCGACGGCCACCATGGTGGAAGTGACGGCCGAGGTGCAGAGCGTGCAGCTTTCGAATGCCGAGGTCTCATCGACGATTACGGCCACGCAGGTACAGAACCTGCCGGTTCTCGGCAGGCAGGTGACGAACCTCTTTCGAAGCCAGCCGGGTGTGGACGCGGGCAGCAACACGACGTCGGTGAACGGGCTGCGCAGCTCCTTTGCCGTGGTGACGCTGGACGGCGTGAACATTCAGGACAATTTCATCCGGACGAACGATCTGGATTACGCGCCGTTCCGGACGACGATCGCGCAGGTTTCGGAGATCACGGTAGCGACCTCTCTCGGATCGTCGGCCCTGGGCGGCGGGTCAGCCCAAATGGTGCTGTCGACCAAGTCCGGGACCAACGATTTCCATGGCTCGGTTTACTGGTACAACCGCAACTACAAGCTCTCCGGCAACGACTGGTTCAACAACAAGTCCGGCGTGGACCGGACGGCTCTGAATCTGAACCAGCCTGGCGCCTCGCTGGGCGGGCGGATTATCAAGGATAAGCTGTTCTTCTTCGTCAATCCGGAGTTCTACCGGAACAAACAGCAGAGCAGCATTCTGCGGACGGTTCTGACCGACGACGCGAAGAACGGGATCTTCAAGTACCGGAATACGGCGGGCCAGGTTCAGACGGTCAACCTGCGCAGCCTGCGCACGTTCACGGACGACCCGACGGTCAAAGCCATGCTCGGCCAGTTGCCGGCTCCGAACAGCTCGGACACGGGCGACGGGCTGAACACATCCGGTTACCGGTTCAATGCGCGCGGGAACGAGTTCCGCGACCAGCTCGTGTACAAGATGGACTACTACCTGTCCTCCAGCCAGAGTTTTTCGGGCACGTACAACTACATCAGCAACCCAACGGACCGGCCAACGCTGGGCACGTTCTACACGCCGGTTCCTCCGGTGAGCAACACGTTGAAGAACCATCTGCTTTCGCTCGCATGGCGCTGGACGCCCACGGCGTCTCTGACGAACGAGATGCGGGGCGGTTTCGCGAGGAACATGGGGAACTTCGACGTGAGCAACGAGTACCCCAAGTTCATTGTGTCCGGACTCCTGTTCACGAACCCCGTAAACACGTTCCTGGCGCAGGGCCGCCAGACAAACACCTACCACATTCAGGACAACGCAAACTGGATCAAGGGCAAGCACGATGTGCAGTTCGGCTTCCAGGCCCAGATTCTGCGCACGACGCCGTTCAACGACGCGGGGATATTGCCGACGTATACCCTGGGGATCAGCACGGCGAATACGACCGGGCTGGTGTCCAGCGAGCTTCCGGGTATCGGTTCCACCGACCTGAGCCGGGCAAACAGCCTTTACACAAATCTGGCGGGGATCATCAGCACGGCGGCTCAGACGTTCAACGTGAAAGACCGGACTTCGGGTTTTGTCCCCGGGGCGACCAACGTCCGCAACCTCTCACTGGACACCTATGCGGCTTACATCCAGGACAAGTGGAGGGTGAGGCCGGGGCTGACCGTGACTTTGGGATTGCGATACGAGTACTGGCAGCCGCTGGACGAGAAGGACTCGCTGTACCTGGCGCCGGTTCTCAAGAATAACGATGTAAAGGCCACCTTGCTGGATCCGAACGCCACCCTGGACTTCATCGGGAAGTCCGCGGGCCGGCCGTTCTACAACGCGGACAAGTTCAACCTGGCTCCGAATATCGGCGTGGCCTGGGATCCGTTCGGCAGCGGCAAGACGTCGGTGCGGGGCGGTTACCGCATCGCGTTCGTGAACGACAACACCGTCACGACGGTCCGCAACAACGTCAACACGAGCAGCGGCCTCCAGTTTTCGAACACACAGAGCAACCTGGTGGCGTTCTTGAGCAACCCGCCGACGGTCGCGGCGCCGGCCTATAAGGTGCCGAGGACTCTGGCGGACAACTACGCCATCAGCACGACCGCCGCCACAGGGTTGCCAGACCCGAACCTCGTTACGCCCTACGTCCAGGAGTGGACCTTGGGGATCGAGCGCGAGTTCAAAGGCGCCATTTTCGCGGCGCGGTACATCGGCAATCACGGCACGAAGCTATTCCGCGCCATCGACTACAACCAGGTGCTTTACAACGCCAACGGCTTCCTGGCGGACTTTCTGAGGGCGCAGAACAACGCGGCCCTGGCGCAGGCCGCCACCGGAAGCTACAACGGCAACTATAACGCCGCCATCGCCGGCAGCCAGCCGCTGACGGTATTCCCGCTGCTGGCCAGCGGCGGGCTGCTCACGAACTCGACGGTCCAAACCTACCTCCGGCAAGGAGAGATCGGCACGCTGGCCGACGTCTACATGACCAACCGCCTGAACGGGGCCGTCAGCTTCTACACGAACCCTAACATTCAGGGCGGGAACACGGTGGTCAACGAGGGCAGTTCGGACTACAACGCGTTCCAATTCGACGTCCGGAAGCGGACGCGCGCCGGGCTGCAAGTTCAGTTCAACTACACCTTCGGCAAGGCGCTAAGCAACACGGGCGGCGACGGGCAGACCAACTTCGAGCCGCTGCTGGACAACAACAATCCGGCGCTGGAGCGGGCGCGCTCGCCGTATGACCTGAGACACGTACTCAAGGCCAACTACTACTATGAGCTGCCTTACGGCCTTGGGAAGAGGTGGAGCGGGAACGCGGTGATGAACCGGGTGCTGGGAGGCTGGGCGGTGAGCGGCCTTTGGGGCTACCAATCCGGATCTCCGTTCTCGGTGCTTTCCAGCCGCGGGACGCTGAATCGGGGGGCGCGGTCGACGGCGACGAACACGGCCTCGATCTTCACCGATCTTTCCAAGGCGGCGCTCTATCAGGTAGCCGGCGGCCTGTGGATGACGGGCAACGGGCCATACTTCGTCTCGCCCGCGATCATCGGGACGGACGGGCGCGGCGCGGCATCGGGCACGACGCCGTTCACCGGGCAGGTGTTCTTCAACCCGACAGCGGGAACGGTGGGCAACCTGCAACGGCGCTATTTCTCCGGTCCCTGGCAGTGGTCCTGGGACGCCTCTATCATCAAGTCGATTCCGGTCTACGAGAACCACACTCTGGCCTTGCACTTCGACTTCTTCAACTGGATGAACCATCCGACGTTCTACACGCCGCCATCGACGGCGGGCGACTATGGCTCATCCACGAACTACAACATCAACAACACGACTTTCGGCAAGATCGACAGCATGAACTATAGTCCGCGCCAGATTCAGATCGGGGCCTACTACCGGTTCTGAGCGGTCTTCCGGGCAGTGCATAACGGCCGGCGGAGCGGCTTTCGCTCCGCCGGTCTTTTCTTTTCAGCAAGCGCCGAAGGCATTGCGGAACACAGTATTCGAACCGCTTCCTTGGGGCCGGCGGCCGCGGGGAAGGCGCTAAACTGACAGGGAAGACCGGGACATCCGGGCCGGGAGGAAATATTGCAAGGCCTGGCGAAATTGCTGATCGCCTGGGGTCCGCTGGGACTGGCGCTGGTAGCATTCTTGGACTCGGCGGGCATTCCGCTGCCAGCCGGGGCGGACGCGCTGCTCATCGCCATTGCGGCCTCCAAGCCCTCACTGGCCTATGCCGCCGCGGGACTGGCCACAGGGGGGAGCGTGCTGGGCTTCCTGGTCCTCTATTTGCTGGCTCGCAAGGGAGGCGAGCGCTACCTCGACAAGCACACGGCAACGGGCAAAGGCCGAACGCTGAGGGTGTGGTTCCAGCGGTATGGGCTGGGGGCGGTATTCGTTCCGACCTTATCGCCGATTCCGCTCCCGACGAAGGTATTCGTGCTGTGCGCCGGGGCGCTGGGGGTCCGCATGGCTCCGTTCGCCGGGACAGTCCTGGCGGCGCGCACAATCCGCTATTTCGGGCTGGCCTACCTCGGGGCGCAACTTGGAAAGGACTCCCACGTCTGGCTGAAAGCCCATGCGCTGCACATTGCCGCGGCGGCATTGGTCTTGTTCCTGGGGACTGCGCTCGCCCTTCAGGCGGCCGCGCGGCGTGACCGTAACGCTAAGAACGCGCCTTCTTCTTTCTAGACTTCTTCAACGAACCGGCAGCCGGCTGGTCCGGGGTCGCCGCGGCAGCGCATTCCTCAGGCGCGCGCAGCGCCAGAAAGAAGACAAACAGCAGGGCTGGAAAGAGCTGGGAGTAAAAGCGGTCGAAAGGAGTGAAAGCACCGATGCTGACTACAACGTAGCCGGCGAACACCAGAAGCAGCGTTGCCCCGCCCGAGAGCACGGCGGGCCGGAAGGACCGCGCCAGCGAGATGCGGAGAGCGGCAGCCAGAGCCGCAAGAGGCAGGAGCGGGTGAGTGAACGGCGTGTAGCCGAAGGTTAGAAGAGACTGGGTCGACCACCGCCACACGCGCAGCAGGTTACTCTGGCTGGCAACGCCTTTGGCGATCCGATCATGACCCTCGCGGACGACGGGGTCCGCCACGGGGGCCAGCGCGAACTTGAGCCATCCCGCGAGCAGGAGACCGGGCATCATTCCGAGCGCCATCCAGAGGGATCGCTTCATAGCCTGCTTCCAGCCGGAGAAAAGCAGTTCCGTGAAGCTGTAGCAGAGGCCGAAAGCGGCGATGAAGAGGAGCCCTTCGTTCTTCGTCCAGGCGGCGAATCCGGCGGCCAGGCCCGCCAGGACCAGGAGGAGAGGCTTTCCCTTCCCGCCCGGCGTCATCGCCAATGATGCCAAGGCAATTGCGGCCAGATAGTAGAAGGACAGGGGCACATCCGAATACTGAGACCACGGCTGGTTCAAGTATGTGTAGCCTGCCATAAGGACGAGGGAGGCCAGCAAGCCGGTGCTGGCGCCACGAAGCAAGGCGAGAGCCGAGACCAGCAATCCCAGAGCCGAAAGGAAGAAGAGGAGGGCGGTGGCGAGCGGAGCCACGATGTGGTAGTTTCCGGCCACCTTCCAGGAGCGAGCGATGAATCCGGAGAGGAGGAGCGGGTAATCGGGGTGGGTTTTGTCCAGCAGAGGCGAAATCGCGTGCCGCCAGGTATCGCCCGGACCGGCGAGGAAACGGGCGCGCAGATTCCAGATGGCGTAGGCGTCCCATCCGCCGTGGGGGTTGGCGGCGGCCTGGCTCCGCATTCCGGAAAGAACGAAGATCAGGCAGACGCTCAAGGCGAGAGCCAAGGCCCAGTTGTAGCGGAAGCCTGGTGTCCGGGGCTGCGATGGGGTGCTCCGGGCAGACTGGGCCCCTCTACGCGAGCGAAGGTACAGGGCGGCCAATAGCGCCAGGAGGAGGGCGAGGTCCGTGGCAAGGATCACGGAGGCGGCAGCAAGACCCGCCGTGACGAGCAGGAAGAAGACGATGGAGGCGAAGCCGATGCCGAATCCAACGCCCAGGGAGGCGTGGAAAAGGGCTGCGGCCCAGGCGGGGCCGGCGCCGTCAGCGGGGCGCAGCCACCGCATGGCGAGGCAGCCGATCAGGCAGGCGGAGAGAACGGGGAGCAGCGCCAGCATGGGTCAGGGCTCCCTCTGGAACAAGTAGACCCCGAGGCCGTAACTCTTGACCAGACGGAGGCCGCGTTCCCGCTCGATGCGCGCCACATCAGGCCTCTTCAGAAAGCTGCCCAGCACCCAGCGCTGACGGCGGCTCTCGGTCTCTTCCACGAGAAGCCGGGGAGCCAGGACGTACTGGACGCCAAAGAAGTAGACCTGGCCCTCGGGCTTCGAGAAGGGAACATCGGAAATGTAGCCGACGGTTGCGTCTGGGGGGATCGCTTCCAGGACGCCGGCCAGCCGCGCGTGCTGTTCGCCGATCTTGTAATAGTCCGCGGCATCGCGGCCCAGGGAATCAGCCGCCACGTAAAAGAGCACGGCGCCCGCGAGGCCGAACAGGACGGCCGCGCTCAGGCCGGCCCACACTCGTGCGGGGTAACGCGTCACGCCTCCTCCATGACCCTCCCGTCGCGCATGCGAACGGTTCGATGGCCGTAGGCGGCGGCCTCGGGGTTGTGGGTAATCATCAGAATGGTCTGCCCTATCCGCTCGTTCAGGTCGCGGAGCAGGCCGAGCACGATGCTGGAGTTCTCGGTGTCCAGATTGCCGGTGGGTTCGTCAGCGAGAAGGATGGAGGGACTGTTGACGATGGCGCGGGCGATGGCGACGCGCTGCTGTTCGCCGCCGGAGAGAGCGCGGGGTTTGTGGTGGAGACGGTGGCGGATGCCGAGCAATTCCAGGATTTCGGAGAACTTGGGATCCGGGCCGCCGCTCTGGCGGGCGATGTGACGGGCGATGGCGATGTTGTCGGCGGCGCTCAGAGTGGGCAGGAGGTTGTACTTCTGGAAGACGAATCCGACCTCCTTCCGGCGCAATTCGGTGCGGCCGGCCTCCGACATGGCGAGGAGATCCCTGCCGTGGATGTGAACTTCGCCGGCGGTGGGGGGCGTCAGTCCGCCGAGAATATGGAAGAGGGTGGACTTGCCGGAACCGGACGGCCCGACGATGGAAACAAACTCGCCTCGCCGGACGTCGAGATCGGCGCCGCGCAGGGCATGGACGTCGACGTCGCCGACGCGGTAGACCTTGCGCAGGCCGCGCACTCGGATGATGATATCGCCGTTATTCATAGGAGAGCGCCTCGATCGCATCCTGCCCCGCGGCCTTCCAGGCGGGGTAAAAGGCTCCGATGACGGCGCCGGCAATGGCAATGCCGCCGGCGATGGGCCACCAATCCGGGACGATCTTCTGAGTCAGCGCCGCCGGGGCGAAGGTCATCACGGCCCAACGGCTGCCGTAGGTGAGGATGATGCCGAGCGCGGAACCGGCGACGGCCAGCACGGCAGTCTCGCGAAAGATGATGTTCAGGATGTAGAAGGGGGAAGCGCCGAGCGCTTTGAGGATGCCGACCTCGCGTGTGCGCTCCAGCACCGCCGTGTACATCGAGAGGAAGACGACGAGGAAACCGACGATGATGCCCAGGGCGATGATGACGCCGATGAAGGCGCTCAAACCGGGGACGTTGCTGACGGAGTAAAGCGATGTCAACTCGGCCATGGAATAGATGGGGAAATCCGGGAGCTTCTCTTTCAGAGCGGCGATGACGGCGGCGGTATTCTCGGGGGCGGCGGGCTCGAGGAAGATGCGGCTGAGCTTGCCGGTCGCGCCGGTGAGGTCCTGTAGAACCTGGCGGGAGACGACGACACGGGCGAGTTTGCCCGGCTCCACGATGCCGCACACGTTCCAATCCTGGTTGAGGAGCTTCAAGGTGGAGCCGACGGTCAAGTTGTTCTGCCGCGCGTAGTACTCGTCCACGATGACGTCGCGGGGGTTCCGGAAGGGCCTGCCGTCGATGAACTTGAAGCCGCCGCTCATGGCGGTAAATTCGGCGAGATCGAGGCCGGTGACGGTGCTGACGCCGCCGGTGGGCTGTTCGACGGTCCCCACGGCGATCCTGACGTGGGGCTGGTCCAGGAAGAAGGAGAGGTACTTTTCGGAGAGCGACGCCGAACTCATGCTGATGAGGGAGGTTCCGGGGGCGCGGATAAGAATGTCGGCTCCGACGCCGGTGGCGCGGCGGGCGGCGTCTTCCAGCATGCCTTCGCTGAGTCCGACCAGGGTCAGCATCATGCAGACTTCGACTCCGATCGCCAGAAGACTCAGCAGGGTCCGCACGGGGCGGTGTTTCAGGTTGGCGAGAACGAGCTTATTGGTCAAGTGGCCTCGATCCGGGCAGGTCCAAAGATACTATTGTAATGGCCGCGTCCGGTTCAGAGCCACAGGCTGCGGCGGCGAGAGCGCAGGATCCAGATGAAGAACGGGCCGCCAGTCATGGCGGTGATCACTCCGACGGGGACCTCGGTGGGCGACAGAACCGTGCGCGCCAGGGTGTCACAGGCGGCGAGGAAGGCGGCGCCGGCGAAGAAGGAGCACGGGATCAGCAGACGGTGATCGGCGCCGAGCCGCAGGCGCAAGGCGTGGGGAACGATAAGTCCGACAAAGCCGATGGGGCCCGTAAGGGATGTGACGGTCCCCGTCACAACCGAGCCGGCGATGTAGCCGGCCAGCATCAGCCGGGAGACGGAGACGCCGCGGGAAGCGGCCCAATCCTCTCCGACCGCCATCAGGTTCCAATCGCGAGCTCTTTTGAACAAGTAGATGGCAAATGCGAAGACCAGGATCGCGAGGCCGGCGAGGGTGCGGTACTCGACCGCCTCAATCCCGCCGAGGAGCCAGCGGACGATCGCGAAAGACTGGCCGAAATCCGCCACGTACTGGAGAAAGAGGATGCAGGCGAGACAGATACTGTTGATGGTGACGCCGGCCAGAAGGAGGGTGAAGGAGGACATTCTGCGGCCTTCGCTGGCGACGCCGAGGACGAGCACGAGGACGGCCGCCGCTCCCACAAGGGCCGAGACCCAGATCGCGGGGAGTCCGGCAAGCGTGCCCCAACCAGCAGAGATGGCAATCACGGCCCCAAGGGAGGCTCCGCTCGACACGCCGAGGGTGTAAGGCGTGGCGAGGGCGTCACGGAGGAGGGCTTGAAACAGCGCGCCCGCGGCGGACAACGCCCCGCCGGCCAGCAGAGCCAGAAGCACGCGCGGCAGGCGGGCGTAGAAGAGGATTTCGGCGTCCGGGGACTGGCCGGCCAGGGCGCGCGCGTAGCTGATGTCGGCGGGGCCCACCAATGGGAGGACCACGAGCGCGCCCAGCGCGAGGGTTGCCGTGGTGAGCAGCGCCAGCCAGAAGCGGCGGCTCCCGGACCTACGCGGGGCCATAACGCACCCATGGCCTGCCGCCGGCCGAAGGAAGGATTTCGGCCGTCACGCCGAAGACAGAGCGGATGGAGCCGGCGCTGAGCGCCTCCGCAGGGGATGCGTCGCAGAAGACCGCGCCCGCATGGAGCACGAGGATGCGGTCCGAGTAAGCCGCCGCCAGGTTGAGATCGTGGGTGGCAGCCACGATGAGCATTCCCTGGCGCGCCAGATCGCGCAGAAGGCCATAGATGGCGAGCTGGTGCTGGAGATCCAGGAAGGTGGCGGGTTCATCCAGCAGGAGGGCACGGGGCGACTGGGCCAGGACGGAGGCCAGGATTGTGCGCTGTCTCTCGCCTCCACTCAGAGAACGGAAATCGCGGCGCCTCAAGTGCGACACGTCGGCCAGACGGATCGCCTCATCGACGGCCTTCCAATCGTCCGGACTTTCGAAGAGGCCATTGCAGTAAGGGGTCCGGCCCATGAGGACGACCTGCTCAACGGTAAAGGGAAACTCAATTCGGACGGACTGAGGGACAAAGGCCACCTCCCTGGCGAAAGCGCGCCGAGGCCAGAGGCGGATTTCCTGGTTCCGGTAAACGCAGCTTCCCGCGTACTGACGCCGGAGGCCGGCGAGGATGGACAGCAGGGTGGACTTGCCTGCTCCGTTGGGGCCGACGACGGAGGCCAAGAGGCCAGCCGGAAATTCGAGGCCGACGTCCCTCAGGACGGGTGTGCCGTTGAAGCTGAAGCCGAGGCGGGAGGCGGAAAACAGGGGGCTCACGGGAAGGCCTCCGGATGGACGAGGCGGGCGATTTCGCGGGCGGCTTCGGCCAGACGAGGTCCCGGCACGACGAAGATATCGGAGGCGACGGCGAAGACTCTTTTCTGGCGGACGGCCTTGAGGGATGGATAGCGCTGCCAAAGGCGGACGACTTCGCGCTTCTGCTGTTCGGTCACATTGGCGGTTCGGGCCATCTCACCCATGTCGATGACAACGTCCGGGTCGCGGGCCAAGACCTCCTCGAGGTTGATCTTGGCATAGGAGACGGCGGCGCCGGCGAAGATGTTCTCACCGCCGGCGATGCGAACCAGCTCGTCCAGGTAGGAGCCGCTGCCCGCGGCGATGAGGTCCTCCACTCTGCCCGGCGTGCGGCCAACGACAAAAAGGACCTTCTTGCGAGGGAGATTAACGGTGCTTCTCCGGGTGAGGCTGAGCTGGTCCTTGATGCTGCCGGCGAGGGCCTGGGCTTTGGCGCCCTCACCCATGGCGTCCCCCATGGTTTGGATCGACCGGAGGACGCCGTCAATGGTTGAATCGTCTACCTCGAGGAGACGGAGCTTCAAGCCGGGCAAAGAGAGCGCCTGGCGAACCATGCTTCTTTCGGCGATCACCAGGTCCGGCCGCAGCGCGACGATGGCTTCCAAGTCGGGTCTGAGATAATTGCCTATCTTCGGCTTGCGGGCCGCCTCGGGCGGGTAGCGGCAGAAGGTCGTGACGCCGACGACGCGGTCGCCGAGACCCAACGCGAAGAGCGTCTCCGTGATGCTGGGCGCAGTGGAGATGACGCGCTTTGGCGGGGCCGTGGGCGCCTGGGCGGCGCACAACAGCGCCGCCCACAGGGCTAGCTGCGCGATGGAGCGGTGCGTCACCATTCCAGACGAATTCCTCCGCTGACGCCGCGAGAACGGGCGCGATATCCCAAGACTTCCTCGTAGCGGGAATTCAACAGGTTGTCGGCCCGAACGAAGGGGGAGACGCGCGCAGACAGCCTGTAAGAGCCGCTCAGATACACATTTTGATACCCGGGATTGCGGTTAACGCCCAGATAGTAGTCGGCATCCTGCCGCTCACCCGCCAGAACGGCGCCAGCCTGGAGCCACCAGCGGCGGGGCGTGACCGAAAGCGAGAGCGAGGCCGAGTTGCCGGGGCGGCGGGGGAGTTCCTGTCCGGCGCCGTAGAAGGGCGGAGCGGCTGAATTGGAGTACAGGATGCGCGACCAGAGCCGCATGTACGCCGCGTTCAGGGTAACGAGTTCCGAGATTCGAGCACGGGCGGAGAACTCGACGCCGCGCGCCCGGCTGGAGTCGAGATTTCGCCAGGTGCCCCAAACGGGAGGAGGCAGCGAGACGAAGGTGATCAGGTCCTGGAAAGAGTTCTGGAAGAAAGAAACCTCGGTTCTCGCCCTGCGTCCGAACCACTCCTGAACAAGCCCGGCTTCGTAGCTGGAGGTGCGCTCCGGACGCAATTCCGGATTGCCCGACGCGTAGAACTCCCGGGCGAAGGTCTGTATGAGGCTGGGCTCCGTAATGCCCCGCCCCGCGCTGACGCGGAGGTAGGTGGAGGACAGAATGCCGTGTTCGCCAGCCAGCAGAAAGCCGGCCGCCGCGCGAGGGGCCAATTTGCGGCCGTAGGCGCTGGAGTGTTCGGCGCGAAGTCCCCCTGAAAGGAAGACGCGGCCGGCGAGGGTCTTTTGCCCATGAAGAAAGAGGCCGTGGTTGTTGCGGGCGACCGCGCGGGCGGACACGTCGCCTTCCTGGCGCTCATAGTCGTAGCCGAAGGCGGACACCAGGCCCTTCGCAGACCATGTGCCCTGGTAGCCTGCCCGCTTGCGGGAGGTCGCGCTCAGATAGGGCTCCCACAGGGGCCAGAGCCAAACTTCCTGGGAGACGAGGCGGGTTCCGGGCTCGAGTTGCGGCGGCACAAAGCCAGGGTTTAAAAGCCGCAGAAGGTAGGTGCGAGGCGCAGGACCAGGAACGTCACGCACCAGGGCGGACAACTGGTACGGGCCGTCCATGAGGCTGTCCGTATAGAGATCCCTGACCCGGTGGAAGGCGAAAGAGAACTGCTGGAGGTAGTTGGGGCCGCGGGCGTCGTTCAGGCGGAGGGACAGAACGGCGTCGCGATTGGTCTCGCGGGCGTCGTAGTCGAAGAGCCCGTAGCCGGTTTGTCCGGGAACTCCGGTGACGGCGTCGCCGACGCGAAGGACGCCGCGAAGTTCAGTGGCGGGGGAGAGGCGGTAGCCGAGAGCGGCGCTGCCCATGGTGTTGCGGTAATCGTCGTTTGGATGCTCGCCAGCCGTGCGGGACTGAGCGGCGTGAAAGGCGTAATCGAAACGGCCGCCGGAGCCTCCGCCGAGAGAGGCGCGCCACTGTTTGGAACCGAAGCCGCCACGCTCGTAAGAAAGCATGCCTTTGGGCCGGGTGTGTTCGGGATCGCCCCGGCGGGTGAATAACTGGATGACGCCGGCCGCGGCCTCCGCGCCGAAGAGGGCACTTTCGGGGCCGCGGACGATTTCGATGCGGTCGAGGTCGCCGCTGGTCAGGTGGGCCAGATTGAACTCACCGCCCGGGTCGTTGACCGGCACACCATCCAGGAGGAGCAGCGTCCCTGTGCGCTGGGCGCCGCGCGTAAAAATGGAGGTCAGTGCGCCAGGCCGGCCGGAGGTGACAATCTGAAGTCCCGGCACTTCCCGGAGGACGTCGGCGAGAGCCGGATACTGGCGCCGTGCGAGCTGATCCCGGACGATGACGTCCGCCGCCACGCCGGTTTCCTCCATGGTGGCGGGGCGCCGCGTGGCGGTGACTACGATTCTATCGGAGACACCCTCGATGGCGAGGCGGATCCGGGCCAGGCTGCCGGCGGCGATTTCGGCTTCCAAGGTGGCGAAACCGCGGGCGGCAATCCTGGCGCGGCAAGATGCGGGGCCGCTAATCTCGAATCTGCCATCCAAGCCGGAGACGGCGGCCACTCCGCCGCATTCGATCTGGGCGCCGCGAACGGCAGCCCCGCTGGGATCTGTGACGACTCCCTGGATGTTATTGGTTTGTCCGTAAAGCGCGCCGGCCGCGAGAAGCAGCCGGCCAAAAACGAAGAGATGCTTTTGCATGAAACGTTCTCCCTCGGAACGCACCACTGATGAAGGGGGAAACCGGTCTCCTGACTCGCGGCTCGGCCTTGTCCCGAGGCGGGTGTGCGGCCTTCCTGCATTCGCAGTGACCGCACGGCCTTACAAGCTGCCGCTTACAGTTGCGGGGCAGTGGCGGAATTACACCGCCTTCCCGTGCATTTCCAACCCGCTAGTGATCGTTTTGAAATATCGCGCCGCCGAAGGGCCCCATGATCGGGTCAAACCGCCAGCGGCAACGATGTCGAGTATAGCACTTCCGATCTAATGAAGTTCTTCGACGGCGTCGGGACCAAAGAACTCCATCACGCCGCTGTTGGGAGCAGCCTGGAACTGGTAGCGCTGGAGGATGAAAGCAACCTGACGCAGGGACGGCGAGTCGCCGATGCGTGCGACCCGGCCCAGACACTCGAGGAGGCGCGCCGGTCTGCCCGGCGGTCCGGGCAGTTCAACCGTGATCCGGACCGGCGTACCAACCGGTGGCGGAGGATCGATCTCCGGGGCTTCCCCAAAGACAGCGAGCATGCCGGAACGGCTCATGTTCACTGTCACGCCCGCCAAGTCCCGGAAGGATTCGACCGGAGAGGAGACCCGGCAATTCAACTGGACCTGATAGCGCGTATCGCGCAGAAGTTCGGTTTGCGTCATTGTTGACCCACCATGAAAAATAACGCATCTTGCAGGTCCGATGCACCTATCTTTCGGCTATCAGCGTTGGCGCGGAGGCTAGTACTTTTTGAAGCTCGGCCATCGGTTCGGCGCGCAACTCCACCACGTCGCCGAGGGTGACCCATTCGAACAATTCCTTGACGTCAATGTTCCTCATGCGAATGCAGCCGCGGGATTTGGCGGAGCCGATAGACCGGGGGCTGTTGGTGCCGTGAATACCGTAGCCTTTGTGGTCCAGGCCGATCCAACGGGGTCCCAACGGGTTGGACGGCCCCGGCGGCACAACCTTCCCGGGGTGGTACCAGGCAGGGTCGACGACGCGGGAGGCGACGCGGAAGGTTCCGACAGGGCTCGGTGAAGCGGGCGCGCCGACGGCGACGTTGTATGTCTTCACGACCCGGCCACCATCGAGGACCACGAGCTTGCGGTCCGGGATGCTCACCACGATTCGACGTGCGCCGGCGTCCAACTCCTGGGCGCATGCCTCGGCGGCCGCCACCAGAGCCGCGGCCACCACTTTCCACCAGTACCGTTGCGCGAGCCGCATTGTCTAACTCCCGCAAGATCTCATGCAGGACAGTTACCAGAGCGAATAAGGGCGAAAAGCCATAAAAACCGGGGGTCCGGTTAATGAGGGGGGCGGGAAACGCGGTAATTGTTACACATGGAGGTGGAAGAGTCTACTTGCGTCCGGTCCGTGCGACGGCGCGCCAGGCGTCTTCCAGGGTGATCCAGCGCCGAAGTTCACCCATGACGCCGCCGGACTCCGAAACGGTCAGCGCACCGTGGCCCTGATCGCAGAGCAACTCTGTGGCGGCGGGTTCAATCAACATACTGCTCCACATGCCCACCGATGCCGGCATCGCGAGGCGGCGCAAGCAGACGGGGCAGCGGCGCGCCTGGTCAAGCACAGCCCAACGGAAAATCAGCAGGACACCGAGGACAACAAGCCACTCCAGAAGCAAGTTCACCAGGAACTTCCCCGAGCGGAGGCTGAGCACGTTTCTGGCGGCCATCTCGGCGGCGGCCAGGGCCAGACTCGCCACCAGCAGGACGGGCTTAAGACCGAAGAAGGACCAGTAGCGGAGGGCCTCGCGGCGGGGGCTTCCCGCCTTCCAAACGGCTCTGAAGTACTGCACGGCGGCGATCCCCAGGGCCAGGAACCAGGCGGCGAACATCATCGTGACAATTGAATTCAGGGCCGGGCGGAAGTAATCTTCCAGGGGGACAACTCGAACCGGGCCGCCCCTGATGCCGGGAGTGGAGAAGGCAATGCGTTCCAATTCGGACTTAGCCTGCTCGGGCGTTGCGCCGGGGCGGAGCCGGCCGACCATGCCGAGGATCTGGGGCGAAGTTGCGCCGGGGCGAGGATCCGGCAACAAGGTCCACACGTCAAGTTGGCGGGAGCGGAACCAGAAATTCTCCGGCAACACTCCGGCGACCCGGTGAGGGGCGCCGTCCAGCGCCAGTGACAGCCGCTCCAAGTCTGAGCGGGAGCCGAGGCGCGTGCGCCAGAAGCGGTGACTGACCAGGACGGAAGGCTCGTTCGTGCCGGCGGCAGGCGTTGCGCCAAAGGCTCTCCCGGCGACGGGGTCGATTCCCAGCAAGGGGAAGAACGAGGCGGTGACGTCCGCTCCCGAGATCCTCAGAGGAGGACCGCCCGGCTCCTGGAGGGTGTAGTTCCGCAGCCGGTAGGCCGCCAAGCCTTCAAGCGTCTGGCTCCTTTGGCGCCAAGGCAGGAAATAGCGGCTTTGCGCGCCCAGGGAGACGGACAAGAAATGGACTTGAAAACAAGCCACGAGGCGGGAGGCGCTGGGAAAGGGGAGCGGGGCATAGACGGTGCGGATTCCTTCGACGAATCCGCTGACAACCAGGATGCCCGCCGAGAGGGTGATGAGGGCAAGGAGGGCAAAGCCGGGGCCGCGCGCGGAGCGGCGAAGGCTGGCGCGGAGGCCGGCGCCCGGGAAGCGGTCCTCGAGCGCGCAGCGGAAGGAATCCCAGCAGAAGCGGCGGACTTCCCGGCGGTCCGAGGGAGTGACTGGCCCTCTGTCGACAAGGAAGGACCACCACTGGCGGATTTCGGTGAGGCGCGCCTCTCGCCAGACGCGGCGCGAGGGAGCGGGCACAATCCAGGAGGCAGCTCGGATGAGCCAGAGCCAGTGGCTGGGGACAGGCGTGGGTCCGTTCCTGGCCATCAATCGCCCCGCCTTTCTGTAGACGGCTGCCGTGCCCGGCGAGTTCCGGGGAGCGGCGGATGGTGCCCGGGGTGGGAGTTGAACCCACACTCGCCTTGCGGCGAAAAGGATTTTAAGTCCTTTGCGTCTGCCAGTTTCGCCACCCGGGCGCGTTGAAAACAAAGCACTTATTGCACAACTTCAATTTCCACCCCTTTGACTGTGGGTGATTTTGTGGGGAGTTTTTGCAACTTCAGCCCCGCCATGCGGTCAACCGCCGCCTCCAAAGTCTCGGGCGTCGGATGCACGTACCGCTGCGAAACCGTCACGGTCGAGTGTCCCATCAGCCGCATGATTGTGAAGGCGTCGGCCCCCGACTCGCCAAGCCGGGTTCCGAACGTGTGCCGAAGGCAGTGTAGCACGAACTCCTTGGGCAGTTTCATAGCGTCCCGCGCCCGCGCGTGCTGCTGGTCGAGCCAGGTTGCCGACAGCGCCGCGCCGCCCTCCCGATGGAATACCAGCCCGCCTTCCGCCGGCCCCCATCGCCGCAGTACTGCAACCGCGCGCTCTGTCAATGGCACGTTGCGGGACCGCCCGCTCTTGGCTTTCCCCGAAAGCACGGTGACGTAGCCGAATCTGGCCCCGTTCGCCGGTTCCAGATGCACTTGCGGCCAGGCCAAGCTGAGCAGTTCGCCAAGCCTCAGGCCAGTGTCGAGCAGGACCGTTGCCACGTCTGCCAGAACGGGCGGGAGCACCTGGAGGTAAGCAAGTTCCAGGTCGGGGGAGAGAGTGAACTCGCGGTTGCGCTCGCCCCGCAACAGTCGGATGCGCGGAACACGCTGGATCTCGCGCCATTCATGCGCCAGACGGAGCAACCGCCGGATGGTTGCCAGTTCCCGGTTGACCGTGGCCGGCGCGATCTGCCGTTTCCGCCGCGAACTGGACCTCAGCCGGTTCTGCACGTACCCCTCAATCGTTGCCTCGTCGATCCGGTCGAGCCGCGCTCCCGCCAGGGGTTCATACCCGAGCAGGAACCGCAGCTTCGACTTGTAGAACTCGACCGTCAAGGGCTTCTCAGCGCACGCCGCTTCGATGTGCTTCTCAAACCGTGGAGCGAATTGCCGGAGGGTGGGAATCTTCTTGTGGCTCTGAATCCCGACCTCCCCCTTGGCAAGCGCCGTCCGCTTCGCCGCCTCCATCTGTTCGGCGACTCGCCGGTTCCCCTGCTTGGTGGACTCGCGAACCCGCTCGCCGTTGAAGGTGAACTCGTACCACCAGACACCGCCGCGCTTGTAAACCGCCATCACTCACCCGCTTCCGTTTCGCGCCGCAACCCGTCCAGGTCGAGGGTTCCGGCCTCCAGTTCCCGCCTCAGTTGGTCCTGCCGCTCCGCCGGCAACCGCTCAACCAGCCGCACCAGTTCTGCCACCTTCCGGGAGTACTCATCGTCCACTTGGCCCGTCATATCGTCCAACTCCTCATCGTGCGCCGCCTCTGGCGGTAGCGCAGCCCGGCATCAGCCAGGGATTCTATCAGGGCGTCCACGTCGCCGTGGTCCACATTCCCGAACCGCCGGCCCCAGTGCGCCAGGGCGTCTGACAGGAACTCTACCTCGGGCGCGCCCGCCAGTTCGATGAACGCGCAACAGTGCTCCAGGAGCCGCTGCCGGTCGTGTGGCAGCGCGTCCCGCCGAAGTTCCTCAAGCTCCGCTTTCGTCACCCGTGGCATTCCCCGCTCCGTTCCTCTTCGGCGAACCGCGCCCGCATCCTGTCAAGCCAGGACATCTCAAAGCCCATGGCTCGCGTCTTTCGCTCCGCCCAATCGTAGCCGGCCTCTGGTATCCGGTTACCCGGTTCAACGGCAAACCGCCGCCCGGCTTCATCCAGGAGCATTTCCCATACTCGGTACCCCGCCCGTTCGCGGTCGCGCCGAATGCTGGCGATGAACAGCCTCACCGCCTCCGTCTCCCCGTGGGTGAGCGAGATTCCGCCACCCTTCACCACTCCAAACCCTTGCCGTTGTGGGTTCACGCCGCCGCTCCTGTTCTCAGAATTGCCGCCACGTACTGAAACCGCCATGCTCCCCCGCGCCGCGTGCGGTATCCGTCCCGGTTCAACCGCTCGGCTATGCGCCGCGTGGAGAGTCCAGCCTGAGAAAGTGCCCGGACGCGGGAGATAATCTCTTGCTCGGTCGGCTCGGCCTCCAGGTGGACGCCATCGGCAGCCAGGCGGTAGCCGAAGGGAATCTCGCCCACGCGCTCGCCCTGCGCCTTCTTGAAGCACATGGCAACGCGGGTCCGTTCGCCGATGGCCTCGCGCTCCCACTGGGAGACGGAAACCATGATGTTCAGTACCAGACGGCCCGCCGCGCTTCCGGTGTCCAGGGACTCGGCGACCGAAACCAGCGAAACTCCCCGCTTCTGGAACCGCTCCAGAAGCTCGGCCAAGTCCCGCACGGAACGGGTGAGCCGGTCCAACTTCGCCACGATCACCACGTCTACCGCGCCCGAGTCCACCAGGGACAGCAGCCGTTCCATGCCAGGGCGGTTCAGGGACTTGGCCGATTCGCCCGCGTCTACGATCACTTCCACCAGTTCGGCATCCTGGACCGCCGCCATAGCCTGAACCTTGGCCGTTTGCGCTTCGAGGGAGACGCCCCGATCCGCCTGCTTGTCCGTGCTCACTCTGGCGTAGCCGATTGCTTTCATGTCTCCATTGTGATCTAAACCCCGTTTAGATGTCAAGAGAAATCGGTTGTCATCGCAACGAAAGGGGGTTAAGATGAAGGCATGAGCAAGAGACTCCCCGAAGATGTTCTGGAGTTCTTCCGCAAGCAGGGAAGCAAGGGCGGGAAGATCGGCGGGAAACGGTCCCTGGAGACCATGACGCCTGCACAGCGGACGGAACGGGCGAAACTCGCAGTTGCGGCCCGCGAAGCCAAACGCGCCGCCGGCCAGAAGGCGAAAAGCCCCGCCCGTAAGCCCCGCAAGCCGAAGTAGACGCCCGCCTGTCATGTCACCGCACGGTGGGCAGACGCCCGCGAAGGATGCCCGGCCCGCCGCTCTGGTCTTGCTGTAGTACTGCTCATCGCCGCTCATGCCCGCCCAAGGATGCGGTCGAAGTTCTCGCTTTCCAGGTCGCCTTTCTGGTTGATTAGCGCCGCCCGCAACGCTTCCAGCAGTTTCAGCACGGTTTCAGCCTCCGCCGGCGTTACCTCGCCACCCGCTACCGCTTCGATGGCCCGCCGCACGGCTTCCGCCACGTCAGAAGCGTTCGCCAGCCTTGGCAGGTCAAGGCTGATGGGCCGGTCCTTGGCAACCGGAAGCAGGCGTTCCAAAACCAGCCGTAACGCCGTCTCATTGCCTTGTAGCGCCATTTCCACGGCCTTGCGAATGATCCGCTCCCCTTCGCCGTCCAGGAGTGTTTGCAGCGCCAGGGTTGCCCGGTTCCGGCTGCCTTCCCTCCGGCCAGCCGGGTTGCCGCTCACGCCAGGCACAAACTGCCCGCGCTCGTTGCGGACAACTTCCTGCTGCTCACCAGTTTTGCCAGGTTCGTTGCGGCTTGATTTCGATTTCGGGGATTGAGAAGTCTGTCTCATGTTCGTAGATCGTGCGGGCGATTCCGAACATCCGGCGCAACAGCGCGGATTCGGCCCGCGTCAACCTCGTGCTCGGGTCCGCCTGAAGCCTTGCCGCCAGGCGCATGAACCGGGCGACTTCTGCCGGCGTCGGCTTGCCGTGTGCCCTCATCGGTTACCCCCGTGGTCCCGCTGCCACTGAAGCCGCCGCGCCATCTGTTCACGGGTGGCCGGGTCCAGGGGTGAATCGTCCGAGTGCAACAGGAAGCCCTGGAGGTCCTGTTGCAGCCGGTCTGCCTCGGTGGGTGAAAGCGTCGGCCCGGACTCTTGCGCCGGCGAAGCCAGGGGCGACTCCCCAACGTAGGGGATCTCCCGCGTTATGACTCGCTCCATCGCGCCCGTTTCCGGGTTCCGGCGGACTTCCGTTTCAAACGCCCGCCGGTTCTGGTGATCGTAGTAGGTTCCCATGACATTTCCTTTCGTTGCGATTCACGCGCCGTCGAGAATCCCCCGCCAGCGCGCATTACAGCCCCGTGGCGCGTTCGAAAGAGCCGCAGCGACCCCCGCGGGGCGCGGGGGGGCGCTCACGCTGCCCATGCCGCCTCACGCCACGTCTCGAAGCCCGGCCACGGGTCACACAACGAGGGGTTCTCCGTGCAGCGCCCGAGGTAGGCTTGCATCCGGTCCTGGCGAGGGTCCGAAAACGCCCTCTGAAGGATCGGCTTGGTTGCCGGAGTCGGAATCGGGAGTCCGTACACGGCCAGTGCCGGAACGAAATCACGGTAGAAATCGCATCGCCGCCCCCGGTCGAGTTCAGCCTTCCACCGCTCTGCCTCCCGTTCGAGGAAACCCGGTGCGCGTGCTTCGATGGCTTCCAGGACGGCATCCCGGCTGTGCCTGAGTCCGCAGACGGCCCATTGGACGAACGCCTGCCAGTCGAGGATGTTTTCCCGCGTCGGCGCGGTTCTGCTCTCTGGTATGTTCTGTTCTGAATCTGCTCTGTTCTGTTCTGGGGGCGTCACTGTGACGTCACCGTGACGTTTCCGGTCACGATACCTCCGCGTGCGCTCAGCCGAAGAGTCGGACTGGTACTGTCGGCTCGCCCAGTTGTGCGGCATCAACCCCGCGTCAGTCTGGTCGAGCAATCCAGCGGTTTTCAGTTCCTCGATTGCGCGGGCTGTGTCGGGTTCGGTCAACCGAAGAGCAAACGCGATATCGGGCACTGCCGCTGGCAGGATGCCATCACCCTTGCAGGCCAGGCACAAACAGGTCACCCAGTTCTTGAACGTCGGCCCCGACAGCCGTTGCGCCTTCGGGTCGTTAAGGGCGTCCGCGTAGAAACGGAACCACTGAAGGCCCATCAAGCAGCCTCCCCCGCGCCGCGCGTATTCTGTTCGATGAACCGCCGCACCACGTTCTCCGAGTAGCGGACAGACTTCCCGAACTTCGAGTGAACGGGTGGCAGACCAAGGCAACGCCGCTTGCGCAGCCAGCCAACACTGACGTTGAGCAGGGCCGCAACGTCGCGCTCCCGCAACAGGCCGCCCAACGCTTCACCCGATGGCGCGCCATGGCAGATAGATGCAAGACGGTTGACCATTTGTGACTCCAGTCGGTGAGATGTGGGGATAGTGTCCCTACCCCGCTTGGAGTCTACAACGCGCCCCCACGCGACCACTGTATACGTATAAGTAAGTGGCGTACAATCAACAGATACGTTTGCCTTTCCGATTGTGAATGGGGTGCGGACGCGTTTCAAGACCGCCCAAGCCTTCACCGCCACACGCCGGTTTCGTGTACCGCTCGGAAAGGCAGGCGTACACGCTCGGGACGCCATGCGGGACCACCGCCGCCGACTCAAGAACGAGACCTATCCCCCTTAGATGGGACTGTGGGTGAATTTGTGGGGAGTCTGTGCATCTATGACGCGCTACGACGTAATACGCTGCCAAGTCAAAAACACCCCGAATCGACTGATTCCACTGTGCTTATATGTGATTGGGTGATAGGTAGCGTTATTGTGGTTTTCCCCGTCTGGCAGATTTTAAGTCCTTTGCGTCTGCCAGTTTCGCCACCCGGGCGCCGCGGGGCGGCGGGCCGTGTTGACCCGCCGCCCGCTGACCTCACTCCAATTATAGGTCCAGGGGCTGCGCGCCACGATGGCGTCAGAGGATGGCCGAGAAACCGGCGGCCAGCGGCGCCGCTGCCGGCTCGCTGGAGGCCGGTAAGGGTTCTCTCCCGCCATCCAGCCGGCGTTTTTCAAGACATCTCTGTACAGAGGCCGCCCGCGAGCAACCGCAGCCCGTGCCGGAACCGGAGCAAAGCAACGCCGCGGTTCCGCCCCCGGGGCTAGCTCCAGTGGCGATCGTCAATGCGCTGCTTGATGTCCCATTCCGGCGTGGGCTGGAAGTAGCCCCCATCGCGGATGCGCTGCTTGAGCGCTTCCTCGTTGAGGGTGATGCCCAAGCCCGGTCCCTGCGGGAGGGCGATGTAGCCCTTATTGATGACCGGCTTTTCAATGCCGTCGACGATGTCGGCCCAGTTGGGATCATCCACCGAGTGGTTTTCCAGAACGAGGAAGTTCTTGGTCGCCGCGGCGCAGTGCACGCTGGCCATGCAGGCGATGGGAGAACCCGCCATGTGGAGCACCATGGGAACGCCATACTCTTCGGCCATGTCGCCGATCTTGTGCGTTTCCAGAATGCCGCCGGCGGAGGCCAAGTCCGGCTGAATCATGTCCACGGCGTGCTCGCGGCAGAGAACCTCGAACGGCTCCTTGAGGTAGATGTCCTCGCCCGTGAGGGTATTGACGTTGATGGCGTGGGTGATTTCCTTGAGCTGCTGCGTGTACATCCACGGGATGCAGTCCTCCATCCAGGCCAGGTTGTACTTGGAGAGGGCGTGCCCAAGGCGGATAATCGAGTTGACGCTGATGTGCCCGAAATGATCCGTGCCTATGGGAACCTGCCAGCCGACGACTTCACGCACCCTGGCGACGTAATCCGCCATCAATTCGATCCCCTTGTCACTGACCTCAATGCCGGTGAACATGTGGACGGTTGGATCGTTGTAAGCGAAGGACTGCCCCTCCGGGTAGGTGAGTGCTCCGGGGACTTTTCGGACCAGGTCTATGCTGACATCCATCTTCAAGAAAGTGAAACCTTGCTCGACGCGGCGCTTGAGCCGCTCGCCGAAGACCTTGGGGTCGGCAGACTGCGGGGTATCGGCGTAGATGCGGATCCGGTCGCGGAACTTTCCGCCGAGCATCTGGTAGACGGGGACGTTATAGGCCTTGCCGGCCAGATCCCAGAGGGCCATCTCCACGCCGCTGACGCCCCCGCCCTGGCGCGCGTGGCCACCGAATTGTTTAATCTTGCGGAAGATGTTGTCCACGTCACACGGGTTCTCGCCAACCACCAGGCGCTTGAGCATCAGCGCGAACATCTTGTGCGACCCGTCGCGAACTTCGCCCAGGCCATGGATGCCCTGGTTGGTGTCCAGCCGGATGATGGGGCGGCCCGGCAGATCGGCGATTCGCATGTCGGTGATCCTGAGTTGCGAAGGCCTGGAATTGGTCTGGGTGTTCTGGAGAGGCGCTTCGGCCTTTAGATCCGTCCAGAAAGAAGCGACGGTCGCTCCGGCGGCCGCGCCCAGGAGATTGCGTCTGGTAATTGTCTTTTTCAATTCTTCCTCCAACCTCTGCGTTGTGGGACGCAGGATCTTTGATTTTAGCTTACGGGGGGGCCGGGCCGCGGCGAAGAAGTGGGCAACGCTCCGGCGGCGCTGTAGGATGGAAGTTGCCGATGAATGCTGAGTTCTCCAGGATTCTGGTGCGGGCGCCGAACTGGCTCGGCGACGCGGTGATGTGCCTTGCCGCTCTGCGTGCCCTGCGGGCGTCGTTTCCGCAGGCCCACATTGCACTCCAAGCGAGGCGGTGGGTGGCCGGACTGTATGCGCGTGAGCGGTTTGTGGACCGGATCCTGCCTTGTCCTGCCGCGACGAGCGGGGTCCGGTTTCTGAGAGACCGCTGGCGCGCCGCCGGGGACTTGAGAAAGGAGCGCTTCGATTGCGCGGTGCTGCTGCCGAACTCGTTTGAATCGGCGCTGCTGGTCCGGATGGCGGGCATCCCCCGCAGGATCGGCTACAACCGGGACGGGCGGGGCCTGCTGCTCACGGATCCGGTTCCGCGCCCCAAGCCGGGCGAGATCCCCAAGCATGAGCGGTTCTACTACCTGGAACTGCTGCGGCGGGCCGGGATCCTCAAGGAACCGAATCCGCGGGACGGGACGGATCTCGACGCGGCGCCAGAGGCCCGGCTTGCCGGAAGCAGACGGTTTGGCGACCTTGGCGTGAGGGAACCCGTAGTGGGCGTCAGCCCCGGCGCGGCGTTCGGCGGAGCGAAGCGCTGGCTGCCGGAGAGTTTCGCGGAGGCGGCGGCGGAACTGGCGGGCAGCGGCACGGTGGCGGTCTTCGGCTCGAAGGCGGAGGCGTGCATCGGCGAAGTCGTGGCGAACTGGCTTCGCAGGCGCGGAGTGGCCGTGTTCAACTTCGCGGGGCAGACGACGCTGGAGGAGTTTATCGATCTGGCGGCGGCGTGCCGGGTCTTCCTGACCAACGACTCCGGGGCGATGCACGTGGCCGCGGCTCTGGGTGTCCCGACTGTGGCCGTGTTCGGCGCCACGGACGAGGAGGCGACGGGGCCGGCCGGGAGGGCTGTGCGCGTGGTGCGCGAACCTGTGGAGTGCAGCCCCTGCCTGCTCAGGGAATGTCCCACCGACCACCGCTGCATGACGCGAGTGTCCGCGGGGCGCGTGGCGCGAGCGGCTCTCGAGTTGCTCAAATAGGATTTCGATGGTGGATACGAGAAACAAGATTCTCGGCCTCTCCGAGGCGGTGGAGTTTGTCCGGAAGCGCGATCCGGACGGGCCGGCGGCGCGCCTGATCACAGGTTACTTCGACCCGGTCGTGGCGGCCCACGCGCGCCGGCTGGAAGGTCTCAGGAGCGGCCCGTCTCCGCTGGTGGTCGTTGTGACGGATCCGCCGGATCCGATTCTGCCGCTCCGCGCGCGCGCTGAATTAGTGGCGGCGTTGTCCGCCGCAGACTGGGTGGTGCCCGTACCGGCGGAGCAAATCAGGGAGGCCCTGGAGAAACTGGGCGCCTCCGTTCTGGAGCGCTGCGAAGACGAGGATTTGCGGCTCCGGCAAGAGCTGATCTGTCATGTGCATACCCGCCAGCGTGCCAGATGAGGCTGCGCCCGGCCTGCTGGTGGTCCGGCTGGGGGCAATGGGAGACGTGATTCATGCGCTGCCGGCCGCCACGTCCCTCAAGCGGAGCTTTCCGGGATTGAGTCTGACCTGGGCCGTCGAGGCGAAATGGGCGTGTCTTCTTGCTGGGAATCCGTATGTGGACCGGGTGGTGGTCATTGACCGGCGGAGCTGGAGAGGCATCCGCTCGGCCTGGCGCGGTCTTCGGGCGCGACCGTACGCGACGGCGGTGGATTTCCAGGGGCTGATCAAGTCGGCCCTGGTCGCCTCAGCGGCACGTGCGTCAAGGCTGTACGGTTTTCACACCAGCCAGCTTCGTGAACCGGCGGCAGGTGTGTTCTACTCGGCGCGGGTGCGTACCTCCTCAGCGCATGTGGTGGACCAGAACCTGGAACTGGCGGAGGCGGCGGGGGCCACTTGCAAGCTCGGCCTTTTCCCCTTGCCGCCCGGCACGCCAGAAGGAGACCTGCCGGCGGAGGAGTTTGTGCTGGCGTCGCCGCTGGCGGGTTGGACGGCCAAGCAATGGCCGCTGGAGAATTATGGGATGCTGGCCCGGCTGCTGCGGGAGAAGCTGGGGTGGGGGTTGGTATTGAACGGTCCGCCGCAGGCGCGAACGATGCTGGAGAGCGTTAAGGGTGCATGGACGCACGTCTCCAGCGTGCCGGGTTTGATTGATGCGACGCGGCGGGCGGCTGCGGTGGTGGGAATCGACAGCGGTCCGATGCACCTGGCAGCGGCGCTGGGCAAGCCGGGGGTGGCAATCTTCGGCCCCACGGATCCCGTCCGCAACGGTCCTTACGGGGGAACGATGAAAGTGCTGCGCGGTCCGAAGGCGGCCACGAGTTATGAACGCCGGCAGGAGGTGGACCCCGCAATGAGGGAGATTCATCCGGAAGCCGTATTCGAGGCACTCCGGGAGAGCATTGACAGCCGGCGGGCGGCGGGTTCGTTATGAGCCTGCCGCGCTTCCCGAAACGGTATTCGGACCTGGTGGCGCGCTTGCGCGTTCCGGGCGGTTTCATGCTGGTGGCGGCGTTCCTGTGGTTCTCATCGCCTACGCCGGCATCGCTGGCCTGGGGGTTGCCGGTGGCGGCCGCGGGACTGTGTCTGCGCGCCTGGGCCGCGGGACACATCACCAAGGACCGGAGGTTGACCACGAGCGGCCCGTACGCTTTCGTCCGCAACCCGTTGTATTTGGGGACGCTGCTGGCCGCGGCGGGATTCGTTATCGCCTCACGGAGTTTGCTGCTGGCAGGGCTGTTCGCGGCGGTGTTTCTGCTGGTCTATCTGCCGGTGATTGAGCTCGAGGAGCAGCATCTGCGGGATCTGTTCCCCGAGTTCGACACCTATGCCGACCGCGTGCCGATGTTGCTGCCGCGGTGGCGGGGGGACGGAGCCGGGCCGGGATTCTCCTGGAGACAATACATTTACAATCGCGAGTATCAGGCGCTGGCGGGTTTTGTGGCCGGCTCGCTGCTGCTGGCCTGGAAGGCCTGGCGCTAAGCAAATTGCTGGGTGAAGCGAGCGAGGTCACGGGCTTTGGCCAGGGCGGCGGACGAGTCGATGGAAGCCGCTGCCAGGTTCATTCCTTCGGTGAAGTCTGAGGCTACCCCCGCTGCGACCAGGGCCGCCGCGGCGTTGACGAGGACGATGTCGCGGCGGGGCCCGCGGGCGCCTTCGAGCACGGCCCGGACGATGCGACAGTTCGCGTCGGGGCCGGCGCCGCGGAGGTCGTCCAGAGAGGCGCGGGGGACATCAAAGTCCTCGGGTGTCAGATGGCGCTGAAGCACGCGGCCGTGGTCGATTTCAAAGACGAGGGTGGGGCCGGTCGTGGTGATTTCGTCGAGGCCATCAGAGCCGTGGACGACGAAGCCGCGGTCGAGACCCAGTTCGGCCAAGGCTTGCGCCATCAGGGAGGCGGCGTGAGGGGAGGGCGCGCCTACCAGTTGCGCGCTGGCGCCGGCGGGGTTGGTGAGCGGGCCCAGGAAGTTGAAGACGGTGCGCATCTTCAGTTCCAAGCGAGCGGGCTGGGCATGCTTGGCGGCGGTGTGAATCGCCGGGGCGAAGAGGAAACCGATGCCGACCTCCTGGATGCAGCGGCCCATTTGCTCGGGGGTGAGGGCGATCCTTACGCCCAGGGCTTCCATGACGTCGGCGCTGCCGCAGCGGCTGGAGATGGAGCGGTTGCCGTGTTTGGCCACACGCACGCCGGCCCCGGCAGCGACGAACGCCACAGCGGTTGAGACGTTGAAAGTGCCGGCTTCATCGCCACCGGTGCCGCAGGTATCGAGCAGCGGTTCGCCAGGGGCGCCGGCGTCGACGGGTTGAGCCTTCTCCCGGATGGCGCGGGCGAAGCCGACGAGTTCCTCGGCGGTCTCACCTTTCATCCGCAGAGCGACCAGGAACGCCGCGATCTGCGCCGTGGTGGCGCTTCCTTCGAGGATGCAGAGCATGGACTGGCGGGCCTGGGCGGCGGTGAGGTTCTCGCCGCGCATCGCTGATTCGAGGAAGGCAAGCAACTCCATGCTATAGTGTCTAATTTCAGTGGAGGGATTGGCAATCCCGAGGATTAATTTAGGGGTTTCGTAGCCTGTCACCGAAATTATATGAGAGTGCATGAGTATCAGGCGAAGGGGATCTTGGCGGGCTATGGGGTGCCTGTGCCGCGGGGCGAGGTAGTCTATACGCCGGAAGAGGCGGAAGCAGCCGCCCGCAAGTTCGAGAACGGAGTCGTCGTAAAAGCGCAGGTTCACGCCGGGGGGCGCGGCAAGGGCGGCGGAGTGAAGCTGGCGAAGGACGCCCAGGAGGCGTTCGCCGTCGCCAAGAAGATGCTCGGGATGAAGCTGGTGACTCACCAGACCGGGCCGGAGGGCCGGACCGTGCATCGAGTGCTCCTGGAAGAGGCCCTGCCGATCGACCGTGAACTGTACCTCGGCATTGTGCTGGACCGCTCGATCGGGAAGCCCGTTTTCATGGCTTGCGCCGAGGGCGGCGTGGATATCGAAGAGGTGGCCAGCCGCAGCCCCGGATCGATTCTGAAAGAGGCGATCGAGCCGGGCCAGGGGCTCAATCCCTTCCAGGCCCGCAAGCTGGCCTTTGGAATGGGGCTGCCGCCGGCGGCGGTGGGGGCAGCTTCAAAGGCGATGATCGCGCTGGCCAGAGCCTACGAGAGCGTCGACGCGTCCCTGGCGGAAATCAACCCGTTCATCCTGACCACGGACGGCCGGGTCTTCGCCCTGGACGCCAAGATCAGCCTGGATGACAACGCTCTGTACCGGCACAAAGACCTGCTTGAGTTGCGGGATCTCAACGAAGAGGATCCCCTTGAGGTGGACGCCTCGCGGTTCGGGCTGAACTACATCAAGCTGGACGGCAACGTGGGGTGCATGGTGAACGGAGCGGGATTGGCCATGGCGACCATGGACATCATCAAGTACGCCGGCGGGAACCCGGCGAACTTTCTGGACGTGGGCGGCGGAGCCAGCGCCGAACAGATCCAGAACGCATTTCGAATCCTCATTTCGGACAAGAACGTCCGCGCGGTTTTGATCAACATTTTCGGTGGCATCCTGCGTTGCGACGTGCTGGCCACCGGGGTCGTGGCGGCGGCGAAGGAACTTCAGATCGGCGTCCCGATTGTGGTGCGCATGGAGGGGACCAACGTCGAGGAGGGGCGGCGCATTCTGCAAGAGTCCGGGTTGAACTTCACCGTGGCGGAGGGCATGAGGGACGCCGCGGAGAAAGTGGTGAGGCTGGCCCAATGAGCATCCTGGCGAACGAAGACACTCGTGTTCTGGTGCAGGGTTTCACCGGGCGGGAAGCCACGTTTCATGCGGAGCAGTGCCTGGCCTACGGCACCAGGATCGTGGGGGGAGTCGTTCCGGGCAAGGGAGGCACGAGCCACCTCGGCCTGCCGGTTTTCAATACGGTTCAAGAGGCGGTCTCGGGCACAGGGGCGAACGCCTCGGTGATTTTCGTGCCGCCGGCTTTTGCCGCCGATGCGATCATGGAGGCGGCCGACTCGGGCCTCGAACTGGTGGTGGCGATTACGGAGGGGATCCCGGCGCTGGACATGGCAAAGGCGTGGAGTTTCCTTCGCGGGCGCCGGACGCGGCTGATCGGGCCCAATTGCCCCGGCCTCATTTCGCCGGGGAAGTGCAAGATCGGCATCATGCCCGGACATATCCATCGAGCGGGACGAGTGGGCGTTGTCAGCCGGAGCGGGACGCTGACGTACGAGGCGGTCGATCAGTTGACCCGGCTGGGCATCGGCCAGTCCACGTGCATTGGAATCGGCGGGGACCCGATCGTGGGGACGAATTTCATCGACGCCATCGGCCTGTTCAACGAAGACAGGGAGACGGACGCGATTGTCATGATCGGCGAGATCGGCGGGACGGCCGAAGAGGCCGCGGCGGCATTCGTCCGCGACAATGTGCGCAAGCCGGTGATCGGCTTTGTGGCGGGACAGACCGCGCCCCCGGGACGCCGAATGGGGCACGCCGGCGCGATCATTTCGGGCGGCTCCGGCAAGGCGGAAGACAAGATGCGGGCGATGCGGGAAGCGGGCATCACGGTGTGTCTCAGCCCGGCGGAGATCGGCGAGCGGGTCAAGGAACGTTTATGATTGAGCGCACTTTTTCCATCATCAAGCCCGACGCCGTGGCCGGCGGCCACGCGGGAGAGATTCTGGCCATGCTGGAGGAGGCGGGGTTCCGCCTGCTCGGCTGCCGCATGTTGCGGATGAGGAAGGAGCAGGCCAGAGAATTTTACGCGGTTCACCGCGGGAAATCCTTCTACGACAGCCTGGTCGAGTTCATGACCGAAGGGCCGGTCATCGTATTGGCGCTGGAGAGGGAGGACGCGATCGCGAAGCTGCGCGAAGTGATGGGCGCCACAAATCCGGCGAACGCGGCGGAAGGCACGATTCGCAAGCGATTCGCCGCGAACATCGAGCGGAATGCCATCCACGGTTCCGACGCTCCGGAAACGGCCCGCGCCGAACTGGCGTTCTTCTTCTGTTCCGCCGACCTGGTCTGAGCGGCCTTACTGAATCTTGACCGGGGCCTCGGTGAGGAAGACCAACACCGTCTCCGAGGGGATCAGGACGCGCTGGCCCTTCATGAATACCTGAGAACCGGCTCCCGCCGCGGCGCCGGCGCCGGCGCCGATCGCAGCGCCCTTGCCTCCGCCGGCGATAGCCCCGATGATGGCGCCGACAGCGGCCGTTCCAGCGGCCACCTTGGCTGTGCGCTCACCGCGGGAGCCGCTTTCCTGGGTGACGGATGACGTATTGAGGGCCAGGGGCTTGCCGTCGACGGAGACGCTGGTGAGTTCGACGGTCAGCTCGGCCCGTCCGGTCAGCTTGCCCGACTCCTTTTCGGCCACCAGTTTAACGACGGCATCGGCGCCCCGCGGAGCCAGCACCTCACCGCCGATCTGTAGCGGCTCGGCCAAGCTGGCCCGGAACGTGTCTCCTTCTTTGCTCTTTTCCGAGTCGATGGAGTCGATCAGCCGGATCACAACCTCCGTACCTTTCGGCACTTCGCGACCGGAACTTTTGGCGACGATCTGCGCCAGAACCCGCTCACTCAATCCGGCCTGACTGAGTTGCACGATGTTTGCGGTATCCGTGGAGATCCGCACGGGCTGGGTATTCAACAGGTCGAGCAAGGCATTCTCGCTGAATCCGGCCTTGAACAGTTGAATCAGGCCGGTGGTTGTGAGCGGCTCCCGAGGAGGGGTCTTGCGCGCTGCCGCCAGGATGACACGCTCACTGACGCCATTGCCGCGGAGTTCCGCCAGACGGCCGGCATCGGTCAGCAGGCCGGAAGGCTGCTGCTGGATCAGGGTGAGGATGAAGTCCTCGCTCAGACCGGCCTTGGTGAGCTTCACAAGGTCCTCGTTGGTGAGCGCGGACTGGGCAAGCAACTCTGCGGACCCAAGGCACAACACAAGTACGGCAACCGCAAACGTCTTCTTCATAGGGAAACGCCTCACTCTACTATTATCCACCCTGGGGAGCTGATACCATAATGGTCGAGGCCTGCCGGACGGGCAGTCGCCGGCGGCGGGGGCAACTTCGCCGCCGGAGGAAAGTCCGGTCTCCGCAGGGCAGCGTGCCGGCTAACGGCCGGGGGGCGTCGCTCAAGGCGGCGTTCACGGAAAGCGCCACAGAAAACAAACCGCCCCGCTTGCGGGGTAAGGGTGAAAAGGTGCGGTAAGAGCGCACCGCGGCGGGAGCAATTCCGCCGGCAGGGCAAGCCCCACGCGGAGCAAGACCAAATAGGAGGGGAGGAGTGGCCCGCTCCGTTCGACTCTCGGGTAGGTCGCTTGAGCCCGGCAGCGATGCCGGACCTAGAGGAATGACTGCCACCCGCAAGGGGACAGAAACCGGCTTACAGTCCGGCAGGCCCATATTGTTGAATAAATCAACACATTATTTCAACTGAAGTTCGTTTTGGGCGTTTGGTGTGTTGTTACATGGGTGTCTTCCGCAGCGTTTTGCAACAAGAAGCTGCGGTATTTGCCCCACGCTAGTGCGAAATCCCCCAGCAGGGGATCGAAGTGGGGGGCAGGAAACTGAGAGGGTGATATAATCCCTTTGGCTTTGAGAGAGTTGCATCCGAAAGGGCTCCCAGACGGCTTTGGGCGTTCTCCTGCTATATAGTTGGACCGCATAG
>Ga0101944_10000993_pt1 | contig 68422 bp, 61 predicted proteins | sample DewCreD2012metaG_FD_75245 | JGI IMG/M metagenome (GOLD analysis project Ga0101944, IMG submission 75245) | Hot spring sediment bacterial and archeal communities from British Columbia, Canada, to study Microbial Dark Matter (Phase II) - Dewar... ... | reverse complement strand
CAACCGTCAGTACTGTTGGGGAGAGACGATGGATTATGAGTTGGCCGTGGCCGGGCTACTGGCCGCGGACGATTGCGGGGAACGAAGGGGCGGTTCGGTTTTGGGTGGGTAGTGGAGGGCCACGGTCCCTCGTGGCCGCAAACCCAGCCACGCCACCGAAAAACGGACGCGACGGAGCGCGTCCCTCCATGCGCACGCAGCCCAGGACCGGTCAGGCGTATTCTCCGTTCCAGAGTCCATCGAGGAATTCCTGCCAGGGAAGAATGATTACGCCCCCCATGTCTCGCCTGCGGCGCTCCAGGCTGACACACAGATAGCGCTTCATCTTCTTTTCCTCGGCCAGGGCCCTGAGCGCTTTTACGTCCGCGGCGGAGATGTTCTGCTTCGCCTTCACCTCGACCGCCGTGTGGTCTCCGAGGATGAAGTCCACTTCAAAGCCGGAGGTGGAGCGCCAAAAGCTCAGAGGCTCTGCGGAGATGTAGTCGCGGTAGGCAGTAAGTTCGTGCATGAGATACGTCTCGAAGGCGGCTCCAAACTCAGGCGTTCCGGTTACGGCCGGGATCTGCCGGCCCTGTAAGGCGCCGACCACGCCCACGTCGAAGAAGTAATACTTCGACGAGGCCAGGGGTTTCCTCTTGATGGATTTGCGCCAGGCCGGCAGCTCATGAAGAATCAAGGTGTCTTTGAGAATCTCGAAATATTCATACACAGTGGTTCGAGCGACTTGGGCGTCGTGAGCGACGTTTGTGAAGTTCACGATGGTTCCATTGCACAAGGCCGCCACGCGGAGAAAACGACTGAAGGCCGGAACGTTCCGGGTCGCGCCCTCTGCCATGATCTCCTGTTGGAGGTAGGTGCCGGCGTACGCGGTGAGGTCCGCCTGGGGATCGTCCGAGAAGTAGATGGACGGAAGAAGTCCCCTCTCGATTGCCCGCGACAGGTCGAACAGGGGGCCGAGCTCTCGGCGGGTGAGCGGGTGCAAATATCGGGTCCTGGCGCGTCCTCCCAGGAGGTTGATGCCACCCCGTCTGAGTTTCCGCGCGCTGGAGCCTGTGAGAAGAAAGCGAACGCGGCGTTCTTCGATCAGGCGGTGCACCTCGTTGAGGAGGTCCGGCAGACGCTGGATCTCGTCGATGACGACAATCCGGTCCTGGGGGGTCAACTCCTGTGCGATACGGCCCGGGTTCTGGCTTAAGGCCAGATAGACGGAGGAGTCGAGCAGGTCGTACATGCGTACGCCGGGGAGGGTGTGGCGCACCAGGGAGGTTTTGCCAGTCTGACGGGGGCCGAAAAGGAAATAAGACTTCTTCTCCAGCAGTCTAGGAAGATCCAGGCTCCGCTGGATGTATAAGTCGCTCTTGGTCTGGGGAGTATGCGTCTCATCCATCGGCATGTATCATGACAAATGACGACACATAAGTCAATAAGCAAGCAGAGCAAGCAGGGGTCAGTCCTTCATTTTACGGATAGGCGGAGGGCCGCGGTCCCTCGTGGCCGCAATCCCAGCCACGCCACCTAAAGACGGACGCGACGGAGCGCGTCCCTCCAGGGAAAAACCAATGGAGGGCCATGCTCCGTCATGGCCGCGAATCGTGTGCCGACAACCCGGAACCTTTTGGACGAGATCACCGGCGCAGAGCTTGTTCCCATAGAGACCCCGCACGGTCCATGCTGGCCACAAGACGGACGCGACGGAGCGCGTCCCTCCAGGGAAAAACCAATGGAGGGCCATGCTCCGTCATGGCCGGTTGTTGTTCAGGTGCGATGGCACACAAACCCTGAGGCCCGCAATGCCGACGCGACGGAGCGCGTCCCTCCAACGATGGTGGGTCTCGGTCCCTCGTGGCCGCTGGGCCTGTCGCATCGGCCCCAGCGCGGGCTTCCAGTGTCTTACGATTGCGGAGTGAGCATATCACAAGTTACATGTACAATAGCTTCCATCCATTCAACATTCCGTGCAAGGAAGGACTGACCCCGATGCGGTGGTGTGTACTCGTGCTGGCTACGGCCGCTCTCTTTGCTCTTGTGCAGGAGCCTCTTGGGGCCGCGGGCTCGCGCGGGGTGGGCAAGGATACACGGAACGATGAGGGCGCGGTTCTCCTTGTGGAGGAAGGCGCGGCCAGGTGCCGGATCGTTGCAGCGGGCCCGGACGCGGCGCGGCCTGCCGCCGAGCTTGCCGGTTATTTGGAGCGCGTCTCGGGGGCGAAGGTGCCTGTGGTTGCGGTGGATGGTGGGGAAAAGGCAAGCGGAGGTGGAGTGGAAGGGGCAGCCGCTGACGGGGAGACAGCAGTCGGGCCGGTAGAGCTGCTCGTCGGCGGCCGTGCCGCGGTGGAGAGGGCCCGGCGGCTCGGTGTGCTGTGCGAAGAGGCCGAGTGGGAAACGCTCTCTGCCGAGGGATACATCGTGCGATCCTCGACCAGGGCCGTGCTTCTGGCCGGCAAGAGCGAGCTTGCCCTGTATTACGCCGTGGACCGGTTCCTGGAGAAGGAGCTTGGCGTGCGTTGGTTCATGCCGGGCGAAATCGGAGAAGTGGTGCCCGAGGGCGAGAGCCGCACGCTCCGGATCGGCCCTGTAGATGAACGCTGGGAGCCCTCCTTTGCGATGAGGTGGGTGGGCCGGGGCGACTGGGCGCGCAGGAACGGCATGAACGTGGCCGTTGACTGCGGGGGCGAGTTCAAGGTCAAGTGGTTCGTCCACACCTTTACGCACCTTCTGCCGCCCGAGCAGTACGCGGCCGAACATCCTGAGTACTATGCGCTCGTGAACGACAAGCGGGTCGGCCAGAGCGGAAAGCCCTCGCGGATCCAACTCTGCACATCGAATCCGGACGTGGTCCGGGAAGTCGCCGCGAACATTATCAAGATCCGTGAGGCCGAGCCGGATCTGAAGATGATCTCCCTGGATCCCATGGACTCGCAGATCTTCTGCCAGTGCGAACGGTGCCGCGCTCTCGACGAGCCCGGGGCCGGCCCTCACAACGCGGTCTCGAGGCGCCTCGTTCTCTTTTACAACCAGGTCGCGGACCTTGTGCGGGGCCGGTTCCCGGATCTATTGCTCAAGAGCATCGCGTATCAAAAGTACGCCGCACCGCCGCTGGATCCCGCACTCAGGCTGGGGGACACGAACGTCCTACAGCTCTGTCGTTTCATGTGCCACAACCACGCCCTCTCGGACACGTCGTGCCCGTACAACCGTGCTTACGGCGAATACCTGCTGGGCTGGCGCGAGAGGGCCAAGAACGTGGCGCTCTACGAATACTACAACAAGGTTTCCTGGCTCGAGCTGCCCTGGCCGATCGTGCACACGCTGAGGAAGGACATCCCCTGGTTCAGGGATCTAGGGCTTTTCGGGCTGGCCACCCAGTACAGGGAGAACCTGGGATCGAACGGGCTTGTGTACTACGTGGCGGCGAGGCTTCTTCGGGACCCGGACACGGACGTGGACGCCCTGCTCGAGGATTTCTACGGGAGGTTCTACGCCGAGGCTGCGGGCCCCATGCGCGACTATTACGAGAGCCTGGAGGAAGCGGCGGCGCGGTCCGGCCTGCACCTGGCCCGGCAGCGTCCTTATGCCGAGGCGGTTGCGCTGTTCACCCCTGAGCTGCTGAAGAAGCTCGACGGGTGCGTGGCGAGGGCCGAGCGCGCTGCCGAGAGCAAGAAGGTCAGGACGAGGGTCGCCTTGGTCAGGGCCTCGCTCGAATACGCAAAGGTGTGCGTCGAGTATCTCCGGACTCTGGATACCGTGCGCAGGGAGAGCCCCACGCCCTGGGTGGGAGACGAAACTGTCAGGAGAGCGCGCGCCGCCGGCGCGCCGTACGAAAAAAGAATCCGGGCGCTGCTCGAGGCCGGCGCGAAAGTGCGCGCTGTGCAGCCCAACATGGAGAGCGGCTATGTCCAGAGGCTGCTCGATCCGGCCGGAGTCGTTCTTTCCTGGGACACGCCGGACCTCGGGTTCGGCGAGCCTGTGCGCTGGCGACAGCGACAGGGGTCAGTCCTTCATTTTACGGATAGCGTCCCTGGGGCGAGAACCGAAGGAGCTGAAACCGAGGCGGACGCCGCGGAGCGCGTGCCTCCAAGGGAAGGCTCCATGGAGGGCCACGGTCCCTCGTGGCCGCCGGGGAGGATGGAGTGGGGACAGAATTCAAAGACGGACGCGACGGAGCGCGTCCCTCCAAAGGGGGCAACGAAGGCGGACGCTGCGGAGCGCGTGCCTCCGGAACGCGTCTCGATCTGGCTTTTGGGCCGAGACTTCGACTGGGACGCGAACAAGGCCGAGTGCGAACTCTGGGCCCTGGACGGCCTGGGCAGGAGGGTTGTGATTGGCCCGGTGCGCGTTGCGGGAAAAGGCCGCGGAGGCGGCCAGGCTGAAAGCTGCTTCGCGTTTGACAACGTGGACGCGGCGGCGGTGATCGGCCAAAGGGGCAAGGCTGTTCTTTTCCTCACGAACGCTGAGGGGGGCTGGACCAAGGCCAACCTTCTTGCGGTCTACGTGATACCCGGACCTCGCCCGGGCCCCGAGGACCCCATGGCGCGCATCCGGGCAGATCTGGACGGCGTGCGTTCCGAGGCCCTGGGGTTCATTGAGTTCGAGGGCGGCGGCCTGCCGATCCGTGACGGCGAGACCGTGGGGCTGGAGATCGAGATTCCCCCCTTCTAAAGTGTCATATCCGTAAAATGAAGGACTGACCCCTGGTCGCCTTTCGAGCCACCGGGCGGCCTCATGCCGCTGCTTGTCCAGGCTCATAGATGACCTTTCCTTCCCGTAGCGCTCTGTGGATGAATTGTCGGTGCGAAATGCGGGCAAGCTCCTCGGGCGTGTAAATGAACACCTCTATGTCCCTTCCTGGAATCGCCTCGTAGAGCTCCCGCAGGATCCCGCGGGATCTTTCCAGGAAAGGCTTGTCGGTCTCCTGGATCAAGATCAGGTCTATATCGCTCTTTCTGCCTTGACGGCCGGTGGCGTAAGAGCCAAAAACTATCGCCCTTCGGATCTTGTACTTGCAGAAAACGGGTCGGGCCCGTTCCGCGATCTCATCGAGATCCATGGGCGCTTCCTCTATCCGAAGGCAACCCGCGCCGCACTGGCTGCACGACTCGTTTGAGGTCTGGCTGGATTTAGTATGCCTTGTCAGCGGGCCGGCATGCAAGAGTTGCGCCTCCGAGTGCGGCTGGAGGGCACGGCACAAGGCTCCAGATGCTTTTTCCAACCTTTTCGGGCAGAAGGAACTGTCCGGGCTTCGATCTGAAGATTGCCCGCACTCTGTGGGGACCACCGGATCGTGTTTTTTTCTCTCCACGGCGGCGTGTAAGACCTTCTACACCGTCCGCTGCCGCCGCGGCCCGGAGAGGAGGTCGAGCAGCGCCGCGTGAATCCTGCCATTTGTCGCAATGATCCCGCGGCTCCCATATCGGGTGGGCCTGCCCTCCAGATCCGTGATGCGCGCGCCCGCTTCCCTTGCAGCCAGGATGCCCGCTGCCGAGTCCCAGGGCGCCAGGTTGAGCACCCAGTAACCGTCTATGCGTCCCGCTGCCAGGTAACAAAGGTCCAGCGCTGCCGAACCAGACCGCCTGATGCCGCGGGCCTGCATCAAAGCCCGGGCGAAGCGCCTGAGATTCTTGTCCCGCACCGTGCGGATGTTCTTTGGAAATCCCGTGGCCAGCATGGATCGGATGAGCTTGCTTTCGCGGCTCACCCGGATCCGACGGCCGTTCAAGAAGGCTCCTCGGCCGCGCAAGGCGGTGAAAAGTTCCCTGCGGACCGGATCGAAGACAACGCCGACGACTGTCCGCCCCTTGTGCTCGAGGGCGATGGACGTGCAGAAATGAGGGAGTCCGTGCGTGTAATTCGTGGTGCCGTCCAGGGGGTCCACGATCCAGAGAAAGGAGGAGCCTTTGGGCCGGAAAGGGGACTCTTCCAACAAGAAATCGTGGTCCGGGAAGGACCTGCGAATTCTCTCCACGATCGCCCTCTCGCTGGCCCGATCCACTTCGGTGACGAGGTCGGTCTCGGCCTTGTACCCGATGGTGTGGGGCCTCCCCAGGGCCCGGACTTGAATTCGGCCCGCAGTCCTGGCCGCATCGATCGCCGCGGCCAGGTATGACTCTGGCGGGATTTGAGTTGTCTTGGTCTGGCTTGTTTTCATCGCCCCGTGGCCTTGCTTGCGCCCTTGAGTGACTCCCGATTCCGAACCACTTCTCGCCCGCTCGGTTGCCCGCAGAGCGGGGACACATACAAGTAAGCATTCTCCTCGGCAAAAGCAAACCAGGCGTGAACGATCGTGGCCGGTACGGGGTGGCCGGACCATGGGCTTCGCAATTGCGCGGTTTTGCCTTAGATGGCGCCACCCTCTAGACGCGGGCCGCCAAGAAGAGGTGACATTCTCCGTAGCCGCGGCGTTCGCAAAGGCTGCCCCGCTTTTCTCTCCGCCTGTTCTGTCCCTTTCGCTCGAACCGCCGCTGTACTCGCTGGCGAGCCGGGCAGGAAAGTCATTGCCCGGAGGCCTTTTCCTATTCCTCCGGGCGTTCGAACTCCGCTAAGTCCTTCCCTCCATTTTGCTTGCCAAAAAACGTATGGGTCGGCGGTTTCATGCCGTTCAGACCCTGCGAACACAGCCTTGGCACGAGCCTTGCGCTTGGCCCGGGTCGAACAAGGCCGGGCAGGAATTTCCGGTTCCAAAACACGGCGAGAAAGAAAACCTCTTCTCGCTGGCCTGGCACGGGGACGCGTGAGCCATGGGCGTCGGCACGCCGGATGATCGCACCGGGACTCTGTGGGAACTTGCCGAGGCGGTCTATGAGGAGGTGGAACGAATCTGTCCGGATCCCGCGGAAGCCTTGCGCATCTGCAATCGCGTGCTCATCAGCATCATCGGCCGTCACGTGCGAAACATCGAGCTGGTGGCAGCGCCGTCCGGCCGATGCTGCGGCGCTCCCCAGCGCCGCCCGTCAAGGCGCGTCCACGGGCTCGGCTTGTCGGGACCGGAATGACCCGCAGCCCCGCCGGAAACAGAAAAAACGAGGCCAACATGGGAGAGCTGCGGTGTGCGGCCCCGGCCGTCGGCCGGTCCCGCGCGGGCCCACCCCCCTCGGAAGGTTCGAAGGGGACCCGCGTCTCGGAGCAGGACAGGCCCTGGGTTCTCATCGTGGACGACGAACCCGAAAGCCTGGACCTCCTGCGCAGGACCCTTCGCAGTCGCTGGAGAGTTCTGGCCGCTGCGAGCGGTCCCGAAGGGCTCGGCCTCCTGGCCGCGGAGCCGGTCACCGTCGTGGTCGCAGACCAGAGAATGCCCATGATGAGCGGCCTGGCCTTTCTGGAGCAGGCGGCCCGCAGCTTCCCGCACGTGCAAAGGATTCTCCTTACCGCCTATACGGAAGTGGAAGGCCTGATCGAAGCGATCAACCGCGCGGCGGTCTTTGGGTACGTGACCAAGCCCTGGCACCCGGACGACCTCATCCGGCTGGTCGAACGGGCAGCGGAAGCCCACCGTCTGCACCAGGAGAACAAAGCCCTTCTCCGGGACCTTCGAGAGCGGAACCGGAGATTGGAAGAACTCGTGGCCGAGATGAAAAGGCTCGAGGCGGAGAAAATGCAGGCCGAACGCTGGGCGGCTCTCGGTCGGGTTGCGAGCATGCTGGCCCACGACCTTCGCAATCCCCTGGCAGCGATCCAGATCCATGCGGGCCTCCTGCTCGAGGGCGAGCTGCAAGAGGGACTCCAGGAGCGGTCGGCCCGGTCAATTTTGGACGAGGTCGGACGCATGCGCCGCAGGATCGAGGACCTGCTGCTCGTGGCCAGGCCGGGGCCAGTGCCAGTGGAGCAGGCTCGTCCGTACCCGGTCCCGGCCCTGATCGGGTGCCTGGAGGAGTCCTTCCGCGACCGGTGCCGGGCGCAGGGGATCCGGCTTGTCTGCGAACTCGGCTACAAGGGCTCCTGTGTGGTCCGGCCTGGGCAGATCTACCGCGCGCTCGAAAACCTTCTGCAGAACGCGATCGACGCCCAGCCGAACGGAGGGGACATCTTGATCGAGGCCGTTGGAGGCGAGGGAGGCTTTGTCGAGATCCGCGTTTCGGACTCGGGCCGTGGCGTGCCGGCAGAGATCGCGGGTTCGCTCTTTGAGCCTTTTGCCACGCACGGCAAGGCGGGCGGAACCGGGCTTGGGCTGGCTGTCGTGAAAAAGATCGTCGAGGAACACGGCGGTCGGGTCTGGCAGGGACGGTGTCGGCTCCGGGGCGCCTGCTTCCACCTGACCCTTCCGGCGGTGAGGGCGGAAAAGGAGGCACATGAACAAAATGCGCCATGAGCCGGCTGCGGCGGCCGGGCCTCTGACCGGCGCGACCACCCGGTCTGACTCCGGGTCTCCGGGCCGGCGACGGCTGGGCGATCTTCTTTTGGCTGCGGGCGCCGTCTCGGCCGCGGCCCTGGAGGAAGCCCTGGCCGAGCAGGCCGCCACAGGTGGCCTGCTCGGCCGGATCCTGGTGGACCGGGGCCGCCTGGCCGAAAGGACCCTTCTCGATGTTCTCTCCGCCCAGCTTCGCCTGGGGGTCGTGGACCTCAGCACGCTCACCGCGGATCCCGAGGCCACGAGCCGGCTGGCCTATGGGCTTGCCAAGAAGTACCGGTGTCTTCCCTGGAAGCGGGAGGAGAGGCTGCTGCACGTGGCCATGGCCGATCCCCAGGACGCCGAGCGCGTGCAGGCCGTCCAGTTCGCCGCCGGGATGCGCCTGAGGGTCTATCTGTGTTCAGACCGCGAGATCGATATCGCGATCGAGCAGCATTACGGCATGGAGGAAGCGGTCGACCAGATCGTGCGCAACATCACGCGAGAGGCCAGGCTGTCCGAGGGTGGCCAGGGGCTTCTTGTGGAAGTGGAGGGGGGACGGGCAGGCGAGGGCGCCGGCCCCGAAGGGGCCGCCGGGGCCGGAGAGCGAATGGCCCCGATCGTGCGGCTCGTCAACCTGATCGTGCTCGAGGCGGTTCGAAAGGAAGCGAGCGACATTCACTTCGAACCGGCCCAGCGGCATCTCCGCGTCCGGTTCCGGCTGGACGGTGTGCTGCACAAGCGCATGCACATCCCGAAGTACCTCCAGCAGGCCGTGCTCAGTCGGATCAAGGTCCTGGCTCGCATGGACATCGCAAACAAACGGACGCCCCAGGACGGCGGGATCCGGCTCGCCGCGGACGGCAGGCGCCTGGACCTCAGGGTTTCGAGTCTGCCCACGCTGTACGGAGAGAAGATCGTTGTGCGGATCCTGGACCAGACCGACCGTCCCTCTGACCTTGGAGCCCTGGGGTGCAGCGAAGCCGACCGGGCGCGTCTTGTGGACTGCTACCGGCGGCCCCAGGGGATGGTCCTCGTCACCGGCCCGACAGGAAGCGGCAAGAGCACGACGCTTCAGTGCGTTCTGAAGGACCTGCGCGGCGAGGGGACGAACATCGTCACCGTGGAAGACCCCGTGGAGTACGAACTGGAGGGGATCAACCAGGTTCAGGTCCACCGGGAGGCAGGCCTCACCTTTGCCGATTGTCTTCGGGCGATCCTGCGCCAGGACCCGGACGTGATCATGGTCGGAGAAATCCGCGATCAGGAAACCGCTGAAGTCGCTTTTCGGGCGGCCCTGACCGGCCACCTGGTCCTGTCGACTCTCCACACGAACGACACGGTCTCCACGGTCACCCGGCTCGTGGACATCGGCGTGCCAAGGTATCTTGTGGCTTCGGCGCTGCTCGCCGTGGTAAGCCAGCGGCTCGTTCGAAAGGTTTGCAGGGACTGCGCGGTGGCCCAACCGCTTGAGCCGTCGCTGCGGGAGCGGCTGGCCCCGTGGGCCCGGCTGCTGCCCGAGGGCGCGACGGTGAAGAAGGGGCGGGGTTGTTCGAACTGCGATTACACAGGGTATCGGGGGCGGATCGGGATTTTCGAGCTGCTCGTGCTGACCGGAGAAATCAGGGCATCCGTGGCGAGCGGCGAGCCCGAGGACGCGATCCGGGAACTCGCAAGGGCCCATGGCATGAAAAGTCTTCTCGAGGACGGCCTGGAAAAGGCTTTGGCCGGGCTGACCTCGGTCGATGAGGTCCTTTCGGCAGCCCTGTGGGAGCCGCCCAGGTCCGAAGGTTCCAGGCCGCCGGCAACTTGTTGCTCTAGGCTGGGTGGCTCCGGGGCAGGGCCTGCCGCTCCGGAGCCGCAGGTTCCCCTGATCGTCCTGGCCGAGGACGATCAGGCGGTTCGGGAGGCCGTGTGCCTTGCTCTCCGTGCCCTCGACTGTCAGGTGGTCCAGGCTGTCGATGGCCTGGACGCCCACGAAAAGATCCGCAGGCTGCTGCCAGACCTCGTGATCCTGGATATTCAGATGCCGGGCCTCGACGGATACGAGGTGCTCAGGAGAATCCGCAGTGACTTGAGGACAGTTTTTATCCCGGTCGTGTTTCTGACAGGCCGGAACCGCTGCGAGGACCGCGTGAAAGGGTTTCTGCTGGGCGGGGACGATTACATCGAGAAGCCTTTCGACCACCGGGAACTCATCGCCAGGATCAGGCGGCAGATCGAGAAAACCTCGGCTCTCAGACAGGGTGCGCTTGGGGTGGCCAAAGCAGGCCGGAGGTAGGAGCGGAACGGGCGGCCATGGCGTAAGAGTTTTCGACAGCGCGAGCCGAGAGCCTCGCCGACAGCATCGCCCTTTGGCCGCGGCCGAATTCGTGGTAGACTTTGACTGATGGCCAAGCCCCACCCCAAGGAGCTTTCTCGGCCGGGTGGTGGTTGTATGGTTAGCGTGCAGGGGCGCCAAGGAGGCATTGTGCTCGCACGCAGGGTTTTCTTCTGCGCTTTTGCGGTGTGGTCGTGGTCCCTGTCTGCCCCGGCGCGGTGCGAGACGGCGGCCCAGACAGCCCCTGTCTACGATCTTCGCCTCAGGATCGAGGCCGCGGGCACGATCACGCTTTTCAAGAAGACCCGCTTTTACCGGTCCGAGGATCTGCACCTCAAAGTCCAAGTCGTGCCGGACTCCTCTGGATGGCAGGCCCGGGTCCTCGGGCCGCTCACGGCTGGCGAGGAGATCAATTTCGGCATAGGCGAAGGCCCCAGGAAACACCAGCGGTACGTGCTCCTGGATGCGGTGCCCTCGGACGAGCAGAAGCGCCTCATCGAGGCGCGGATCCTCGCAGAGGAGGAGAGACGAGGGTGCACGGTTTCGGCTTCCGGGTCGGAGGACGCAGAGGCCAAGAAGGCTTTCTTCAACTACTATCTGTGGCGGACGCCGCCCGGTTCGTTCGTCTTCGAGTGGGAACCGTCCGGCAGGATCGGCACAGTGGAAAACCGGGTGGAGATCGTCGGCCTGGAAGGTCAGACCGGCTCCGGGCCCAACCCGAGATTCTTCGAGATTCTTGAGTTCGTGTTGAAGGCGCTCCCACCTTTTCGTGCGGCCGGGGATCCTTTCGACGCCGGGGCCCTGCCTGAGGAAGAGGCCGAGTGGGAGGTCAGTTGCAGGCCCGTGCTCGAGGGCCTGGTCGGGTTCTGCGAAGGTGTCTATGACCGCAGGATGCAGCTCGAGGATCCGCAGTCCCTGGATGGGCAGAAGGCTCGCTACGTGGCCCGTCGAGTGCCCGGGACTTCGATCTTCCGCCTGAGCGGGGTCGTGGACAAGCCCCTCCGGACAACGGTCCGAATCAGTGGATTTCGGGGGGAAATTTGGCTGGAATCCCTTGCGCGGGAGTTGTTTTTCGACGCTTCGACCGGCCGGGTCCTCAAGGACGATCTCGATCTGTCCTTTGGCGTGGAGCGGGACAAGAACATCTTGGCCATATCCGGGGCGAAGAACCGGGTCGAAATCTCGCTCGTGGATCGCTGTTTCGTGTCCTGCCCGGATACGGATGAGGGCGTTCTCACCGCGTACCGGGAATGCGGGTCGTCGGCCGCAAGCTCGGCCCCTTGACCCTTTGGGGGAACGCCCAACTTCTCGTCCACGTCCTGGGGCCGGGAATCTCACACCTTCCGGGTTCAGTCGGCCTTGCCCGCGGCCTTGGCGGCCTTCTCGAACAGCCCGGCAGGATCCTGGCGGTAAAAGGCCTTCAACTGCCCGTACAATTCGGGATGGCGCCGCCTCAGATCCACGGGACGCTCGAAGAACGTCTCGGTCACGACGGCGAAGAACTCGGCCGGGTCTGTGGCGGCGTAAGGATCGAGAAAAGTCCTGCGGCCGCGCTCCACGGCTTCCTGCAGCCTGTCGTACTCTTCGCCGAGCACCCGGGCCCAGTCCGCTCGCTGGGCCCGCTCGGGCGGCAGGGGCACGCCGGCCGCGCCTCCGAGCTCCTGGTCGAGCTGGTGGGCGAACTCGTGAAGGATGATGTTCCGGCCCCGGCCGGCTCCGCGGGAATGCCTTGCGATCTCGTCCCAGGAGAGTACCACGGTGCCGCGCTCCCAGGATTCTCCCTCCCGGATCTCGTCTTCTTCGTGGACGAGCCCGCTCTCGTCGGTCTCGACCCGTCTGGCCACGTAAGCGTACGGGTACACGACGATGGACTGGACCTTGGGAAAGTAGTCGGTTTTGCGATGGAGGACCAGGATACAGGCCTGGGCCGCGATGATCAGGCGCATCTCTTCGGTGAGTTCGAGGCCGCCGCATCCTTCGAAGTGCTTCTCCCGGATCAGCACCTGAGTGTGGCCCAGGAGCTCCGTTCGATCTTGTTCGGGCAAGAGCCGGAAGTAGGGCACGGAGCGGCAGAGGATCTCGGCCCACTCGGCAGGGGGCGGCCTGCTGCGGATCCGGCTGCGCCGCCAATTTGTGAAAAAGAACATGGCCGTTTCCCGCTGAACGGTCAGGAGGACGATGGAAGAATAAGAAGGGATGCCAAGCCGGTCAAGGCCGCTCGAAGGGCAGCTTGGTTGATCCGCGGGCCTTGGATCGGTCCGGCGGTGGAACCGGCCGGGAGGCCGCGACAGCCCTCAAGGGAGGCCGCACGGATCCTGGGCGAGCCTGGTTTTTAGAAATTCGCGGGCCCGGTGCTGCCTGGATTTCACGGCTGGCACCGAAAGGCCCATGCGCTTGCTCACTTCGCGCAGGGACATGTCCTCCTCCTTGAGATAGAGGAAGACCTGCCGGTATCCAGGGGGAAGCTCGCTCAGAGCGCGGTCGATCCGGGTTCTGAGCTCGCTCCGGATCATGGCCGAGAAGGGCGAGGCGTCCGCCCTTTGCGCTAGCCGGCCATCGCCGCTGGCCGCATCCTGGAAACCGTCGTCCACGAAGAAAAGGCGGTTGCGCTTCTGTTTGCGCTCGTGCATGAGATAGGCGTTCATCGTAATCCGGTAGATCCAGGTCGAAAGGGTGGAGCGTCCCTCGAAGGTGTTGATCTTGAGAAACAGAGAAGTGAGAACGTCCTGGAGCACGTCTTTGAGGTCTTCCTCGTCCCGGCAAAGCTGCCTGAGCTGCTGCACGATTCTTGGGCGGTACCTACGCTCGAGTTCGTCGAATGCTCCCGATACACCCTTGCGGACCAGATCGATCAGTTCAGCCTCTGACTTGGTCTGAAAATTCTCCGGCTTTGTTCGTTTTCTCGATTGTCCCACAGCCCCCTCCTTTTTTATGGGATCGTCATTCGCGCTCTCTTCTCGCTTTCGTGGCGTTTATGGTAATCAAAACGCTTCGGCGGGAAATCGGGTAAGGGCTGTATTCTGCCGGGAGGGAGACTGTATTCGATCCGGGGAAAACACCCACAAGGACGATTCGGAGAAGTGGGGCAGGTGCGGGGGGCGGTCAGGTCCTCGCGGAGTCTAAGACCGCCCGCACGGCCTCGACGATCTCCTGGATGCCTGAGGCGCTCTTGGACAGGAACCCGTGGGCCCCGTGCCTTTGGGCCGCCTCCCTGTATTCGGGCAGGTCGTAGCTCGTGAGGATCACGACGCGGACCGCGGGGTGGTCCCGCCGGATCTTGCGGGTGATTTCCAGGCCGTTTTCCCCTGGCATGTTGATGTCCAGGAGTACGAGGTCCGGCTGGGCGTGTTCGATTTTTTCAAGGGCCAACGCTCCGTCTTCGGCTTCGTCGATGACGCTGTCCGGAAAACAGCCGGCCAGGGCCTGCCTCAGGGTCGAGCGGAACACGGGGTGATCGTCTACGATGAGGGCTCGAAACATGATGCCTCGATCGCCATCTCAGGTTCCGGCACCTGGCGGCTTCTCCGGTTGTGGTGCGGCGCGGTCCGTGCTTTAGAGAAGCACAATCTGACCCTGCTGCGATTGTTTTTCTTCAATCTTTACCAGGAAGGACCGGTGTGATAAATAAGGTTTCCACCCCATTTCGACGGCTCGAACCCTGTATTTGCCGAGTACGCCATGGCCGCCAAAGCGCGGATTCTGATCGCCGAAGATCACACGATTCTCAGGGAAGGCCTGAGGTCCCTGCTTGATGCCGGCCAGGAGTTCGAGGTCGTGGGCGAGGCCGAAGACGGCAGGGAGGCCATCCGGGCTGTCGCCGAGCTGGCGCCGGACGTGGTGCTGCTCGATCTTTCCATGCCGAGGATGAACGGCATGGAGGCCATCGGGGAGATCAAGAGGACCTCTCCTTCAACTCGGGTTGTCGCCCTTACGGTCCACAACGCCGAGGAGTACATTCTCGCAGCGCTGCGGGCGGGCGCGGACGCTTACGTGCTCAAGGACGCCCGGCACGCCGAGCTTGTCATGGCGATTCGAAGCGCTTTGGCGGGAAAGCGGTATCTTAGTCCTGGCGTGTCCGAAAAGGTGATCGAGGGCTACCTGGAGGGCAAAAGGAACCTCAAGGGGTTCTCCAAGTTCGAGAGCCTGACGAGCCGCGAGCGGCAGGTGCTCAAGCTCATCGCAGAAGGGCACAAGAACAAGGAGATCGCCGACTACCTGCACATCAGCGTCAAGACCGTGGAAAAGCACCGGGCCAACATCATGGAGAAACTCGATCTCCACAACGTTTCGGACCTGACCGCCTACGCCATCCAGAAAGGGCTGGTCACCCGACCTCTCTCGGGCTCCTGAAAGGCCTCGCCGTTCAAATTCCCCCTCCTGGACTGTCTTCGGGCGTTTCCGGATCTCCGGGATCATGGGCCGGTTTCGGTCAGATAGGCCCGGAGCCGGACGGCTCGGTTTGTGAAGATCCAGTCCACGCCCCTGCGGATCTCGCGATAGAGGCAGGAGCGGCTTGCCACGTATCCCGTGGCGATCTTTTGGCCTGCGCGCTTGTGCTTTTCGAGGATCCGGTCCGTAAGCAGAAAATAGTGACCTGCCAGGCCTGCGCATCCCTTGGCGAGCGCGAAATCGCTCATGGACCTCACGTTCCATTCGGCCACGGGCAGAAAACACCTGGGAGACGCGAAGGTCAGACATTTGAAAATCTCGGGGTCGAGCGCGAGCAAGTGGTATTCTTCGGCAGGTCTCAGGCCGGAGAAGGTTTCTCCGAGCGCGTCGTTCAGGTGAGAGGCCTCGGGTCGGTTGCCGCCTTTTACCTCGGCCATGAGATGGACGGCTCCTCCGTACCTTCGCACGACTTCCTCGAGGGTCGGGATGAGGGGGAACCGGTCTTTAAGTTCGGCCAAATCCAAGTCGCAGAGTTTCACGTCCGTGCCGAAAAGGCGCCGGGTGTCCGGGTCGTGGAACACGACGGGCTTCCGATCCCTGGTCCAACGGATATCGAACTCGATTCCCCACGCCCCGGCTTTCACGGCCCGGTCAAAGGCCTCAAGGGTGTTTTCGATAACCCCGGGTTCCTCGTGCGCTCCCCGGTGGGCCACGATTCGAGCGCTGTCGAGGAGGGCGGGGTCTGGCCGGCGCCTGGGGACTGCCGCGCAGACCCGGTCAGCAGCCCCCAGGAGGATTTGTTCCGCCACTCGGCCAGCAGAGGGCGCCATGGAGGCGATCCTTATTGAAAGGCTGAAAGACCCGTCAGGTGCTGCCCGATGATGAGGGTGTGGATCTGATGGGTGCCCTCGTAGGTCTTGACGGATTCGAGGTTGCACATGTGGCGGATCACGGGATACTCGTCCGAGATGCCGTTCGCCCCCAGGATTTCCCGGGCGGTCCGGGCCGTCTCGAGGGCCATGGCCACGTTGTTCATCTTGGCCATGCTGATCTGGACCGGTTCGGCTCGGCCCTGGTCCTTCAGGCGTCCGAGCTGATAGGCGAGCAGTTGGGCCTTGGTGATCTCTGTGGCCATCCAGACGAGTTTTTCCTGGATGAGCTGGAACCCGGCGATGGGCCGGTCGAACTGCACCCGCTCCTTGGAATAGTCGAGAGCGGCGTGAAAGCAGGCCAGGGCGGCCCCGATGCTGCCCCAGGCGATGCTGTATCGGGCCTGGTTCAGGGACTGGAGCGCTGCCTTGAGCCCTTTGGCTCCGGGCAGACGGTTGGCGGCCGGAATCCGGCAGTCCTCGAAGGAAAGCTCGGAGGTGAAGGAAGCTCGGAACGAAAATTTCCCTTTGATCTCCCGGGCCGAGAAACCCGGGGTCCCTTTTTCCACCAGGAAGCCCTGGATCCCTTCTTCGGTGCGGGCCCACACGAGGGCCACGTCCGCGATGTGGCCGTTCGTGATCCACATCTTGGCTCCGTTGAGCACGTAGGAGTCCCCGTCGCGCACCGCCCGGGTCCTCATGCCCGCCGGGTTCGAACCGAAGTCCGGCTCGGTCAGGCCGAAGCAGCCGACTGCTTCGCCCCGGGCCAGTCGGGGGAGCCATCGCTCTTTTTGCTCGTCGGTGCCGAACGTGTAGATGGGATACATGACAAGACCTCCCTGGACCGAGCTGAAGCTCCGGACGCCGCTGTCGCCCCGTTCCAGTTCGGTCATGGCGAGGCCGTACGCGACCGAGTTGATGCCGGCGCACCCGTAGCCGGTCAGGGTGGAGCCGAACAGACCGAGTTCGCCCATCCTGGGCACGATGTGCATGGGGAACCGGCCCTCCCGGTGATGCTCTTCGATCACTGGAAGCACCTCCCGGTCGACGAAGTCCCGGACCGTGTCCCGGATCATCTTCTCCTCAGGGCTCAGGAGGTTCTCGATGCCGTACAGGTCAAGATGCTCGAATCTTTTCATGGCGCATCTCCTGTTCCGTGGCGAGAGGCTTTTGTTGAACCCAGGCTCTTTCAGCGCGCCCTGCCCAGGAACCGTTCTTCCACCTCCTGGGGCGAAACGCCCTCAAGGGACGGAAGGACCCAGTCGGCCTCTTCAAGTTCTTCGGGCTGGCACGTGTGGGCCAGGGCGAGGACCTTCATCCCCGCGCGCCGAGCGGCCCGGATGCCCTGCCGGGAATCCTCGATGACGAGCGATTCCAGGGCGGAAGCATCGGCTTTTCCTGCCCGGCGCAGCGCCTCGTTCAGGCGCCTGAGCGCTTCCAGGTAGGCTTCGGGGTCCGGTTTTGTCCGGCCCACGTCCTCGCCGCTCACGATCGCCTGGAACAAATGCAGGATGCCGGCTCTTTGAAGCGTCCACTCGATCTCGGAGCGCAGGGCCATGGAGGCGAGCCCGAGAGAGAATCTCCCTGCGGCTGCCCGGATGAACTCGCACACGCCCGGGAAGAAACGGACCTCCCTCTGCAGGAGCTGCTGGTAGTAGACAGATTTCCTCTCCACGAGCTTGTCGATCCCGCCCGCGGAGCGGATCCGCTCCTCGCCCCCCAGGCCCCAGCGGAAACAGTCGGTATCGTTGAAGCCCAGACAATCGCGGTAGTAGGCCTCCCGGGTGATGGAGACTCCTTCCTCCTCTAGGATCTTCCTTAAGGATTCGAAGTGGAGTTCTTCGTCGTCCAGGATAACGCCGTTGAAATCGAAAAAGATGGCTTTGAGCATGGGCCGGGTTCCTCGAGCCTTATCAAAAGGGCTGCAACCGGCTACTATAGTCTGTAGGCGGCACGGCCCGCAACCGCTGGCCTTGCCCTTGCCTGCGGCCCTTGCCGTGCTGGCTCCTGCCGAGGGCGCGTGGGCCAGTCCCTTTTTTTTGTTGAGGAGGCCCCATGGTGCAGCATGATGCGACCTCAGAGGCCGGTTTTACGCCCTCGGTCCTTCTTTTCGACATAGACGCAACGCTTCTGCTCACAGGCCATGCCGGCACCCGCGCGGTGAATCGGGCTTTCCAACAACTGTACGGTCTGGACGAGGCCATGGAGGGCGTCCGGCCGGACGGCAAGACCGATCCGCTCATTTTCCGCGAAATTCTCGAGGCCAAGCTCGGCCGGCTTTCCCCGGAGCGCGAAATCCCAAGGATCGCGGCCGTGTACCTGGAAATTCTGCGGGACGAGGTTGCGCGGTCGCCGGGGTTTCGGGTCCTTTCCGGGGTCCGGGAGCTGTTGGACGCGCTCGCCCGCCTGGAGGGATTCCTGCTCGGCCTGGCCACGGGCAACTTCGAAGAGGCCGCCTGGATCAAGCTCAAGCGAGCGGGCCTGGAGCGGTACTTTGAATTTGGCGGTTTCGGGAGCGACGCCGAGAACCGAACCGAGGTGGTCAGGACAGCGGTTCGCAGGGCCGAAGGCAAGCTCGGCCGGCCGGTCCGTCCTGAGGCGGTCTTCGTGATCGGCGACACGCCCCGGGACATTCTCCATGCCCGCGAGGCCGGGGTCAGGTCCGTGGCCGTGGCAACGGGCCGGGCGAGCCTGGATGAACTCGCTTCCTTCGGACCGGACCACCTCGTGCCGGATCTGACCGACACGGAAAGGCTGGTCCGGATCTTTCGGTCGGGTCTTACCTGACTGGGTCGCCGTCCTCGGCCCGGACGCGAACCCGGTGGAAGCGCTTTTTCCCGGCCCTGAGCAGAATCTCGCCGTTCTGGAGGCAGTCGAGGCCCACGCGCTCGTCGAATGCTTCCAGGCGCCTGTCGTTCATGTACGCCCCGCCCTGCTGGATGAGGCGCCTCGCCTCTGCCCGGGTCCTGCACAGGCCGATCTCTTCCAGAAGCTGCCAGGCTGGGATGCCTTGCTCCAGACGGGAGCGCTCGACCTCGGTGGTGGGGACCGAGTCGTCAGCCGCCGCTGGGCCGCCCTGGGTGGCGCGGCCTCCAAAGAGCCTGCGGGAGGCTTGCCGGGCTTTTTCGGCTTCCTCGGCCGAATGGGTGATACGGGTCGCCTCGAAGGCCAGCGTTTCCTTGGCCTCCCGGAGGCGCTCGCCCTGGAGATTTCCCAGCCGCCGCACCTCCTCCATGGGCAGAAAGGTGAACAGGGCAAGAAACCGCTCCACGTCCTGATCGTCCGTGTTGATCCAGTACTGGTAGAAATCGTAGGGAGAGGTTCTCTGGGCGTCGAGCCACACGGCGCCCGATGCGGTTTTGCCCATCTTGGCGCCCGACCGGGTGGTGAGCAGGGGAAAGGTGATTCCATAAAGCTGGGGGCCGCCCAGGCGGCGGGTGAGATCGATGCCGGCGCAGATGTTGCCCCATTGGTCCGCCCCGCCGAGTTGGAGCCTGCACCCGTAGTGCTTCCACAGGTACCAGAAGTCATAGGCCTGCAGGAGCATGTAATTGAACTCGATGAAATTGAGGCCGCTCTCCTGCTCCATCCGGAGGCGGTAGGACTCCGCGGTGAGCATGCGGTTTACGCTGAAATGCCGGCCGATGTCCCGCAGGAAGTCGATGTAGCGCAGCTCGGTGAGCCAGTCGGCGTTGTTGAGAAGCAGGGCTTTGCCTTCCCCGAAGTCCAGGTAGCGGGAGAGCTGTTTCTTCAAGGCTTCGGCGTTGGACGCGACTTCCTCGGCGCTCATGACTCTTCTCATTTCGGTCTTGCCGCTGGGGTCGCCTACAAGGCCTGTGCCGCCGCCCACGAGCACGATGGGCCGGTGGCCGCACCGCTGCAGGTGGACGAGGCTCATGATCGGCTCAAGCGATCCCGCATGCAGACTGGGCGCCGTTGGGTCGAAGCCGATGTAGCAGGTCGTGGGCCGCTCGAGCAGCTCCCGCACGCCCTCGTCGTCGGTGGTGGCCTCGACGAAGCCTCGTTCTCGAAGAATGTCCAGTGCGTTCTCCACGGTTCGTCTCTCCTCGGTCCGGGTGCTTCACGGCCTTTGGGTCAGACCCATGGGCGGCGCCAGGGGTGGCATCCCCTTCTGGATTCTCCGCAGGATGTCCCAGAAAGCGCCCTTGTGGCCGTTCTGCAGGGCCCGGACCAGCACTTCGTTTGCGTTGTAGTTGTAATTGGAATCGCTGCGGCACCGGCCCGGCAGAAAGAACCTCGGGTCTTGGCCGACCCGGCGGCCCAGTTCCTCTTCCCAGACAGGGCCCAGTTCGGGCGAGAGGTAAAACACGGGCAGCAGAAGGTCCGCCTTCCCGCGCAGGATTCCCCGCAGACAGGGGTTCGATTCCAAAGGGCCTTCTGAGAGGACCTGGCGGGCCAGAGGGGTGCCCGGATAGATCCGGATGCCCACATTGACGCCCACGCGCTCCACGTCGAGGTCCCGGCAGAACTCCACTGCGTCAAAGAGGGAGTCAAGGGTTTCTCCCGGACCGCCCAGGAGGAGGTCGAAGAGAAATGGAAGACCTGCGGCGCGGGCCGCCCGGCAGGTGCGCTCGAGATCCGCGGCCCGGTGCCTGCGGCCCAGGGCCGCAAGCCTCTCGTCCAGGCAGTGGTCCACGCCGAAGTTGATCCCGGCGCAGCCCGCTTCGGCCATCCGGAAGGCTAGAGACTCGTCGAAGGTCTCGGGCGTGGCGTAGGTGTACCAGCGGATCCGGTCCGCCAGTCCTTCGGCGAGGATGGCCTCGCACACGCCAAAGGCGTGTGAAACGGGCAGGTTGAATTCGCTGTCGCACAGGTGAAAGACCGAAACCCCCATGGAAAGGAGGCAGCGGATCTCCGCAAGGAGGAACTCCACGGGTTTCAGGAAGATCCTGGACCCCTTGGCCACCGGGTCGGCGCAGTACACGCAGCCGGCCGCGCAGCCCCGTTTGGTCTCAAGACCTGCCATGCCTCCCTGGTCAAAGTAGGCCCGGTTGCGAACAAAGCGCCTCTCGGAAAAGAAGTCTTCGTTCATGGCTGGCGCGCTCGGGGGCTGGCTGCGAATCTTGTCTCCTTGTCTCCAGACCACGCCTGCCAGGCCTTCCCATCGGTCCGGCGGCCGGTCGAGAGAGTCGAGGAGCGCCAGGAGATCCTGCTCCGAAGCGCCGGCCACTCCCAGGTCCGCCTCGCAAAAGGCCAGGATGTCCTCCGGCGCAAGGCTGAAGGCGCAACCACCCAGGATGACCGGCGCTCCGAAACAGGCCCGGAGGTTTCGGACGAGGTCGCGGTATCCGGGCAGGAAAGTCTCCTGGCTCGCGTAATAGGCGTCATCGAGATTTCTCAGCGTGACCAGGACCGCCGACGGCCTGGGCTGGGCGAACCGCTCCCAGTAGGTCGCGGCTGGATGGATGCCCGGCGGAAGGTCCAGGCAGAGATCCGCGACCGAACAGGAGATGCCGCGCGCGGCCAGGGCCTGCCCGAGGGAATCCAGAGCCAGGGGAGCCACCGGAGGTTGGATACGGTTCGGGTTGACGAGCAGAACGTGCATGGGGGCTTCATGCTAGGGAAAAGGGGCTCACCTGTCAATTCTGCCGCTGTTCGGCAAGAGGGACGCAGGGGAAACGCGTCTTTCAGGTGCTGCTGGCGGTCCGCGCTCCCTTGTGGCCGTGGTTCTATCCGTAAAATGAAGGACTGACCCCTGTTTCAGTGCCAGGGCGGGTAGGGGTAGCCATGGAAATACCAATAGGACCAGACCGGGAAAGGATAGGGATAAGGGTAGCCCTCAGGGTACTTCCTCGCCTCGGGCCACAGGTGAATCTCCAGGATCTTGAGAACCGGATACGTGTAGTCGAGCTCGCCGATCTTGCCGACTTTCCTTCCTGTGATCTCGCCCGCCACCGTGATCCGGCGTCCGGCCCGGTAGACCAGGGGGTCGAGAAACTCCGGACTCGTCAGGATATATCTTCCGCCGCTCAGGTCCGTCTCGCGCGGCGAGTCCCATCGGTCCAGGGACTTTTCCAGCACCTCAATCGTGCTGCCTTCTGGCCCGGTTTGCGCCTGGATGATCTCTCCGCCTAAAATGACCACTTTGCCCAGGAACGCGTCCGGATCGGCCTGAAGCTTCTCGAAGGGGATGTCCTCGGCCGCCTGCTCTCTTACGGCTTTAGAAACAGGCGAAAAACATCCAGCCAGAAAAAGGCAGAGCAGACAAGCAAGGCCCGCTGCGCAACAGACGAGCAGCCCCTTTCGGAATCGGATCAGCCCGAGCACGGTTTTCGCCTTTCTGTCTCATCCTTACAGTTTGATTCTACCTCGGTTGGGCTTGTTCCGCCAGGGCCGTTGTCCAGTCGCTTACGCCGCATCGGCACGCACTGGCCACAGCGGTTGACATTCCGACGCCCCTGCCCATAGAGTTCGGCAAACCTGACACATAAGCCCCTGCGCGCCAAAAGTTGAACTGCGAGACATCCTGGAGCTTCCTTGACCATGAGCGCAAACCTCGGCGATGCGGGCCCAAAGGAGCCAAACCACCGGGTTGGCGAGGATACGGTCGGAGAGGCGCTCCCTTTGGTGGAATCCGAGCTGAGGCCGGCCCGGCTTTCTCTGCTTCGTCTTTTCGTTTCTCTTCTGGTGGCCGCTGCGATCGTATGGGCCCTGCTCCAGCTCACGGACGTGTCGATATCGCAGGTCTTTGACACCCTTCGCCGCACTTCTCCCGCAGCCGCCCTCCTTGGCCTGGGTCTCCACATGGTCACCTACGGCCTAAGAAGCCTCAGGCTGCGCTTTCTTCTGCATTCCAAGCGGATCCCGGTCCGCAGACTTTTCGAGTTCACCACGGTCCACTACCTCTTCAATCACTTGCTGCCCTTGAGAGCCGGCGAGTTCACCCTGGTGTACTTGCTGCGCCAGAGGGAAGGAGTCCCTGTGGCAGAGGGGCTTGGGATCCTGGTCATCGCCCGCGTTCTCGACCTCATTGCGTTCACTCTGTTTTACCCCGCAGCGATTCTCGCTCTCGACGCTTCCGGTTTTCCGTTCCCGGCTTACATCCGGGAGATCCTCTGGATTGTGGCAGGGTTGTTCCTGGCCTTGACGGCTTTGCTCGTGGCCGTGTCTTTCAGGGGCAGGGCGCTCATCGAAAGGATGCGGCGCCTTCTCCTGCGGGGAATCCTGAGGCGGTCCCGTTTCCTGGCGGCGCTCTTCCGAAAACTCGACGAGGTCGGCAGAACCTTCGAGCATCTTCGTTCGTGGCCCGTGATCCTGGGCAGCTTCATTCTGTCCTTGGGCATCCTGGGCCTAGTTTATCTAATCGGTTACGTCCTGCTGGCCGGCATGGGCTACCCGATGGCGTTTCCTCTCGTCATCCTGTGCTCGACCCTCGCCAACCTGGGGTTCATCCTGCCCCTTTACAGCTTCGGGGGGTTCGGAACCCTCGAGGCGGGCTGGACCGTGGGGTGTCTCATGGCCGGCTTTTCGAAGGAAATGGGCATGGCCAGCGGGTTCAGCTTCCACGTTCTGGTTCTTTGTTACGTCTCGGTCATGGGGGTGTACGGACTGTTCAGGGTCGGCGCGGTCCGACCGGACCGTTAGCGGGCCCCGCGCGTTGCGGCCCGGCGAGGCCAATGAATTGAAAACAGGGCCGCCTTACTGGAGACAAGGGAGAGCCTCCATGCGCTTCGAATCCTGGGTGCTCGATTCGATTCTGTTTGTCTTCTTTTTCCTGATCCTCCGAGAAGGCCGGATCGTCCTTGGCAGGCAAAGGACGAGCCTTTTCCTATGGGGATCGATCCTGTGGACCGGCACGATCGAGAACGTCATGGTCGCCCTGGGAGGGTACGACTACTTCGCCTACGCCAATTACTACCAATGCGGCGGCAGGGTGATCGAAGGCTATGGGGGATGGTTCGCCTTTATTCTTTTCGTTCCCCTGTGCATCTGTCTGGGTTGGTTCCTGCTCAGCCTGCCCGCCTTCGTCATTTCGGACAGGCTCCTGCGAGACCGCAGCGTTTGGCTTAAGTCGGCTTTTGCGGCCGTAACGCTCGTGAGCTTCGATATGCTTTTGGACCCGATCTCGGTTGTGAACGAGTGGTGGCGGTGGACCTCTCCGGGCTTCTACCTCCGGGGCGTCACGGTCAGCAATTACATTGGTTGGTTTTTTCTGCTCTTCTTTTTCGGAGCCGTTTTCGAACGGACGGTCGTCCAGCAGAAGGGGTTCGGCTGGCTTGCCTTTATCGAAGGGGTCCTGTTCGGCGCGGATACGAGCGACCTTTCGGAGCGGGACATGGGGTTCGTGGGGAAGGTCTTCTACTTCCGGCTGGTGGCCTTCCTGCCGGTCTTCTTCGTCTGCTGCACGGCTGTGGCCGCGGCTGTGACCTTGCTGTTCGCCAACAACCTGGGGCCTTTCGAGAGCGTGTTCCCCAACAGCGCCTTTACGGGCTGGATCGGCAAGCCGTGAACCGGCTTTCGAGGAGAAAAAAGGAGGGATCGGAATGAAGCCGCACGAGTCGTCGAGGAGGCTTGGGCCCCGCGCCGTGCTCCGCGCGGAACTCAGGATGGCGGGGCTGCTTTTCCTTCTGTTTCTGATCCACCTGGCCGAGGCTTTCTTCACGTTTCCCTTCAAGGGCCACGAATCCTCGGTCCAGAACGTGCTCTACGGACTCGTCGTGACCGCTCCCTTCAATGGGGTTCTGTTGGCTTTCTGCCTGGCGGTGCGCCGAGACCTGTCGGGTCGCTCATGACCTCCGCGGCCTTTCGGATCGCGCTGGCTACAGAATGCGATCGCCTCCTGATTTTTTCGCCAGAAAGAGCCTGTCGCTGGCGCGCCGGTAAAAGTCCTCCGCGGTCTCGTCCGGCTTGGCCTGACAGATGGCCAGACTCGCCGTAACGGGCTTGCCTGTCGCGGCCAGGGCTGAGCGGATCCGTTCAGCGATGGCGAAGGCCTGGGAGGAGTTGGTTTCCGGAAGAATGAGGCAAAAGGTGTCCGATTCGATCCGGAAGGCGTTGTCCACTTCGCGGCGGGTCTGGGCCACGAGGATCCGGCCAAGGCCCACGAGGAATTCGTCGCCCCCCTCGTTTCCGACCCTTTCGTTGAAGTCTTTGAAGGAATCGAGGTCGAGCAGGCACAGGCTCACCGGGTAACCCTGGCGGCGGGCCCGTCTGTACTCTCGATCGAGGATCTGATGAAAGGCCTTGCGGTTGTAAAGACCGGTCAGGGGATCCCGGAGGTTCGATTCCTCCCGGTAAAGAGCCAGCAGTTTCTCCGAGGTCACGTCCCGCAAAATTTCCAGGATGAAATCCACCTCGCCCCGGCCATCAATGAGGGGCACAGCCCGGCTTTCGAGGTACTGCTCGGTTCCGTCCAGAAATCGCCGTGGCAGGAGGTCCGGTCCCTCGGGTGTGCAGCTTGACAAGGCCCGCACAGCCGGGCAAGGGCCTTCCTTGCCCAGCGGGCCGGTGCGGCAGGGCTCTTGGCAGCCCAGGAGGGCGTGATGGCATTTGCGGTCTCCCAGGACTCGTTCGCCGCCTTGTGGGAACCACAGCTCGGCCGTGCGGTTTTGCGAAAGGATGCTCAGTTGGCTGTCCAAAACGAGCACGGCGCACCCTGTGCATTCCAGAATGTCACCGACCAAGGAAGGGTTCTCCCGGAACCGGCCGATGAGATCGTTCCTTTTGAGGAATCCTTCGTCCATGGGCGGTAATTCCTTTGCTGATTTCAGACAGCCGTCAGCATCCTCCTAGGTCCGGGACCCTTTGAACATTGCCCGCCTTGTCCGCGTAGCGGACAAGGCGAATCTGGTCAGCATCCTCCCAGGTCCAGGACCCTTTGAAGATTCCTCGAGAGGCTCTCGGGACCGTGACTGAGTTCCAGGTGCCGGATCCTTCCTTCCGGCCCCAAGGGAAGATCGAAGGTCTGATCTTCCCCTGGCGCTGCGCTCGGGTGGGTCACGATGAGCTTGACTCTGGGGTTCAGGGTGACCATCCGATGCAGGGGCGAGTGGGGTGCGTGGCTTTGGGACCCGCCGTCCACGATGACCCAGTCGATTGCCTCCTTTTGCCTGCTGTAGATGTCCAGGGCCTCTTGGCCGTCGCGCGCCGGAATGACCTCGTAGTGCATGCGCGACAGGACGTCCCGGAAGAGGTTGAGGGTGCCGGGGTCCGGATCGGCCACGAGGATCTTGCCGGCCTTTTTCGTGCTCTTTTGCTCATGGGGCTGCGCTGGCGTCTCGGGAGCTGGCTTGGGCAGCAAAATGCGGAAGGAGGAGCCCTTGCCAGGATGGCTCTTGGCGAAGATTTCGCCGCCGTGCGCCTTCACCACGTTGTACACCACGCTCAAGCCGAGGCCCGTGCCCTTTCCCGGCTCCTTGGTGGTAAAGAACGGGTCGAAGATCCTGGAGAGGTGCTCCGGCGCAATGCCGTGCCCTGTGTCCTCGACGAGAATTTCGACAAAGGTCCTGTCCCGGGCGCTTCCCCGGGGCCTTGCCTCGACCGCTGTGGACGTGCAAAGGCTGGTTGAGATGCGGATCGTGCCGCCTTCGGGCATGGCGTCCCGGGCGTTGAGGACGAGGTTCATGAGGATCTGATCGACTTGGTCGGCATCTCCCTCGATGGTGCCGGCCCGGGGATCCAGGTCGAGCTGGACCTGAGTCGATGACCCGAGGGTCGGGCTGAGAAAGCTCAGCGTCTCATGGATCCGGGTGTTGACGTCCACCGGTCCCTTGCGGACATGATTCCTGCGGCTCATGCCCAGAAGCTGCCGGGTCAGGCCGCAGGCCTTTTCGGTCATGGTGTACAGGATCTCGACGGGCTTGCGGATCGCCGGATGCTCGGCGGCTTTCATCTTGAGGATCTCGGCCTGCGGGAGGATCGCGGTCAGGATGTTGTTGAACTCGTGGGCGAACCCGCTCACGAGCGTGGCCAGGGACTCCATCTTCTGGTGCTGGAGGAGTTGCCGTTCGAGGTCCTTCCATGCGGTGATGTCCAGCAGGCATCCCTGGACCGCGTCGGCTCCCTGAAATCGGATCGGCCCCGAGCAGTGCAGAGCGACTCTCTGGCCGCCGGATCGGGTCCTCAGGAGCACTTCCTCCAGGCCCTGAAGCGAGGCGTTCTCCTCAGCGGTCGAAACAATCGTGAATCCTTGCGGCTTTGACGGCTCGACGAACTCTGACAGGGGCTTGCCGATCAGGTCCTGCGGCCTTGTCCCGAGCAGACTGGAGAGCTTTTGATTGGCCAGCCGGATCAGGCCGCCCTGCTCGATATAGACCCCCACCATGGATTGCTCGAAAAGATTCCTGTACTTGGCCTCGGACTCGAGAAGGGCCCGGGTCCGCTCAGCCACTTTTCTTTCAAGTTCCGCGTTGAGGGCCCTGAGTTCTTCGGCGAACCGCCTGCGTTCGAGCCGGCTCTTCCTCAAGAGAAGACCGTTCTGGACGACTTTCTTGAGATCCCGGGGGCTGAATTCTCCTTTCTTGAGATAAAAGAAGACCTTGGCGTCCGTGGCTTCCACCGGCGGCCAGTCCTTTTCGAAGCCGGTGATCACGATGAGGATGATCTCTTCGTCCCCGGCTGCGCGGATGCGCCCCACGAGATCCTTCCCCGCGATCCCGGGGAGTCTGAGGTCGCAGAGCACGGCGTCGTACGTCTTTGCGGTCATGAGTTCGAGCGCCTTGTGCCCGCTCCCCGCCCGGTCCACATCGTATTCCGGACCCAGGGCGCGGGCCAGGAATTCCTGGTAAAAAGCATCGTCTTCCACCACGAGAATCTGGGGCTTGGGGTTCATGGCTCTCCCTTCGGCCTGACCGGCTTGACCCACAGCGACTGCGGATGGGCCGGCAAACTCAGGCGGAACGTGGTCCCCTGGCCGACCCGGCTGGAGAGAACCTCGATCGTTCCGCCGTGTTCCTTGACGATCTTCAAAGTCAGACTGAGCCCGAGTCCGGTGCCTTCCACTCGGTCGGAGGTGGTGAAGAACGGATCGAAAATCCTGGGAAGGTTCTCGGGCGGAATGCCGCAGCCCGTGTCCGAAACCAGGATCTCCACGAAGGGCCTGTCCGGACCGGTAGAGGGGTCGGGTCTGCTGCGCACGGTCAGCACGCCGCCTTGGGGCATGGCCTTGTAAGCGTTGCTGTATAGGTTCAGGAAGACCTGCAGCAGGTCAGCCTGCCTGCCGTAGACGAGATCCGCGTCCAGGAATTTCTGCACCCGGATCCCGCGAGTTCGGAAAAGCTCGCCCAGCAGGGACTCGGCTCCCTCGAGGAGGGTGTGCAGCCGCACCCGGTCGAACGGCTGGTCCGGACTCCGGGCGAGCTGGATGAGGTCGTCGATCACGGAGAAGCACTTGTCTAAGCTCCTCAAGACGAGATCGATCTGTTCGCGCACGGTCTCAGTGGGCTGATGGGGCTCCTGCCCGGCTGCGTATGCGACGATTCTTCCGCTTTCCAACTCGTCGAGCAGGAGTTCCAGCATGCCCTTGACCGCTCCCAGGGGGCTTCTGAGGTTGTGGGCTGTGCCTGCGGCCAGCTCTCCGATCGAGGCCATGCGGGCGGCCTCGAGGAGCTGTTTCTGCAGGGCTCTCTCCTCGGTCACGTCGTTCAGGATGCACAGGAGGTTCTTGCCCTCGCCAGGCCCGGCCGCGGATGCCAGGAGGCTCCACTGGCACATGCGGACCGGCGCTCCCTCGGAAGGAGGTTTTAGAGAAGTTTCTCCCCGGAAAACAGATTGGCCTTTCAGCACTTCCTGCTGAGCTCGGCCAAAGTGCGGGTCTGGAAAGACCGATGAAAAGGACGCTCCGGGTTCGAGGGCTCCTTTTGGGAAAAGAGCCTCTGCCGCCGGGTTCGTCAGTCGTATCCTAGCCTGGGCGTCCATCAGCACCACGCCCACGGGCAGGGCGCCCAAAATCGCTGTCTTTTCAGCAGCTTCGAACTCCGCACGGGTCCGTTGCTCGTCGATCTGCGTCACGGACCGTCTCAGCGTTTCAGACAGCTGCCGGGCCCGCTGGTGAAAATGAAGGCCTTCAACGGCCTCGGAGACGAGCTTGGCGCAGGATGCCAGCAGCAAGCCGAGCTTCTCCATCGGCACGACCCGGCCGCTGTCCGGCCTGACCCACAGGTACCCGAGGGAGCCTTCCTGGCCGACCAGATCCAAGAACAGAACGGGGCTCTGGCCCGGCTCCGCTTCAGGGGTCTGGCGTCTCCTTTCCGCTACGCCCACGTCGCACCTGGCCTGTCCGGCATCCCTCCAGGCTGTGGCCGCCAGTTCCCAGTGTCCGCTCAGATACAGGCCGCAGGTCACTCGCTCGAAACCAAAAGCCTCCAGGAGAGTCTCGGCCACCACGCGAGCGGCCTGCTCCAGGGAACGGCATGATTGGAGTCCCTGACCCAGGGCGTTGATGCCGGCAAGTTCCCGTTCCCGTTCCAGAAGCGTTCTGACCCGCTTGTCCTGCTCCTCCTGGATGTCCCGGAGGGCCCGGTTGGCGTCGCTCAGGGTGGGGAAATACGAGGCCAGGGGAATCGGTCCCCAGTCCAGCCGGTCCGCCAGTTCGCGGACGTGGCGATGGGTCTGGGCCCGCAGAATTTCCACCTGTTGGCGCGACAGACCCAGCTCGGCCAGAAACGGCGCCGAGGTAGTCGGAGGGTTCGGATCCCCGCCCCTGCCGGTCCGATAGGCGTAACACAGGTGATCCGCAAGGCGAACGACCCTGCACAGAGCCAGCTCAACAGGATCCGGCAGCAGGACCGGAACCGGATGATGGTGGAAGGCGACCACGTTTCTGTAAAGAGCCGGAATCCTCCATTGCTCGAGGGCGCGCCTGCTCACCTCTGCGTGGTCAAAGCCGAAAGCCGAGCGTTCGGCTTCGTACAACCTCAGGCCTTTTTGTTTCGCTTCTTGAAGGGCCTGACGGTACCGGCCCCTGAGACGGGTGCACAGGATGACCTTGCCGATGTCGTGGAGCAGGCCGGAAATGAATGCTTCTTCCGGGTCCAGGGGAGGTTGGACGAGGGAAGCCAGCTCCCGCGCCCAGACCGCTGCGCCGATGCTGTGCATCCAGAGTTCGCCAAGATCCAGGCCGTACTCTTCCCTCTGGTCCGAGAAGAGTTCGAGCACCGAAACGCTCAGGACAATGCTCCGCAGCACAGGAAACTGCAAGGTCGAAAGGGCTTCCTGGAGGGAGGTGATCCGTCCGTCTCGGCTGTAATAGAAGGTGTTGGCGACTCTGAGAACCCGGGCGGTCAGCGACGGGTCAAGTTCGATGATCTGGGCGAGTTCCAGAACGGTTGCCCCTGGCCGGAGAGCCCTCTTCATGCCCTCGAGAGCCACGAAGGGAAGGGTGGGCAGGCTGTCGGCTCCTTCCATCTCGCGATCGAGCTGGATTTCGTCGTCCGGGCTCTGGGCCATGGAAGTTCAGCCTTCTGGAATCCGGGCACAAGAAGCCCCTGGGCCTGCGATCAGCCGCGGGGTTCTTTTGTCGAACCTTATAACGGAGCGAAGGAAGATGTCAACAAGAAATGAAAGGAATGGATGAATTCTTGCGCTAAAGGCGATGCTTTTCAAATGGTTTTGCCGGAAGGAGCCGCAGTCATCCGTTCAGGGGGGGCGTCTCGGGCTGGCGCGTTTTCTCCCTGCGGATGAGCATGAGATTCCGCATGTAGATGAGAGCCCCACAAGACTGCCCCAAAATGAAGACCGGGTCCTTTCGCCAGATCGAATACGCCAGCAGGGTCAGACCGCCCAGCAGGCTCAGGAACCAAAAAGAGATCGGCACAACGCTCTTGCCGGCCCGTTCGCTCGCGATCCACTGGACCAGGAACCGGGAGAAGAACATCGCCTGGCCGAGATAACCGATAATCAACCATAGGGTGGCGGACATGGCGGGTCTTCCTCCGTGCCGGTAACGGATGATTCCTTGACCTGGTACCGGACCCATCTCCACTGCATCCACCGCACCGCCAGGGAGTCGAGAAGGCCTCTCCAGAGCCGGTTCCAGACCCCGTATTTCGGCGTGCCCCGCTCCCTGGGCCGGTGTCGGACCGGAACTTCCGTGAGCCGCCAGCCGTTCATGCCCACAAGGGTGGGCAGGAACCGGTGCATGCCCTCAAAAGGGGGCAGATAGCGCACGCATTCCTTTCGAAACACCCGGAGCGAGCAGCCCACGTCCGAGACCTTCTCGCGGGTGAGCCAGTTGCGGAACCCGTTGGCGATACGGGAAGAGACTTTCCGGACCCAGTTGTCTTGGCGCTTCACCCGCACGCCGTTCACCATATCCGCCTCGCCTTCCAGCAGCCTGCGGACGAGGCCCGGCAGGTCGGCCGGATCGTTCTGGCCGTCGCCGTCGAGCGTGGCAATGAGAGAGCCGGAGGCGGCTCGGAACCCTGCGAGCATGGCCGAGGTCTGGCCGTGGTTCCGGTCGAAGGATAGGTATTTGTGGCGCGGGTCCAGGCTGTGGAGGGCCCTGAGGTGCTCAAGGGTGCGGTCCGTGCTTCCGTCGTCGACCCAGATACACTCCCAGCTCCAGGGAGCAGCGTCCATGGCGGCCGTGATCTCGGCAGCAAGGGGCCGCACGTTCTCCTCCTCGTCCTTGACCGGGACCACGAGGGTGAGAAGGGGGGGCGCTGTCTGGCGCGAAGCTGGCGGCACTTTCCCGCCGATTCCATTCGGCCCGGAAGGCTTGGTCATGTCCTGTGGATCTCCGGAACCTCCTCCACCAGAAGCGGAGGGAGATGGAGATAGCGGGTTGTGGACCTTTTTTGCTCGATGTCCCGGTAGAGGCGCGCGACCTGCTCCGGGGTCAGACCGAGGGGATCCGATGCCTCCTCCGGCGGCACGCCGTGGTTCAGGGCGTACAGGGCCAAATCCATCTTGTCGTAAGGGAGACGAAAATAGAACTCCTCCTGGGTCTGTTCGAGGCTGTAAGTGTCCGTGGAAGGGACGGCGGTGCAGATCTCTTCTGGCAGGCCCAGGAACCGGGCCAGTTGATAGACCTGGCTCTTGTACAAATGGGCGATGGGCTTGAGATCCGCGGCGCCGTCGCCCAGCTTGACGAAAAATCCCTGGTCGTACTCCAGCCGATTGGGCGTGCCGCTGACCGCGTAATTCAGGCGGTCTGCGTGGTAATACTCAAGATGCTTGCGGGTGCGTTGCTTCATGTTGGTGGCCGCGACGATTTCCAGGTAGGCCTTGAGCGGGAGCCGCTTCTGTTTCCGCTCGCCCTGGGGCGACTCGACCACAAGGTAGAAGACGTTGAGGCCGTCTTTCTCCAGGAAATCTGGCCTCAGGACGATCTTTTGCCGCCAGGTACGATCGTATTCCGGGAACACCGAGCGGATGGCGGCATCTCTCCTGTCGTAGCAGCCCAGGGCGTCCAGGACCGGGCTGATGTCCTCCTTGACCGTCTGAATGCCGAGCTGACGGGCAAGCTTTGAGGCCCGTTCGAGGCTCGACGGCGAGGAATCTCTCTCGGGCATGAAGAGGCCGAGCACGCTCTCCGGGCCCAAAGCGGCTGCGCAAAGGGCCGCCACCACCGAGCTGTCCACGCCCCCGCTCATGGCGACGACCGCACCCTTTTTCCTGAGGTCTTCCCTGACGATTCTCCGCACGGCCTCGGTGATGGCCCGAACGGTCTGTGCCGGATCGATCTTGAGGGCGTCCCTGGAAAACATGAAGTTCTTACCCCTTGTGAACTGCGGCACGAAGTGTAGCAGAGGGTTTGCGATCTTGCAAAGAGCCTCGGCCGGAGCAGAGGGGAGTCAGGATTAGGTCAAGCAGAGTGGGGAACGGATGATTGTTGTGCTTTCTGCGCGGCCCCGAAACCAAGACGGACGCGACGGAGCGCGTCCCTCCAAGAATGGGGGGCCAGGGTTCCTCGTGGCCGCAGGGGGCGATCGGTTATCCAATGGAGGGCCATGCTCCGTCATGGCCGCAAATCACGCGCCCAGGATCCTGAACCTTGCGCAGCAGAAGGCCGAGCCAAAGAGGATCCCCCCAGCCCGGACGCGACGGAGCGCGTCCCTCCAGGCCAGGCGTCCTCCTTTGAGGTGAGCGGAGGAGGGGGGCCGAAAAACCTTGCCAGCCGATGGAGAATCTTGTTGAATAGAGCGAGCAGTCAAAAACCGAGGGGGGATGCGTGTGAAGAGGACCGGGCCCAACTCGCAGGGGCGCCAAGGCCGCGCCTTTTGCGATGCTCTGGAGATGTACCGGAAAGAGCACGGGGGCGATTCATTCTTCGTACAGGAATGCGGCTCCGGCGCGGCTTGGTGCTTTTTCCTCCACGACAACAAGAAACTTACGGGCACGATTGTCCGAAACGAGAAGTTCGAGTGCGATGTGGCCGACCCGCAGGGATCGGAGCAGAGAATCCACAAGGTCCGCGTCAAGTTCGCCTGTCCGGCCGCGGTTGTCGAAGCGGTCGAGCGCCAGCTCAAGCTGGACGAAGCAGTGGCGGCCCGCAAGGAAGGCCCCCATTTTCTGCCCAAGTACCGGCACCCGATCGAGGACGGGGTTCTGTTCGATCTCATGAACAGACGAGAAGTTCTTTTCTTCACGATGCTCGAAGGCGAGGTCCTGAGGGGGATCATTCGGGGGTTTTCGAAATACGAAATCCGGCTCGGCATGAAGGGAGAGGTGCCTGTCGTGATCCTGCGCCACGGGGTGTACGACCTTCGGGACAAGAGGGGCAGGAGCTACAGGCAGAAACGGCAGGTTCAGCCAACGACCGGCGCGAAGACCGAAGCCGCGGGAAAGGCCGGAGCCTCTCCCGCGGCCAAATCTCCGGGAGGAAGGAGCGATCAGAAGTAGTAGGTCATCCGGAGCATTCCGCCCATGCCGAAGGAGAAGTTCGATTCCGCGTTCCCGAGGAAACCGAACGTGTTGGGCGTGAAGTGGGACTCCCCGAAGGCGAACTGCAGGCCCACGCTGCCGCCCACGCTGAAAGAGTCGCTCAGCCAGTACTCGGCGCCCACGTGGATGTCGTCGATGAACCAGAAATCGGTCTCCGCCTGATCGTAAATGTTGAACAGGACGTCGTTGCCGATGAAGGGCCTTAGCTTCCCCTCCCGCCACTTGGGCAGGTAATAGTCGAATCCGCAGCCGAAGCTGAACGCAAAGGCCGTGTCCACGTCGTCCTTGAAGGACTGCACCATGAAACCGGCCTTCGGGGTGATGGCCCAGTTGCGCATCTGGATTTTCAGGCCGATCAGCATGTCTTCGAAGTTCGTGGAAGCCTGAAGGCCAATGCGGGTCTTGCCGCTCACGCCGCCCTCGGCCTCTTGGGCTGCCGCGATCGATGCCAGAGCCAGGCACAGCGTGACAGCGAGGGCGCCTGCGATCCGGATTTTTTTCATCGGGTCTCTCCTTTCTTTCGAAGTGGATGGAATGGGATTCGCGAAATTCCGTCTTGAGAGCTCATGGGTCGATTGCGCAAAAAGAACGGGGCCGGGTGCCTGTTCTGGCCGGTTTCACCTCCTTTCTTCTTGCCCGGGGCACGCAAAGGTTTCAGGCCGCCCGTTCCTAATCGAAAAGACCAGGGAAAGTCAAGAGACCGGCCCGGCGTCCTGCGCCGCAATGCCGGAAACTCTCAGGGAAGTTTTTCGTTATAGAGCGAGTCCAAGATGTCCCGGAAGTGCTCTTCGACCACCCGCCTGCGGATCTTCAGAGTCGGCGTGATCTCGGCTTTTTCCACTTCCAGGAGCCGGGGCAGCAAAGCGAATTTCTTCACGGATTCGAAGCGGGCCAGCCGTGTGTTCACCTCGTCGACGATCTTTTGGACTTCCTGAAGGAGAGAGGGCTGTTTGAGCAGGTCTTGGTAAGGGAGGTGCGCCAGCCCGCATCGTTGTGCCCAGGCCTTCACCCCTTCGGGGCTCAAGGCCAGAAGGGCCACCAGATAGTTTCTCCGGTCACCATGGACGAGAGCCTGTTCGATCAAGGGGTGTTGGAGAAGCAGGTTTTCGATGTTGGACGGCGTGATGTTCTTGCCGCCCGACGTGATGATGATGTCTTTCTTGCGGCCCGTGATGTAGAGGAATCCGTCGTCGTCCAGGCGGCCGATGTCGCCCGTGTGGATCCAGCCGTCCGTCTCCAGCGTGTCGGCGGTGAGCTGGGGTTGATTCCGGTACCCTTGGAACACGATGGGCCCCCGGACCAGCACTTCGCCGTCCTCGGCGATGCGAAGCTCGACTCCCGGCAGGGCTTTCCCCACCGATCCTAGGCGGAAGTCGTCGGGCCGGTTCATGGTGCAGAAGCAGCTCACCTCGGTTTGTCCGTACCCTTCGAGAACGAGCATGCCTGCCGCGTGGAAGAATTCCAGGATCTCGACCGAGATCGGCGCAGACGACGAAAGAAAGAAGCGCACCCGTCCGCCGAAGATTTCCCGGATCTTTCGGAAGACCAGTCGGTCCGCCAGGGCCCATTGGAGCCGATCCGGCAGGGGAAGACCTCGGCCCTCTCGTTCCATGCGAACTCGCTTGCGGCCGACCTTTTCGGCCCAACGGAGCGTTGCACGGGCCAGAGGGCCTTTCCGATCCGCTTCGGACTGAATCCTCGTGTAGGCTTTTTCGAAGATCCGGGGAACGCTGCCGAACAGGGTCGGCCGGATTTCCCGGATGTCGTCCAAAATGCGGCTCATGTCCTCGACGAAGGCCGCGGGAATGCCGCGGTAGATCCGGTTGAAATGCCCCGGGATCCTCTCTCCCACGTGGGAGAGGGGGAGGAAGAACACCATGATGTCGTCTTCTTCGGTGCCGCCCATGAAATCCATCATCTTGAGCTGGGCCAGGATGTTCGCATGGGAGAGCATCGCGCCCTTGGGCGGGCCGGTCGTTCCGGATGTGTAGATGATGATGGCCGTGTCGGCCGGCCGGATCGCGGCTTCGCTCTCGAAGGTCATGCGGGGCGTCCGAAGCAGCGCCTGGCGGCCCCGCTCTTCGATCTCGGCCAGGGAGACGACCGGGAGGTTTGGAGGAGCCTGTCCCTCCCAGAGCACGACGGACCGCAGGCAAGGAGCTTCCGGCAGCCAGGGGGCGACCCTTTCAAGCTGCTTGGGGTTCTCGATGAAAAGCCAGGCCGACTCCGAATCCTTGAGAATGTAGGAGGCCTGCTCTCCAGTAAGGGTCTGGTAGATTCCCACGCTCACCGCGCCGGCCCGCAAGGCCGCCAGGTCGCACAAGGCCCATTCCAGGCATGTCCGGCCGAGAATCGAGACCGCCTGCCCGGGTGCAAGGCCCGAGGCCGCAAGGCCCGCCGCGATTCGGTCGACCCTGTCGTCCACATCGGACCAGGTCAGGGGACTCCACCGGCTGTCCCGGCGGACGAGATAGGCCGTCTTGCCAGGGCTGAGCCTGCGCCGCTCCCGCAGGAGGTCCGTAAGTTTTTCCACGACCAGCATGTTCCTCCCCCCGGAAAATGCACAAGGGCCTTCGACCTGAAGGCCCTCGTGCGCTCTCGTTCAGGATCCGCGGCCTTGTCCGGAAGCCGTCATCCTCCCATGATGGAGCCGAGCTTCATGGCCAGGCTCATGTCGCCGCTGATCTTGAGTTTTCCGGACATGAACGCCATTTGCGGGTTGAGGGTGCCGGCGTTGATCGCCCTCCAGTCCGGGACCGACTGCGTGATCGTGAGCTTCGGCGAGGCGGCTTTGCCCTTGGCAGTCGAGAACTTGCCGTCCTCGATCGTCATGTAATACTCACCGCCTCCTTCTCCGGTCAGCACGATCTGGATGACCGCGTTGATCCCTTTGAGTTTGGCCGCCTGGTCCGGGGCCGCGGCCGCCTGCTCCGGGAGCCATTTGAGGTAAAAATCGTCCGGGGTGATGTCTGCCGGTGGTTTGGGTCGCTCTGCCATGCCTTGCCTCCTCCTTTCCTGAGGTGAAATCTCGCTTCCGAGCCTTTTCCCGGTGGCCCGCCTCCGGGGTCATTGTTTAGTACATTTGACAGACGGTTGCAAGCAATATTTGGCCCGGAGATCCCGCCCGTTCCACCGTTGCCATTCAGAAGGGGAGCGTGGTATAAGACGGCTGCCTTTTCAACTGGAAAAGCCTGCCAAGGAACCCCATGCGAGACGGCCTGGGTTTTTGCGTGCAAGGCCGGGAGGAAACGCCTTGGAAGAGCTGGTGCGTTTCGGTGTTTCGATCAGTGCGTCCCTGCTGAGGAAGTTCGACGCCTTGATCGCGGAGAAAGGGTACGTGAATCGCTCAGAGGCCATACGGGACCTCATCCGCACCCGGCTCGTCGAGGCGGAATGGGAACGGGGAGACAAGGAAACCCTGGCCACTCTGACCATTCTCTATGATCACCGCGTACGGGAACTCGCAGACCGCCTGGACGATTTCCAGCACGAACATTTCGGCCACGTCATCTCCACGATGCACGTCCATCTCGACGCGCACCATTGCCTGGAAGTGATGGTGCTGAAGGGGTTGCCGGCCGTTATCCGTTCCTTGGCGGATCATATCATCGGGGTGAAGGGCGTCAAACACGGTCAGCTTGTGATGACCTCCTTCGGGGCCGAGCTGGATTGACGGGTGCGATCGAGATGAGGAAGGCCTGCGTTTTCGGCAGCGGCGGGTGGGGGACGGCCCTGGCCCAGCTCTGCGCCTTCAAGGGGTACGACGTGGCCCAGTGGGTCCGGGAACCCGAGGTCGCCGAATCGGTCAATCGCGCTCACGAGAATCCCTTGTTTCTTCCGGGCGTGCGGCTTTCGGAGCGGATCGCGGCCACGATGGACGAACAGGAGGCGCTTCGGGGCTCTGAGATCGTGCTGCTCGTGGTCCCGTCCCAGTTTCTGCGGTCCGTCGTGCTTAGAATCCGCTATCTCCTGCCCACCGGTGTTCCGATCGTCTGTTGCAGCAAGGGAATCGAGAAAGGCAGTCTGGAACTCATGTCCGAGGTTCTTCAGGGCGAGCTTCCGGGCAAGTACCACCCCTATCTCACGTTCCTTTCGGGTCCGAGCTTTGCCGGCGAGGTGGCCCTCGGCAAACCTGCCAATGTCACGGTGGCAGGTCAGAGCCGGCAGGTGCGGACCGCGGTGCAAAGCATGCTGGGCAGCCCTTCTTTTCGGATTTACACTTCGGCGGACGTGGTGGGCGTTCAGGTGGGCGGTGCGGTAAAGAACGTGATCGCCATTGCGGTGGGCGCCTGCGACGGCATGGGATTCGGTTTGAGCGCCCAGGCGAGCCTGATTACCCGTGGACTGGCCGAAATCACGAGGCTGGCGGTCGCCAAGGGGGCCAACCCGCTCACGCTGAGCGGCCACGCCGGCATCGGGGACCTCGTGCTGACTTGCACGGGCTCGTTGAGCCGGAACCGGAGGGTGGGCTACGCTCTGGGACAGGGCAAACCCCTGGCGGAGGTGCTCGGTTCCACGCCCATGATCGCCGAGGGAGTCGAGACCGCCCATTCGGTCCGGGACCTCGCCCGCAAGCTCGGCGTCTCGATGCCCATTTCCGAGGAAGTGGCTCGAGTTCTCCACGAGGGGGGATCCGTGGCCGAGGCGGCTCGCACGCTCATGGAGCGGCCCCTTCGGGAAGAACTGGAGGAGCCAGAGAGGGATTGAGGGAACCTCGACCCTGCTCAGGGAATCCTAAAAGAAGGGGCAGACGTGGAAGGAATCCCGATGGATGATCTTTCTTTGGTCCGGTTCGAGCGCGTCCCAGAGCTTCGGTTGCCCATCCTGTTTGCCGCATGGCCGGGCATGGGCAGCGTGGCCCTTGTTGCGGCCCGCAAGCTCATCGAAAAGCTCGACATGGACCCGATCGGCACCGTGGATGCCTCGGAATTCGGTTTTGCCGAAGGGATCCTCGTACGCAACCATGTGGTGCTGCCCATTGAGCTGCCAGAGTACACGTTTTTCGCTGGCAGGAGCCCGAGCGACCGGGGAGATCTTCTTCTGTTTGTTGCCGACAATCAGCCGGCCTATCCCATGGGGTATCGCCTGGCCCGGCTGGTTCTGGAGGTGGCGAACCGCTTCGGCGTCCGAAGAATTCACACAGCCGCGGCTCTCGCCACCTCGATTTCCCACATGGATACGCCCCGCGTGTGGGGGATCGCCACGCACCGGGAGATTCTTCCTGAACTCAGCCAGGCGGGCGTTGAACTCCTGCCCGAGGGACACATCCGGGGGTTGAACGGGCTCCTGCTCGGGGTGGCCAAGCGGATGGGCTTCGAGGGGATCTGCCTGCTTGGGGAACTTCCCTACTACATGGTGGGGACCGACAATCCGAAGTCCAGCCTGGCCATCCTGGAGAAGTATTCGCAGCTCTGGGGGATTCCGATGGATCTGTCCGATCTGCGTGAGGAATCCCTGCAGAAGGAAGTCGAGATCGAGGAGTTCATCCGGCGCGGAGACAAGGAGTCCATGCTGCAGCGGCTCATCCGCGAGTCCGAGGAAGACCCGGGCACGCTGCAGTGACCCCCAGGCCCCGCGCGAAGGCACGAACCTCTGTTCGATTGTACGCCGCAAAAACACGCACAGGCAGGTCTGGGCTCGTTTAGAACAGCACGGGCCTTAGGTGGCGCGAGACCCGCTTGGAAATCACCTCGGGCCGTTTCGCGCTGAAAGCGTACACCTTCCGTTCGTCGTGCTCCCGCACGGTGAGCCGGACCGCCATCCCCCTGTCGCCCGGAACATTGTAAAGGACGGATCCGTCCGCTCCTTTGCGGATTCCCCAGCCCAGATAGTCCGAGAGGTCGTACCGGTACGGCCTGCAGTCGAGGACGTCCGAGTACTTGAAACGCTTGTTTAGCAGCGTGTAGCCGAACTGGATGCCTGTGGAGAAAACGCTGATTCGCAGGGAGAGAAAGAGACGAACCATGAGCAGGATCGCGACAAACACCGCCGCCAGGGAAAGGTTCAAGGTTTCGTTGGCGAGCTCGTCGAACAGAGGATACAGGACGAGAAAGCCGATCAGGAACAGGAAGACGCCGTACACGAGGAGGCGAATCCACAAGGGAGCGGTCACGACCTCCTCGTACTCGAGGATCGTGGGTTCCTGCTTCTCCTGGGCCGGTGAAGGCGCCGGTTTTCCCGGAGGGATGCCGGAGGGAGGTTTTGCCATGGATTCGGTTTGCCGAACCGACCCAAGAGGCCTGATCGCCTTCGTTCGTGGATCAAGCGCCAGGGTCGTTTGCCGACTCTTGTCTTTGTGCTCGAGATGACTCCGGCGGCTCTTCGCCGAAGCTTCGTTTGATAGGGTAGGTTGAACCCTTCCGAAAAGTCAATTCGGACGGCCTCCAGGTGGAGTCCTTTCACAATCTGTCGAAGTTTGTCCTGCGGTTTTGGTTGGGAATCATCTTCCGCTGGCCGAAGTTCATGAACCACGAGGTCAGGGCCGCTTTCGATTTCGGAAAGGGCAGTCTCCGGAACATGCTCCGGAACGAATAGAAGTGCTTGTAGAGGTCGATTACGTTTCTTTCGAGCTCCTCGGCCGAGAAGTTCGCGGGGTGGACCTCTGCAATGACTCCGGGCCACCGGCCCATGTTCGCCTCGTCCCGAAGCCTTCCGGCCGATCGGTACTCCTCGTAGACAGGGGTTCCCCGGTGGGGCGAAAAGACGTTGAAAAAGGCCACGGGAACCTTGTTCCTCTCGAGGAAGTCGAGGGTCCGCTCGAAATCCTCGATTCGATCCGTGTCCCAACCGAAGATGAGGTTGAAGGAGAAACTGATGTCGAGCTTGCGCAGGATCGCGATGATTTCTCCCAGTCGCTCAGCCGGGGTGGTTTTCTTGTTCATCTGCTGCAGCGTGTCGGCTCGGATGCTCTCCACGCCCATGTTGAGGTGGAGGGCGCCGCTTTTCGCGGCCAGAAGCATGAGCTCCCTGTCGAGCACCCGGTCTGCGTTCCACAGGGCCGACCAACGGATTCTGAGCGGAATGAGTGCTTCCAAAAGCCTCATGGTGCGGGTTCGATGGCCGGCGAAGGTGCTGTCGGAGAAAAAGATGCTGCGGCAGCGGGTGCGCTTGATCTCCTCTAGGACCTCCTCGATGGGCCTGAGCCGGTAGCGCTCTCCCAGGTAATAGCGCTCGGCGCAGAAGGAGCACCGGTACGGGCAGCCGCGGCTCGTCTGGACCGCGTAGGTCTTGAATCGGGCCAGAGTGCGCGGGTCCAGCAGCTCGTACCGTGGCATCGGAAGCCCCCGGAGACTGTGGAGCTTGTCGGCCCGGTAGATCCTCTGAAGTCGTTTCGAAGCCGCGTCCTCCACGATGGTCCTCACAAGTCTCTCGCCCTCTCCGACCGCGATGGCGTCGGCGTGCTCCAGGCACTCCTGGCCGTAAAAGGTGCAGTGGGGCCCGCCCATGACCACGGGGACGCCCTTCTTGCGGTAGAAGTCCGCAATTTCGTAAGCCCGCAAAGAGTTGAGGATCGAGACGGTGAGAAAGACGCAGTCGCAGGGAAGGTCGGGATCCCAGGGCTGGACCTGCTCGTCTGTCAGGATGACCTTGACGCCTGCGGGTGCCAGGGCTGCCAGATACGGCAGGGTGAGGGGCACGAGCCGGCGCTTGCGGGTCTTGTACAGCCTTCGCTCAAAGGGATACGCGAAATGGGTGGGCTGAATGATGTGGAGCCGCATGGGTCGCGCACGTCCGTCTCGTTTCTTCTGGGCGGTAAAGAAATAGCCTTATAGCAGAAATTGGTGGAGAATTTCCACATGGCCTCTGGAGGCGCCGAGGGACCTGAGCCGGGCAGGACCGGTCGTGCGTGCCGGCCCTCAGGCGCGTTCAGCTCTCCGAAAGGTATGGCTCCAGGATTTTGCCCCAACGCGCCTTTGCTCGGATGCGCCGCAGGTTTCCGTAATGGCCTGTGATGGTGCGGCTGATGAACAGGGCTTCCCGGGGCGGCTTGAAGTGGAGCATTTTGGAGATGCCCAGAGGCGCCAGTTCCATGAGACGCTCATGGATGTTCGAAGAGCCGAAATCGTAAGGCTCCTCTGAGCAGAAGGGCTCCCGCAGGATCTCGCCGTACCTGCGGTAGAACTCCGGGCCGGGAGGGCTTTTCCTTGGGTCCCGTGTGCCGAGCCTGAGCATGACTTCGTCGGCCCGGTCGTACTCCTGGCGAAGGCCGCACAGAACGATGTCCCGATAGGCCCGCTGTATGTACGGTGGGATCTCCTTGAGGCATCCGAAATCATAGAGGATCATCCGGCCGTCCTTTCGGAAGGCGAAGTTGCCCGGATGCGGGTCGGCGTGGAGAATGCCCAGCCGGAAAAGCTGGCGGCTGTAAATGTCGAAAATGAGGCTTCCGAAGCTGTCTCGGTCCTTTTGGGTATAGGGAGGGGCGAGCAGGGCCTCGAGGTCATCGCCCGGCAGGTATTCCAACGTGAGCACCCGCTTCGAACAGTAGGCGGGGTAAACCCGGGGAATGAGGACCCGCTCCTCTTTTTGGAAGAGCTTTCGGAAGAGCTGGGCGCTTTCCGCTTCTCGCTCGTAGTCGAGTTCTTCGTACAGGCGGTCCCGAATCTCCTCGAAGATCTCGTTGAGATCGTCTTTGCGGTAGCCGATGATGCCGCCGGTTGACAGGATGGTTTTCAGGTTCTTGAGGTCGCTTTCGATGTTTTCTTCCACTCCCGGGTACTGGACCTTCACCACGACCTCGGTGCCCCTGGAAAGACGGGCCCGGTGGACTTGTCCGATCGACGCAGAGGCATGAGGCGAGCGGTCGAACCGGGCGAAGAGCGCGTCGGGCGCCTTGCCGAATTCTGCTTGGATCTGGTCCGCCAGGAGGTCGAAGTCCACCGGAGGGGCGGCTTTTTGCAGAGAGGCCAGAACCTCAGAAAACTCCCGGGGGAGGAGGTCGGCCTGGATGGAAACGTACTGGCCCACCTTCATGACCGCGCCCTTGAGTTGCCCCAAGGTTTCCACGATGCGCTGGGCGTTGCGGATGTGGGCCTGGGATCTGGACTGGGCAGCCCTGTCCAGGGACTGGAAGGCTTCCTTGACCAACTGAAACCCGTAGCTTGAGGAGACCTTGGCCGTGAGGCTGCCGAGCTTCCAGAGCCGGGAGGTGCGGCTCGTCAGGTATTTCTTCTCCGATGGCACGTTCGTCTCCCTGGACTCAGGCGCCGCAGCGGAAGTTCCGCGGCAGCCGTCTTCCAGTTTTGTTCGTGGCCGCCAGGGAAGTCAAGGAGGAACCGCAAGAGCGAACCTTCGGCAAGGCCTTTGCGAGGGAGGGGAAGGGACTGAAAAACGGCGCGAGCGCAGGGACGCATCAGCTCCGCACGCGGGATGGGAAAAGGGGCCCATGCTCAGGGAGAGCGGGGTTCCGTGTCGACCGAATGTATGGCCCTCCAAAAGGCCCGACGACTTCTATCGGGCGCAGCGTCCCCCGAGATTGTTGCCGTGGCGGTCCACGTGGCAGAAGTCGCAGCGGGTGGCCACACGAAGGCCAAAGGCACTGTGGTCCCAGGATCCACCGCGCCTGACGCGGGCCTCTCCGCCTGCGGGGCCTGTTGGATCGTCGGTCGGGCTGACAGCGTAGTAGTTCTCATCGAACCAGTCGGCCACCCATTCCCAGACGTTCCCAGCCATGTCGTGGAGGCCGTAGCCGTTGGGCGGGTAGGATTCAACTTCGGTCGTGTCCCCCACGTGCATGTCGTAGTTGGCGTCCCCGCTGCTGATCGTATCTCCCCAGGGGTAGCGCTTTCCTTCCAGCCCGCCCCGGGCCGCGTATTCCCACTCGGCCTCGGTGGGGAGCCGCTTGCCAGCCCAAGTGCAGTACGCGAGGACCTGGTCCCATTCCATCCAGATCACCGGATAGTTCGCATAGGCGGGGTCTCCGTAGTAGCTCTGGCGGGAATAGCTGGCGGAGGAGCGGGGCGCGGTGCAGGCCCCGGCCGCCACGCACTCTGCGTATTCCCCGTTCGTGATCTCGTGGCGGTCCATCTCGAAGGCGGACAGGCACACGGTGTGCACCGGCCGTTCGTCCGGCCAACCCTCCGCGAAGGCATCTCCCATCTCGAAGCACCCCGGCGGTATGGGAACCATAACCCCGCAGGCCGAAAAGCCTTCGTCCACGGCCCCGTAGCCTGGGTCGCCGGGGCACTGGTTGTCGAGCCCGTCGCACAGCTCGGGTGCCCCTGGGTAGACCGTTGCGTGTCCATCGTCGCAGTCCCGTTCCGGATGCACACACAAGGCGGAGGCCGGATCCCCGTAGCCGTCTCCGTCCGTATCGGTGGGACAGTTCTGGCAATTCTCCCCCGTGTATCCGCCCACGCACGTGCAGGTGTATGTGCCCGGAGCCCCTTCTGCGCAAGCGCCCCCGTGCAGGCACGGGTTCGGATCGCATTCGTTCACGTCCACCTCGCAGGTGTCCCCCTCGAAGCCCGCGTCGCACACGCAGGCGCCGTCCACGCAGGTGCCGTGCTCTCCACAGTCCACGCCCGTGCAGGGGCCTGGCACGTCACAAAAGTCTCCGGTGTATCCGTCCGTGCACACGCAGGCGCCGTCCACGCAGGTGCCGTGCTCTCCACAGTCCACCCCCGTGCAAGGGCCGGCGCGCCGCTCGAAGAGAAGGGTTTTCGCCTCGTCCGTTTGGTACATCGTGGCCCCTGCGGGCGTCACGTACAGGTCGATGGGGCTTTCGTGTGTGCCGCTCGTAACCCTGCTCTCGGACTTTGGGGTTACCAGACACACCATCCCCAGGGGAGGCGTGCAGACGATGTCCTGCACGAAGGTGGACTCGTAGCCGTCGGCGGTGACCGTCACGTCGGTCTTCATGGACGCGTCCAGAGTGGCGCCCCAGAGGCCGCTGACCTCGGTGAGGCTGTAAGCGTCCCGGTGATAGTGTCCCAGGCCGGCTGAGTCGATCTCCACGGCGGCCACGCTGTAAAGGTCGAGCTTGTTTCCGCTGTCGTAGGTGAAGGCGTAAGGATAGGTCTCGGTGGTCACCATGATCATGGCGCCTCCCATGGGAGCGGCCGTCGTAACGATGACCAACTCGCCCGTGTCCGGATCGAGGGTCCAGGATCCGCTCGTGCTCACCGTGTGGCCCGGAATGCCGGTCTTCGGGTCGGGCGACCACGCCTTGACCGCAGTGCCGTCGTCGCAGAAGGTGTATTCGATCACGCAGGCAATGTCCGGCCTGTCGCCGGGAGCGCACACAGGGGCTTGTCCGGAACTGGGGTTGCTGCAGCACAAGATCTCGTTCGGGTGAGTGGGATGGGCGCCGATGTACGTCTCACAGCCCGAAGGGTTGAGCCAGGCCGCAGGAATCGCGTTGTAGCCCGTTGAAGGTTCTGGTTCGTGACGGGCGTCCGGTTCTTCCGTCTTGCTGCAAGCGCCGAGAACCCAGGTCCCCAGGACCAAAGCGAACAGGGCTACTCGCATTCGGCTTGGCATGATTCTTCTCCTGGTCGGTGGGTTGCATGGGCCCCGCGGAGCTCAGGCTGCTGGACGAGGTTCGTCCGGACAACGATCTTGGGGCGCTTGAAAGGGCAAACGCAAGCTCTCGGGTGGCAAACCGCCCCACTGGGGCATCTAGAAGTCCCTTGAGGGCGCGCTTGTTCGTAAATCGTGCCAAGAGCGCCCAGTGCAAGGCCTGCGAAGTCCTCAAGAGATGGTGAGCACGACAAGGGTTTAATCTCGTTGAGGCCGATTCAAAACCCTTTGGATTTCTTGACAAATCAGAAGCGGGCCGGTAGCCTGTCCTTTTAAGATCGGGCCTTTGCCCAAAATGCGACCAAACGGAAGGATTGTGAACCATGTATTACGAGAAGAACGTCTCCTGGATCGAAGAAATCGTGGCCCAGCAGAACGAGTGGCGATCCCACACGATCAACCTGATCGCGAGCGAAAACGTCATGAGCCGCCGGGCCAGGCGCGTCATGGGCTCGGACTTCGCCCACCGGTATGCCGAGGGACACCCGGGCGAGCGCTATTACCAGGGGACGGACAAGATCGACGAGATTGAAGCCCGGGTGAAAAAGCACCTGAGAACCCTCTTCAACTGCAGGCATCTCGACGTGCGGCCCGTGAGCGGCACGGTGGCCAATGACGCGGTCTTCAGTCAGTTCATCAAGCCGGGCGACATCGTCATGGTCAATTCCACGGCGGGCGGGGGCCACATCAGCCATCACAAGGCAGGGTCGGTGGGCAAGTACACGCGAAACATCATCGACTTTCCGCTCACGCCGGACGGCTACCATATCGACGTGGAGAGGACGATCCAGCTCATTCGCACCCTTCATCCCAAGGTGCTCATCCTGGGCAAGAGTCTTTTTCTCTTCCCCGAGCCGGTGCGCGAACTCGCGGCCGAGGTGCATCGGAACGAAGGCATGGTGATCTACGACGCCGCCCACGTGCTGGGCCTGATCGCGGGCAAGAGATTCCAGAACCCTCTGGAGGAAGGCGCGGACGTGGTCACGGCCAGCACCCACAAGACGTTCCCTGGATCCCAGCGGGGCATCGCCATGAGCAACATGAAGGAAGCCGAGTGGCGCAAGATCGACCGCGGGGCTTTCCCGGGATCCTCCTCAAACCACCATCTCGACACGCTCGTTCCCTTGGCGATCACCACGTACGAAATGCTCGAGTTCGGGGAGAGCTACGCGGACCAGACGATCCGCAACGCCAAGGCTCTGGCTCGCAGCCTGAGCGAGTTCGGCTTCGACGTGCAGGCTCGGGAGTTCGATTTCACCGAAAGCCATCAGATCGCAGTGGACGTGACGGCCTTTGGACGGGGCGACGAAGTGGCCCGGATGCTCAAGGACAACAACATCATCCTGAACATGAATCTTCTGCCCTTCGAGCCCTTGGAGAACGTGACGAACCCGGCGGGCATCCGCATCGGCGTGCAGGAGATGACCCGCATGGGCATGAAGGAAGCCGAGATGCGGCAGATCGCTCTGTTCTTCAAGAAGTGCCTGCTCGAGGGCCAGTACGTGGGAGACGAGGTCGCGGAATTCCGCAGCGCCTACCAGACCGTGCATTACTCTTTTGACGAAGGCGCCCAGGCCGTGCAGGTCGACAAAGGCATTCACGACAGAGCGTTCGAAGGGACGGCCTGAACCGGAGAAAGGACCGCCTGGCGATCTATGTTCGAGCTGACCGTGGTCGAGGAATTTTCGGCCGCTCACCGCCTGCCGGGAACCGGCGGCAAGTGCGAGGCCCTGCACGGGCACAACTGGAAGGTGGAGGTCCGGGTGGGCGCCTTCGAGCTTGACAAGGCGGGCATGGTGATCGACTTCCACGAGCTTGCCGCGCTCACGCGGCAGGTCCTGGCCGAACTCGACCATACCTTTCTCAATGACCACCCGTTCTTCCGAGAGCGGCCGCCCACGGCCGAGAACCTGGCGTTCTTCGTGTTCCACAACCTCGGCGGCCGGCTTGCCGGGGACCGGGTCCGGCTGGTTAACGTTCGGGTGTGGGAATCGGATCGGACCGCGGCATCTTACGGCCCGTAAACCGGCTGGCGGGGATTGAAAGTCCGCAAAGGCCCTCAGGATACTGAGCTTTGCGATCGCTACAATCCTCCGGACGGTCTTGCCCGGTCTTGGCCGGCCTCTTAATCGTGCCGTCCGTCCCGCCAGGCTGTGAATCTTTCCAAAACCGCCCGGGTCTGGCTCCTCTGCGCGAAGATCTTTCCTTCGATCCTGCCCACAGGAAGAATCTCCACAAGGGAGTTCGTGACGAAGATCTCATCGCTCTGGAGGAGCTCCTCCGGTCCGATCTGCACTTCCAGCACAGGCTCGCCGGCGGCGGCCATGCATTCGAGGATCGCTTGTCGCAGGATGCCGGGTAGGAGCCCGCAGGCCTCATCCGGCGTTTCCAGCCTCCCGCCGCGGAAGAAAAAAAGGTTCGAGGTCGCGCACTCGCAGATTTCGCCGCGGCCGTTCAGAAGAAGGGCGTCGTCGAACCCGCGGCGGTGGGCCCGGTCCAGGGCGAGCAAGAAAGGGAGGTAATTGAGCGTCTTGAGCCCGCAGATTCCGCTCGACGGGTTCTCGAGGACTTCGCGCTCCAAGGACAGCGACAGGCCCGCAGCCCAGCGATCGGCGTTCGGCGGGGTGTAGGGCCTGGCAAAGACCGCGACCGTGGGCGGGCCGCAGGGTTCGAAAGTCAGGTGTCCCCTGTGCGTCCCTCGCGTCACGAGGATCTTCACGGCTGCCTGAGATCGGATTCCGTTGCGGTCCAACAGTTCCAGGATCAGGCTGCGAAAGTCCGCGTCGCCTGGATAGGGAATTCCAAGGGTCCGACAGCCCCGAGCCAGACGGTCGAGGTGCCGGGCCAGGAAGTGAACCCTGCCCGGCTCGGCCTTGAGGGTCTCGAACAGGCCGTCCCCGTAAAGGAATCCGCGGTCCAGAGGGGATATGCGGGCTTCTTCCTCGGCCAGGATGATTCCGTTGAGCGCCAGATACGACAAGGTCCCGCCTCTGCTCGGCTGGGGCAAACGCAGTTCCCTCAGACAAGGTCCCGGAAGGTCAGCCGCATTTCGTACACTCCGGCCTCGCTCCGTTTTTGAATGTCGAAGCCCATTTTCTGGAGGAGGTGGAGCATGGGCTTGTTCTCGATGAGGACGCTGGCCGTAAAGGCCAGAAGGCCCTGCTTCCTGGCGAGCTGGGTGAGGTAACTCAGCAGTTCGTACCCGATGCCCTGGTTTTGGTAGTCGTCGCGCACCACCAGGGCCGCGTCCGCCGTGTGGGCCTGAGGACTGATATCGTACTGGCCCACGCCGATGACTTCTTCCTTTTCTCCTTCCCGGATCACGACCAGGATGACCATGGTCTTCGTGTAATCGACCACCACGAATTCCTGAAGCCGGTCGTGGGGCATGTCCTTCCGCACGGAGATGAACCGGTAGTAGATGGACCGTTCGGAAAGGGAGTAGAAGAAGTCCTTCAGGAGCGGCTCGTCGCTGATCTTGACGGGCCGGAGCAGGATCTTCAGGCCGGTCCGGGTGGTGCGGTGCGTCTCGAGGTTCTCGGGGTACTCGCCCCGGCTGCCCGGAATGAACTTCTGGTCCTTGTAGATCAGGCCCGCTTTCTTCGCCTCTTCGATCAGCCACGGCCGGAACTTGGGGTGGGCGATGGCGATGAGGTCCATGGCCCGCTCCCGGATGTTCTTCCCGTGGAGGTAGGCGATGCCGTATTCGCTGACCACGTAGTGGACGTCGCCTCGGCCGAGGGTGACGCCCGCGCCTTGGTCCAGAAACGGCACGATGCGGCTGACCTGGCCGTCTTCGGCCGTGGACTGGATCGCCAGGATCGTCTTGCCTCCGGGAGCCAGCACGGCTCCCCGCATGAAGTCCGCCTGTCCTCCGATGCCGCTGTAAAAGGTCTTGCCGAGAGACTCGGCCGTGGACTGGCCCGTCAGGTCGATCTGGAGGGCGCTGTTGATGGCGGTCATGCCCCGGTTGCGGGCGATGTTGAGGGGGTTGTTCGTGAAATCGATCGTGCGAAACTCCACGCTCGGGTTGTCGTGGAGAAACTCGTACGTGGCCTGCTTGCCCATGCAGAACGTGGCCACGGTCTTGCCCCGGAGCAGGGTCTTGCGGCTGTTGTCCACCACGCCCGCCCGCATGAGTTCCACGATCCCGTCGGTGAGAAGCTCCGTGTGGACCCCGAGGTTCTTCTTGTCTTTGAGATGGGCCAGGATCGCATTGGGCAGGCTGCCGTAACCGACCTGCAGGGTGTCTCCGTCCTCGACGATGCGGGCCACGTACTGCCCGATGCGGTCCGCGATTTCGCTGGGGACTTGGGCTTCGTACTCGAGCAGCGGCTCGTCGTGGTGCACGATGTAGTGAATGTCACGCAGGTGAAGGAACGTGTCTCCGTGCACCCTGGGCATGGAGCGGTTCATCTGGGCGATGACGATTCTGGCGCTTTCGAGGGCGGCCCGGGTGATGTCCAGGCTGACGCCGAGGCTCACGTAACCGTGATGGTCCGGCAAAGACACCTGGATCATGGCCACGTCCACGGTTTCCAGCTTGCGGTAGAACAGCCTCGGGATCTGGGAGAGAAACATCGGCGTGTAGTCCGCAAGGCCCTGGTTCACGGCGCCCCGGGCGTTATGGCCGATGAAGAAAAGGTTGTGCCGGAAATTCCTCTGGAACTTCTGGTCCATGTAAGGGGCCACGCCCAGGGTGACCACCTGGAGGATCTCGGTGTCGAAGAAGGCCTTGGGATTCGATCGGACGTACTCGACCAGGGCCCGCACCAGATACTGAGGCTCTCCGCAGGCGGTGCCGATGAAGATCCGGTCGCCGGGATGGATGTTGCGGAAGATGACCTCCTCGGGGGCGAACTTGTCTTCGAAACGATTCTTGAGGGCTTCGAGGTCCTGGTGCCTGATTGCTTCGGCCATGTCCTTTCCCCCGGGCGACTCCGGCGCCTTTTACAGTACTGAATTCTCCGGTCCGATGGCAAGGCTCGTGTCGAGAATGGCTTTCCGGATCGAGGCGGCTTTGTGGAGGGTTTCCTCGTATTCGAGGTCCGGGACAGAGTCGAACACGATTCCTCCGCCGGCCTGATAGAACAGGTCGGCTCCTTTTCGGATCAGGGTCCGGATGGCGATGTTGAGGTCCATGGATCCGTCGAAGCCGAGATATCCGATGGATCCCGTGTACACCGAACGGACCGTCGGCTCGAGTTCGTCTATGATTTCCATGGCCCGGATCTTGGGGCAGCCCGTGATGGAGCCGCCCGGGAAAGTCGCTCTCAGCAGGTCGATCCGGTCTCGGCCCGGCGCCAGCCGGCCGCTGACCACGCTGACGAGATGGAAGACGTTCGTGTACGCCTCCAGGCGGGCCTGTTCCTCCACAACGACGGATCCGAAGGCGCACACCCGGCCCAGATCATTCCGCAGGAGGTCCGTGATCATGGCAAGCTCGGCTCGGTTCTTCTCGCTCGCCAGGAGCTCCCTGCCCAGCTCGGCGTCGGCTTCAGGGGTGGGGCCCCTGGGCAGAGTGCCTTTGATGGGCCTTGTCTCCACCCGGTCGCCCTGGACGAAAAGGAAGCGCTCCGGAGAGGAGGAGAGCACCTGGAAGGGGCCGGGGTCCAGGTAGGCGAAGAAAGGCGCAGGGTTGATCTCGTAAAGCCTGAGGAAGAGCCCCCAGGGATCTCCGTCGTAGGAGGTCCGAAATCGCTGGGAAAGATTGACCTGGTAGATGTCGCCGGCTCGGATGTATTCCAGGGCGCAGCGGATCGCCTCGAGGTAGTCGGCCCTTGTGAAATTGGAATGAAACACAGGGCTCAGGCTGTTCGGCCGAAAGCTTCCGGGCGGCGGCGCGCTGGAGCCAAGGAGATCGCGCAGCCGGCCGCCGAGAGTCTCCAGGCTTCCACCTGCGTCGGCTGCGGAATCGGAATGAGCCGGATCGACCCAGTAGAGCGTATAGGCATTCGTGGTGCGGTCGTGGCAGAGAAGGGCTCGGTAGAAGGCGAAGTACATCTCGGGCAGCCCGAGATCGTCGAGGGCGGTGGCCGGGAGTTTTTCCAGTTGCCTGCCCAGCTCGTATGCCAGATACCCGATGCCGCCGGCAATGAAAGGAGGATGATCCGGGCCTTCCCAGGGACGCCGGAACCTGAACCGGTCCAGCACGGCCCTGAGGCACTCGAAGGGGTCTCCGTCGAATTCGCGGCGGCGCCCGTCCGGAAGGCGCACGACCGAGAGCTTCCTGCCTTTGGCGGTCAGCACGAGAAACGGATCCAGGCCGATGAAAGAGAAGCGGCTCAGGGGATGGACGCCGCCGCTCAGGAGAAGGTTCGTGTGGGGATTCCGTCCGAGCGCCGAAAAGAGCTGTTCGGGTGGAGTGGCGGAGTCGCCCAGGTCCAGGCGACGGATTCGGACGCTCGAGCTCGAGGCGTTCGGCAGGAGGTCGTCTAAGGGGCTCTTCACGGCGATCCGATCCTCGCAAAACCCAAAACAGCGGCGGCCCGCCGCGTTCAGGATAGGCCCTGCAGGAAGTTCCTGAGGAGCGCGTCGCCGTGCTCGGTCAGGAACGACTCGGGGTGGAACTGGACTCCGACGATCGGATATCGGTCGTGGCGGAGTGCCATGGGAATGCGGTCTTCGGTCCAGGCTTCCAAGCGAAGGCAGGAGGGAATTCCATCGGCCACGAGGGAGTGGTACCGGGCTCCGGCAAACGGGCTGGGCAGGCCCCGGAACAGGCCGGAGCCGCAGTGATAGATTTTAGACGTCTTGCCGTGCACGCAAACGGGCGCCCGAACGGTGCGGCCGCCGAAGACTTCGTTGATGCACTGCATGCCCAGGCAGACGCCGAGCACCGGAATGCGGGAGCCGAAGGACTCGATGATCCGTCCGGACATGCCGGCGTCGCGAGGGCCCTTGGGACCGGGCGAGATCACGATCCGATCCGGGCGGAGCGTTTCGATTTCCTCGAGCGTGATCGCGTCGTTTCGGTAGACGAGGGGTTCGCAGCCAGCCTTTCCAAAGGCCTGGACCAGGTTGAACGTGAAAGAATCATAGTTGTCGACAACGAGAACTCTCAAGGGACGGAATCGAGATATGGCTGGTGAGAGAAAAACTTTTCCCCGCAAGACGGCGGGGCAGGCCGAAGACCGCGGATTTTCAATCGTGCAGTTTAGCCAAATCCGGCCGTAGAGTAAATGGCGGCGCCTGAACAGTGGCGCCTGAAGAGGGCGCGCCGAAGCAGAGGGAGCTGCGCCGGAAACCCGAAGGGGCAATGGGGGGCCGTTTGACAGACCCTGGCGCTCTGCTACAATTTTCTCATCGCCGCCGGAACAGCCAAAGCCGGGCGGAAAGTTCCTGGTTGTCTCCTTCCCTGGGTACGTCAAGATGCCCAAGAAAACGTTCTTCCGAAGGCGGCTGACCCGAAGGGCCTCACTCGACCCGCTGCTGTTGCCCGCCTCGATCGCTTGGAGCACGATTGCGCTGCTCATTTTATTAGGCGCGCTTCAGGAAATGGGCGGGTTCCATCCGGCCCTGGACACCAAGTTCGGCCTGGCTTCCATCGGGCTGTTCTTCGCGGGCGGGCTTGTCTCCATTGCGGTCTTCAAGGTGCTCAGGAGGCGGGAGGCCGGACCGCAGCCTGTGGAGAAATCCAACGAGAAACGGAAGGTGCCGGATCGGCTCCTCGATGGAGAGATCCAGGCCTGGTGGATTTCGGTGATTTCTCCGCTGGAGAACCTCCTGGTTCGCACGCACCTGCACCCGAACGTGGTCACAGCTCTTTCTTTCGGGTTCAATTTGGTCGGCTGCGTCTTTCTTTTCCTGGGATGGCTCTTTCTGGCGGGTTGGGTGATCCTTTTGGGTGGCACCATGGACATGCTCGATGGAAGGATCGCCCGAAAGACCGGCACCGTGTCGAGACGGGGGGCCTTTTTCGACTCGGTCATGGACCGGTACGGCGAGATTCTGATCTTTCTGGGCCTGTCGGCTCACTTTCGCGACTCGATCCTCCTGTACATCATTCTGCTGGCGATGGCGGGCTCCCTTATGGTGAGTTATACCCGGGCCCGGGCCGAAGGACTCGGGGTGACCTGCAAGGTGGGAATGCTCCAGAGGCCGGAACGGGTCGTCTTCCTGGGCTTCGGCGCGATTTTCAGCTCTATCTTGTACATGCTGCGCGGGACTCTCGGCTTGAACGCGGGCCCGTATCTCATGGGATTCGTTCTTCTTGTGATTGCTCTTCTCTCCAACGCCACGGCCTTCTCCCGGATGGTTTACATCATGCGCAAGCTGGGCCGGGAAGGGCAGGACGGCGGCCCGGGCTGACAGGGGTCAGTCCTTCATTTTACGGATAGCGGATAGGGCTGACAGGGGGGTCAGTCCTTCATTTTACGGATAGCGGATAGAGCCCTCGAATGAGGGCGGACGCGACAAGGCAGCGTCCCTCCAAGAGATTCCCCGATGCCCGCAAGGACACGCCCAGTCGTGGCCAGCCGTGCACGGTGGGCGACCCTTCCTTTCCGACGTTTCCTCCCGAAGCTTCTACCAGGCAATCCTCGTTCATTTTTCTCTTGTCTTCCCATGGCCAAGACTGACCAGAGGGCAAGCCTTCCGTGAACGGCGGTCTCCGAAAATAGACGCGCTTTCCTTGGTCCGGTGCGCTGTTTCAGCCGAAAAGAGCGGATCCCGAAATCAGAATTCTTCAGTCGATCCGGCCCTTTTTGTCCTGAGGCCCGCAGCGGTCGGCCGCGCCGGCACAGTCTTTGCCCCAACGCACGGCCAGGGCAGGCGGTTTCGATCCATCATCCCCGATTGGAGAAAGGAGGAAAGAGAGGATGAAAGCCAAACGCGTAAGCCTGTGCCTGGTCGCCTTTTTGCTGCTCTTGGCGTGGGCGTCGCCGGTAGTCCAAGCGCAGTCCGCGACGCAGGAGAAATCCAAGGGAGTCAACATCAACACCGCCTCGGTGGAGGAACTGGCCCAGCTTCCCAGGATCGGCGAAAAGATGGCCCAGCGGATCGTCGAGTATCGACAGAAGAACGGCTCCTTCAAGACGACAGAGGATCTGAAGGCCGTCCAGGGGATCGGGGACAAGAACTTCGAGGAAATCCGGCCCTTGATCACGGTGAAATAGGCACAGAGCCAGAAAGGGGGCAGCGTTCGGGCGGGGGAGCCTGGTCCTGGGACAGGCCCCCGCCTGTCCGATTCCGAAACGAAAACGTCCGCCGGAGGCGGACTCTTGTGATGGCGGGCCACGGCCCCTCGTGGCCATTCCCGGTGGAGGTCCACGCTCTGTCGTGGCGTCAGAACAAGGCCTCGGCCGGTTCTCATGGATCAGGTTTCGGCCTGGCCCTTAACGGACGCGACCGAGCGCGTCCCTCCAAAATGAAGGGCCACGGTCCCTCGGGGCCGTTCCCCAATGGAGGGCCATGCTCTGTCATGGCCGTGCCTTCTCCGGGCGCCTTATGACACAAACGGCAAGGCCCGAACACGGACGCCACGGAGCGCGTCCCTCCAGGCTGTGGGGGCGGCGGATGCTCCCTACGGCCCTTGCTTTTTCCCTGCGCTTCCTTTAGCTTTTTCCCCTGTTTTCCGCACGGTTTTCAATCCCGGGCAAAAGAATGAAGTCTCGCCATTTCTTTGTCGGCCTGGCCGTGGCCGCGGTCGCTCTCTATTTCACGTTTCGGGACATCTCCCTGAGGCAGATGCTCCTTTCGGTCGAAAGCGTCCGATACGAGTATCTGGCCGGGTTTCTCGTTCTGTTCTCGGCGAGCTTCGTGGTGAGGGCGCTGCGCTGGGGCTGCTTTTGCAAACCGGTCAAACCAGTGCCCACGGCAAGGCTTTTTTCCCCCATGGTGATCGGTTTCATGGGCAACCTCCTGCCCCTTCGGGCAGGTGAGTTCATACGGGCCTACCTTTTGGGTAAAAGGGAGGGAATCGCCTTTTCCGCATCCCTTGCAACCATCGCAGTCGAGCGGCTCTTCGACATGCTTTCCGTGCTGGCTCTGTTCGGCCTGCTTCTGGCATGGAACCCGTCGGTCCTCGTCCCTCGGGGCGGCGAAGGGGACCCGGCCCAGGTGGCCCAATACCTGCGCGCCTTTGGATTTGTCAGCCTTGCCGCGGTTCTGGGGCTTGCGGGCTTTTTCTATCTGCTGGTCCATCGGCAGGGGCTGGCCATGGGATTCGTCCGGTTCTTCACGCGGCGTCTTCCGGCAAAGGTTGAAAGCCGCATCGACGGCGTTCTCGGCTCTTTCGTGTCGGGCCTTGGGGTTCTCAAAGACCCCTGGGGCATGCTGGTCTCGGTATTGCTCTCAGGCCTTCTTTGGGCCTTGCTCTGTCTTTCCAATTATCCTTTCTACTGGGCGTACGGCATCCAGTCCCAGATGCCCCTCGATTCGGTTGTGCCTCTCATGGTGGTCACCTGCGTTCTGCTGTCGGTCATGCCCACGCCAGGGTACCTTGGGCCCTACCAGTTCGGAATGACCTTTGTGCTCGCCGATCTCTACGGCGTGGACCGATCGGTTGCCGCGGGCTTTTCCATGGTGAACTGGTTTGTCACCATGGGCACGGTTTTCCTTGCAGGGGTATTTTTTCTGCTTCGGGACAACCTGTCTATGGCCGACCTGATCCGAAAGGCCCGCGAAGTTTCCGGGGCAGCCAGGGGAACCGCTGAACGCCGCCCGCGCGAGAGGAGCTGACTCATGCGTTACTCGAGGCTTTTTCTGCCCACCATCAAGGAAGTGCCAGCCGAGGCCGAGGTGATCAGCCACCAATACCTGCTCCGGGCAGGCATGATCCGCAAGCTGGCTTCCGGAGTATACTCCTATCTGCCCGCGGGATTGAGATCCCTGCGCAAGGTGGAGGCCATCATCCGGGAGGAGATGAACCGGGCCGGGGCCCAGGAGGTTCTCCTGCCCAGCGTGCAGCCCGCCGAACTGTGGCAGGAGACGGGCCGATGGGACATCATGGGCCCGGAGCTCCTTCGTTTTCAGGACCGCCACAAGCGCGATTTCTGTTACGGCCCCACCCATGAGGAGGTCGTCACTGATCTCGTCCGGCGGGAAGTGCGATCCTATCGGGATTTGCCCTTGATCCTGTACCAGATCCAGACCAAGTTTCGGGACGAGATCCGGCCCCGGTTCGGCCTCATGCGGGGCCGGGAGTTCATCATGAAAGACGCCTACAGCTTCGACCTGGACGCGGAAGGAGCCCAGAAGAGTTACTGGGCCATGTACGAGGCGTACAAGAGGATCTTCGAGCGGATGGGGCTCGATTTTCGGGCCGTGGAGGCCGAGACAGGGTACATCGGCGGCAGCTTTTCCCACGAGTTCATGGTCCTGGCCGAAAGCGGGGAAGACTCGATCCTGTTCTGCACGTCCTGCGATTATGCGGCCAATGTCGAGAAGGCGGAGATCTTCGTGGAGGAGCCGGGCCCTCGCGCGCTTGATGATCGGCAGGACTTGAAAAAGCTGCCCGGCCTGGAGCCCGTCTTTACCCCGGGAAAGAGGACGGTCGAGGAGGTTACAACCTTTCTGGGGATCCCGGCCTCCCGGCTGGTCAAGACGCTCCTGTACAAGACCGACCGAGGGGACGTACTGGTCCTCGTGCGGGGCGACCGCGAGGCAAACGAGCACAAGGTGAAGAAATTCTTGGACACAGGTTCTCTCGAACTGCGCCAGCCCGGGGAAGTGGAAAGCGTGCTCGGGGTTCCGGCAGGCTTTGTCGGTCCTGTCGGGATCTCCCTGCCCGTGGTGGCGGATCAGGAGGTGAGGCGAATCCGGGACGGGGTGGTGGGCGCGAACCGCGTGGATCATCATCTTCTCCACTTCGATCCGGACCGGGATCTGCCGGGCGTGCGCTACGGCGATCTCAGGTTCGGCGATGCAGGCGACGCCTGCCCCCGCTGCCGGGCTCCCATGGAAAAGCGCAGGGGCATCGAAGTCGGACACATCTTCATGCTGGGCACGAAGTACAGCGAAGCCCTTCGCGCCACGTATCTGGATGCTGACGGCAAGGAGAGGATGATTTCCATGGGCTGCTACGGAATCGGCGTGGGACGGACCCTGGCGGCCGCGATCGAGCAGAGGCACGACAAGGACGGGATCGTCTTTCCGTTCGCCCTGGCGCCCTTCGCGGTGATCATCACCGCCCTCAACCCCAGGGAGCCCAAGATTCAGCTTGTGAGCGAGGCTCTTTACCAGGAACTCCTCGGCAAGGGGGTGGAGGTTTTGCTCGACGATCGGGACGAACGGCCCGGCAAAAAATTCAAGGACGCCGATCTCGTGGGCATTCCGCTCAGGGTCACGGTCGGGCCGAGGCAGCTCGAAGAGGGCAACGTGGAGATCAAGCTGAGAAGCGAACGCGAAGCCAGGGTCGTGCCCGCAGAAGAGGCCCTGGAAAGGATCCTCTCGATTCTGAGGGAACATGGCCAGGCATCGCCGTAAATCCGGACCCAGGGCCTCGAGGCCCGGACCGGAGGATTCGCGAACGGACCGGCAATGGCTTTACGGAGTGCAGCCGGTCCTGGAAGCACTCGAATCCTCGCCAGAGAGGATCGAGAAGATCTGGATCGCCTACGGAAGATCGGGCGCGGCCGTAGAGCGGATCTTGGCCCTGGCCCGGCAGGCCAGGGTTCCCTTCTCCCTGCGGGACAGGGCTGCTTTGGACGAAAAGGCCGGGGGCTCGTCTCACCAGGGAGTCGTGGCCCTCGTGGCCGCGGCTCAGCCGGTCCCGTTCGATGGGTTCCTCGAGAGTCTCAAGCAGGGAAGCGGGATTCTGGTGGCTCTCCTGGACGAAGTGCAGGATCCCCACAATCTGGGGGCGATCCTGAGAACAGCCTGTGCGGCGGGCGTCCAGGCCGTGCTGCTGCCTCGCCACAGAACCTGCCCGGTCACGCCGGCCGTGGTCAAAGCGAGCGCCGGAGCCGCGCAGCGGGTGCCCCTGGTCAGGATTGGAAGCGTGGTGCGCGCCTTGGAGCGGCTCAAGGAAAGGGGCGTCTTCATCCTGGGTGCGGACCCGAAGGCGAGCCTCAACCTCTACGCTGCCGACCTGGCCCGCGATCTGTGCGTTCTCATTGGCGGGGAGGGCCGGGGACTTAGGCCTGTGCTAAAGAGACTGTGCGACTCGGTAGTGGCCATTCCCATGCCCGGGCCCGTCGAATCCTTGAACGCATCGGTGGCAGCCGCGATTCTTTTCTACGAGATCGTCCGCCGCCGGGGGGGCAGCCTTTCATCTTACAGGTAGAGCGGACAGCCGCCCGGCCTCTCGGCGGGCGCTCCCGCCGCCGTGGGCGCTCAGGCCTGCATTGTGTCCCAGACGCCCGGGATCTCTCGGCCGCAGCCGCTGCAGCGGCCGGATTTCAGCCCCTCGATGCGCACGTTGAACCCGGACCGCTGAATGAGGCGCGCGCCGCAGCCCGGACAGTAAGTGCTCTCGGCCGGATGGCCGGGGACGTTGCCCAGATAGGGGAACAGGAGCCCCTCGGCCTTGGCGATGGCGTGGATCCTCTCGAGCGTGTCCACCGGCGTGGGCGGAAGATTCTTCATGAGGTAGGTCGGGAAGAACCGAGAGAAATGAACCGGCACTTCGGCGCCGAGTTCGCTGCGCACCCACCGGCAAAGAGCCCGGATTTCTTTCTCGCCGTCGTTCAGGGCGGGAAGCACAAGGTAGACGATTTCCAGCCAGACCCCTTTTCGGCGGATGAGCGCAAGGCTGCGCAAGACCGGATCGAGGCGGCCCCTGCAGATTTCCTTGTAGAAAGACTCCGAAAAGGCCTTGAGATCGATCTTGACCGCGTCGAGCCTTTCGAGCAGGTCGGTCAGGGGCTTTTCCTTGACGAAGCCCGCCGAGACCATCGTGTTCTTTACCCCCGCCCGCCGGGCCTCGCCGGCCGTATCGTACATGTATTCCAGAAAGACCACGGGCTCTGCGTACGTGTAGGAAATGCACAGACAGCCCGCCTCCCGGGCCCGGGCCGCGCACTCCCGCGGGCTCAGCGTCTGGCTTCGAACCTGCTCAGGCCGAACCTGGGAGATGTCCCAATTCTGGCAGTACTTGCAGTTCATGTTGCAGCCGGCCGTGGCGATGGAGAATGCTTTGGAAGCCGGATGGAAGTGGAAGAAGGGCTTCTTCTCCACAGGATCCACGTGCACGGCACAGGGCTGGCCATAAACCAGGGTGTAGTACGTGCCGCCTCGGTTCTCCCGCACGCCGCAGTATCCGCGCTCCTGGTCGCCGACCCGGCATTCCCGGGGACAAAGGTCGCACCGGATCTCCTTGTCGGCGAGCTTTTCGTAGTATCGCGCCTCCAGCACGCCGCTGGCCGGGCCCGAGTCCGCCGAGGACGACGGAGCGGCAAGACAGACCGCCCCGGTTTTCAGGAGCCGGCAGGGAAACGCCCCCCTGGCAAGATCGGCAGCCGCACAGGCGCCCGCAACCGCGGTTGTGGTTTTCAGGAATTTTCTGCGGTCCATACGCTTTTACCCGCTTCGTTTCCTAGCCCGTTCCGGGCTCGCCCTGGACGGGCCTCTGAACGGTGACGACTTTTTCCACCAGGTCGATTTCCTCAGGCCGGCACTTGCCGAGTTTCCTGTCCGAATCGGCGGCCGTGCGAATGTAAGCTGGAAGCGCGCCGTCAGGCTCGATGGGAGGCAGGCCTTTCTGGCCGCGGATTTTGTCGAGAATCCGCGCGGCCACGCTGTCCACGGCCACGGGATCTTCGGCCAGGAGGAGGCTTCCCAGGTTTTCCACCCACTGGGAGTGAAAGCCCGGACCTCCTTTGTACTGCACCCGAAGGGCGTCGAAGATCACAAGCCGGTTCTTCTCGCGCACGAACGGAACTGCATTCGCGTCGGCAATGTAAGGATTGCAGCGGTTCTCGTGATACTTGTTCGGGTTGTGCAAGGCGCCAAAGATGTTCTTGAGCGCGCCCGTCAGCCCGCACAGGCCGTGGTCCTTGAGAATCGGCATGTTGATGGCAGCCGTCGCCTGACGGGTTAGGATCGTGCTGTAAAGACTTCCCACCGAGCCTTGCACGGTGAGTTCCTCTTCGTAGCCAGCTCCCCTCTGGTCCGTGCCGAAGCATCGCACTTGATCGTTGCGCCTCGGGTTCACGTCGAACCCGCAGCGATCGAGTTCCCGGGTGCTGCGGTCCCAGACGATGATCTGTTGGGGATGCACACGGATCGAACGGAGGCTGTGCGCAACGGCTTTCGCCAGGGCAGGGTGGGTGCACATGCTGGGGCCGCCCAGGCAATTCACCTTGAGAGCGATCGTATCGCTGCTCGTGAAGTACCGTGACCAAGCAGAGGCAACGTCCTGGCAGCCGGTCAATTCCAGTAGCCCGGCCTCCAGAAGGGGCCGGAGTTCTTCTGGCGATCCGAGGTTGAGGGTTCCTGAAACGGGTTTGGCCTGAACCCAAACGACTCTGGAACGAGAGCTTTTCATGAGCGGGGACTCCGTTGCTCTTTACCAATATTCTAGGAAATGCGCGAAGAACGGGTCAACTCGAAAGGGCCGATGGGGGCGAGAAGGTTTTGTCGCGTAAGTTCCCGTGAGTTGACAGGTTCTTCGATTTCGAGTTTTCTTATCGGAAAATGGAAGGGTGTCCTGCCAAACTAGGCGAAAAGGAGGGGAAAACCGGGCATGGAAAGAAAAGTGGTCAAAGACTTGATGTTATCCCTCGAAGAATACGCCGTGGTTCCGGAGGATGCAACTTTGCAGGAAGCTCTCGAAGTCCTCGATGAGGCTCAGCGCAGAGTGCCTCCCGGCCGCCAGCCCCACCGGGCGGTTCTGGTCATCGACAAAAGGGGCAAGGTTGTGGGCAAAGTCGGGCATCTTGCCTTCCTGAAGGCTCTCGAACCGAAATATATGTTTCTTGGAAACGTTGAAGCCCTTTCCAGAGCCGGCCTCAGCGAGGAGTTCATCCAGTCCATGATGGAAAATCTCCGGTTTTGGAAAAGAAGCCTGGAGGAGACTTGCAGCGCGGCCCGGCGCCTTAAGGTGAAGGACATTATGCATCCGGCGGAGCACAGCATCGACGAGAACGGCACCCTTGCCGAGGCGCTGCACAAGTTCATCATTTGGCAGACCCTCTCCCTCCTTGTCACCCGGCGAGGGGAGGTGGTGGGCATTTTGCGGCTCTCAGACTTGTTTGACGAGATGGCCCGGTACATCAGAGGGCTCAAGGCCTGATTACGGTTCTATCCGGACCCCGCGATCAGGATCCCCCTCTGCCGAAATACACCTGGATGCCGCTCAGGATGAACTCGACGGAAATGGCCGCCAGAAGAAGGCCCATAATCCGAATGAACACCCCCTGGCCGGTCTCTCCGAGCAGCTCGCCGATGCGGCTGGCGTGTCGCAGCACAGAGTAGGCGACGAGCACATTGAGCCCGATTGCGGCGAATACGAGAGATTGCGCGAGGATCGAGGGAGCCCGGCTCATCAGGACGATCACGCCCGAGATCGAGCCCGGGCCGGCCAAAAGCGGAACCCCCAGCGGAACGATCGCCACGTCCTCCTTCAGGCGGCCTTCCTCGTCTTCTTTGAGAGTGTGGCGGGCGGGGGAAACCCGGGCCTCGATCATGTCTAGGCTGATTTTGAGCAGAATCAGCCCGCCGGCTATGCGGAAAGCACCCATCGTGATGCCGAGGAAGCGAAAGATCACGCTGCCGGTTGCGGCGAAGAACGCAAGCACGCAGAAGACGAAGAGGCAGGCCCTGAGGGCCATGGACTTCTTCTCCGCGGCGGAGTTCGCGGGGGTCATGAAGACGAAGATGGGAGCGACCCCGATCGGATCGAGAAGGGCGAACAGAGAGACGAAAGCGGTGAGAAAAAAGCCCAGCTCGGTTTCCATGAATCCCCTAATGGAGTGGGGTCGCGCGACCTCGGACCAGCCTGTTCAATGCCGCACCCCCTGATATCAGAGGCCCTTTGAGTCCGTCAACTCCGCGCAGGCCTCTTCGAAGCTCAGGCCCCAGGCTTCACGGAAGACCTGGGATGGCTCTCGATCGGCCGCAGAAAGCTCCAGGAACCGAACCAGCCTCGCCAGGGAATCCCCGGATCGGGCGATGAGGCCGGCCGCGAGATTCCGGGCCAGCTTGTACTCGAAGGCCGTGAGCTTCTCGCCCGGTCTTTTCTGGAGAAGTTTCATGCATTCGGCTGCCGACCCCGTGCCAGACCAGCCCGCCGGATCAGCCCTCGGGAGGCCTGGCTCAGGAAAGGGACTTCCTGTCGCCAGAACCTGGGCCAGGCCCTCGTCGATCCAGGGCGGAAACTCCGAGAAGTGGACGATAAGAAAGTAGTGGGTCAACTCATGCCTCAGGGTTTCTTGAAATGCGGGCTCTTCCGGTCGCCCCGAAAGGGCAAGAACATAGTGATCGGCTTTTTCGAAACAGACGCCCTTTCTCCAACGAAACTCCGGGATCTCTTCCCCTAAATACGCCCACAGATCCACCCTGTGCCGGAAGTGGACAATCTTGAGCAGGCCGCCAGGTGGCGCCTTGAGACCCAGGTAAGATTCGAGATCGTCGAAGAAGGCTTCGGCCTGCAAGAGGACCTCACGGGTCTCTTTAGGATCCGATTCCGAGTGCAAAACGAACCGGGAAGACGGAAAAGCTTCGGAGGGCAGGCTCACGGCACAGCCAATCAAGTTGAGCCAGAGGCTGCCAAGGAAAAATACGGCCGCCAGAAGCCGCGCCAGAACTTGTGGGCCCAAGGGCCTCGAGGTCTGGCAACCCTGTCTGACGGCAAGCGGGCGCTCTACTGACCGGACGGTCCGGAGTCGGTGTCGGCCGGATTCGTTCATTTCGACGGACCTCACGCCCTTGTTTGACATCGGTCGAGCTTCAAAGGGCAAGAAGAATCTAGCGGAAAGGGTTCTGAGTTTGAAGCCTCCAAATTAGGTCATGTCCCATGGACCGCTACCCGGCGCGGAGCCGACGGGCTTTCTGCAGTTTCTGTAAAGCCTTTTTCCACGCCCGAGCCTGCCGGGGATAGGTCTCTTGCAAGGCGGTTCCTCGGACCTGCATGGGCACAATGCGTCGAGGGCGCGTAACCTTGCGGGAGCAAAAAGAAAGCGCAACGAGGTCTGCGGGGGTTCAACGACGGCCTGACCCGCCTCGATCACAGACCCCTTGGCATGGGGTTTGTAAACCCAGTCCAATGGAGGCCCGGCGCGGGCACTTAATGCGACAGCACTTCAGCGGGAGGAATGAGAACCATGTCGCCGGAGATCACGTACCCTCTCTATGTGGCGCTGGCCTTTTACGTCCTTGTGACGGCTCTGCTCGCAGTGGGGCTTTTCTGTCTTTTGCGGGCTCTTGTCCGGGGGATCATGAGCTCGATCGCTTCACGGTCGAGGAGGTTCGACCAGGACAGGAAGGCGTCTGAAGGAGGCCCGGAGCCTATGTCCCCTGCGCCAGGCAAGGCGTGAAACCCCAGGTTGTGGGGATCAGCCTCAACGCCGCGGCCGCGAGGGGACGTGGCCCTCCATGGGGTCTTCCCCGGAGGGACGCGCTTTGTCGCGTCCGCCAAGGGTGATGCCAAAACCTGATCGTTGAGAATCGGCAGGTGTCTTTTTTGCGGCCATGACAGAGCATGGCCCTCCAGCGGATGAGGGATCGTTTGCCCGCGGCCACGAGGGACCGTGGCCCTCCACGGGGGTTTCCCCGGAGGGACGCGCTTTGTCGCGTCCGTCTTCGTGTGTCGCACGCGACGTTACACGGTACCCGCCTCCCCTGCGGCCGCTGCAACTGTGGAGGCGACGCGCTGGATTTGTTCCTGTGTGAGGTAGGGGTGCATCGGCAGGCTGAAGATCCTGCGGGCCGCCTCCTCGCTTGCCGGGAAATCGCCCTCGATATAGCCGAGCGCGGAAAAAGCTGCCTGCAAGTGCAAAGGCTTGGGATAGTAGACGGCCGCAGGTATTCCGGCCTCGTTCAGGGAATCCAGGATGCGGCCCCGGCAGTCGGAAAGGACCGAGTACTGGGCCCAGGCGCTCTGCAGGCCGGCCGGCACCCTGGGCGTTTGCACCTGGGGGCACGTGGCCAGGGCGCGCGAATACTCGCTGGCCACCTGCCTTCGCCGGTCGAGTTCCTGGGGGAAGATCTCGAGTTTTGCCAGGAGGATGGCGGCCTGAAGGGTGTCGCACCTGGCGTTCAGGCCGATCCGGACATTGTCGTACTTGTCTGAACCCTGTCCGTGGACCCTGAGCGAGGCCGCCTTCTTGGCCAGGGCCTGGTCGTTCGTGAACACGGCTCCGCCGTCTCCATAGCACCCCAGGGGCTTGGCCGGGAAAAAGCTCGTCGCTGCGGCCTGGCCCAGGCTGCACGTTTTTCTCCCCTTGTAGACGGCTCCAAAGCTCTGGGCCGCGTCCTCGAGAACGAACACGCCGTGGCGGTCCGCCACTTCCTGGATTGCGTCGTAGTCCGCGGGCAGCCCGAACAAGTCGACCGGTATGACGACCTTGGGCTTAAGGGCCTGCAGAGAAGAGCGCCGCGGGAGGGGATGAATGGAAGGATCCTTTGCTCGAAGTGCCCGGAGGGCCTGATCCAGCGCCTGCGGGTCCAGGTTGAACGTGGCCGGATCGATGTCCACGAACACGGGCGTGGCTCCGAGAAGGGAGATCACCTCGGCCGTGGCGATAAAGGTGAAAGGAGTCGTGAGTACGGCGTCGCCCGGGCCGACTTCCAGAGCCATGAGAACCAGAAGGAGTGCGTCCGTACCGCTCGCGCACGCAAGGGCGTGCCGCACGCCCGCGAACTCGGCGAGCTTCCTCTCCAGCTCCCGGATTTCGGGCCCGAGGATGAACTGGCCGTGCCGGAAAACGGTTCTCACTCTCTGCTCCAGGACCGGAAGAATCTCCCGTTGCTGGGCGCGCAGATCGACGAACTCCATGCGGTCCTTGCCGGGCTGGACCGCCCCGGAGAGAATCTCGGCCGGGGTCGCGGCCTGTACACGGCCGGCCGTTTCGAAGTCCGGCTTCAGCGTCGCAATGCAGACCTCGTCGCCGAGCGCGGAGGCAGCCAGAGCGATCTGCGCTTCCTCGAGCCGGGTGGAACGGCCGATGAGCTCTCGGCACTCCTCTCCGGGCAGCGTGAGAATGCGCAGGTGGCGGCAGACCCAGGTCAAAAGGTCCGCTGCCTTTCGGTCCTGTCCCTGCGGCGAAGGGGTGTCGGCGCCCGCGGCGGCCCGCGCTGCCTGTTCGATTCGGGCCAGGGACTGGGCCGCGATCCAGCCTGTGACTTCTCCGCTGACCGCTTTTTCCAGAAGGTCCGCGGTCGGGCCCTGCGCCGCGGTCCTCTCTAGCGGAGCCGCCTCGAGGATGAGGTCAGGGTCGAAGACCACGTGGCGGAATCTCATGGCGGGCTGTGTCTCCTTGGGACTGCGGTTGCGGATGTTTCAACGTGCCGGGTCGAGATAGTCGTGGCGGGGCGGCGAAAACACGTCGATGGCGACCGAGTGTTCCATGAACTCGGCCCGGTGGGGAACGCCGGCCGGAATGGACCAGCTCGATCCGGGCTCCATGTCGAAAGCCTCGGCGCCGATCCAGAGCCTTCCTTTGCCCGAACAGAGATAGCCGGTCTGCTCGTAAGGATGCTCGTGCTCGGGAAACGCTGAGCCGGCCCGCACCTCGAATTCGACAAGAAGCATCCTCTCGCCGTGGGTAAGAGTCCTTCGCGTGACGCCTGGAAGCATCTCAACCGGTTTCGCTTGGCGGCTGGTTCGAAACACCTTTTTCCCTCCTTCTGCTCTTCGGGGCCGGCGCAGATTGTACCCAAGGACGCCTCGGTTGGCCAGTCGCGCGGCCAGCTGGTTCTGCAAAGCCCCGGTGGTTGTTTTTTTTCCAGGGCCGGAATAGGCTGTGAAAGAACGATCCCCGGCGGGCGAGGGGACAAAGCGCAACCTCTACCCAGGGAGGCGATACGGCATGGAGGTGGCAAGAATCCGGGCGACCCGCACAGACCTCGAGCGTCTCAAGAAGGACGCCGAGGCGCTCTGCAGGCAGGCCCTGGAGGAGGGCGCGAAAGACGCCCGCGTGATCCCGTGCCGGGATCTGCGGTTTCGAAAAGCAAAGAGGACCGGAGGCGGTCGCACCCAGGCAGGGGCCAAGCCATCTCTTCACTGGCCTTCTCCTGCTTACCCGCTGGATTCTCTCAGAGAAGGGCTCGGCCGCTATCGGTTGGCGGTCGTGTTCCGGCTGGAACCTGAGGGAAGCGGCCCCGAGAAGGACAAGGAGGCTCTGGAGAGACTCTACAGGCTTGTCTCCAGGCTCGAATCTGCGTGTTTTTACAAAGGGTATCACTTGGCCTTGGGCTTGGCGTCCGGCAACTGCCGGGATGTTTTCTGCTCCTCGGAGAGACGCTGCCAGGCCATGATCAAGGGAAAACCGTGCCTTCACCCGAACAAGGCAAGACCCTCGATCGAGGCTTGCGGCCTGGATCCGGCTGTCCTCGCTGCGAGCCTGGAGCCGGGCCGGGGCGCAAAGAAGGGCCGCCAGGCTTCTCCAGGTCTTCTCGGCATGGTCTTTGTGGACTGATGACTTTGGGAGACGCCCGTGAAGAAAGCGGCGGAAAGGAAGAAAACCAAAAGCGTCGGCCTGAGCGCTGGGACCGGGGCCGGGAGCCTCTCCCAAGAAGACCCCCTCTTGGAGGGCCGGCTTCAAGAACTCCTGGGCGTTGCGATGCGCGCCGGAGCTTCCGACGCAAAGGTGATCTCCTCTGCGGACGTGGTCCTGGATCCGAGGGTGCGCCTCAAATGCCTGATTCCCAGGTGCTCGGCCGCCGGCACGTGCGTCCATTGCCCGCCTGACGGGCTTCCCCTTCAGGAGACCGCCGCGGTCATCTCCCGGTACCGGAAGGGGATCTTTTTCCGTGTTGTGGTCGAGAGCGAACTCGTCTCTGGCCCGGTCGTGTCAGAGGCCATCGCACGGAAGGGCGCGGGCCAAAACAGGGCTGCTCTGATGCTCCTGGGAGCTTACTATCTTCTTGTCCTTCAGATCGCGGCGCTCCTGGAGCGCAGGGCCCGCCAGTGGGGATACGAGCCGTCCGGGTACGGCGCCGGCACGTGCCGGGACGTGTTGTGCCTGTTTCAGCCCCACTGTCGCGCCCTGCTCACCCCGCGGGGATGCAGGCACCCGGACCTTTCGCGACCGTCCATGGAGTCCTGCGGCATGGACGTGTACACCATGGGCGCAAACGTGGGCTGGGACATCTATCCGGTGGGAGGGAGCGTTCGGCCTGAGGACGTGCCCAAGGGCTCGCTGATGGGCCTCGTGCTGGTGGCCTGAGGTTGATCCCGGGTCGCGACCCGGCTCAAACCTCGGTCAAACCCTGAAGAGGGACGCGCCGTCATGAGAGAATCCATTCAGTGCCTTCTGTCCTTGAGGGGCCGCCTCAGTCACACCGAACTCTGCAGGGCTCTGGCCGAGGTGACGGCTTCGCCGGTTTTCCGGGACTTGGAGCAGCGGCTGGGTCTCCAATGGGTGAGAGATCTGCCGGCTGATCAGGCTCCCGCCTTCTGGAAACAAAGGAAGGTGTGGTTCCAGATCGCGAGAAATTTCCGCGAGCTCGAAGGCTCTTGGGTCCTCGGCCTGCGCAAGCTGGCCTCTTTGTTTGAGGGCGCTTCCGGCGCAGGAAAGGCTTCTTCGCGAGTCGCGGCGGACCTGGACAGGGGCGGAAAAGAAGGCCCGAGACCTGACGGTTGAACCCTGAGTTGAGAGCTTTCTTCTTTTAAGAAGACTTTGGTCCTGCCGCGGTCAGACGCTGGATGTTCTTTCTGGCCTCTTGGCAGAGGGGATCGATTCTGAGAGCGCTCTGGTACGAGCTGTATGCACCTTCTTTATCGCCGCGGCTCTCCTGGAGTCTTCCCAGCTCCAGGAAAGCGGCTTTTTCCTCAGGCGCTGCCAGCCGGCCGGGCATCCCGTCCAGGACGCGCCTGAGCAGCGCTTCGGCTGTGCCTGCCTCGCCCAGGGAGGCGAAAGATCTGGCTAGGCTGAGCAGACCAGAGGCTCTTTCGGCGCTGTAATACGAGGAAGCCTCGATGCTGGCCAGGCTCTGACGGATCCCGGCGAGTTCGGCCCGAAGCGGGACGGAGTCGGGAAGGGCTTCAAGGGTGTTCCTCGCGCGCTCGTACTGCTCACGCTCGACCTGGATTCTTGCCAGCACGTACCGGCCGAGCTGAAA
>Ga0101944_10000991_pt1 | contig 68533 bp, 63 predicted proteins | sample DewCreD2012metaG_FD_75245 | JGI IMG/M metagenome (GOLD analysis project Ga0101944, IMG submission 75245) | Hot spring sediment bacterial and archeal communities from British Columbia, Canada, to study Microbial Dark Matter (Phase II) - Dewar... ... | reverse complement strand
TCAAACTTTTGCAGGGGCAGGTTAAAGATTGTGCCCATGAATAAAATTTGATTGTTTTCGCCATTCATGCATACCGATACTATATATAGTGCAGTAAACATCCATGCTGTTTTAATGTGTCCGATTATTTACGTGCAACATCAATAAAAGAATCCCTGAAGATAAGGGTAGTATAATAACATTTTTTTAATGAATGTAATCATGAACAATATGATGACCAGACAACAAAAATATGCTGCTATTTTTTCAATATGTGTGGTGCTGTTTTCTGCGTGTGTCATGTTATTTGCAGGGCCCATTGTTTCAATTGAACATGTTGATGTAACTTCATTCCCTGAGATTACCATACAGGGAGTTATACATAAACCTGAAGGGATAAAGCCTGCAGTTGACAGGGAATATTTTACCATTGTGGAAGATGGCACATCCATAAAGGATTTTACTGTCAAGGCCTTGGATGTAGACAGATATATTGCTGTATGCATTGATTCAAGCAAGAGCCTATCGAAGAAGAATTTTTTGAAGTTAAAGAAAATAGCTATAAACATCATAAAAAAAAGCACAGGGCAATATAATGTTATTGTGTATAGGTTTAATGATGAAGTTATACCATTGGGTACGCTTTCAAAGAATACAGATAATGACACCGAAACCATTGAGTCAATACAACAGCATGGCAAACGCACAAAATTGTATAATTGTTTGTTCACGGCTACAGAAGAATTGGCACGCCATAACGGGGAGAAAGCTATTATACTGCTGACCGATGGTAAAGATGAAGGCAGTTTTATGTTTCCTGATGATATTGTCAATAATGCACGTGAGCATGCAATTCCCATATATACCATTGTCCCTGAACGGTGTTCAAAAGCTACTGCTGTAAGCAGGTTAAGTAAAATTACTAAAGGGAAACTGTTTGTTGCTACTGCAGGTGTGGAAGATGCAGTGGTTAACATGCTCAAAACGCAGATGATACATACCATACCATTTGCAATTACTTTTAAGACAAAAAAGCATGATGGCGCAATTCATCCCATAGAAGTGCAATTTAATAACAAGACAATACAAGATAGTGATACAGGATATGCACACTACTCTTTTCCAAAGAATACATATGCAATACATACTGACTTGCCCTTTGTAGTGCTGGCAGGCATTGTTGTGCTATTGGTGATAGCTCTGGTAATTGTTATGCTGGTATTTATAAATAAATGGAAACAGATTGTTGAACTGATAAGCATGCAAAGAATACCACAGCCGGTTCAGCGATACTATTCTAGGATTTACGAAAAGGATGAAGCCTTAAAAAAAGAAACAGACACACTGCTTTTAGCAACATCTTCTGAATATAGCTATACGCAAGCGTGGCTTGTTGAAAAAAGCGGGCCTGAAACGGGAAAAAAATTTCCTCTTATATGGGACGAAGTAACAATAGGACGAGATAAAGAGAATGCGATAGTTATTAATGATGAAGCTGTTTCGCTGAAACATGCAAAAATAAAAAAAGTTGGTAACACCTTCTATCTTTTTGACTGTGCTAGCGATAATGGAACATTTTTAAACAACAAAAAGCTATTGCGCCCCAAACCGCTTTCTGACTGGGATGAAATACAGATAGGGCGAACAACCATACTGTTCCGCGGAACAAAGATAAAGCATTAATGGCATGCCCCTTAAAGTACTGTTAGTATCACCGCCAATATTTGATTTTTATTATAGCTTCCATAGGTCTGAACCATTGGGGCTTTTGTATATTAAAGAGGCATTAGCAGGATATGATTGGCTATATGTTGATATCTTTGATGCGCGGTGCAAAGGCACTTCCAAACTTATTCCAACTCCTGATGTGTTTACTTACCTTAATCACATCTACCTTAAAGACACTTCATGGTTTGGCCTTTTTTATGGATTTAAACGATTTGGATATTCGCATGATACTATAGTCAATTTTGTTAAAGATAGAGGATATGATGTTGTATGCATTACGTCATTGTTTTCAGCATATCACCATGACGTGGAAATACTTGCAGAAAGAATTAAAAAAGAAACAGGGGCGATAGTTATTGTTGGAGGCTGGGCTGTCTTTGCTGATACAAACATTTTAGAAAAAGGCATGGCTGACTTTTATGTGGTGGGTGATGGCGAAATGACATTGCCAGCGCTGTTACAGGAAATTTACAGCTCAAATGGGAATATCACCTACATGCCCAAAATCATTGAAAGCGATAGTTCATCACAAAACCAGTTTTTTATACATAACTTTCCCAAGCGTGATACCTGGTATACATATTATGGTAAACGTATAGCGAATATCATATGCAGCAAAGGGTGTGTTTATAATTGTGATTTTTGTTCTATTCACTCTCGATACCGTTACTATCAGCGCACCATTGATTCAATACAGCAGGAATTTGAATATCTCTATACACACGGAGTGGAAATAGTCAATTTTGAGGATGATAATTTTTTATTTAATAAAAGATTCGCTGCACAGTTACTATCGCTCATGAAATACTACAAAACAAAAGGGATGCATTTTTTATGTATGAATGGAGTAACTGCTCCCAATCTGTATGCGGTGCTGGATGATGCGCTTGAAGCTGGATTTCTGGAATTCAATCTTTCGCTTGTTTCATCACATGATGCGGTTGTAGCATATCATAATCGCCCTGTATTAAAAGATGTAATTGAAAAGATTGCATGGAAAAGTCTTGGGAAAGTTAAAGTAATAGTGTATATCATTGCAGGTTTGCCAGGGGCAACTGTTGAAACATGTATTGAGGATATCCTTTTTTTAGCTAAGTTACCGGTGATAATTGGGTTTTCCCCACTCTATATGCTTCCAGGTTTGCCACTGTTTGAGGCTATGGGAGTGCCTGAAGATAGGCGATTATGCAGAGGCAGTGCTTTGTATTCATTTGGCAAAGGATTCACACGTGAGGATATTGCAGCACTTTGGAAGATGTGCCGTTTTATTAACAGGCTTAAAATGGCTCAAGATATGGACGAAGGTGAGTTCATGGTGCATTATGATTTCTACAAAAGAGCATGCAATGAGCATGTGTGGTACTATAGAGACAAAGCTGGTAAATGGCATGAAGGCTTTACATTTTCTGCACCTTTACCAGATAGCTTTGCTGTTTGCGATATAAACGGCACAACAAGATGTATTGGTTGAGTTATTCTTTGTACATGATAAAAAGATAATTGAATCCACGTAAGAAGAAATTTCCTTCTTGTGCTGCTTTATGATAGTTTCCCATCTGCAGTGTTTTATTATGGCGTACAACTGCTATGATATCAATGGCAGTAAAGAATTTTGTTAATAATGAAAACAAACGAAAACCAATGGGGATAAAGCCATCTTTTTTATTGTAGTAATCGCATACATACAATCCCATGTAGCTCTCATGTTTTAATATTCTGTTAATCTCGTTAATAACCTGTTCCATTGCAATGAAATACTCTGATGTTGTGGCTTTCAATTTCCCTATGCAGTCCTTTTCATCGGAATAGGTTATGTTATCGCCATAGGGTGGATCAATGAAGACAAAGTCGGCCTTGTTGTTTTCCAGAGGCAATTTCCGTGCATCAGCCTTGATGATGTCTTTACGATAGGGGTGAATATCATAGCCCAAACATTTTCTTCCTGTGTCCTTGCATACGTCAATAGTAGTACCGCTGCCGCACATGGGATCAACAACAAGATCACCTTCCCTTGTATACCGCATGAGAAGATTCCAGATAATGTACGATGGTGTGGCACCGGGGTAATGTTGGTCCCCCTGTTGTTTGTTCCCATAATGCTGCGAAGGGTAATTCCACAACGTTGTGGTTTGTATGGTTAATGGTGGCTTAAACATATTATGATTCCTCTGTTGCAAATTATATCATTACATAAATATATCAATAATTTTCAGCAATTATTCCAAAAAAAAGTATGGATACAGTAGTGTACATTTTGCAATGTGTGCCCATATTATTACAAATGCCAAAATGGTAAAAATTTTTTTCTCAATTTAAGATATATCACAGAATGAGAAGAAGATAAAACAATATTAATGGTATATGAGATTATGTTTTGCTTCCGTTGCCTTTGGACGCAGGAGGGTACACTATTCATTATTTTGTTCTTAATTATAGAGGTAAATACAAAAAAATAAGGTAATAAATTGTTATCGCTATAAAGGAATATTTTGGAGGAGCCGTATGAATAAAAAAAGTTCTGATTGTATTGCTCAATGTTATGTTCTCTATGGTAGTTATGTCAAAAGCATTATTGCAAAGTTTTATTCTGATAGAGACGAAATTGAAGATATATTTCATGATGTTTTTTTGAAATTACTTAATGCCGGCTTTTATGATGATCCACATTCGTTAAAAACAAAAAACTATATCAAGAAGACCACACGGCATGTCTGTATCTCCCGAATGAGAAGAGAAATGAGACGGCAAAAGTATTGTAATAATAGTAACCCTGACAGTACAATAGATGTAGAAACTATCACTGATGTGAAAAGCATGGATATTGGAGATACTGTAATTGAAGGGATGGTTGTTAGTACTCTTTATGATGTTATAGATGAACTTGAACATGATGAACAAAAGCTGATATTTGATAAATATTTTCATAACAAGAAATATGTACAATTGGCATCTGAGCAAGGTGTTTCATATTTTTTTATTAAAAGAAAGCTTTCAGAAGTTAATAAAAAAATAAAACAAAAGTTATTGAATACTCGTGTATATTAATAAAGCTTAAGGATGTTTTATTATTTAGCTTGAAATTTATAGATATCTATTGTAGAAGTAGTCTGTTTTAGGTTACGCATATCTTAAATCATAGATATCGGAAGGTTTTGCTTTGAAATATATCATTATCCTTGTTTGTTTTTTTACAGTTTTGTATGCTTTATATGTAGTATTGGTTAATGTTCTGAAGCGGTTTTCCTATGCAGTGAACAGATGGTTTTCGTTTATTGCGTTGCTCACCGCAGGGATGGTTTCCTGCCTGCTGGTGCCTTTTTTTATTCCAAATATTGATATAACAGGTTTAACACGCTGGTATTTTGCACTGATTATAATTATTAATCAAGCCTTCTTCCATTATACACAGATATTTCCCCGCTGGGAGAAAAAAAGCCCCTTTTTAATTATTAGTATTTCAGCAATACCAGGGATCTTTACCTTTTTGTTTACTGTGGCATCTGATGCAATAATTCTTTCTGCTTCTTTTGATGGTCTTCACATTCAGTTCATATATGGTCAGTTTATATCGCTATATCTGAGCATTTTTGTTTTGTATATCATGGGGACTTTCCTTACATTGTTTTATAAAGTACGGCGCCTGGAGAATACCTCTTTCCGGTATCAGCTTTTTTATGTGTTTATGGGAAACCATGTTGGCGCACTTATAATACTTATATCGTTTATCATTATGCCCTATGTGTTCAAACGCTTTGAATATCACAGTCTGGGAATTTCTTCAGCAGCCTTTTTGTTATTATATATTAATAACTATGCTATCTCTGACGAGCGATATCTTAACTTTAAAGAGTTTTATCTTAAAATAGCGTATTATGGTGTTGTACTGGTATTCACAGTCATTCCAACGTACTGGATTCTTGTTAATAGTTATCGTTATTTTGTGGCAGGAGGCCAGATACCCGCAGTTGCAGTTGCTTTTTTAAATTTTATATATTTAATTCTATTTACTCGTGTCATACAGCCGTATTTAGAAAGATTGATTAAAAGAGAATACGCCAGCTTAGAAAAACGCTTTAATGATTTTATCCAGGCATTATCGCAGGTTGAGGAATTTGAAGGTGATCCTACATACTGGGACAGGTTCTTTACCACCACGATGGATTCACTGGAATACTTATTTAATGTCACATCTGCTTCATTTTTGATGTATAATGAATCTGAAAAAGCATTTATTTTAAGTCATACCATAGGGCAGATGCCTCAGGTAAAAAGGGTATCTGCAGGTGATTCACTGGTTCAGTTATGCCAGATAGTCAAATCTACAATACATCAGTCATTATTCTATACTGATGAAATGATAAAGCCGTTTGATGATGTATTAGGACTAGTTAAAAACAACTCTATTGAAGTTATCCTCCCATGTTTTGACCAATCAGGCAAACTCATAGGTATTCTTTTTATAGGGCCTCATAAGAAAGGAAGGCCATATACATTCAATGAAATTGAGTTTATGGAATTATATCGTGTAAAATTTAACAATGCACTTGTTAATTCTCTTCAGATTGAAGAGGTAAAGTCTAAACAGATTGGAGAACATGATAATTTAGTTGTTAGTGCTATAAAAAATTCAATTATACCCCGGCAGATGCCATATATTGAACATATCAGGATAAGCTCATTTTTTATGAACAATTCAAATTTAGGGGGGGAATTCTTCAACGCAAAGGTTTTACATAAAAATGCACTTGCTTTCTTAATATCCGACTGCTCTTACAGTGGGGTGGATGCTGCTGTGCTGGCATTGGAGCTTTATGCTGCATTTGAATCATTATCCCCCATATATGACACTCCGGAAAAAATAATGCAGTTGTTGAACTGGGTGGTATGTACATCAAAGTTTACTGAAAGGTATGCCACATCATTTTGTTTTACATTTAACTCAGAAGCACTTTCACTAAAGTATATTAATGCTGCGTTCAATCCATTGATAATATATGAAATACAAAATGACAGTTTTATAGAGCTAGATACTAAAGGGATTCCAATTGGGATAGAGAAAGATTTTATTTATGAATCAAAGGAATATACAATCAAGGGGCCATGTATTGGGTGCATTTACTCAAATGGCATAACTGGCGCTGTTAATAGTAACGGGCAACCATATTCCATTGGAAGAATAAAAGATCTTATACGACTCCACAATAGCGAAAGCCCGGCTCTTATAATTAGGCGTATTTCATCAGACATAGATACATATACAAGCAATACAGCAGTTAAAGAAGATATCAGTATTATTATATTGCGAATAGAATAATTATTAACAATATTACTATATTTTTAAACATGATGAATATTAATTTTGAAGCATCAGCAAAAAACATTATATCATTATTGCAAGAGCAGGAAAATGTAGCAATTGTCATAAAAGGTTCTCCGGATCCTGATGCAATAGCTTCATCATATTTTTTCTGGAAACTTTGTGCACTATTGCATGTTAAAGCTGTGCTATTTGGATTTATGCCAGCTTCCTTGCCATCTAATAAAGAATTTATTTCAGTTTTCAATATCCCGCTGCGCATTGTAGAAAATATAAAAGTGATCGATCTAAAAAAGTATTCGGGATATATTGTATGTGATTATCAGACCGCAGTTCTGGAAGATAATTATTCTGCAACTCCCTGCATAATCCATTTAGACCACCATTCACCAGCAGAACATGATGTCCCTGCACGTTTTCGCATATTAACTGATGAAGTATCATCAACAAGCACGCTCTGTGCTTTGTTGATGCAACATATATCGATTGTATCATTAGAAAAAGATATTTCTAACATAGCGACAGCATTATATGTAGGGATTAAAACAGATTCAGATGACTTTAAGCATGTCAATGAGTATGACACCATGGCTCTGGAATATATTAAGCCATTTTGTAATATGGCATTAATTGAACATATAGAAAATACTCCTTTAACTCCCTATGCATTGAGCCTGTTACAGAAAGCAATGAATAATGCTATTGTTTATAAAGATTGGCTTATTGCTGGTGTAGGCTTTGTTGAAGAAAGGTATCGGGATACTATCGCCATAATAGCGGATTATCTTTTACAGACCAATACGGTTGAACTGGTGGTAGTATATGGAGCAGTCTATCATAATAATCACACTAAATTAGATATCGATGCATCATTTAGGACCAAAAATGAAGATTTTGATTTAAATGAGCTAATAAAAAATATAACCACTGATGGTGGCGGCCGTAAATACAAGGGCGCATTTCAGGTTCATATTGATTATTTTGTACATTGCCCTGATCAGGATAAATTGTGGGAGATAATACAAATAACAACCGATCAAATATTAAAAAATCAAAGAGAAAGCAGCCTTAAAATTGCGCTGCAGAGTAAATTTAAAAAAATGAAAAATATACTCAAACATTTATTTCGCCTATAATAACATTTGGATATTTAGTGATATTAAAATAATAAGCTGAATTGAAAGCCCAGTTCATACGATATTATTTCACGGTTAATGTCATTTGTTTCCCTGTTTCGGTAGCGCTCCAGTATACCACGTGTAATACATGAACCCTGAACATTTTTATGGACATTAATGGTAAGGCTTGATGAAATGCTATACAGGTCATATGGTTCTGGTGAAGTATAGTAGGTATAGTTATATCGGTTCAGTGTCATAAGATATTCTAATCTAAATATAGGCAAAGCTGTTAATGTATACCAGGTGCTGAAATAATCATAAATAAAAGGGACGTCTGTTTCATAAATTGTGGAGAATGTATATCCTTTATCAATGTTTGTATATGGTGATTGTACCGTCATATTATAAAAATAGATATCATCCTTTGCTGAGCGCTCATCTTCATCAACTGGTATAAACTCATGCCATTTCACAGTACGGTAGCTTATACCAAATTTTGCAGCAATGCTTGACCTGTCCCATTTAAATGTTGCCCCGATACTAGGAGTGTGTTCATCCTGCATGATGTTTGATGTAATGCGCAGGTATTTGTTAAACTGGTATTCAAGTAATGCAGTTGCGGAATGGTACGGCAGATAGGGTTTGTTTGGCCTGAAAAAACCAAAGGAAAAAATCTTCATCAAATCACATGACAACGATGAAACAAGAGTATAGGTAACAACCTGCTGGGCAGGGGTATTAACCCCATTGCGGTCAGAAACGGAATGTATGCTACTATTGACAAATACAATAAATGGCGATAGTTCCCAGTTAATGCTGAATGAAGCATTATCCAAAAGCCTGAAATAATTATTGTAATCTGTAAATTGTGCCCCATTAACTGTTGGCTGAGATGATAATGTATAGCTAACAAAATCACGCCCTTTAGCATAATTTGATCTTCCTTTAAAAAAATACCATGGTGGATATGTTAAAATATTATAGATTGGGCTTGCACATGAATTCAAATAACGGCCTGCCCCATATTTTTCTTCATAAAAGTTTATGGATTCGCCTTCATAGGGTACATTAATCTCATTTAGTGTACCTGCCCGTGTATAGTTTAATGAGCAACTTCTTATGCTGGGAAAAATAGTTTGGAGATTTATGGGTATAGTAAGTGTACTGGATAAAAACCCCTGAGTGGAACGGGTTCGATTGAATCCATAGTTAACCCATATATCAAAGGATTGTAAATCTTTAAATTGATTTTCAAAGTATGAAAATTCATACGTTACGGAGGGGTTAATAAATGTATATCGTTGCAAGCCAAAGGCAAGTGAACATTTCTTTAAGCGCTCAATGAACCGAATGGTATCACTATACAAAAAGGGGACATGATAGCTAGAGCTGATCTCATTTGAAAGAACCGGATTAATATCAGTTACTGTTCCCGAGTAGGTGATAAATTCTTCGGATAAAAGTTGTATGCCCGGAGAAATGTAAAAGTGAGGGAACTGGTAATTAATATTCACTGAACAGGATTCCCGTTGTTTTTTTTGATTGTTATATCCTGTTGCCAGTGACTGTGTATTCTCTTTGAATATATCTTCTTTAAAAGAAGTATCAAGAAGTAACCTATATGACAAATCTCCCCCTAATACATTATGTAACGATTGCTGCAGCCCAACAGTTGCTTGATGCGTTATCCTGCTGGTATCATTATCAAATGTGTTTACATCCTGGTAATACGCCTGCCTGTTGGTAAAGTTTTCATAATTGTAAAGGACGTTAAGCTGTGGGATGGTTGCATCAGTAGGTGACAGGGTTGAGGCAAAATGGAATTGTTTTATGCTGGTTACCCCTCTTTTGGTTGGGGCAACCTGCTCATTAAGGCTATCAGTTTGCGATTGCTCCTGAATGAAATCAAGGGATGTGTGCCAGTACGGAAGCACTGAACAGGTTAATGCAAACTGGTTATAGTCTTCGGATATATCATTGTATGGTTGCCCTATCGTATAAAAATTATTTCCGTGTTTTTTCTTAAGATACGATAGGGTAATATCGGATAAGACGGGAGTCCCAGATTGGGTGTGGGCAACTGGTTTGGTAATTTTTATTGTGCCTTCATACCAGTGAGCTGAGTCTTCTAATGTTATGGGGTCACTTGCATAGATATCGTTAAGCCAGAGTTGGCCACTTGCAGTTGCAGTGGTATTTTGTACTGAAACTGTGATAGCGATTATTCGTTTAAGATCAGGATTTCCTTCTTTTTTAATGAATTGAGTATTTGTGTTTTGATATTGCAGTGATAATACAATATCTTCCCAAATTTGCATAAACTGTGGAGTGTAAGAATATTCCAGATAGTCATTATCTGAAGAATGCAGACGAAATATGAGGGTATCACCTGCGGTGTAGCTGCGGACATTAATCCAGCAGTGGACATTTTTATAGAAACGAAGATCCATTGGTTTATGGAACTTTCTTTTTATAGTAGTTGAAGAAATGCTATTATAGACTACATTTAAAGCAGATTCCATTGTTTGGGTGAGCTCTTTTTTACTTTTATCGCCGTAAAGGCTGGTATACACATCGCTTTTAATGCGTGCAAATGCTTCCTGTGCATATTCTGAATCGTTAAAAGAATCGATGAGAGTAAGCTTTACTTTATCAGTATCACTGCCGGGTGTGCCATTTATGCTATCCACCTGCCAGTGCATGGTAACAAAACGGATTGAGTCAATAAGGATAGTGCCTGTTGTTGCTGTACCCTTTTCAAGTAAAAGGCGTATTGAGTATATTCTTTTCAGTATATCTTCAAATGCATCAAATGATGAGGTATATAAAGCTGGATTGGTTTTATTAACATATATGCGGACTCGTTGCCATGTGGTGTTGGAACATTCTACCGTAAGTGGGTTAGATAATCCGGGGATGCGTATATACTGTTCACCCGTATCAAGCATACCGTTGTCATTTAGATCTTCAGTATTGAGTACTCCGTCGCCAATGGTAGTAGATGATAACCCCGGGCCTGAGCCCACAATGGTTGTAAATGGATTATCAAAACTATATCCTGTATCTTCAGAAATATTGCGGTTGGTATCGTAATCCAGGTAACCATTTCGGTTACTATCTTCAGAATCAAGGATACCATCCCCATCACTATCCTCGTTTATGGAACCAATATCAAGGTACATGCTAACAGTTCCCGTTCCGCCGGTACTTCGGTACCATATTTCAACATATTCTAAATTAGATAAATCCACAGGTTTTGGTGATAGTGTACGGGTAGCAATAGAAATAAAAGTCTTATCAGAATTAAAATCAAAGTTTAATCCTAAAGACCGCTGCGAATGTTTGGTCTGAATTGAAGATGCAATATGGCCGGTTGCAACATTGTAAGGGCCAGGCTTCCTAGAATATGGCACGTCAATCGGAATAAAATCCAAACCATACAGTGTATCAGGATTGTTACTATCACGATAAAATTTATAATAAAGTCGCCCTCGCTCAGTTTGATTTGTACCGTTTGGCAGTGAACCCGGTATCCAGTCCTTTTCTGATATTGACAGCGTGAGCCCTGAAAAGATAGACTCAAAATCATCAATTAATCCTTTACCAAATGTGTTTATGCTGTGATAGCTTTTTGCATATTCCGCATACCCTTTGAATTGTACAGGTAGGTAAACTTTAGATTGTGCAATTTTTGAGGCAAATGCTGATATATCATGAGGGCTAAACTCAACGGAACTATCGGCCTCAATAACAGTCGTTTGTGTCGGCTCATTGCCTATCAGTGGAACGGTGGAAGCCATGCCCTGTGTGGTATACAGGATAGTACTGCCAACATTAATATTTTTATTAAGGGCATAATCAGCGCGCACACCACCAATAAACTGCTGTGTATCCCCTTCAAATGGGAGGTACTGATAGCTTATTTCAATGTCGGTTTCCGGAGTTATTACAGGGTTTTGTGGATTAGTAAACTGGAAAAAGCCTGATGTAGGGTCAACGCTGTACAGGCTTTCGGCAATCTGTATGCCATTAATCTTAACCCGCATAGTATCGGGGATAATGTTAACGTGTTTTAACTGGAAACCGCGTGACTGGCTGTAGCCTGCAATGCCAATCTTATACTGGGATACTGTATACGCTTGTGTTTGTGATTCAGTATAAATAATCTTCTGGCTTTGTGAAGAAAGAAGCGGTTTAAACGGTTCACGCAGCTTAAATGTAATTGCACCTGAGGTATAATCAATAATAAATTGTCCCAATTTCTGTATGTCGGATTTGGGCATCGGGAAAAGATTGTTAAAAAAAGATATCTTCACATCTTCAGCACGAATATTTTGTAACCCTGTATTGTATATCCCTCGAATTTCATAAATATCCAAATTTAATTTCCCATCATTGTTTATATCTTCACCAGGATCAAGTGTGCCATTATAATTGGCATCCTCGTGAATAATTGGGCCATATTTTATAAATACACATATCTTGCCGGGAAATTGCGGATGATTAGTTATAGCAGAGGGGTCAGAGCTCTGCGTGCTTCCGCCATTGCGCGTATAAACGGCAAATATTTTAGCCTGCGGCTTAAAGGCTTTTAATAGGGCGATAGTACCTGTGGAAAAGTTTATGGTATAATCAGAACCCTGCTGTAATTTTCTGAAATATCCCAAAATTATTGTTTGAGATGTATTGTAAATTGGAATTAATCCGCTTTTATTTTGTGTGATAGCTTCATCAGCATACAGCTCAAAACCAGAGCTATCAATACCCACAGGATATGATGTGTACGTAGATGGACTGGCGGGCGATGATGTCCATGTAATAGTATTGAGATAATCAAATGGTGGAGAGTCTAAGTTATCATATCGTTGGAATGGTTCAAGCTGATAGTAGGTGGCTTTTGTATATTGAAACTCCTGTAATGTAATGCTTGCAGTTGAATAATTCCCTTTGAATTGCTCTATTTCAGTGACACCTTTTGCCACAGAACCAAATGCTTTGACTTTAAGATTGCCTTTCTTAATAGTAAAATCTATTCCCATACCTTTGGATGTGGTGTCATCATAGACAGCATATTTTGAATTGTTAACCTTTATGGTAATATCGCCAGCATTAATCTCACGCAATACTTCATCTTCCTCAACAGCCTTGTATTGCATAATATAGGTATTGGTCCGCTGCTGGCTGTCATGGTCTATGTAAAGAGTAAGGCGCTTGCCTGCTTTTCCTTCAATATGAAGCTGCATAGTCTGCTCGGGTGTAAAACCGGATTGAATCAATGCTGATGTGGGCTTGTCTTCATCAAATCGCTTATACTTATTGCTGGTAAAAAATGACTTCCCGTATCGTGCGTTAAGATTCATTGAACCATAGGACAGAATATCGTAGGGCTCTTCTTCGATTAAAGATTCAGCGCCTGGAACAGCAAATCTGTAATGTGGCTCTACGATGTATTTTGTCCAGTCGCCCTGATTATAATCAAATGGCGATTGTGCTTGGGGTTCAATTATTGGCTGAGTAGAAGTCTTGGGTTGGGTTCCTTCTTCTGTAATTTTATATGTATTAATATAATCATTAATGCGCTGGCGAAATGAAGGAGATAGTTGCTGGGAAATAACTATAGCACTTGCTGATGACAGCAATAAACCAATAACAATGATATTGGATAATGATTTCATGTGTTATAATTAAAAGCATGTATAGCACTGGGAAATAAATATATTACCACATCTTGCTCATATATGGGTAAGGATTAATTGGCACCCCGCCCAACCGTATTTCATAGTGACAGTGGCTGCCTGTTGCAGAACCGGTCTGGCCAACATAGGCAACAACCTGGCCTTTCTGCACACTCTGCCCAGGGAATACTATTACTTTGGAACAGTGCCCATAGATAGTTTCATAGCCATATTTATGTTTAATTCTGACCATATATCCATACCCGCCACCCCATGATGCTGAAACTACTATTCCCGGAGCTGTTGCACGTATTTCTGTACCCTGAGGTGCTGCTATGTCAATACCAGAGTGGAAGTCCCTTCCAAAGCCAAAAGGCGAACGCCTCCAACCAAATAGTGAAGTGATATGGCCGGGATTTGGGATTATTGACGGAGTGTCATAAATTACCTTATTGCGGACATCTATAAAGTTTTTGATAGTTTTAACAGTGTTTGTGGTACAGATTAAATCCTTTTGCAATGATCGTAATGTTTTTACTTCTGAGGGTAAAATTGCCGAGTACTGACGCATGGAAGGGTCTTCCATTGAAATCATGGATGATTCCCAAATTGACTGGGTATTATTGTTATTGGTAGCTAATTCATATAAATCTTCTATGTCAGGCTTTATATCATCTAATTCTTTTTCAAGTTCATTTGTCAGCTGTTCAAAACGGATAAGCTGAGATCGTATATCTTTGTAATTTGACAGTAAACGTTCTTCTTCACGTTTAACTGCAGCATTTTTGATTATGGCATATGCTGAAGTAACTATCACTATCACCATTAAGGAACTGAAAAAAAGTATAGTGAAACGAGATATCTGAAAATTGAATATTTTCTGTTCATTGTGAGGAATGAACATTATGGTCATTTTCTCGTGTCCATGTTCTAGGAATTTATCCCACTTTTTTGACCATTGTTTCTTTTTTAGATAATATTTTTCCTTGAGCTGTCGCTCAATATCACTCTTTATTATTTTTAGCTTTACTTTCATGATTCCTTTAATAAGCAATACTTTTGATTTTACTGAGTTTAGGGCAATAGTTAAAGCTGTACAATAAATTGCAATAAAAAATAAAATATGCTATCATTGTATTATATCGTATGATAAGCCTAATTTATGCAAGTTTTTTTTGCAATGCATAAGGTGCGATGGGGTTTGTAACAACATATGGAATGTAAACGATGCGGAACATGCTGCAATGATGTACGGCTTGCCGAGTCACCTGAAATGCTTCGGAAAGCATATGAATATTGGCTTGGAATGCCTTCAGTTGACCCTAAATTTTCAGAGATATATCTTATTTATCCCATGTTGACATTTAAGTATGAAAACCAGTCCGAGGACTTGCCGTTCCATTATTCATGCAAACATTTTACACGCGATAGTAATGGCCTTGGTGTATGTAGTATCTATGAAATAAGGCCAAGAATGTGCAGGGATTTCCCATACTATGAAGGGATTGAACTAGCTCCTGAAGAAAAAGTAAGCCCGTATGATGGCTGTGGGTATAATGAATAAGTGGGCGAAAAAATTAGGGAAAATTGCTTGTATTATTAACAAATGTAGTATATGGTTTCACACAATATTGTAATAGAGTTTTACCATGACATCTGAAGATAAAAAAAATAAGCTTTTAGCAATAATATTTTATACGCTGATAGCTGCATATTCATACCTGGTTCTGACAATTGGTTCTGGTACTGATATTCTTTTCTGGTCTTATGAAGAATTTATTTTTGGTACTCTGATAAGTATTATACTGGCATCTTTAACGTACTGGCTAATACCAATAAAGATTACAGGTAGGTTATTAAACCCATTTTTTTATTTAGGATTAATTCTATATTTTATTGGGCCTTTCTTCATTGCACTTTTGATAGCCAATGTTGAAGTGATGTACCGTATTATTACCGGAAAAATCAAGCCTGCTATTGTAAAAGTAGACCCACAGATACAGGATGAGATGGGTGTGTATTTACTGGCAAACTCCATAACACTTTCTCCTGGAACACTAACCATAGGTGTTGATCCGGAAAAAAGGAAATTATTCATTCATTGTTTGTACTGGGATAAAAGCAAAGAATATTCAGCTGTTCCAAGGGATGTTGCAGGTTTTTTGCACTATTTTTTAAAAAAGCTTTTTAGGTAAAGCGGGCAATCACATGTATGACTATAATTCTATATTCCTTATATCTGCGCTGTTATGCTTGGTCTATGTGTGTATCATTGTTATCCGTATTGCATTCAGCCATAATGTCCCCGAACGCATAGTTGCCCTGGATACAATTAACACATTAATTATTGTTATCATGATTGTGTTGGGGGCAGCTCAGAAGAAAGCCTTATATATTGATATTGGTATAGTGTATGGGATTATCTCATTTATTGGCACATTATATATTGCACGCTATCTCATAGATGAGAGGAAATAAGTGGATACTATTATTTTAGCTTGTCTTCTTATTGGCTTAGTAGTCAACGGTATGAGTATTATAGGGCTCATGCGGTTTCCTGATATATATACCCGCTTACATGCAGCCACAAAAACAACCACGTTTGGCAGTATCTTTGTGGTTTTGGCGATAGTTACTAAATATATAGTCTACTATGATCCAGAAAGCCTCACAATTGTCATCCACAGTATTGTTGCATTGCTGGTTATTATCTTTACCAATCCAATCAGTGCGCATGCGATAGCACGGGCATCATTACTATCAGGCATTAAGCCTGTTGGTGTAGTTATTAATGAATTTGATTATAAGTCACAGATAAAGACTGCAGATGAGTTGGAACTTGAAAAGGTAAGTGAAGGAATCCCTGATGAGGATGGTGTACTATGATGTACTATTTCTTTCTGGTTATTTCTATTGCACTGGTAATCACAGCTCTGTTGTCTATATATTTTAGAGATCTTTTAGCTGCAATAGTAAGCTATTCTGTCTTTTCACTGGTTCTAACGGTGCTGTATTTCCTTTTAGATGCACCTGATGTTGCTATTGCAGAGGCAGGTATTGGGGCTGCATTGACTACCTGTATTTTTGTTATTGCCATCAGAATGACACGGAGAAGAGAAGAATGAGGCTTTTGAGCGTTGTAGCAATTGTTATTATATTTGGGTTTCTTTTTGTTGGGATATTGCATCTGCATCCTGTTGGGGAAGCTGTTGGCAATCCAGATGTTTTACAGCAAAGGCCTGAATATGGTATTGATATTAATGGTGTTACTACCATGGATGACTACTTTTTACGCAATGGCCAGGTTGAAACAAAGTCAAACAACATTGTTGCCAGTGTAGTTTTCGATTACAGGGGATTTGATACATTAGGGGAAGCTACGGTGTTATTTATTGTTGTAAGCAGTGTTTCGATGCTTTTCTTTACATTTTTAAAAAGCAAAAGCATCATTTCAGCTGGTGTCCCGCCAGCAGGGCAGTTCCCTAAAATTGAATCACGTGTCATTACATTTGGGGCTTTTATCATGTATATCATGATTTTAAGCTTTGGTGTATATCTGGTTGTACACGGCCATGTTTCGCCGGGGGGTGGATTCCAGGGCGGTTCGGTTATGGCTTCGGCAACAGCACTTTTGCTTATCAGCTTTTTAATCACCCGCCATATGCAACAGACACGAAAGATTTTCTCTTTCTTTGAATCGTTGGGATTAACAATTTTCATTGGTTTTGGTTTTGCAGGGATAGGGATATCATTTTTATTTAATTTTCTTGCACACACCAGTACAGCATTTGGCAGGATTATACCTTTTGGGCCAAATCAGGGATATCTGATATCAGCCGGGATTTTGCCATGGCTATCATTGGCTGTGGGTATTGAAGTGTTTTTTGGCTTAAGTCTTATCATTGTAACTTTGTTTCATGCATCAGGGGTAAAAGATACTAATTCATTACGGTAAATAGTATGTCAGCAATCGTGCTATATGTAACATTTATTCTTTTACTGACTATTGGGATAATAGCACTATTATTTAAACGCAACCTGATAAAAATTGTGATAGCGTTTAACATTCTGGATTCCGGTATAAACCTGTTTTTTATTTCATTGGGATACCGGGAAAATGCCATGGCTCCAATATTTACATTAGCACCGTTTGATTCAGTTATCACTATGGTATTGCCCACACCTCAGGCGTTAATATTAACCAACATAGTTATTGGATTTGCTACCACTGCGCTCATGTTGGGAGTGGCTGTGCTCACCTATCGAAACAACAATACACTGGATACAAGGAAATTGCGTGGAGTGGAGGAATATGATTAAACATGTGCCTATCTTGCTGGTAGCTATCCCTCTTCTTGTTGCTTTCATGATACCAATGATTGGCATGGTTAACCGTACTGCCCGTACTGTTATTGGGGCGATAGCTCTTGTAATGATACTGGCAATATCGTATTATATTGCTGGCGATGTTATGCTTCATGGTAAGATTTTTTATTATATGGTAGGTTCTTCCAATCCAGAAATAATAACTGAACATGGATTGACGTTCCCAATACGGATAGGCTTAAAGATAGACCCATTTTCACTTTTTTTCATCCTCATGGCAACAACACTTGTATTTATTTTTTATCTATTTTCCATTCAATACATTGAGGAAAATGAAAGAAAAAATTATTTTACCGTGTTGTTTATATGTATGGTAGCAGGCATGATGGGGCTTTTAGTGGCAAATGACCTGTTTACTTTCTTCGTGTTTTTGGAAATACTCTCCATTTCATCAGCTGCATTGGTGGCATTCCGAACAGAACGAAAACACCCCCCTTATGCTGGATATAAATATATGTTTGTCAGCGCAGTGGCAACCAGCTTCTTCTTATTAGGGATTGCTTTCCTCTATGCCCAGTATGGATCATTCAATATTGACTATCTCAAAGAAGCTATACGTGGAACACTATTGGATAAAATTGCAATTGTGCTTCTCATTATTCCGCTGGCAATGAAATCAGGTGTTGTTCCCATGCATATGTGGATACCTGATACTTATTCAGAAGCTCCTGCACCAATCAGCGCAATGGTAAAATTAGGAAGTTTAATTTGCCTATATGGTTTATTCAGGATATCATTTTCGTTTGGTTTAAGCCATGCCCATGTCAGCTATCCGCTGGGTGTATTGTTTATTGTCTTTGGCGTTTTATCAATGTTTGTAGGTGTGACACAGGCTCTTGTACAAAAAGATGTAAAGCGTTTGATGGCCTTCCATGCTGTTTCTCAGGTTGGGTATATGCTGCTGGGTATGGGTGTTGGGTTATCAGTGGTTAAATCAGGTGACGCATCTTTTGCTCTTTTTGGAAAAGTGGCAATGATTGGTGGATTGCTCCATGTAATTAATAATGCATTGTATAAGGGATTGCTGTTCTTAACATCTGGTGTTTTGGTCAGGCATTTTAAAACACGTAATTTAGATGCAATGAATGGGTTAGCGCATTATGATATATTTACTACTGTGGTTTTTATGATTGCAGCCCTTGCGATATCAGGGATTCCACCGTTCAATGGGTTTGTGTCAAAAATTATTATCTATGAATCAGTATTCCAATATAATCCGGTATTAACGCTCATTGCAATCTTTGTTTCAATTTTAACATTAGCTTCATTTGTGAAAGTGTTTTACAGTGCATTCTTGGGTATGCCTTCAAAAAAAAGGCCAATGGAACAGCCAGTACTTATCAAGTGCAGTATGCTGTTACTGGCTGTCTTTATCGTAGCTATCGGAATATTTCCGCAGGGGATACTGAAAATAATAATTGAACCAGCTGTGAATGCATTAGTTAATTTTTAGGGATACATGGATGAAAATACTTCAGGTAGAATATCTTCACTGGGCTCCGTTGTTCTGGTTAGGAATTTTTATTGGATTAGCTATTGTGGTGGTTGTTATTGGCAAACTGTTTTTCAGAAATGATTATAATGCAGTTGATCAGCAAAGCCTTCCTTTCTATTCTGGAACAAGCCATACATTGCTGCAACTGATTACCGCAAGTAGTTTATACTGGGGATTTAAGCATACACTGGATGCCTATTTTTCAATCATTAAAAGATTATTCATAAGCGATGTTGAAGATTTTATGCAATGGTTTATCATCATTGTTGCAATTATGCTTCTTATACTAACTGGGGTGTTGCTGTGAAGAGTGTAAATTACCGTAATTTGAAGCGTTCATTATGGGTTTACCATATGAATACTGGTTCATGCAATGCATGTGATATTGAGATTTTAGCAACACTTATGCCACGATATGATGCGGAGAGGTTTGGTATTAAGCTGGTTGGCAGCCCACGGCATGCTGATGTGCTTCTTGTTACAGGAACCGTAACAGAAAAAATTAAAGATAGCATTCTTCAGGTATACCAGCAGGTTCCCGAGCCCAAGCTGGTTATTGTAATTGGAGGCTGTGGCTCTACCAAAGGGGTGTTCCAGGAATCCTATGCAATGGCAGGCCCTGTTGATGAAGTTATACCTGTTGATGTGTATGTACCGGGTTGCCCTCCAAGGCCTGAAGCTATTATATATGGCATAGCAAAAGCGTGGGAAAAATTGGAAAAATTACAAAATTGAGGTTATGGTGTATATGCCATGAAAACTGAGCCTTTAATTACGGTATTACAGGATAAATTAGGGAACCATATACAGGCATCCCGTGAAAAGATTACTGAATATGGCAGTGGTATTAACCGTATAACGCTCTGGGTCAGTATTGACAGGGAGTCTTTTCATTCAGCTGTTGGGATTCTGAATACTATGGGAAGACTGCATATATCAACCCCAATGCCGTATAAAGAGTATGAAGACCGAATAGAGCTTATCTATCCCTTTGCTTTGAAAATGACTGATACTAAATTCTCTGAAATAATGGTTATTATCTCAGTGGATATTCCCAAGGACGATTTAAAGATTAGGACAATTACTGATATTGTTCCAGGAACTCTTTTTATGGAGCGAGAAACAATGGAAATGATAGGTGTAGAAATTGAAGATATTCCCGACCCACGAAGGCTTTTTACAGGCAATTATCTGCCTGAAGGCGTTTATCCGTTAAGGAACTCAAAACATAAGGAATCAACACAATGAAATCAGATATAACATATCCATTAAATATTGGCCCTGTTCATCCTGCTTTCAAAGAGCCCATTAAGTTTACATTCAGGATTGAAGGGGAAAAGGTTGTTGGGGCTGATATAGATTTTGGGTATACACACAGGGCAATAGAACGGATTGCACAGGAAAGAAACTATATACAGATAATCTATCTTCTTGAAAGGGTGTGTGGAATATGCTCGTTTTCACATCCCATGGCATATTGCCTTGCTATGGAAGATGTAGCTGGGATAGAAGTTCCTCCACGGGCACGGTATATACGAACCATCGTTGGAGAACTGGAACGCCTGCACTCGCATTTATTGTGGACCGGGGTTGCGGCACATGAAATTGGTTTTGATACGCTGTTTATGTATACATGGAATATCAGAGAAAAGGTCCTTGATTGTTTAGAGGAGCTTACAGGAAATCGAATTAATTATGCTATGCTCACTATTGGTGGCGTGAGACGTGATATAACAGCAGAGAATGCAGAAACTATTCATCAAATACTGGAATACTATGGGGAGTTGTATAATAGAGCTTCGGAGATATTGCTTGATGATTTAACCCTAAGAGCCAGGACCGAAGGAGTAGGGATTTTAACCATGGAACAGGCTGAGCGATTGTGTGCAGTGGGACCAACAGCCAGAGGCTCAGGATTAATGAAGGATGTGCGGGTTGACTATCCTGTGAATGCCTATTATGAAATTCCATGGTTAAGGCCAGTATCCCCACGTGATATTGGAAAGGAACCAATAGGTGATGTGTATGACAGGATGGCAGTGCGCGTGCTGGAGATTCAACAAGCAATTCAGATAATCCAATTCTGTATGGAAAATATTCCTGAAGGGAATATTAATACCGGCGGCGGTGCCGTTAAGATGATAAATTCACTAAAAAAGCTGGAAGGGGAGGGAGTAGGACGGTATGAAGCTCCACGTGGCGAGGTATGTCACTATGTTATACTTGATAATCAGGAACATCCGGTTCAGATAAAGGTTAAAGCTCCAACATATTCCAACGGCTTTACCTGGGCGCCAATGCTTACTAATATTGAGATAGCTGATATCCCCATAGTTATTGCTTCCATTGACCCATGTGTGGCATGTGCTGATAGAATGACATATATACAATCAGATGGAAGCTGCGCTAGCATATCGTGGGAAGAATTGCGTGCAAAAAGTATACAGAAATATAAAGGGGTACGGAAACGATGGATGAAGTGATGGGTGTGGCGATAGCTATCGTTGTCGTTGGTGTAATTGCAGGGCTGCTTCTGAAAGGAATAGATAGAAAGCTGGCAGCTTTTATGCAGTCAAGGATTGGGCCACCTATCGCACAGCCACTATATGATATTTTGAAATTAATGCAGAAACAGACAATTATACCATCAACAGCGGTGCGATGGTTATTTACCGGTGCACCGGTTGTTGCGCTTGTTTCAGGTATTGTGTTATTGCTCTATATTTCTCTTTCATATGTATGTTATATAACCGGGATACACAGCGCTATTCAGGGTGATCTGATAGTTGTTATTTATCTTATTCTTATACCATCTATTTGTATTATTAGTGGTGCATTTGCCTCAGGATCCCCGTATGCTTCAATTGGTGCTCAGCGAGAAATGGTTATTTTAATGAGTACAGAATTGCCTATTGCTGTGGTGGTAGTGAGCATTGCGTGGCATGTAGCTGATAGTATGTATAATCCGTTTGCTCTCAATTCACTGTTTGAATATACATTGTGGAACCATGCAGGGGCATTTGGAATTCTTGGCGGTATTTTACTGTTACTGGCAATGATACTTGTGTTGCCTGCAGAAATGTCTAAGGTTCCATTTGACCAGGCAGAGGCTGAGACTGAAATAGCAGAAGGTGTGCTTGTTGAATACTCCGGGAAGTTGCTGGCATTTTTACTTTTAACTGATGCAGTTAAAGCGCTGTCGCTATCTTCCCTTATCGTTATATTATTTTTCCCCTATACATTTGCCAATTTATTTGGGCTATCCTTTTCTATTGGTGGCTATAGTATTAGCCCACTGGTAGAAGTAGCCTTTTTCCTGGTGAAAATTATCATTGTATATAGTGTTGGTGTCACTGCTCTCAGGGTAATTATGGCACGGTTAAAAATTTCCCAGGTAGCCAAATTGTTTCTGTTTGCAGTTTCTGCTATAAGTATTATAGGGATGGTGCTTATTATGTTAGACCCTAAGATGAAGATGATATGAAAGGTGAGCCATGTTAGGAATGGTATATAAAGTTGTAGAGCAGCTGTTTGCAAAAAAATCTACAAATTTTTTCCCTTCAAAATATATACTGGAAGATACAGCGTATACTTTAAATGAGGGTTCAATACATCCACCTGTAGCAGTGAAAGATGGTTTCAGAGGCAGACTACAGTATGATGTTGAAAGTTGTACTGGTTGCGGGTTATGTAGCAAGATATGCCCTGCTAATGCTATTGAATTATACCCGGCTGAGATTAATGGGAAAAAAACAAAACGAATTGTGATATACTTATCCCGGTGTACCTACTGCCAGGAATGTGTTGCTATATGTCCCAAAAATTCAATACAGATTACCAGAGATTTTTTCATGGCGGATTACAATAAATATGGGGATTCGATGGTTATTGGTTTGGAACACAGAAGGAAATATGAAATAAAAGAAGAAGGCACTACGGATGTTCAAAAAGAAGGAAATTGAAATAAAGGTTAAACTCTATAGCGGGCTTCATAAAGAGGCAAACATAGATAAGTATAACCCGGATGAAGGGTATATCCTGAAAATCCCTAAAGGGTCTAGAGTTAGATATGCTGTAAAGCAGTTAGGATTGCCGGATATTTATTCACTGGCATATTTTTGTAACGGGCAGCGCATCGGGATCTTTACAAAGCTGCATGAAGGTGATGAGCTTTCATGCTTCAGGCCTTCAGGCGGAGGTTAATATTACAGCAGATATTCATCATCCCTGTGGCTTAATGACCTGAAAATACTTGATTGCGCACCTTTTACCGACTTGTTTATAATTTTCAATAGTTCTTTTGTCTGATGCCGCCTGGTTGTATCCTTATAGGGGCAGTCATTAACTACAGGTGCAAATGATAACGCATTGCAATACCCTTTCACCTGGGCTTCTGTAAGGAATGCCAATGGCCGGATTATTTCTAATGTGCCGTTAAACATTGTTAATTTTGGGGGCATGGTCGATAGTTTCCCATGATAAAACATATTCATAAAAAATGTGACGATAATATCATCCTGATTATGGCCAAAGGCAATTTTTTTGCACTGCAGTTCTGCAGCAGTTTCAAATAATGCTTTTCTTCTGAACCATGAACAGACAAAACAGGGGGAAGAGTTTTTATTTGAAAGATCTAATGTTATCTCTTTTAAAAATAAAGGTATAGAATAGTTCAGGCAGTACTTTTTAAGTGTTTTAATAGTATCATCGTTGTGAAAGTTTGATACATAGACATGGCAGCAATATAGATTATACTTAATGGGAATATGCCGTAAACGACGGTGCAATGCATCCATCAAAACTAACGAATCTTTCCCACCTGAAAGCGCAATGAGTACATTATCGTTTGCTTCTATCATGTTATAGGTATTTATAGCTTTGCCAACAACTTTTAAAAGCTTTGCAATGCTCTTGTCTGTGTGAATACTCATAATAAAGCCTTGACGTGAAGATTATGGTATGATTTATTAGTGTTTGGTACATGAATAGTTGTCAATAGAAATTGTACGTAATTATCATAGTGAATGCAGAGGTTTTGTAATGGCTCGTTGTATGATAGTTGATGATTCAAGTTTTATGCGCCGCATTATAAAACAAACATTACAAGAAGGCGGGCATGAAGTAGTGGCTGAGATTGATAATGGTCTTGAAGCATTGGAAAAATACAGGGAAATACAGCCTGATGTAGTTACAATGGATATTACCATGTGGGGTAAAGATGGCCTTGAGGCAATATCTGAAATAACGAATAGTTATCCGAATGCTAAAATTATTGTAATATCAGCCTTAAATGAAAGAACGCTAAAAATAAATGAAAAAGATATCAAGGCGAAAGTTTTTTTAAGAAAACCATTTGAAAAGAAAGAGCTTTTAGAGGCAATTAATAAAGTCCTGTAATATGGAAGAGCAATTTTTACAATTATATAAAAAGAATGCTGTGGCAGATAGCGCATATTTAATTGCCGATGGCAAGGTATTTTTATTTATTACCGAAGCTGATAAGTATCTTTTACAGGGGAAAAATCTTATTATTGGTGCCACTGAGTTGGTATTGGGCACAAAAAAAGATGAAAATATCATGAGGCTGGAAACAGCATTAGCACTTAAAGGAACAACAATAAAAAAAATTCCTGCTACAACACTGCTACAGGGATTGGACAATAGTGCTTTTGCCATGAATCTGGCAATTGTTGAAGCTAAAATTGTAGTCTTAACAAATGAAATATTGAAAAAGGATTTGCAACTGGATTCACAGCTTGTAAAAGAAAAAAACATTTGCATTGAATATTATACAATCATTCAGTCTCTTCAAAAAGAATACGATAAAAGAAGACTTCCCTGGATAAAGGAAGTTATTGAAAAATATAAGACCAGTTTAATATTTAAAAAAGGCGAGGCATTTGCGCGGGCAGCAGAATCAATAAAAGTTGAAACGCCCAGGGAGCTTTCATCCAATACAATGGAATTTCCTCCAGGTTCTGTTTTATGCCAGGAAGGCAGCATTGGCGATTACATGTATATACTTGAATCAGGCCAGCTTGAGGTTTATATACAGAATGCAAAAGTTGCTACTATAGCTGAAAAAGGTACAGTCATTGGCGAAATATCGATGTTACTATCTATGCCGCGCACTGCCACGCTTAAAGCCCAAAATACAGTGCTTGTTACCAAAGTAACCAAAGATGATTTAAAAAAATCTTCATCACCACAGCTTATACAGATGTTATTGGTATCATTAGCCAAAAAACACCAGGCAAACATAGTACATGTTGAAGATATTAATGAAAACAAGGCTCTTGCCTATGCAGAAAAGAAAGAACAAGAGCCTCATAAAACAGATGTTCACCGTTACTTTAATGAATTGTCACAGCTCAAAAGCGCATTAGAAAAGATAATAAACAATAAACAGGCTGATTATTTAGAGTACATACTAAAAGCAAAGTAACATTATTCTGCTTCAGTCAATACTTCACCTTTCTTTAATGATTTCAGCCAGTTAAGCTCAGCTTTTAAATGATTTTCCAGATATGTGTACACATGTAACTGAGATGCCGCTGATGTGTTATTTGATTCAGCTTCAATCTTTTCGCGCAGTGCATTCATCTTTTCCTTAATATGTTCTACACGATCTTCAATAAACTGCTCACGCTGTTCAGGTGAAAGGGAATTCAAAAACATCAGCACTATATCAATATCAAAATGTATGAAATTATGGTCAAAGTACTGTTTTAACATCTTCTTATAGTACTTTCGTCCTTCCGGTAATATCTGGTATATATACCGTTCAGGGTTTCCGCCTTCTTTTTCAGTTCCTATTTTTTTTACCCAGCCATTGTCTAAGGCTTTTTTTATTGCATAATAAATGGAACCAAATTTGATATCAACATAATCTTCAAGGCGTTCAACTATCCTTTTTTTAATTTCATAGCCATAAAGATTTTCCTCCATAAGGAGCCCCAATATGGTAATTTCTATTTTCATATCTCCCTCTCTATAAAAATTAAATTATTTATTTTATAATACTAATAACAGTAATAAAAAGCAATAATAATATTGTATGTTTATAAAAATATTTTAAAAATAATTTAAATTAGATTATATAAATATGACTTTATATATAATTATATTTAATATAGTTTAATTTTACTATTTTAATATAAGATATGCCTTCCGGACTATTTGGATAGTTGTTTTAATGACAATCGGATAATAGTTTCAATATTGTTTATGTCTGTATGTTGTGCAATAACTGATGAAACAGTTGATGAAGCCTGTTTTTCGTCAAACCCCAATGATACCAATGCTTCAATTGCATCTTTCATGTAGGGGGTTGTAGTAGATTCCTGTGACAAGATGGTATCTAATTTTTTTAATTTTCGTTTTAATTCAAATATAATTTTTTCACTTTTACTTTGCCCTATACCAGGTATGGTTTTAAAGGCTGCAATCTGGTCATTTTTTACAGCCGATAGTATCTGCTGAGGAGTCATGGATGATAAAATTGATATTGCTATTGATGGGCCAATTCCAGAAATGGTCAGCAGAAGTGAAAATATCTGTTGTTCCTCTTCAGAGTTAAATCCATACAGCGATATGGCATTTTCTCTTACAACCATGTGAATAAAAAGCCGGGTACTGGTAGCTGTACTTATTTTTTCATAGGTTGAAAGGGGGATATGGATTTCATAACCCACACCATGTACATCAAGAACAATTCTGGTAGGCTTACATGAAAGAATATTTCCACTTAAAAAAGAAATCATAGTTTGTTACTGTCCACTTTTATTGTATGTAATATTTTGTTGAATTATCGAGTACCCTGGTAATGCTAAACAATGGCATAAGGCAATTGCAAGAGCGTCAAAGGCGTCATCATACTGTATAATTGCAGGAGCCTTTAATATTTTTTTCACCATGGATGCAAGTTGATCTTTTGATGAGCGCCCATATCCAGTTATTGATTGCTTTATTTGTACAGGGGTATATTCTGCATAGGGAATATTGTGTTGAGCCAGCAATAATTTTATTACACCAATAACCTGTGCAACAGGAATGGCTGTTTTAACATTTTTATTGAAAAACAATTTTTCAACTCCACAGGATACGGGATTATATGTTTTTATAATATCTGATAATGAAGTATAGATAAACAATAAACGATTTTCATCGTTGGGCTTTGTTTCGATAACACCACAATCGATATATGAAAAGTCATTATTGATAACAGCCCAGCCACAACGACCATATCCTGGATCAATGCCAAGTAAATGAGCCACGAAGGATTAACTCATGGTGTTAATAATATCGTCAGGTATATCAAAATTAGCGTGGACACTCTGGACATCATCATGATCTTCAAGTGCTTCAATGAGTCTAAGACATTGCGATGCTTTCTGTCCTTCTAATTGTACTGTTGTTTGGGGAACATAGGTAATTTCACTGTTCAGTGTTGGCAATTTATTTGACCGGATAACTTCTAGAATATCGTTAAACTTTTCAGGGGCAGTGTATACTACAATTGTATTGTCTTCTGTTTTAATATCTTCAACGTCATAATCAAGTAAAATTTCCATGACTTTGTCTTCAGTTGTTGCAGAGGCATCAATGTTAATAACACCTTTTCTATCAAAAAGAAAAGATACACACCCTGTTTCGCCCAGGTTTCCACCGTTTTTGGAAAATATGGTGCGTATTTCAGGAGTAGTACGGTTTTTATTGTCGGTCATACACTCAACCATTATGGCCACACCGCCAGGCCCATACCCTTCATACCGAACTTCTTCATATGTTGAGCCTTCAAGAGCACCGGTACCCTTTTTTATTGCCCTTTCAATATTATCCATTGGCATATTGTTTTCACGGGCTTTTAATACTGCGGTACGTAAACGTGGATTACTGTTCAGGTCATCGCCGCCAACACGTGCTGCTACTGTAATTTCTCGTATAAGCTTGGTGAATATTTTTCCTTTTTTAGCATCCTGTGCTGCTTTCCTGTGTTTTATGTTTGCCCATTTAGAATGTCCTGACATATTCTATTCTCCTCAATGTACAAGTTTTCAGATAGTATTGCAAAGCAAGAACGAATGGTAGAACCATAACAAATTTTGTCATTAATAAAATAACCACAAAATCTGTCTAAAAATAATTTTTTAATAACCGCGTGAAATTTTCAACTGTATTTTTCCAATTTTTTTTGAGGATTCACGGATTTTAGTGCCTGAAGCGATAGCTTTATTGTACCAGTCAATTGCCTGTTGATATTGCGTGGTATTTTCGTAGATGGATGCTATTTTGAAATACAATTCTCCTGTATTAAGCTTACTGTGTTCATGTTCAAGCCTGCGTAATTCAAGTTCATTATTGCCTAATTCATCCATTAATGACTGGTATTCAGGGTATAGCGATATGTCTTTTTTATCAAGTAGTGTAGATTTAATGGTGTTGATTTTGGATTTGATACCATCAATACTGTTTTTTTTATCTTCTATAGACTTCTGTATTTTTTCAGCAATTTGTATGGCCTGTAGATAGTTATTAAGACTTTCAGTATAATTTAAATCCATACTGGTTATATCACCAATTATACTATGAGATATCCCCTTCCTTATCAAATCAGTTTCGTCATAAAGTGATAGGCCTTTTGTTAATGATGCATAGGCTAATTTCATGTCTGAAATTTTAGTAAAGGCTAGATACCCCAAAGCAAATTGTATTGCAGCATCACCAGGGTGGTTATTGAGATATAATTGATAGTAGCGTCCAGCGTTTATAAAGTCACCAATTGATTCATAGCAGTTTGCAGCAGTTAAATAGAGTTCTGGTGGGGTTTCGCTACCTTTTGACTGAATATACCGGTTGAGATGGAAAAGTGCTTTTTTCTTATTTTTACCTCGAGCAAGCGCCAGCGCTAATTCTAACGAGTAGTCATAGTTATCAGGTTTAATTTCATATGCTTCTTCTAAATAATTAAGGTATGCTTCAGTTTTTTTAAGGCGTTTAAAAAGGAGAGCTAAGGAATAAAAGATGGAATGGTCTTTTTCAGTTATGATAGTAAACCGTAGTGCTTGAAAATAATGCTGTACTGCTTCATTGTATTTGAACATATTCTGGTAGCAAAGGGCTGCATTATTATGTAATGTATAAAGGGTATCGTTATTTTCTATAAAATATGGTTGCAGTTTTCTCTCAGTAAAGAGTTTTTTTAAGTTTATACCTTCTTCGATTTGTTCAATCGCAATATATGAGTCAGGAATCTTTTTATCAGTACTCCTCTTTGAATAGTTCGCATCCAATTGTGATTGTATAATCTGGAGGGCTTCAGTGAATTTTTTTTGCTGAATAAGTTCATTATAATCCTGGCCACTGCTGTAATCATAAAGCAGTAATATAGAAAATATAGCTAAGCATAGTATTAATACATTACGTTTCATAATCTTTGTTTTGCTGTCTTGTAGTATTATCGGTTGATTTGGAGGGCAAGTTAAATTACATGAGCTATCGCCGAATACGTATTTTTGGAAGTTGCCGCTTTTTGATTTTTGGTGCGCCATCGGGATTATATTTATTTTGAACATCTTCAATACTATGCGTAATCAGCATCCTGACTACTTCCTCAGCTTTGTTGAGAACATCTATAAGTATAAGGTTTTCATCTTCAGAAAAATCATTGAGAAGATGTTCTTCCATGGTTTTGCCTTTAGGTGGGTACCCAATCCCTATTCTAACCTTGGCAAATCTATCAGATTTTAACGCGCGGGTAATGGATTCAATGCCAGGGTGTTTGAGCTTTGACATTATTGAGTCTATTCGTATCTCGCCAAGTGGTAAGGTGGGGTCCTCCAGCACACATATGATATCGCGTACATTTATTCTAAGGAAAGAAGCAATATAGAGAACAGATTCACCTAAAAGAGTAACAAAGGTTTGAGGTTTCAGTAAGACTACATCCTGGCCAGAAATCTTGCCACGGCCAATAATTGATTTTTTCTTTTTGATGCGGATGTCGATATTCTCGTTATTCCCAAGAATATCGACAACCTTGAATCCAATATTCTGCCTGTTGTTGAAATATTCTTCGCCTGGATTTCCAAATCCTACGATTAGTTTCAATTATATACTCCTTGCCATACACTGTTATTGCTTTTCTTCAGCAGGTTGAACTTCTTCAACAACTTGCTGTGCAACTTCTTCCACTACTTTATGTGGTGCAAGGACAGCTACTACTACAGTATCTGGTGTACTAAGAATTGTAACACCTTTAGGAGCAGCAATATCCTTTACATGTATAGATTGCCCGATTGCAAGATTTGTTACATCAATAGTAATTTTTTCGGGCAAATCAGAAGGAAGACATTCAACCTCAATTTCACGCTCAATGATTTCAAGGATGCCACCCTGTTTAACACCAATAGGAGTCCCAACAATTTCAACAGGTACATTGGTTGAAATAGCTTCAGTCATGGTTACTCTGAAAAAATCTACATGCAAAATTTCGTCTGTTATTGGATGGCGCTGGTAATCCTTAACAAAGGCTTTAACCGGAGAACCAGATGCATCTTTAATTTCAAGGTCTATAAGCACATTTTCAGAAATGTGGCCTTTAAAAATTTTAAAGAAGTTTTTTTTCTGTACCATTATGCTCTGGGATTCACCATGGGAGTACAATACAGCAGGTATATACCCTTGTGCCCTGATCTTATGATTAGCATTTTTCCCTGTCTGGGTTCTTGTTTCAACTGGTAAAACGTGTGCTTCCATATCAACCTCTTTTAATTTATTTAATATACATTATAGTGAAAATGTTATAAAATTCAATAATAAATTCTTACATCTATCGGACAAACAATGAGCTTACGGATTCACCGTTATGTATTCGGCGTATAGCTTCGCCAAATAGTGGTGCCATTGATAATATTTTCATGTTTGGCAAAAGTTTCCTTTCTGAAATATCAATTGTATTAGTTAAAATGATTTCTTTAAAATTTGCTTTTTTAAGCTTTTCGGTTGCATTCTCAGATAATACTGCATGAGTAGCAATACAGTATATATCCTTTGCACCTTTTTCCCGTAATGCATGCGCTGCCTGTGTTATGGAACCTGCTGTGTCAATCATATCGTCAATTAATATACAGTTGTGGTTTTTGACACTTTCTTCACCTATTATATTCATTACTTCCGATTTGTTTGGTTCAGGCCTTCGTTTATCAACTATCGCTAATTCTGCTCCAATATTTCGTGCTAAAAATCGCGCACGCTCTGCGCCGCCAGTATCAGGAGACACAATGGTTGGGTTATGAAGATTGAGTTCCTTTACATACTCAATAACTAGAGGGGAAGCAAAAAGATTGTCCACCGGAATGTCAAAAAAGCCCTGTATCTGGTCGGAATGTAGCTCCATAGTAAGTATACGGTCCACTCCTGCAGCCTGTAACATATTTGCAACTAATTTTGCGGAAATAGGCACACGTGGCTCAACTTTTCGATCCTGGCGGGCATAGCCGTAATAAGGTATGACGGCAGTGATGCGCTGCGCTGAAGCGCGCATGGCTGCATCCACCATAAGAAGCAATTCCATAATATTGTCATTGGCCGGGTTGCTTGTGGATTGAATTAAAAAAACATCAACGCTTCGTACGTTTTCAAGGATTTTGACTGAAATTTCACCATCCTTGAATTTTTTAATTTCTATTTCAGAGAGTTCAATACCTAAATAGCGTGCTATTTCCTGTGCTAAAAGGGAATTTGATGTTCCTGAAAATAGTTTTATTGGATATATCATAATAACCTTTTTTAAAATTAGTTAAATTTAGAAATTATATCTTCAAGTTTTGCTAATTCCTCTTTTGAATTAATACCACTGCCCTGGGTTGGGTCATCTAGCTTTATAATTTTAACGGTAGTGCCAGTTGACCGGATATACGTTAACGCATCAGGAAGATAATATTCCCGCTGCGCATTTTTGGTAGTAACGGTTTTTAAGCCCTGGAAAAGAAGCGATGATTTAAATGCATAGGTTCCTGTATTAACTTCTCGAATAGCTTTTTGCTCAGGGGCTGCATCCTTTTCTTCTACAATTTTTAGCAGGTTTCCATATTCATCACGTATGATTCGACCATAGCCAAATGGATTTTCAAGTTCCATGGTAAGCACAACAGCTCCCGTTTTTGGGTCATTAGCTGTGGCAACAAGCATTGAAAATGTTTCAGGTTTAATTAAAGGCACATCACCACAGGCAACAATAACAATGCCAGTATACCCCTGCAATGCTTGTTCAGCCTGCATAACTGCATGTCCGGTTCCAAGCTGCTCTTTCTGCCATACAAATTGCGCCCTGTTTCCTATTGCCTGAATTACATCATCACCTCTGTAGCCAACCACTACAATGATATCCTCTTCTTTAAGGCCTGCGTGTATCAAATTATCAATAACATGAAGAACCAGTGGCTTACCACTCAGCCGATGTAATACTTTAGGCATTTCCGATTGCATTCGTACGCCCTTACCCGCAGCAAGCACAATAGCTTTACAGTTACTATCCATATATTGTACCAATAAAAAATAAAAAATCTGAGGTGCCAGGATTCGAACCTGGGAATGCCGGGACCAAAACCCGGTGCCGTACCGCTTGGCTACACCTCAATTATTAGATATAATATAGTAAAATTTTTTATTATATCATTAATAATTTAGTAAAAAAAACCTGTGAAAATCGTGATTGAATCTGGTTGTAAACATGTTGAGCACTACTTTTATCAGAAAAAAGTGCAAAAATTGCAGATCCACTTCCTGTTAACTGAACAAAGTCAGGGTCAAAACGTTTCAGGGTATTATATACATTAACAAGCCCTGGATTTTTGTTAAGTATAATCTCCTGGAAGTCATTTTTAAATATTTTCAGCAATGACTGGCTATCGCTTTTATTCCATAATGAAATAATATCATCTTTACAGGAAGATACTATCTGGGATCCGCGTCTGAGAGCAGCATACGCTTCTTTCGTATTGCAATGAATTTCATCGTAGATAATAATTGTATGTGCAGGCAGATCTATCGGTTGAAGCGGTGTGACTATTTCGCCTATGCCCTCGCACAGTGCAACATTCCCGTTAAGGCAAAAGGGCACATCAGCCCCAATTGTATGAGCTATAGCCATAAGTTCATTTGTGGTAAAGCGATGCAACATATTGTTAAGCAGCAGCAATGTAGCTGCTGCATCAGTACTGCCCCCGGCCAATCCTGCCTGGGATGGTATGTTTTTTTGAATGGCGATAGCAACCTGCAATCCTATGCCGGCATGGTGGCAATACATTGCAACAGCTTTTGCAATGAGATTTTGCTGAACAGGAATGTTTTCCAAAACAGATGCATTGCGACCACCAATACACTGCAATGAAATTGTGACCGTACCAGGTTTACACACTTCGCATTGCTCAAGTTGTAAAAGATCAAAAATATCTACTTTTGCCATGATGCTACAGATATTATGGTAGCCATCAGGCCTTTTATTCAATACTTCAAGATGAAGATTTACTTTTGCGTAGGCTTTTATACTATTAATCATTTAATAGCGCTTTGTCATTACAGAATGGCAAATCTATAATTTGGCTATTTTCCTGTCAAGTAATTAATATAAATGGGGGATGTGCCAATTACAAGTTCACGTTTGAAGGGCAATATTTAGATGTTCTTATTATACCTGGTATGAGTAATTACAACATTTAGACTTTCTTGGATATGTATTAACCTTCTCATGAATCATAGGGGACTTTATCGGTCAAATGGCAAAGATTTTCTTTATGGGTGAAAAAAGATTGCATTATGAATTCAGATACTATAAAACATTGTTATTGCAGTCTATCGTAAAAATATTTCACTATAGAGGTATATAATACAATGCAATTTCTGATGAAAATAATGATGGGTATAATGTATATGCTTCCTAAAAAGATACGTGATAGCGCCCCCGCAATTATGATACAAAAAGGGAGAGTTGCAGCAGGTAAAGATCATCCAACAATTGCAATGACTATTACCAATATGTAATTAATTTTGTGCCTCAGGGAATAAATAAGACCTGATTGCCTGTTCTGATGAATATCGCGGATTAAACCCAATTACTTTTTGAATTTTATCAGCATTCATTGAAAGTGGATATTGAATATACGTCAACTGGCCTGGACCAAAAGGTAAAAGATGTAATGTATAAAAGGCTGAAACAATTGGTTTCATAATACTTGCTGGTATTCGTACAAGGGTTTTACCAGCAACCTTTGCCATTTCATCATAACGCAAACCGTTGTCGGCAGCAAGGTTAAAAGCACCCTGTACATTTTTTGTCAAAGCTAAGTAAAATGCTTCGGCTGCATCATCTTCATGGATAAATTGCATTATGGGGTTATACCCTTTAAAACCCAGTATAAATGGTTGCTTCAATGATTTTGCTACAGCACTTTTGCAGTGAGGCCCCATTATAATGCAAGGGCGCATGATGACAACTTTTATTTTTGGGTTGTCTTTAGCAAACTGTGCAACCTTGTGCTCAATTTCAACTTTATGTATGGCATAGGTAAAACCTGGTGTTGGCCGCAATGGAGCTGCTTCGTCAAGATAATCGGGTGTATCAGGGAAAAATCCATACGCACAGTCGGAACTCGCAATGACAAATTTAATGGCTTTTGCAGCGGCAGTGGCGCTCAGTACATTTTCAGAACCTGCTATATCAATTTCGTATTCCAGTTTATAATCTCGTGTAGGATTTGAAAGATATGCTAAATGCAATACGTCAGTAACCTTATGATTAATAAAAATGTCTTTAAGCCTCTGACCATCCCTGATATCGCAGTGTTCGTATACAAAATGAGTTGGAAGGGATGTATCTGGCTTAATGATATCTGTACATACTATTTTTGAATAAAATTTAGATTTTTTTAGCCTTTCTATGACACGCAAACCTACATAACCAAAGGCACCAGTGATTACAAGTATTCGTTTTTGTGTTTTCATAATATATTTTCCTTTTTTATATAGTGTCTCAATGGTAATAAAAGAATATTTAAAGTATCAATAATATTTTTAAATTTTTCACTGCTAATTCCTAAATGTATATTTATGTACAAATAATAGAATATGTACACTACTACCGCCTTCGGCGGCGGAAGTGTACATGGAAGTGCACATTGTTTTTATAGTATATAATTTTTAAGGAATAAATACTGATATTTTTTTCGTATTGCAAATGTTATGTTTGTAAGCTATAATACTATTATGGTGAGAGTCTCACTAGCGTACGGATGAAAATATTCTTTTTTTAAAGGTGCTTTATATGAGATATATATTTTTTTTGATTGTTTTGATCCATGGCCTTATTCATATTCTTGGGTTTTTGAAATCCTTGGGGTATACAATTCCGCAATTGCCGTCTATCAACAAGATTGCCGGCATATTGTGGTTGGTAGCTAGCATTGTAATGGTAGCGACAGCTTTTATCTATATTGCTGATAATGCCGTATGGTTAATGACAGGAACTATCGCCATACTTGTGTCACAGGTTTTAATTATTCTTAGCTGGCAGGAAGCAAAATTTGGTACCTTGCCCAATATCATCATTCTGATTGCTATAGTGATTGGATGTGCGATGTGGATTTTTGACCATCAGGTTGAAAAGGAAATACAGGCTATACTGGCTCAGGAAGCTGCATATTCTGCGCAACCTGAAAAAATAATTATAACTGAAAATATGATTATACACTATCCCGCGCCGGTACAACGATGGCTCAGATACTCTGGTGTAGTGGGTAAGGAAATGGCTAGAACTGTGTACATTACACAAAAAGGTGAAATGAGGTTAAACTCCGGACAATCAAAATGGTTTACATCATATTCACAACAGTACTTTACTGTTAGCATCCCTGCATTTATCTGGAAGGTCAATATGGATTTATATTCACTTCCCGTTATTGGCAGGGATATGTTTGCCAATGGTAAAGGAGAAATGAAAATAACTTTAATGGGACTAATACCAATAGCAATAGCTGGAAATAATGTAAAGATTCATCAATCAGCATTGCAACGGTTTCTGGGTGAAATATCGTGGTTTCCACAAGCTGCACTCAAGCCCTATATAAGGTGGGAAGCAATTGATGATTCACGTGCTAAAGCAACAATTGAGTATATGGGGGTAACAGGCAGTGCCGTGTTTCATTTTAACAGAAAAGGTGAACTGGTTAAGTTTGTAGCAATGAGATATAAAGACATTAATGATGAAAAGCCTACAGAATGGATTGCTGCTGTTAAGAGGTATGGCCAATTTCAAGGAATAAAAATCCCAACAACATTGGATGCTACATGGATGCTGGATGAAGGTCCTTTTACATGGTACAGGTTTGAGATTATTGATGTTAGATATCAGTAGAAATGTTGTTGTACACATAAAATGCGCCTGTGAAGAGTGAGAATTTATTTCTATTGTTGTTATTTTCACATTTATGCAGTATATTATAATAATTAAGTATTTAAGAGGAATCTTAATATGCAAAAAAAACTCATTACAGGCATACAGAATACTTCATTGCAGGTGGTGCAGGATGTTTTACAAAATGTGCAGGGTATTCATCATATAGAGTATAAAAACAAAAAATATAATATTGAGTACGATAGCTCAGTTATCAGTCCCGGGCAGATACTAAAAGCCTTAGAGGCAGCCGGCTTATATGTGGAAAAAGAGATACTGCAAGCTTCTATTGGCGGGATGAGTTGTGTGATGTGTTCAAAAGCGGTAACACGTTCAGTTATGGATTTGGAGGGCATTCTTGATGTGAGTGTTAACTATGCAACAGGGAAAGCTACGTTGCTTGTTACTCCGGATATGGTTAATATTGAAGATATTAAGACAAAGGTTGAAGATGCAGGATATCAATTTTTAGGATCAGATGACAATCAGCAAAAGCCTTCAAATCTTAGATTAATGCAGATTATTACAGGGCTTGTTGCCGGTAGTGTGCTCATGGCTATGATGTATGTACCGGTAACGTATTTTCATTGGCTTATCGCTGGGATGTCTGTGCCGGTATTTGTATTTATAAGCTATCATATTTTTGTTCATGCCTACCATGCACTCAAAAACAGGGTTTTATCCATGGATGTGATGTATGCCATGGGCACAGGAGTATCTTTTGCTGCTAGTGTATGTGCAACATTCGGCATTTTGCCGCATGAGTTTTTTGTGTATGAAACAGCAATCTTTCTGGCAACATTCCTTAATGTTGGTAAGTATTTGGAGGATAGGGCCAAGTCCAAAACATCAGGGACCATTAAAAAGTTACTATCGCTTAAACCTGACACAGCTTTAGTTATTCGTGAAGGCAATGAAATTGAAATTAAGGCTGAAGACGTTATAGTAGGGGATAGTGTCATTGTAAAGCCGCAGTCCAGAATTCCTGTTGATGGCGTTATTATAAAAGGTGCCGGGTATGTTGATGAATCCATGATTACAGGTGAATCGGTGCCGGTGTATAAGAAAGAAGGTGATAGGGTTATTGGTGGAACGTTGAATAAAAACAACCTGCTTATTATACAAGCACAGGTGCTGGGCAGTGATTCTGTGCTATCACGGATTATTTCACTGGTACAGCAGGCTCAAGACTCTAAGCCGGCTATGCAGCGATTTGCAGACAGGGTTGTGGGGTATTTTATCCCTGTGATACTGTTTATTGCTGTGGCAGCTAGTGCAGTGTGGTATGCAAGTACCGGCAATGCTATGTTTGCGTTTCATGTACTTGTGGCGGTTATTGTAATAGCCTGCCCTTGTGCATTGGGGTTGGCAACTCCCACTGCGGTGACCGTTGGTCTTGGCAGAGGAGCAGAGTTGGGTATTCTTATAAAAAATGCTGAAGCCATTGAGCAGGCAAGTAATGTAACAACAGTTGTATTTGATAAAACGGGGACACTTACCACAGGCAATCTCTCTGTAGTTGAAATTGTAACTTTTCACGAAGATAAGTATGGACTTATTTCACTGTGCGCCTCATTAGAACGGTATGCCAATCACCCTGTTGGGGATGCGGTTGTACTACATGCTAAAAGCAAAGGTATACTCCTTGTGGATGCAGAAGAGGTGAAGGTTTTTGAAGGAAAAGGTATCATGGGTACTGTAGCTGGCAGAAATATTATTGCCGGCAGTGTGGCCTTCATTAAGGAACAGGGGATTGATACTAAAGATTTAGAACATGATATCAGCCAATTTGAAAAGCAGGGTAAAACCGTACTTGTTGTTGCCGATACAAAGCCATTGGGTATTATTACGCTGCAAGACAGGCCAAAAGAAGAAGCACAGATCACATTACAAAAGCTTAAAAAAAGAGGAAAAAAGACAATAATGATAACAGGTGATAACAGAGCCGCAGCGTACGCTATTGCTGGTGAAGTTGGTGTTGACGCTGTGTATTTTGATGTTACACCTGAAGCGAAGATGACCATTGTAAAGCAGCTGCAAAACGATGGTGATATTGTGGCTTTTGTAGGGGATGGCATTAACGATGCACCGGTGCTGGCTCAAGCTGATATTGGTATTGCCATGGGTGGAGGTACTGATGTTGCCATTGAAGCTGGTGATGTGGTATTGCTGCGTAACAAACTTGGTGATGTGGCTGTTTATTTTGATTTAGCAGTAAAGATTATGCAAAGGATAAAGCAAAACATCTTCTGGGCATTTGCATACAATATGCTGCTGGTTCCTGTTGCAGCAGGAATTCTGTATCCATTTACAGGATTTTTAATTAAACCGGAATTTGCAGGTGCTGCAATGGCCTTAAGTTCAATCACTGTGGTTAGTTTGTCACTTGCGCTTAAAAAGTTTAAGCCGGATCAATCAGTGTAAGCAGGGTGTCTTTTATCCATTGGGGGAGGTCGCCGTAATCATCAAAATTGCATAATGCACCTAAATTAAATAAGCCTGTCATTTTTTGTGATAATCTATTGCATGAGAAAGCCTTGAAGCTGAAAAAATCAAGATCATAACTGGTACGATGAATAATATATGTAATCATGCGCTTACAATTTGCAATTATATTTTTGAAAGAGTTTCTCATGATTGTACCTTCAAATTATTCTCTAGAAAGCAATTCCTGCTTGACTTTGTTTTTGTAATATAATAAGGCATTAGCGATATATCATTGGAGGTTGTCATGTATCCGGATTTAAAGGGTAAAAATGCAGTTGTTACTGGAGCTGGCAAAGCAACTGGAATTGGTTTTGCTATTGCCCGTGAACTTGCCACAAATGGAGCTAATGTCATTATAGCTGATTTAGGTAAAGGAACTATTGGCGATACCACAATGCTGGCAGGGCAGTTAAGCCAGATGCAGCAGTTAGCGGCACAGTTACAAAATGAATATTCAGTGAAATCCTATGCTGTGCCATGTGATGTTACCGTTGAGCAATCTGTTGATGAATTTGCGGTTAAAGTTGCTGAATTGTTTGATTGCGTACACATCCTGTGTAATAATGCAGGTGCTGCATTTGGTGTTCCCAGTGCTATCCATACCTATGATGATGAAGCATGGCTTAAGACCATTGATGTAAATCTCCATGGCACTTTCAGGGTTTCTAAAGCACTTGTGCCACTCATGAAACAGGGGGGTGCCATTATTAATACTGCTTCACGGGCTGGTAAATTTCCTGCCATGTTCAACGGTGCGTATTCTGTTTCCAAGGCAGGAGTAATTATGCTCACCAAGGTCATGGCAAAGGAACTGGCAGGTGTTGGGATACGGGTCAATGCTATTTGCCCGGGGCAGATTAATACTGACCTGGAACGCTGGCGTTTTGAACTTGAAGCTAAGGTATTTAATACAAAGCCTGAAGAGCGGGAAAAGGTAATGTGTCAGAGTATACCGCTTAACAGGATTGGAACACCAGAAGAGGTTGCAAAGCTTGTTGCATTTTTAGCTTCTGATGCCTCATCATATATAACAGGGCAGGCCATTAATGTCTGTGGCGGTCAATTAATGGAATTATAATTATTGGAGGATTATATGACACATGCAGCACAGTTGGTAGTGGAGGCATTGCAGGATAAAGGAGTTCAATATGTTTTTTCATTAAGTGGAGGGCATATTACGCCAATATATCAATATTTAGAAAATTCTGAAATTACTATTTTTGATACGCGACATGAGCAGGCTGCAGTTTTTATGGCTGAAGCCTGGGGACGTTTAAGTCGCAAACCAGGTGTTGCGCTTGTTACAGCTGGCCCGGGCTTTACCAATGCCCTGACAGCTATCGCTAATGCCCGATTATCAAATGCACCGCTTTTGCTCATTGCCGGATGTGTTGGATTGGAAAGCAATGATAAATTAGATTTACAGGATATGAAGCAGTTGCCTGTCATTGAGCCGATGGTAAAAAAGGCTTTTGTATGCCATAAGCCCGAACGTGTGTACGAGTATGTTGATATGGCCTATAGAACTGCATGTTCCGGTAGGCCTGGGCCGGTATATTTAGAACTGCCGGTTGATGTACTCAATGCAACGCCGGATGAAGCAAAAATAAAAAAAACCAATACCAATATTATTTCAAAGCCATGCGACAGCAATGCAGCTATTGAAGTGATTGAACTGTTGCAGCAAAAGAAAAAGCCCATCATCATTGCCGGCAGTGGTGCCTGGTACGCTGATGCTTCAAAAGCTTTGCTACAATTGATTGAGCTTACGGGCATTCCAGTATTTACCAGCTCTACAGGGCGAGGGGTGATACCAGATACTCACCCGTTATGTTTTGAATCATCATTGGCTATAAGGCCCGGAGCAGCGCTGTATGCTAATTTCAATGCTGATATGGTGATACTGCTGGGTAACCGGGTAAGCCTGTATTATATATTTGGCGATATCTTTAATAAAGATGCCACTTTAGTTCAGGTGGATATTGAACCTGAAGAGATAGGACGCAACCGCAGTATCCACAAGGGGATTGTCAGTGATGTTGCAGCATTTATAGATGAGTTAAACCAAATAATTGAACAGAAGAAAGTGAATGTTAAAGAGCAATTTGCTTCATGGGTTAGTGAATTGAAGAAAGCCGATGAGGATAGCAAAAAACAGGCACAAGAGCAATGGCTGAGTAATGTTGTGCCCATTCATGCCATGCGTGTTGCATATGAAGTAAACCAGATAATGGAAAAGGAAGATGATGTTGTGATAAGTGATGGCGGGGATGCGCAGATATGGATGGGTATGACACGGACTGTAAAAAAAGGTGGGACATACTTAGATTCTGGATTATATGGTTGTTTAGGTGTAGGCATACCATTTGCAAATGCAGCCAAACTCTATTATAAAAATTCGCGTGTTGTTCTTTTTACTGGTGATGGCTCATTAGGATTCAATTTCATGGAAATAGAAACTAGTATTCGCAAAGGCCTTCCCATAACTATTGTTGTCAGTAACGATTTGGGATGGGGGATGATCCGGCACAGCCAGGTTTTACGTATGGGACATCCGGTAAAAGAAGGTACTTACATAGGAAATATCCCATATCATAAGCTGGTGGAATCACTGGGTGGGAAAGGGTATTATGTTGAAAAACCAGATGATATCAAACCAGCTATCAATGATGCTTTACAAAGCAACACTGTGGCGCTGGTCAATGTCATGACTGATCCAGATACAATCAGTCCTGGCAGCGTGGCGCTGGCCAACCTGGGTGGATATAAAGCTTAATTATTTGCTAAAGATTATATGTAATGACATGATAAAAAGTATTATGCCAAAGACACGGCGTAATGTTTCAGTATCTAACGATACAGCAATTTTCCCACCAATATAGCCACCAATGACAAAACCTAACGCAAGGGTTATGGCTACGGGTATATTGACATTGCCAGATTTGTAATATTCGAATGCTGCCAGTATGCCAATGGGAGGTATCATGGCAGCCAGCGTTGTCCCTTGCGCTAAATGCTGATTAAATTTAAGCAAGTATATAAGTGCAGGAATCATAATAATTCCACCCCCAATGCCCATTAATCCTCCTAAAATGCCAGCTGATAATCCAATTATACTGGTGATAATTAACATAGGTGATTCTCCTTTAAAAAATATATATTGACCAATGAGGACAGGTAGTATGGGATAATGTCAAGTTATATAAGAAATCAACATACACTCATGAAAAATATTGGCATCATTATAACCTGTGAACATGCGGGAAATCGTGTCCCCAATGCATTGCGCGATTGTTTCACTGACAGTGCGATACTTTCTACCCATCGGGCGTATGATATTGGAGCACTGCAGATGGCACGCATAATTGCAAAAAAGCTTTGCGCACCGTTGCTGTATACTACTGTCACCCGATTGGTGGTTGATTGCAACAGGTCTATAGGTAGTGATGAGCTTTTCTCAGAATTTACAAAAGATAGCAATATTTTTTTAAAAAATGAGATTGTTAAGCGTTATTATACTATATATCGAAGTAAAATTGAAAAAACGGTAAACACAATGGTGCAGGGCACAAACTGTGTATTTCATATTTCGTTGCACTCATTCACTCCACAGTTGCATGGCTTTAAACGGTATGCTGATATAGGGTTATTGTATGACCAGAGCCGTCCAAGGGAAGCATTGTTCTGTAAAAAGATTAAGGAAGCGTTGATGCATGAATACCCGCTACGGGTAGCGTTTAATTATCCGTTCAGAGGATGTGGTGATGGCGTGACAGTGTGGTTACGCAGGCAGTTTGGCGATAGTTACTGTGGAATTGAACTGGAAGCCAATCAGCAGATTTTTTTTAGCAGTCAAAGGCAGTGGCAGCAGTTATCAAAACACCTAGCACAGGCGATAGAGTATGCAGTGAATGCGATGCTTCCGGATTTTATAGATAATCATGTTTAATTTAGGATGAAGCTATGATGAGGTTTTTTTAAGACATCCCGAGATAGTAGGGACTACTGCAGAATGACAATTTTCAAGGAATAAACACTGGACTTTTGATGTTACAATCTATTCTCAGGGGGGGTATTTTCAATGCCTATTGATCCAATAGATGTTCAGAAAAAATTAAAAGATATACAAGCAGAATATGCAGAAATTCGCATGAGTGAAGGGTATTCCACCACGATACACCTTTCAAAAAAAATGATCGAAACATGTAAGGTGGGTACCACAACACAGGGATCGGTTCGAGTATACAACAAAGGCTGCTGGGGGTTTTTTGCATTCACATCATTAGATATGGTTGATTATGCCCTGCAACAGGCACAAGAGCTATCGCACATACAAAAAAAAGAAAATGCGCATTCTTTGTCTTCATTGCAAACAAATGTCATCAAAGAACTAACAAAAACACACATACCACTACATACAGTAAGCCTTGAAGAAAAGATGTGTGTGCTTACAGAATACAATACCATATTAAAAGATAGCCAGCTTGTTGAGAATACCAATGTACTGTACCGTGATTCAATGACAAAGTATTTACTGTGTAACACTGATGGCAGCGTTGTTGAGTATGACAGGTCTTTTTGTGGGCTATCACTGTCGGCAATTGCAAAAGATGGGGCGGTCATTCAGCCGTATGGTGAGTCAGATGCTAATTATGGCGGCTTTGAGATAGTAAAGGATAAACACACAATGGCTGAAGAAGTAGTGCGTACGGCAACAGAACTTGTAATGGCACCACAGGTAAAAAGTGGCGTGTATAATGTTATTGCAGACCCTAAACTGGCTGGTGTTTTTATCCATGAGGCATTTGGCCATCTTTCAGAAGCAGATTTTGTGTACGAAAATCCACGAATGAAGGAGATTATGGTTATTGGCAAACGCTTTGGGCCAGATATACTTAATGTTGTTGATGATGGGACGCTGCCGTATGCAGGGTATATTCCCTGTGACGATGAGGGCATAAAGCCTGCAAAAACATATTTAATAAAAAACGGGATATTGCACAGCCGTCTTCATTCACGGGAGACAGCAGTAAAAATGGGTGAAGAGGTAACCGGCAATGCACGTGCTATAACAACTTCGGCAAGCCCAATTGTGCGTATGACAAATACATATATTGAAAATGGTGATTCAACTGTCGAGCATTTATTTGAAAAGCTATGGAATGGCATATATGTTGTGGGGGCTTTAGGTGGTCAAACAAATTTAGAAATGTTTACATTTACCCCTGCATATGCGTATGAAATAAAAAAAGGAAAAAAAACAAAAAAACTCAGAGATTGCATGCTTATGGGAAATGTGTTTGAGACACTTGCCAACATTGAAGCAATAGCTAATGATTGCACATTATATGGAGGACTGGGTGGGTGTGGAAAACAGGGACAGGCGCCACTGCCGGTTTCATCTGGTGGGCCGCATATATTAATTAACAATGTGCTGATAGGAGGCAAAGGTGCTGGAAGCAGAAAAACTAAATCTAAGAAGAATTCAGGAAACATGCGCTAGAAAGAAAACGCGCTGGTGGGATGTTTTTTCTGAGTTCGCAATTAATAGAACATTTTCTTTCAAAAATAATGTTTTTTATGGTGTGCGTGAATCTGAATTAAAAGGCTATGGTATTAGAATGAATGTTGATGGTAAAACGGGATTTTCGTTTTGCAATGATATTTCCATGCTTGATTCTGTAATAGAATATGCGCGTGAAACAGCCCGTTATGGTGAAACTGAAGAATATGAACTTCCCGGAATGCACACCATTCCTCATGTTGCATGCTATGATGAAAACATCTTTAAAAAAGATACTCAATACTATCTTCATACATTGCAATCTGTTGTGGATACAATACGTTCAGAATACAGTGACTGTATGGTTGATGCTGGCTTTGGTTTTGTGGATGGCTATGTGCATCTTGTTAATTCCAGTGGTTTTGATTGCGGGTACCGCTATTCACGGCAGGGGTCAACAATATCTGCCTTACGAATATTACCAGATGGAAGCCGTGTTCAAATATATGAAACTATTACCTGGAATAGTGATTTTAATATTGATGAGCTTGTTGATCGGGTCATTCTCAAATTAAGATTCAGCGAACGTACTGTCAAAATGCCTTTTGGAAATTATTATGTGATTTTTACCCCAAAGGCGTTTGGCCAGATACTGGGTGTGGTGTTGCAGGGATTATCGGGACACTCAATTGAGCGTGGTGTATCACGCTATATTGGCAAGTTTGGCCAAAAGGTTTTTGGCAAGCAATTTACCGTACATGATAATCCTTTAATTGACTTTGCCCCCAGCAGTTACCCCTTTGATGATGAGGGGGTCCCAGCCCAAAATAAAACCATTATTGAAAATGGGTATGTGAAAAATTATATAGCTCATTTGCAGAGTGCTCATCTTCTGCACATACAGCCCACCGGGAATGCATCGCGGGGGCATGCATCATTGCCATTTGAAAAGTTTAGCAATATAGTTATGGAACCAGGTACAACAACATTTCAAGATATGATAACTCAGATGGGAACAGGAATTATTATAGACCAGTTTATTGGCTTTGGGCAATCAAATACATTAATGGGGAACTTTTCAGCCAATTTAGATTTAGCATGGCTGGTTGTTCAGGGTGAAGTCAAAGGGCGATTAACAAATTCCATGGTGAGTGATGATGTAACAACCATGTTGAATGATAAAATGGTGCTTTCGTCTGAACGGGAATGGGGTGGCAATGCCTATCTGCCCTATGTGTTGTGCCGTATTAATTATTCAACTAACTAATTTTTTATATAAAAGTTTTGACAAAAAGTGCATATATTTCTTGCTTTTTTAGATAACCCTGTTATGTTTGCGATAGAATAAAAGGGACATTACAAAATGTATAATTAATCCGCTTATTGCGGAAATACTGTATCATTATAAGACATAATAATAAGGAGAGTTGCAATGAAAACAAAAATTACGGAACTTTTTAAAATCAAATATCCAATTGTGCTTTCAGGTATGAGCTGGATAAGCACACCTGAGCTGGTGGCTGCGGTATCTAATGCAGGAGGACTAGGAATTCTTGCAACAGGTGTTTTAACTGCTGACCAAACACGTGCGGCAGTACGTAGGGTCCGGGAACTTACCAAAAAGCCCTTTGCAGCAAATGTTACGCTGTATTTCCCTGGTGCTGAACGCAACGCTGAGGTTCTTATTGAGGAGAAAGTTCCTATCATCAACTATTCATTAGGTAAGGGTGATAAAATTGCAAAAGCAGTACATGCTTATGGCGGAAAAGTAATTGCCACAGTTACCACGCATAAGCATGCACTGGCAGCCCAGCGCGATGGAGCTGATGCGCTGATTGTAACCGGGTATGAGGCAGCAGGCCATGGTGGTGCTATCACATCTTTGGTTCTCATCCCTGCAATATCTCAGGCAGTAAACATTCCGGTTATTGCTGCAGGTGGTTTTGCCGATGGTAGGGGCTTAATTGCAGCACTGGCACTGGGTGCTGAAGGCATTTCAATGGGTACACGTTTTATGAATACAAAAGAAAGCCCTGTGGCAGAAAATGCAAAACAGGCATGTATAAAGAGTGAAGTATACAACACCGTGTATACACCAAAGATTGATGGTTTGCCTGCACGGTTTATGAAATCCAAGGCTGTTGAGCGCCTCATGCGAAAGCACCTTAATCCGCTAAGTTCACTGATCCGCTCCAAGAAAATAGCTGACATGCTTGGCTATCCATGGCTGAAGCTTGCCGTTGGCATTGTATTTATGGGGCCACAGCGGGCAATTCAGATGGCACGCATGGCAATTGGTTTTGACGCGTTTAAGATAGGAACAATGGACGGCGATTTTGATAAAGGCGTTTTACCATTGGGACAGGTTACCGGCATCATTAATGATACACCAACCGTGAAACAGGTTGTGGAAAGAATAGTCGCTGAAGCAATAGAGATTGAAAAACAACTGGCTAAAAAGGTTAAATAAGAGCGGGCATTCCATTTAAGAGTGCCAATACATTTATCAAGGATGGTGATAGCTATGCAGAAAGCAACACTTGAAGGGTATAATGAATTTTGTGCCAGCGAAAAAAGTGTTATTAATATGATATTATCCCGTGCAAAGCAGCGTGGGAAAGATGCCGCATTATCTGGCTTTAATGAAGGGAAAAAGTATACCTATACATGGGAAGACTTAACACGCATCGTATATGCGATAGCTCATTTTATAATTTCAAAAGGCTTACAAAAAGGTGACCGTATAGCAATCTTTGCACAAAATTGCCCGGAATGGACGCTGGCCGATTTAGGGATTCAGGCAGCAGGATGTGTCCCGGTACCAATTTATGCAACAAACTCAAAGGATGAGGCAAAGTATATACTGGATGATGCTTCAATAAAGGCAATCTTTACCGGCGACCAGGAACAATATGATAAAATCTATCAGATAATGAACTCAACCAGCGTGCAGATGATCATGTCAATGCAAGATGCCGTAGTGTTAAATGGAAACAATAGTTTTTATTTTAATGAGATAGTAAAAATGGAAGTTGACGATGCTGTCAAAAAGGCGGTTGATGCTCGTATTGGTGAATTAGCAAGCAATGATATGCTCACCATCATCTACACTTCGGGGACAACCGGGAATCCCAAAGGAGCAGTACACACTCATGCTAGTTTCTTAGCGGGTATCTATGCATCGGTATTCCGGTTTCCTGAAGCAGGGCCCGGAATGGTATCCCTTGCATTTTTGCCCTTAAGCCATGTATTTGAGCGAATGTGGACATATGGGGTATTGTTAAAAGGTGGTGAAAATCATTATTGTAAGAATCCAAAAGACATTATGGAAATTTTACCCTTATCAAAACCCAATTATATGTGCAGTGTTCCTCGATTATGGGAAAAGATGTACGCTACAATATTTGACAGGCTTGAAACAGCACAGCCTTTAAAAAAGAAATTGTTTACCTGGGCAACTCAAACAGGTACTGAATATGATACAAGAAAAAGGGCCAAACAATTTATTGGGCCATGGCTGGGTATTAAACGATTCTTTGCAAACGCCCTTGTATTGAAGAAGGTACGGCAGATAGTTGGTGGTAATGTGTGGGTGTTCCATGTGGGTGGAGCAGCCATGTCAGCAGAGATTAATGCATTTTTTAATGGATTGGGCATACCCTTGGCTCAAGGGTATGGGTTAACTGAATTTTTCCCTGTAGCTGTTGGTACTGCCGCAACTGCTTATCCGGGTGTCTGTGGTCCGCTTTTAGACATAGTTGAAGTAAGGGTTTCTGATGAAGGGGAAATTCAGCTGAAAGGCCCTATGTGCATGCAAGGCTACTTGAATAAACCTGAAGCAACTAAAGAGATGTTTACACAGGATGGCTGGTTTAAAACAGGCGATGTTGGAACCATTGAAAAACATGATGGATATCTGTATATACGCATCACTGACCGAATTAAGGACCTTATCATAACTGCAGGAGGCAAGAATATTGCACCACAGGTTATTGAGACAATGGTAGGGGAAGATCTCTACATTGAGCAGGTTGTGGTGGTTGGTGATGGGCGAAAATATATCAGTGCACTGATTGTGCCAAATTTTGAGATTCTGGGAGAATATGCAAAATCAAAAGGGATACAGTATTCATCGCGTCAGGAATTAATTTCCAATCCAGCAATTGTTGAATTCTACAATAATAAGATTGAAAAATTAACTGAAAGCTTAGGACAGGTTGAGAAGATCAAGAAGTTTACTTTGTTGCCTCAGGAATTTACTCAGGAAAATGGTGAAATAACGCCAACCATGAAGATACGTCGGAAGGTGATACAGCAGCGATACAGTGAACTAATTGATAAAATGTATCAGGATTAATAAGTCTCAAAGTTTAATTTATTGTATATAAAATTTTTATTGCTACAATTGTAACAGTGTTATGTTTTAATAAATATGAATAATAATTTTTAAAGTAATAGGGAGTTATCATTATGAAGACAAGAATTACTGAACTGTTTGGGATTAAATATCCTATAATCCTTCCCGGGATGAGTTGGATAAGTACTCCTGAGCTTGTAGCTGCAGTATGTAATGCTGGTGGAACAGGATATTTAGCAACAGGGCCACTGACACCGGAACAGACCAGGCAGGCTATCAGAAGAATACGAGAGCTTACTGATAAACCTTTTGGTGCAGGATGCACTCTCATTATGCCAGGAGCTAAGGAAAATGCACAGGTAATGTTAGAAGAACAGGTGCCCATTATTAATGTATCATTAGGCAAATGCGACTGGATTGCCGAGCGTGCACATAAGTATGGCGGTAAGGTTATTGCTACTGTTGTAACTGAAAAACATGCGATAGCAGCTGAAAAGCAAGGTGCAGATGCATTGCAGGTAACCGGGCATGAAGCAGCTGCTCATGGTGGCATGGTTACCACCTTTGTTCTTGTTCCGGCGATAGTTGATAAGGTAAAAATTCCTGTGGTTGCTGTTGGTGGTATAGCTGATGGCCGTGGTATGGCTGCTGCTCTGGCGCTGGGTGCAGAAGGTATTGGGATGGGCACCCGTTTATCAATGACAAAGGAAAGCCCATTACATAAAAGGACCATTGAAGCACAGCTTAAAGCAGGTATCGAGGATACAATTTATTCCAACAGATTTGATGGAATCTATTGTCGTGTGCTAAAAACAAAAGCAGCTGAGCGAGCAATCAAAAAAGGCATGAATTTGCCATTGGCAGCTATAGAATCATTCAAGATAGCAAAAATGATGAATATGCCATACTTTAAATTGGCTCTTGGAGTTATGTTGCAGGGGCCAAAGATGATGATTCAGTTGGCACATTTTGCCACAGCATTTGATAAGATAAAAGTTGCAACCGAAAAAGGCGATCTGGATTACGGTGTACAGCTTATTGGTCAGTGCCAGGGATTAATTAATGATGTCCCGACAGTAAAAGAAGTTATTGAAAGAACTGTGAAAGAAGCAAAGGCTATATATCAAAAAAATATGAAAAAGTTTTAAGTAACAAGATAGAATTAATAAAAAAGCAGAGATTTCATCTCTGCTTTTTTATATACAGGTTTTTAAAAAATTTCCAATATTCATTCTCCTGCCCCCTTCGGTGGAGGTGACTAGTTTTTATATTAAATCCCTTTTAATGGGTTTATGTGTATGATTTCCAATACAAAGGAAATCAGACCAAAAGCAACTGTTATAGTGGATCCTGCTTCGCGTTCGGGATTAAAGGTTTATCATCAACTAAAAATTTAAAAAATTGCTTAAATTCCTTGACAAAATTATTATGCAAAAATAAGTTTGAACACTAAATTAAAAACAATATATTTTTATTGTTTTTTGTTTATTGATTAATATAAATAACGTGCTACATTTGTAGTCTATATATTTTTTTAGCATAACAGCGAAATAATCAGTATTTTAGAGAGGATATATGGGAATTTTGCAGCAAACATTTTCTTTAAAGAAATCGCAGATTGAGAAAAAGTGGTATATCATTGACGCAGAAGGTAAGGTTTTGGGCCGGCTTGCAACAGAGATAGCGCATGTATTACGGGGAAAACACAAACCTTCGTACTCACCTCACCTTGATATGGGTGATAATGTGATAGTTATTAATGCAGATAAAGTGCTTCTGACAGGCAAGAAACCACTGGAAAAAGAATATTTCTTCCATTCAAAATATCCTGGTGGCAGCAGGTTTGTCAATATCAGAAAGATGCTGGAGAAAAAGCCTGAATATGTGCTATACCATGCAGTAAAAGGTATGATGCCCAAAAACAAATTAGCACGGCAGTTAATGGGTAATTTAAAAATATATGCTGGAAGTGACCATCCCCACAAGGCACAGAAACCTGAACCATTAGAATTTAAGTTTTAATGGCTTAAAGATAAATTATCGTTACTACAAGATGAGGTTATAAAAATGGCAAGTGCAGCAAATTATGCAACAGGAAGAAGAAAATCAGCGGTTGCGCGTGTTTGGTTAAAGCCAGGAAATGGTACTATAATTATAAATAATCAGCCAATTAATAAATATTTCAGACGGCAAACCCTGGAGCTTGTTGTACGTCAGCCCCTTGAAGAAGTGGGTGTATTAAATTCCTTTGATGTTGTTGCCACTGTTGATGGTGGCGGATGGACAGGGCAGGCGGGCGCTGTTAAATTAGGCATTGCCCGATGCTTGGCAGCTCTGGATGAAAAGTATAAAAAATCAATGCGGCAGGCAGGATTTCTTACCAGGGATTCGCGTGAGGTTGAGCGAAAAAAATATGGCCAGAAAAAAGCACGGAAAAGATTCCAGTTTTCCAAACGATAAAAATTGTACTGCATTATATACTTTACAAAAAGGATGCCAGATGGCATCCTTTTTGTTATGAGCGCATGAACGTCTTTAGTATGTGTGTAATTAAAAGTATGTGTGTAATTAAATGATTATACAGGATATTCAATATACTGATCGCTATATACGCATAACGCTGGATACCGGTGAATATATACGGGTGGACAATTCCTCTGTTCCACCAGGTCTGCTCCACAGAGGAGCTGCTATTGATATTGATGCATATAATCACTTAAAAGAAGAATCCATGCTGTTTGAGTGTAAGGAAAAAGCATTATATTATATAAGTATCCGTAGCCGGACTGAGCATGATATAAAGAAATATCTTATAAGAAAGGGTTTTGATAAAACAACTATCAGCAAGGTATTGCAGTATTTTATTGAAAAAGGGTTGATAAATGATTATGACTATGCTGTGCGCTACATTCATTCAGTTAGGGAACATAAAATTATTGGCAACAAAATGATAGAGAAAAAACTTTTTGAAAAAGGAGTTGATAAGGGAATCATTAAAAAAGCTATCAGAAAAACAGAGGATAAAGAGCCCGATATTGAGCAGGTATACCAGTTAGCATTAAAAAAATATAATAAAGTAAAAGATAAAGAACATCCGGAGGAAAAGGTGGCATCTTTTTTATATCAAAGGGGTTTTAACTGGGACATCATAAAAAAGGTTATGAAAAAATTTGGTAAGGAATATTAATATATTGAAATTGTAACACTGTTTTTTTACATTGTTTTGAACATTTTAAAGGGTTTGTATTTTTATAGGTATAAACAAGGGAAGCATAGTATGATGAAGGTACATGATTTGCGGACATCTTTTATTCAATTTTTTAAAGAACGGGACCACAGAATCGTCCCTTCAAGTTCACTTATCCCTAAGGATGACCCAACGCTACTATTTACTACTGCCGGCATGGTGCAATTTAAGCCCATGTTTGCCGGTACGGTTGAATTGGAATATACCCGTGCAGCGTCAATACAAAAATGTTTGCGAACAAGCGATCTGGAAAATGTTGGGAAGACTAAACGCCACTGCACCTTTTTTGAGATGCTGGGAAATTTTTCATTTGGTGATTATTTTAAAAAAGAAGCCATTCAGTGGGCATGGGAATTTTCAACTGGTGTTATTGGTTTCCCAAAAGAAGATATTTGGGTTTCCATATATATGGATGATGATGAAGCATTTGATATATGGCACCAAACTATTGGCTTGCCAAAAGAAAAAATCGTGCGCCTTGGAAAAGAAGATAATTTCTGGGGACCAGCCGGTGATTCTGGTGCATGTGGACCATGTTCAGAGCTGTATTTAGACCGCGGTCCTTCATTTGGATGTGGCAAGCCAGATTGTAAACCCGGTTGTGATTGTGAACGGTTTTTAGAATTCTGGAATTTAGTATTCAATCAGTATTTTCAGGATACTGAAGGTGCCCTTCATCCACTTCCACGTACCGGTATTGACACCGGCATGGGACTTGAGCGCTTAGCAACGCTGGTACAGAATGTAGATAGTATTTATCAGACTGATGAATTGAAAGGCCTTGTTGATTACATCGTTCATGCCCGTAAAATAAAATATGAAGGAGCAGCACAGATTGCTGTCAATGTGCTTGTGGAACATGCACGTGCGCTTACCTTTGCAATTTCGGATGGTGCCTATCCATCAAATGAGGGCAGAGGCTACGTATTGCGCCGTATCTTACGGCGTGCACTGCGGTATGGCCGCCAAGTAGGTATTCATGAACCGTTTGTGTACACCATTGTTGACCCACTGGTTGCGGCCATGGGTAAACAATATCCGGAACTATCGGACACAAAAGAAAATGTTAAGGCTGTTATAAGGGGTGAGGAAGAGCGCTTTCTTGAAACCATTGAAAATGGCATGGACCGGCTTGACGAGATAATCAAGACATCAGTGAAAAAAGGTGAAACAACAATCAGCGGCAATGATGTGTTTGTTCTCTATGATACTTTTGGGTTCCCGGTTGAAATGACTGAGGAGATAGCACGTGAAAACGGGTTGCGTATAGACCGCGAGGGCTTTGAGCATAAAATGGAAGAACAGCGCAACCGTGGCAGGCAAAGCTGGAAAGGAGTAGAAGGCAGGATTGATGGTGTTGTGAGTGAAATATTAAAAAAGGTTCAGAGCACACAGTTTGAAGGCTATGAAAAATATGAATCGGAATCGGACATTGTTGTGCTATCGGATTTTGAAAGATTACAGCCGCATTTACATGAGGGTCAGGAGGGGATACTGGTTGTCACAAATACACCATTTTATGGCGAGTCAGGCGGGCAGGTTGGTGATACTGGTTACATAGTTGGTGGTAGTGGAACATTCAGGGTTGTGGACACTAAAAAATCAGGTGACCTGATTGTGCATATAGGGCAGGTGCAAAAAGGTACCTTTAAGGAAGGTGAGCGAGTACGATTATCAATTGATGGCCTAAGAAGAAACCTTACTCGCGCTAACCATACTGCAACACATCTTTTGCAGGCAGCACTGCGTCATGTTTTGGGGCAGCATGTAAAGCAGGCAGGGTCACTGGTGGATCCCGAGCACTTTAGATTTGATTTTTCCCATTTCAAGGCAATGACACCGGAAGAAATACAACAAGTTGAGGCGATAGTTAATGAAAAAGTGTGGTCTGCATTGCCGGTGAATACTGCAGTTGTACCATTGCAGGAAGCCCTGAACCAGGGAGCGATGGCGGTATTTGATGAAAAATATTCAGATACTGTGAGGATGGTTTCTATTAGCGATTTCAGCAAGGAATTGTGTGGTGGAACACATGTGGACAATACAGGTAAAATTGGGGTTTTCAGGATAATGCGTGAGTCTTCACCTGGCGCTGGTATGCGAAGAATTGAAGGCATAACGCTAAAGGGAGTATACGAACGGCTGCTTCATGACCATTCGATAGTGAGGAGGATTATGGGGTTGCTGGAAGTTAACGAATCAAATGTTGAAAAGAAAATTGCTGAAATGCTGGAAAAAGTTTCATATTTAGAAAAGGAACTGGAAAAGACAAAGGCTGAAGGGTTGAAGGATATTGCACGAGAGTTATATACCAATGCTGAACATATTAATAGCATGAAGTATGTAAGTGCATCACTGCAGAATATGGATGCTGAAGGCTTGCGAACACTTGCTGATTATATTCGGGAGCTTTCGGACAATGTGGTTGTGTGTTTAGCTTCTTCAAAGGAAAATAAGGCATTTATTATTGCAGCTGCTACTAAAGGTGCTATTGACAAAGGGATTGATTGTGGTGCTATTATTAAACAAGTGTCAAAAGAAATTGGCGGCGGTGGTGGCGGCAGAAAAGATTTGGCACAGGCTGGTGGCAAGTCACCTGAACATATCGCAAAAGCACTTGCAAAATGCAGAGAGATTGTATTGCATAGCAGTAAATAACATAAATTGAAAAATGTAATTAATTTTTTGAAATACCTTCCAGCCGTGATATATAAATAGTTATATTTAAATTAATATATTCATAGGGGGCATTATGGGTGAGCTTAAAACGATGGTTCAGTATTTTTATAATACTTGCAGCAATTTTCCACAACGGCCTGCGCAAAGATTTAATAAAGAGTTATTTGATGACAATAATGGAATGTTTACGTATGCAGAGTTGAAGGAACGTGTAGAGGATATTGCCTGTGCATTAATGAAGATAGGTTTTCCTTATAAGGGCAGAGCTGCAATTATGGCGCCAACAAACTATATGTGGACACAGGTTGATATTGCCATTGCTTGTGCTGGAGGCGTAAGCATCACAATTTATCCCACGTTATCTGATTCTGAAGTTACATACATAATGAAAGATTCAAAATGTACGGTGATGTTTGTGGGCAATAAAGAGGAACTGGATCAGGTAAACCGGATCTGGAAGCAGCTTAAAAACCTTAAAACCGTTATCGTCATGGATATTGCCTTTAAAGGCGATAACAAGAAGGTCTATGGTATTAAAGATTTTATTGCCATGGGCAGGGAGTGGCGGAAAAGCCCTGCAAATTATAAAAAGTATAATAAGCGCAAAGATAGCATAACATTGGATGACTGGTTTACTATTTTATATACTTCTGGTACAACCGGTTTGGGGAAGGGGGTTATCATAACACACTGGACTGCTTCATCACGGTTAGAAGGAACCGTTAACTATTTCCAGAAGTATGACTTTGATGTTAATGAAAATGATGTAACACTTTGCTACCTGCCATTATCGCATGTATTTGACAGAGGTTCATGTCAATGGCTTGCCTTAACAAAAGGATCGTTGATATGTTATGCAGATAAGCCGGCAACATTAATCGAAGATATGCAAAAATATAATCCTACATGGATTAACTGTGTACCACGTTTGTATGAAAAAATTTATATAACCATGCAGCAGGCCATGGCAGAAAGCTCTTTAAAGAAGAAACTTTTTGACTGGGCAGTTAGTGTGGGAATGCAGGCGCTTGAATATCGGAAAGATTCTAATGGCTGCTACAACATGCATCCAAAGTTTGATTTAAAATCCAGGTTGCCATTGGGGCTGAAAATAAAGTATGCAATAGCTGATAAACTTTTTGCAAAGGTACGTGGTCTATTTGGAAACAGATTCCATCATTCATTCTCGGCAAGTGCTGCTATATCACCAGATTTGCTTAAGTTTTATTATGCATTGGGTATAGCTGTTGTTGAAGGATATGGTTCAACTGAAAGTTTCAATGCAGCAGTACTTAATCCAATTACTGCATGTAAACCAGGCTGTATGGGCAAAGAAGCAAATGGCAGCAAGTGCCGTGTTGCTGCTGATGGTGAATTAGAGCTTTCAGGTGCTGGTATATTCAAAGGCTATCTCAATAAGCCAAAGGAAACCAAAGAGGCTTTTACCAAGGATGGGTGGTTTAAAACAGGTGATGTTGTAGAATTAACACCTGATGGGTATATTAAATTTATTGAAAGGAAAAAAGGGATAATCTGTACATCTATTGGCAAGAATGTTGCACCAGCTAAATTAGAGAATCTTTTTTCAACCAGTAGCTGGGTGGAACAAATTTTCCTTGTAGGTGATGAAAAGCCATTTATTACTGCATTAATTGTGCCAAACTTTGCAAACTTTATGGCATTGTTCAAACGTGAAGGCATTGTGTATGATGAGTCAAAACTGGTATATGAAAATATTGGTGGAATGCAGATATGTACAAAAGTTGGCGATGATTTTATCAATAACAAGCGCTTACAGGAATTAATAGACAATGATGTAAAGGAAGCAAACAAGAAGCTTGAAAAATTTGAAGAAATTAAGCGCTACACCATACTGAATCAGCGTTTTACTGAATCAAATGGTATGATTACCCCAACGCAAAAGGCCAAGCGACGCGTGATAATTCACGTATATAAAGATGTTATTGAAAAGATGTATGAATAATAAAAAATACCATACACTCTTGCCACTTAACGCTGCTGGAGTGTATGGTATTCGTTAAAATAAAAAAAGGCAGGTTTTTCAACCCGCCTTTTTTTAAAATATTAAATGTAGTCGCAACCTTCTAAAAGAATTTTTTCTGCTTCTTCCTTATAGGCATCCATTACATATGGAATTCCAGAAATTTTAGCTGCTTCTTCGGTGAGTGCCATAAGGTCGCTTCGTGATATGGTATCTATTCTAAAATTACGGCTTCCCGCCATAATCTGCTGCAATCCAACTTTGATTTTTTGGCTGAATGTGTAAAGACCTATTGCACCAAGTGGGAAGTTGTCAACTTCTTTACCATATTTAGCTTTGAGTTCTTCATAGCACACAAAGATTTCTTCTTTAGTTGCACCATGCTGAGCAACATTCTTTGGCAGGTTATTTTCTTTTAACCATTTCTCAATGTTCTTGCCAACCATACCAGGGATCATAAGGGCACGGCCCATACATACAGCTTTGAAATATGGTGATCCCATAGCTAAGACTTTAAAGATATGGTCTTCTGTTGAAAAACCACCAGCCATTGCCAGGTCAGGTACCCACATGCCTTTTGCAGCCATTTTCTGTGCCATGTCATAGGCCATGCATTGTAGATAGAATGTTGGTATGCCCCATTCTTCCATCATGCGCCATGGACTCATACCAGTACCACCACCTGCGCCATCTATTGTTAACAGGTCTATCTTTGCTTCAGATGACCAGCGTAAGGCTGCAGCTAATTCTTTTTGTGAATATGCGCCAGTTTTTAATGTTACTCGTTTTGCACCTAATGCCCTAAGCCTTTCAACTTCCTGCAAAAAGGCTTCTTTGCTTATAAATCCTAATCGTGAGTGGCGTTCAAATTCCTTGATTGCACCATCTTTAAATGCTGCCTGAATTGCTGGTATTGTTGGGTCGGGTGTTACAATATAACCCCTGTTTTTTAGTTCGATAGCTCTTTCCAGGCTTCGTACTTTAATTTCGCCGCCTATACACTTAGCACCCTGTCCCCATTTCAATTCAACTGTTTCTACGCCTAACTGAGAGATAATGTACTCAGCTACTCCTAAATTTGTGTCTTCGACATTCATCTGTACAAGAATATCCCCGGCTTCGCCTTTGAATTTTTTAAATGTTTCAACACGGCGAATCATCTCAGGTGATTTTGTAACCTTTCCATTTTTGTCTCTTTCAAGGCCGGGATCAATGCCACATACATTCTCACCGCATACAATAGCGATACCTGATACGGCAGCACCAACTGCAAAGTGTTCCCAGTTGATGCGAGCAATATCAGTTGAACCTAATGCTCCGGTAAACATAGGCACTTCCAATTTTACCCTGTTTTTTGTCCCAAAATAAGTTTCGGTAGAAACCATGGGAAAACGTGCAGTTTCAGGTCCTGGATTAAGAAGTCCTTTTGCGCCAGCAGCATAACCCTGAATGTTTAAGTGTGAATAATCAACAGGATAGTCTTTATCTGCACCTGCTGTTATCTCACCAAAGGGACCCGGATACAAAAGTTCTCTTCCACGCATAGTTGCTTGAAAGATTTCACAATTCCCGGTACAACCGTCCAGACATCGAGAACAGATACCTGATTGAGGTGCAACACTCCGTGAACGGTTTGCAGTACGGGTTGCATCGTTAGAATTTGGTTTTGATAGATTTCCCATATTGTTACTCCTTGTAATAATTTTTTATTAATTCTAAGCTTATGCTTGACTATGATGATTGTAAGACTTGAAATTAAATGAGTTTTAAAAAAGATGCTAGTAATTAAGCTTTTATGCAATTGATAAATGATAGTTATAAAAGTCAAAATATTTAATATATATGAAACATAAATTCCTTAAAATTTAACATTTATGTAACATGGGGGTAAAAATTATACTTAAAATTTATTAGTAGTAGTTATCACTGCTAATTCATGAATACATTTTTATGTACAAATAATAATAAATGCACATATGGCAATCTCAATGTTACGAAGGAGATTGCTTGGCTCCTAATGACTTTATGTAATAATGTCATTGCGATACCCAGGGTGACAGGTTTTTTATATTAAATTATTTTTAAGGAATAAATACTGTGCAGATTTAATAATTTTATCTTTCAATCTTATTTCCCATTTTTATCAAGGTAAATCCATAATACTAATGGGAAAAATAAAAAAATGTGTTGAAAAGTTTAGTTTATTAAGTATTTTAATGTATAGTAAAATATCATATTTCCATATTGAGGTTACTGTGTATAAAATAATACAAAATATTAAAATTTCCCAAAATGTTGGCAAAGCTGTCATTGAGGCGCCCTATATTGCACAGCACCGAAAAGCGGGCCAATTTGTTATTGTTATTGTTGATGAGGTTGGTGAACGGATCCCTCTAACCATTGCTGATTCCAGCAGGGACAAAGGTACTATTACCCTGTATTATCAGATTGTGGGGACATCTACTCACAAACTATCGCTCAAAAAAGAAGGTGAAGAGTTATATGATGTTGCGGGTCCTTTAGGGCATCCCACGGACATACGTAATTATGGCACCGCTGTGTGTGTGGGTGGCGGTATTGGTATTGCTGCAGTATACCCTATAGCGGTTGCAATGAAGGACGCAGGAAATTACTGTATAAACATTATTGGTGCGCGGAATAAGGATTTATTAATACTGGAAGAGGAACTGAAAGTAAAAAGTGATGAAATTATAGTTACTACTGATGATGGGTCGTATGGCATCAAAGGGTTTGTAACTGATGAGTTGAAGAAGATACTTGATTCTAAAAAAGTTGATATTGTTGTGGCAGTGGGGCCTGTGCCAATGATGAAAGCAGTCAGTGACCTGACACGACAATATAATGTCAAAACGCTAGTAAGTTTAAATTCCATTATGGTGGATGGTACCGGTATGTGTGGCGGGTGCAGGGTAACAGTGGATGGTAAAAAGCAGTTTACCTGTGTAGATGGGCCCGAATTTGATGCGCATCTGGTGGATTTTGATGAACTTATGAAACGGCTCAACACCTATAAGGATCAGGAAAAAGAAAGCTTTGAAAAACATACATGCAAACTGGAGCAGTATCATGGCCGATAAGATTCCACGACAAAAGATGCCTCAGCAGGATCCAGCCAAGCGGATCCATAATTTTAATGAAGTACCATTAGGGTATGATGAAAAAACGGCAGTACTTGAAGCAACCCGTTGTTTGCAATGCAAACGCCCTACCTGTGTAGAAGGTTGTCCTGTGAATATTGACATTCCGGGATTTATCAAAGCGTTGAAAGAGGGCAATCCGCTAGATGCATTTGCTGTGATTAAACAGACAAATTCGCTGCCTGCTGTTTGTGGCAGGGTGTGCCCACAGGAGGATCAATGTGAAAAGTTATGCGTTTTGGCCAAGAAAGGAGACCCGGTTGCTATCGGTAACTTAGAACGATACGTTGCTGATTATGAACGAGAAAGACAACATTATACATTCCAGAAGGTTAAAGCAGTAAAAGCTAAAAAAGTTGCCATTATAGGTTCTGGGCCTGCAGGGTTAACGGCAGCCGGGGATTTAGCCCGTATGGGTTATAGTGTTACCGTATTTGAGGCGCTGCATAAGGCTGGTGGAGTTTTAGTGTATGGTATACCTGAGTTCAGGCTACCAAAAGATATTGTGCAGTATGAGATAGATGCCCTCAAGGCAATAGGTGTAAGTATAGAGCTGAGCAGGGTGATAGGCACATCCGAAACAGTAAATGATTTATTGTCATCCGGGTTTGATGCAGTATTTGTTGCAACCGGTGCAGGGCTTCCATTGTTTTTAGATATACCAGGTGAAAATCTGCAAGGTGTATATAGCGCTAATGAATATTTAACACGGTCAAATTTAATGAAGGCATATAGATTCCCTGAGTATGATACGCCAATTGTGAAAGGTGACAGGGTTGCAGTTGTTGGTGGTGGTAACGTTGCCATGGACTCGGCACGCACAGCTTTGCGACTGGGCAGTAAAGAAGTATATATCATTTACCGGCGTTCCAAAAAAGAGATGCCTGCACGAATTGAGGAGGTGGAACGCGCTGAAGAAGAAGGGATTATCTTTAAGCTTTTGACCAATCCCATACGGTTTATTGGAGATGATAAAGGCAGGTTAAAGGCGGTTGAATGTATTCAGATGGAATTAGGTGAGCCTGATGCTTCCGGAAGGCGAAGCCCGATACCCGTTAAAGGTTCAGAGTTTATTATAGATATTGATGTGGCAATCATTGCGATTGGTAACGGTCCAAATCCTTTAATACCCAAGACTACGCCGGGGATGGATACTACCAAACAAGGCAATATCATTGCTGACCCGCAAACCATGAAAACCAGTAAACGAGGCGTGTTTGCAGGTGGTGACATTGTTACCGGTGCAGCCACAGTTATTCAGGCAATGGGGGCAGGAAAAAAGGCTGCAAAAGCTATTGATGAATTTCTTTCAACGGGTGTGTGGTAGAAACTAATATCTTTTCAGGTTCTTTAGCTGGTGTTCCTGGTTTTTTATGTTTATAAATAATAGCATTTGCTATGGAATTCCAGTTGTTCTGGTACATGTAGCGGGGGATTTCAAGATTATTGTGTGATAATGGCAATGATACAGAACCCCACTTAATAGTAAATGCATAGGTATACCCCGCCTGTGCTAAGGCCTGCTTTCCAATATCTGTTACTACGCCAAAAGGATACACAAATGTATCAACGGTAATGCCTAATTTTTCTTCCAGCACCTTTTTTGATTCAAATACTTCCAGCTTAAAGTAGCGATAGTTTTTATTATAAAGTTCATCATTAAGAAACAAATGAAAGTAACCATGCGAGGCTATTGAACATCCTTCTTGTGTCAATTGCTGTAATTCTTCCCATGTAAGTACGTATGGCTTTTTGCCAATTATAAATGTATTAATGCCTAACAGTGGCTTAATGCCTAACGGCTTTAACACTGAATAGTATGCATCCAGAACTGTTCTGTGGCCATCATCAATGGTTATCAGAATATTTTTATCACCCCTGACTTTTCCTGATTTGATATCGGCTAATGATACAAAAGAAAATCCATGAGATCGCAATTCTAACAGTTGCTTTTGAAATTCTTGTATTGATATGTCATATTTAATTTTTTTCCCCATGAATGTATGATAGACAAGTACGTATACCTTATTGGCAGCATACAGGGGCGTAACAGTCAAAAGTAGTAGTAATGCTATGGATATGTATCTCATTGGACTCTCCAACTACAGCGTAACAACATAATCGGTAAAAATAAAAAGTAAGTAAATATCAAAGAACTGTCAAGCGTTGTCAACACAAAAGTATTTCAATGAGGATTTCATATAATTTTTGAATGGCAATGTTAATAATACTCAGGTTTAACGTGCGTCACACAGGGTTAGAGAAAACTGTGTTGGTGTTGTAAGTTTTGAATTGTGATTGACGTTAGACCACTATCTGTTAACATATAAAAAAATTATATAAAAGGGGGTTAGCCATGAAAATTAGCTGTATTGAATTATACCATGTATCCATACCATTACGCCACACATTCTGGCCAACATGGATACCCGGGTATCCACAGACACATAACCGCTTTACGCTGATAAAACTTGTAACTGATGATGGCATTGAAGGGTATTCAGCCGGTTCAGCGATGGGTAGAGAACGTGAAGGATTAGGTGATCTTTTAGCAGGGTATATCATGGGAACAGATCCAAATGACATTGACAGGGTTCAGAGCCTTTTAAAACAGGCCGGCTATTTAGGGTGGAGAAATTTCTGGATAGAGCCGGCATTCTGGGACATCATTGGCAAAAGCAAAGGGAAGCCTGTCTATGAGTTGCTGGGAGGAAATGTGCGCCCTATTGAAGTGTATTGTTCAACCGGCGAGATGCATGATCCCCATAAACGCATTGATGAGATTTTAAAATTAACAGAGCGTGGTTTTAAAACATTTAAATTACGGGTAAAAAATAAAGAGCTTAAGGATGACATACGCCACATTGAAGTAATATCAAAAGGTGTTGGCAATAAAATCACGTTAGGCGTGGATGCCAATCAGGGATGGCCAGTTTCAATAATTGACAGGGTCCCTGACTGGGATTTAAAGCGGGCAAAAGAGTTTGTGAGGGCATGTGAGGCCAATAAAATCGTATGGCTTGAAGAACCGCTGGATTCACGTGATTATGATGGAAATGCTGCACTGAAGCGATTTGCAAAAAAAGTGAAAATTTCAGGTGCGGAGCTTAACTATGGCTGGGATGAAATAAAGATAATGTTTGAAAAGGATTGCTTCCATGTCTATCAGCCAGATGCAACTTTTGCTGGCGGTATAGCGCAGGTTAAAAAGGTTATTGATACATGTCATGAGAAAAAGCGCGAATTTTCGCCGCATACGTGGACAAATGGCATCGGATTTTATATTAATTGGAATATGGTGCTTGCAGATACTAAGAACAAACTGCCTCTGGAATACCCACTTGAAGAGCCCTCATGGGTGCCAGAATTCAGGGATGGCATAATTGAGCCGATTATTCCGGATAAAAATGCTATGTTGCAGCCATTTACCCGCCCTGGGCTTGGTTTTGAGATTGACAAAAAATTACTGAAAAAATATGGAAAGCGATATTTCCGTATGACTGAGTTAGGTTTAAAGATTAAGGTCATACGAGAAAAGGGGATAAAAGAAGCCCTTGCATTGAAAAAGCGCAAAGAAGGCCAGTGATATATTTCTAGTAACTATCGCACATAATAAATTTTTTGAGGACATATGAAGCGTGTTCGCATTTTCCAGTGTTTGCAAAGCAACGTTCCATTACAGGATTGTACCATAGCCGGTTGGGTACGTACTAAACGGGAATCAAAAGAAAATATCTTCATTGAAGTCAATGATGGTTCGTGTTTATCCAATCTTCAGGTAGTGGTGGGTGTGGGCGATAGTTCCTTTGAAGTAGCCCAAAGGTTGCACACGGGTGCAAGTGTGTATATTAAAGGAAATCTGGTGCCTTCCCCTGCAGCAGGACAAAAGTGGGAGTTAAAGCCTGTAAGCATTACCGTATTTGGTGATGCAGACCAAAGCTATCCCTTGCAGAAAAAAAAGCATTCGTTTGAATTTTTACGCGAGATAGCACACCTACGCCCGCGAACCAACACGATGGGTGCCATTATGCGCATCCGCAATCAGGTTGCATATGCTATTCATACATTCTTTCAGCAAAAAGGCTTTTTGTATGTCCATACACCCATCATAACCACAAGCGATTGTGAAGGTGCTGGCGAGATGTTTCAGGTAACCACGCTTGATTTGGTTCAATTGCCTGTAGTTGATGGGACAATTGACTATACTCAGGACTTTTTTGGTGCAAAGGCAGCATTAACAGTCAGTGGCCAGCTTGAAGGTGAGTTGCTGGCAATGGCACTGGGTGATGTCTATACCTTTGGGCCAACCTTCAGGGCCGAAAATTCCAATACAACACGGCACCTATCTGAGTTCTGGATGGTTGAACCTGAGATGGCCTTTGCAACATTAGAAGATGATTGTGCATTAGCTGAAGAATTTTTACGGTTTATTTTTACATGGGTGCTTGAAAAATGCCAGGAAGATATGAAATTTTTTGATGAGCGGATAAAACCAGGGATTATCCAGAATTTAGAGTTCATTGTAAAGAGTTCATTTGAGATAGTTACCTATACTGAAGCCATTGAAAAATTACAGCAATCCAACGAACCATTTGAATTTCCGGTGCACTGGGGCATGGACCTTCAAACCGAACACGAACGCTGGTTAACTGAAAAATATTTCAAAAAGCCGATAATAGTTATAAACTATCCAAAGGCAATAAAAGCTTTTTATATGAAGCTGAATGACGATAATAACACTGTGAGGGCAATGGATGTGCTGGTTCCGGGTGTTGGCGAGATTATTGGTGGAAGTGAACGTGAAGACCGCTATGATGTGTTGCTTGCGCGCATGCAAGAGATGGGCTTAAACCCTGATGATTACTGGTGGTATCTTGATATCCGTAAATTTGGTTCGGCACCACATGCTGGGTTTGGTTTAGGTTTTGAGCGGGCAATTCAGTTTATTACAGGCATGCAGAATATACGCGATGTTATAGCATTTCCACGAACACCAGGGAATGCAAAATTCTAATGTAGCGGCGTATAACCATACGCTACTACAATATAAACAAACGGATTAGAATATTCAGGAGATAGAGAGTGAAAATAGCAATCGGCAATGATCATGCGGGTGTTGAGCTGAAACAATACATTATACAGCATTTTAAAGAGCATGATTTTATTAATGTAGGTACTGATGTAACACAATCTTGTGATTATCCTGATTATATCAAATTAGTTGCGGAATTAGTACAAAAGGGGCAGGTGGATTGTGGCATAGCAATTTGTGGCACAGGTATTGGTGCCTCAATTGTTGCCAATAAGCATAAGGGTATTCGTGCAGCGCTGTGTACCAATGAGTTTATGGCAAGCATGGCACGGAAGCACAATGATGCAAATGTGCTTGTACTGGGAGCACGGGTAGTTGGAATGGATTTAGCTATTCATATAACATCAGCTTTTTTACAGGGAACTTTCGAAGGTGGCCGCCATCAGCGAAGGCTTGATAAAATTATTGAAATTGAAACATTGCAATGAATAAGGCACAAGTAAAAAAATATTTTATCGCAATTAGTATTATTCTTCTATCGGCATTGTGTATTGCACTGACATATGATACCACCTATCAGGTTATTTTTACGTCAGACGGGATAGACCTGTTTAATGCAAAAAAAATTAAACTGCAAGGGAATCAATCCGGATTTACTATCGCAAAAATAAATTATAAAGAAGCCGTTAACCCGCTTGTTACTGATTTGCTTATTACCTTTGATAAAGATTTTCCCTATATGGTAAAGGATGATTCCGGCCACTATGCAATTCGCTATGCACAGTACACATATTCAAAAGAAGATATTGAAAGTGAAGGTTGTGCATATTTTTTCCACAAAGACCACCGTGTTGAGATACAAACCGCAAAGAATAACTGGTTAACCAACTGTGCCGATTTAGGATCGTTCACCATTGAGGCAAAACTTAAACTTAACAAATACAGCCCTCAGGCAGTGGTGCTTTCGCGCGTGGGTTACTCAGGTGGCAAACAGGGCTTTGAGATTCTGTGTGTGAATGACAAATTGGCCATCAGGTTTTACAAAATGTTTTATAAAAAGGATAATGTGCCGGTTGATGTTTTTTGTCACAGGTCACCTTCACTTGCTTTGAATACATGGTACCATATTGCAGTGAGTTTTGACAGAATATCCGGCAAACTAGAAACAATGGTAAATGGTGATGTTGTGGAAACTATCTTTTGTACAGAAGGCGGTGAGCCGTTTGTTGATGTTTTGGTACCAAAGTTTATGTGCCAGGATATACCGGTAGCTTTGGTGGGCACGCATTTTTACGGATACTTAGATAAAATCAGGATTGCCCAGCGCTATATTATGGATTTAGAAAAAGAAACTGAAATAGCAAAAACACAATTTAAGGCTATAACCTATAATAACAGGGACACCATAAACCGGGAGGGGATCATCACAAGCCCGGTATATACATTTCCGGACTACGGGACAATGGTAACGCTTTTTAACTGGGATGAACAGTTGCCACCATCAACATATATCTGGATGGAGTTCAGGATTAGTGATGCGTTTTTTAAGGCTTCTGATGAAACGCCACGGTGGTATAGAATAACAAATAATCAAAAAAATATATATTTGCACAAGATTGGCGATGACTATCTCAGAGGCAAATATTATCAGTGGCGGGCACATTTAATTGCATCTCCGGATGGAGCTTTAGCTCCGGTTATTTCTAATATTAAATTGCACTATGCCCTTGATTCTGCCCCTCAACCACCTGTTTTTGTGGCAGTCGATTCAGTTGGGGATAATATGATCACCTTGAAATGGAAGAAGAATGTGGAGTACGATATTTTGGGCTATACTATTTATTATGGTGTCAAAAGCAAGCAGTATGATGGTATCATCAAAACTCTTAACGGCAAACGTATTTCCAATGAGCTATCGGATACAAGTGGATATATTAAAATTACAATAACAAATGATGTCGTTGAAGAAAACCGTGTCAATGATACAAAAGGCTTTTTAACATTTCCGCTATTAAAAAATAATGTACTGTATTTTTTTGCAGTAACTGCCTATGATTCATACAAACCTGATACGATCTTTAATCATGAATCCAAACATTCTAAAGAAGTAAGTGCCCGCCCGGATCCCGGCTCAGATATTAAGTAGCAACATATTTCAATTATACTTGCAATTATTGTCACAATTCCCTATTATTAAATAAAATTATTATTAATTAATGAAAGGTAATCATATGAAAGTATTCACTATCAGTGAACTTATCGAGACAATGAAACAATTTCCGCTTATGCAGAAGGTATCACCTGTTGAGGTGGTTAAGTCTTTAAAATTTTTCACGGATGTCCCTGAAACAGTTTTACAGGAGATAGTTGATGGAATATTCATACACCAGTATGCTAAAGATGAAATTATTAGCAGGCATGGGAGATACAATGAATGGTTGTATGTTGTGCTTTCAGGTGAAATTTCAGTATTTATTATCACGCCTGATTATACCAAATTAGAGCTGTATGCGTTAGGGCCTGAGGACTTTTTTGGGGAAGATATTGTCATCCGCAATGAGCCCAGGGAAAGTACGGCGATAGCATTTACAGATTGTATTTTACTGGCAATTGGCCAGCATGAATTAACAAAGATTATAGCATCCTCACCTGCAACTTATGAAAAACTCAATAATGCTTTTTTGCAGCGAAAAATGCGCAACAATCTGCGTTCAATACCAATTTTCACCCATTTGCGCGAAGAGGTTTTTAATGAAATACTGGATGTTGTCAAGCTGGTACATGTAAAAAAAGGTGAAGTGATTTTTAAACAGGGTGATGTTGGGGATGCGTTATTTTTAATCAGGAAAGGCGATGTGAGTGTTTACCGGGCAATGAATAAAAATGAAGAGCTTATATCCTTGCTTGCAGAAGGTAAT
>Ga0101944_10000988_pt1 | contig 68746 bp, 60 predicted proteins | sample DewCreD2012metaG_FD_75245 | JGI IMG/M metagenome (GOLD analysis project Ga0101944, IMG submission 75245) | Hot spring sediment bacterial and archeal communities from British Columbia, Canada, to study Microbial Dark Matter (Phase II) - Dewar... ... | reverse complement strand
TAATGTTTTGCAATAATGCTTTTAGTTTTTGAGTTTTTTTTATGATTTAGAAACGTTTAAAAAGGGATAAATGCTCGAAAACCTTCCCCGCTGATAGGGGATTTGTTAAAGTTCAAGGTTCTGGGTTCAACGTTCAACGTTGGGTTTGGGGGGTGAGTGGTTTAGTGGTTGAGTGGTGGAGTAAGTGATAATGTTTTTTGGATGTTTTGTTTGTAATGAATAAACAATGCCTTCATAGAATTTGTAATAATAGAGTGAATGACGGTTCAATGCTTGTTTTGAGTTTATAAACAAATCCCTTATTTAAGGGGTTTTTTATTTTTATGGGGCTTTTTTGTAGTTTTTTATGGATGTGCGGAAGTTGTGGAAAATGTCGCTTGCGAGGTTATTGCTTTTTGCATTTATACGTTATAAAAATTATTCACATATTATTTTTCAATGGTATTTAAGCACATATAATAATCGGTGGCCTTAAGTTATGAGATTAAACATAGATTTTTTAATACCTTTATTTTAACGATAAATACTAAAAAATTTTTTAAATTTTTTTGCCCTCAAGCGTATTTATAGATAACCACACAAAAAAAGAGGTTATCTATGAGTACAGTTCATGATAAGGGGTATAAGTATTTATTTTCCAATCCGCTGATAGTAAAGGAATTATTACAGTCATTTGTCAGCATGGATTGGGTACATCATATTGATTTTACAAAAGCTGAAACTATAGACAAAAGCTATGTCACTGACCAATACAAGGAATATGAGGCTGATATCATCTATAAGCTGTATTTTAAGGAAAGTGAATTGTATCTGTACCTGCTTATAGAATTTCAGTCAACCGTAGATAGATTTATAGCATTCAGGATGTTACAGTATATTATGGAATTATACCGGGAGTTAATCTATAAGCATAAGTGTAGAAGTTTGCCGGTAGTATTTCCCATACTGATGTATAATGGCGACAAAAAATGGACGGCGCCGTTGTCGTTACAGGAGTTAATAGAAGTACCGCCGGTGCTTAAACAGTGTAAGCCTTATATACCGCACTTTCAGTATTATCCCATTATAGAGAATGCCATAGACAAAACAACATTACACAGCATGATGAATGTGATAAGTACAGTATTTTTGTTAGAGACGGGGGATGCTGAAGAATTTTTTAAAACGGTTGACAGGATACGTGAATTATTGCATATTTATGACAATGAGCCATTGTTATTGAGGACATTGTTGTATTGGTTGGTACAGTATTTGCAATCACATGGAATGGTAGAAGAAAAAAGTATTATACTTAAGGCAATAGAACAACCACAGGAGGCTAGTACAATGTTATCACGGACATTAGAAAAGATAAAGAAGGACTTACGGAAAGAAGGGTTTAATCAGGGTGTACAGGTAGGTATTCAGAAAGGAATACAGAAAGGAATGAAGGATGGATTGCTTAGAGGAGTAACACGGGAAAGAATTAATATTGCACAAAAATTACTGAAACATGGTATGGATGATAGGAGTATATTGAAGATAACAAAATTAAAGAAATATCAACTTGATGAAATAAAAAAAGATAAAAAAAAATAAACCTATAATTTTACACTCTTCTTAGTCTAACATAATTAAATAAATACTCAAAATAATTTTTAAGGAGAGTGTAACACCATGCATTACAAAAAATTATTTTTAATTATTTCTTTCTTTTTGCTTATTACAACGCAATTGTTTGCGCGTGAAGGGAGTTCTCAGTTAAGTGGAGTATTGTATCTGGGTGCATCTAATGCTAGTTGTACTTTGTGGTCCGGAAGTACATTAGGTATAGTGGTTGATGATGATCCAACTCTTTGGAGTAGCCCTTCAACAGAAGCAAATGCTGCAGGTGGGCTGGGTTTTAGTTACCGGTATTTTGCAACTGAAAATGTAGCTTTGTGTACAGGGCTTAATTTGGTGTATAAAAGTTTCACCGTTAATTATCCCGCATATACTGCCATTGATGATCTGACACTGGATATTTCTAATACGTATGTTATTATTTTTTTTAATTCTTCCATTTTATTCCCCCTTTTTTAACTGACACTGGATATTTCTAATACGTATGTTATTATACCTGCAGGTATGCGTATTTATTTTGATTATTTTTACTTAGGTGGTGGATTATATTATGGATTAGCAGATACAGCACAGGTGGAAGTAACGTATACAACTATTTATGGCACAACTACCGAGGAAACTGATGAAGATTTTGATGATGACTTTGGTTTATATGTTGATCTGGGTTTAGATATACCGCTGAGCCAGGTAGTAAGCCTGGATTTAGGTATGAGATATGAGTATGGATTAAAGTATGTCTACTCAAATGAAGATGCCATAATTACCGATATAAGAATGAAGGCATTACTGTTTAGTGTTGGGTTATGTTTTACACTATAATTATAATAATAAAAAATGGGCAATTTGTTGTTGCCCATTTTTTTTATTTGACAAAAACAAAAGAATAATGTATTATAATGAAATCGATATTAATTTTATTTAAAAAAATTAACAATAAATTTTAATGTACAATACATTACAAAATGTTACCATATATTCTGTAGTGATAGTTTGTGATGTGATATCACCTATTGCTTTTTATAACTTCCCTGGCATTTCATTACGTGGTGGATTTGGTTACTCACTAAAACAATCTGTATGTATTATGAAAAATTTAAAAGATTGTACAACATGTGCCATTGTCACCGACTGCCCGTATGCATACATTTTTGAAACACCCAATGTTGTGCCATCAGAAAAGATGAAAAGATCCACGCACTATCCTCATCCATTTTCGCTAACACCATTGAACCCCTATCCTGCTCAATTTGATAATGGTGATAAATTCAAAATTAAATTATCAATGTTTGGCAAAGCAGTGAAGTATTTCCCAAACATACTGTATGCATTAATTGAATTGGGTAATATGGGATTAGGCAAAAAGCGGGGCAAATATGTAATTTCACAAATTTATGATTACACATCTGGGGCAATAATCTATGATGGGAACAGCATGTCATTGAATAAGTTGATGCCTTATACCTTTAGTAATAGCAATGTTACCGATACTTTGAGAGTTGAATTTTTAACGCCATGTAAAATTAAAGCAAATGGAAAATATCAGCACTTTATTGATATAGAAAATATAATAAAAAATATTAAGCGAAAAATAGAAAATATTTCCTATTTTTTTGAAGGTAAATCAGTCATAATAGATATGAGTAATATAAAATTTCATAATATTGAATGCTTTAATAGCACCATCTCTTGGGAAATGAACAAGCGGTATTCCAAGCGTAAAGAGCAAAGCATGTTGCTTGGAGGATATAAAGGCCGGGCATTTCTTAAAGGGGATGTAGTGTCAATATATCCACTTTTGAAAATTGGTGAAGCAATAAACATTGGAAGCAATACATCATTTGGATTTGGGGCAATACAAGTTGAATATGTATAATATAGGTTCTGGCTTAGAGGGAAGATATGAACAAAGTATACTATGAAATTATTATAGCTGCATTATTACATGATATAGGGAAATTTAAGGAAAGAGCATTTGGCGGAAAAGAGCACGATTATTTCCCAAAAACCATGGAAGGAATGGTTTTGCCCTTAACACAGGATGGTCGTTACTCACATCGGCATGCACTATGGACATTTGATTTTTTTGAAAATGACTGCAAACATTTCAATTTACCAAAAGAGCTTGATTGGATAAAGATAAGAAACATGGCAGCAATGCATCATAATGCAAGTAATGATGATGAAAAAATTATTGATAGAGCTGATAAAATTTCTGCTGCAAGTGATCGTAGTGATGAAACGGATTATGTTAAAGGAGGGCATTTAAAAAGACACCTTAGATCAGTCTTTACCAGAATAAAATTAGAACAAAGCATTAATGGTTCTTATGGATATTTATTAAAACCTCTTACCAGTAAGAATGTATTTCCTGTTGAAGTAAGTGATGAAAGTGCTTCATTGCAGGTTGATTATAAGAATTTATGGGATGAGTTTATTGTAAAATGTGAGGAAAGTTTTAATAATTATAAGCCAGCTATGGGATTAACACATTTTGTTCACATTCTTTTATCATTATTGCAAAAATATTGCTGGTGTATTCCATCAGCCACTAATGATGCATATAGGGATATTTCATTATATGATCATGCCATTACTACAGCATCAATTGCATTAGTCTTAAAAGTTAATCAAAATGAAAAGGCTGCTCCTGAAAAACCATTTTTGTTTTTTGCTGGCGATTTATCTGGGATCCAGCAGTATATATTTCAACATCAACAGCAATCATACCCTGGGACTTCAAAAATTATTAGAGGGCGTTCATTATATCTTTCAATGATATCCCATGCCTATTGTTATGCCCTCTGTGAAGCTTTGCAAATTCCACCCTTTGTGCAGTTAATGAATGCAGGTGGTAAGTTTACATTAATACTTCCTAATTTGCCACAAATAAAAGAAAAAATTAAACAATTTACATCAGAAGCAGATAAGTGGTTTTTCAATACATTCCATGGCGATTTTACTATAGTATATGATTTTAGTATTGAAGCTGCTGAAGATGATATGAGATTGCAATTATTTAGGAAAATAATACAAAGTATTAACTATAAGTTGGCACTGGCTAAGTCTCAAAAATTTAGTGAAATACTTAAGAGCGGCCAGTGTGTAATTAATATTGATTATAATGAAGAAGAACTGTGTAAATCCTGTGGTCGTTATTCGCCAGGAGAAGGATTAGAAGAACAACGCTGTAACATTTGTAATGATATGTTTAAAGTTGGCACAAAGCTAACAAAAAATAGTATACTTGCTTTCCATAAACAAAAAGGTGATATAGACTATTTTGATAAAAAGATATCCATGAGTATTATTGATTCGATAGATACAATACAGGACCCGATTGCAATATTTACATTTGATGAAAGCCAGCATTTGCTTCCTGTAATATACTGCAATAATTATGTTCCTCAAAAGGATAATCAAACGCTCACTTTTGAAGAAATAGCAAATACAGCACTTCAGCGCAACGATGATGGAGAACAATCTGTTCTGCTTGGGTCAAGGTTTTTATCATATTTAAAAATCGATGTCGATAACATGGGCGGTATTTTTAGTCAGGGCATAGAGGATCTTTCGGTTTCGCGCTATGTTTCATTGTCAAGAATGATGCATGTTTTTTTCAATGTGGTTGTAAAAGATGTTATTGAGAATAATTTTAAAAATGTTTATACCGTTTTTTCAGGTGGTGATGATTTATTTGTTATAACGCCGTGGAATCTATCATTGCATTTTGTAAATGAATTACAACAAAAATTTAAAAACTATGTTTGTAATCATCCTGACTTGCATTTTTCTACCGGCGTTGTTATTCAAAAGCCAAATTATCCAATGAATAAGGTTGCAGCTTTGGCCGAACACAAGCTGGAGCAGGCAAAAAATAAAGGTCGGAATAGGATAAATTATTTTGACAATATACTTCTATATGAAGATTTACGCGACATACATGAAGATGCCAAATGGTTTATTGAAGAAAATAATAATAAGCAGTCAAAAATTAAGCATTCATTTTTATATAGGCTGCTTAGATATACCCGTATGGCAAAAAAAGTGCACGGTAAGGATTTTATGCCTAATGATTTATTATATATCCCTTCATTTAAATATGATGTTAGTAGAAATATTGTAATTAAAGGTAAAGATAGTAGTAATAAAGAAATAATAGTCAATGCACAGGAGCTACAGTGGCTGGAACAGCGTTTTGAACTCTATACAAAAGAAAAGCCCCATATATTAGAAATTATACTTTCTATAGCGTTATATCAAACGCGTGAAAAAAGAATATAAAATAATTCAGGAGGAAAAACAATGATACAGTTAACTGAACAATATGTAACAACAGAAGCTGAAAAGAAAGCGCAAGAGTTTAGTAATATTGATAAAAATCAAATAAGAAAATTTTATGATGATTTTAAACTCATTGAGCGAAGAATAACTGAAAATCAACAGGCTGATGATAAATGGTTTGAAAAGGAGATATTGCCTCATATCAAATTTGTGAAATCAAAAATAGCATATAGCGCTGGCCGTAAATCAGGGAATAAGTTTTTAGTATCAAAAGGATTTAAGGAGTATATGGATAAGCAGATAGATCTCATTAAAACAATATCGGATTTTAATAATTTCATGATGCATTATCAGGCAATTATTGCTTACTATACATACTATTCAGAAGTTGGTAGTTCGGATACCAGCAATAGGAATTTTCAGCAACACAGATCAAGATAAATTACCTACAAGGAGGATAAAATGGATAATTTAACAATTAAAAAAATAGTAGGAAAAATTTATTTGAAAACAGGGCTTCATATTGGTGGAGGCACTGAAGGAATTGAAATTGGTGGGATTGATAATCCGGTAATTAAAGACCCTAAAACAGGCTACCCATTTATACCAGGTTCTTCACTAAAGGGAAAGATGCGCAGTTTGCTTGAATTGAAATTGGATAAATACAACAAAGAAAAGGGCGAACCTTGCAGTTGTGGTAAGTGTGATATTTGTAAAATATTTGGCAATACTAACAAAAATTCCGAAGTAGGTATAACAAGAGCAGTATTTCGAGATGCTTTTTTGTCACAAGAATCTATAGACACGCTTAAACAGCGCAATATACTTGCAACAGAGGCAAAAACAGAAAATACCATTGACCGTATTAAAGGAAGAGCGTTGCACCCACGGCAAACTGAAAGGGTTATTGCAGGTTTATCATTTGATTTTGAAATTGCAGTCCGGGTGTTTAAAGATGATAATGAAAAAGAAATCATTGGTTTATTAAAACAAGGCATGGATCTACTGGAACAGGATGCTTTGGGTGGAAGTGGTAGCCGAGGCTATGGGAAAATACAGTTTCAGGATGTTATATTTGATGGTAAACCATTATAAAAAGGTTGCTCCACAATGGAAAAGAAATATAAGTTTGTATTAACCCCAAAATCGTTTTTTTCGGATATATTTAGTTCTGATACAATCTTTGGTATAATATGTTGGTATGTCCGTTATATATATGGTGAATCTAAGCTTTTAGAAATGCTTAAAAAATTTGATAACGAGCCACCCTTTATTATTTCATCATTTATTCCCAATGGATTTATGCCAAAACCTCAAGTACCATTTAAACAAAAGGATTCAATAAAAGAAATTGAAAATGATAAAAAGTTTAAAAGCATACAATGGTTGCCTTTGCGGGCTTTTGTTAAGTACCAAAACAATTATGACCAGGATAAAGTTATTCATGAATTAAGTAATAATGGGCAAGCAACAATAGCTGAGGAATTTGAAATTACCCGCAACGCCATTAACCGCAATACAGGGACGGTTTTAGAGGGGATACTATTCACGGATACTTATTATTACACTAACATGACATTTAATGTATATGTAACACTATTTGACGATTCATATGAAGATATATTGAAAAATGCATTTATAACTGCATGTCAGATGGGCCTTGGAAGTGAAGCATCCATTGGGAAAGGCATTTTTGATTGTTCGGTGGAAGAATTAAATAATGACGAAAAACAGATATTTTCAACAAAATCAAAAAGTTATGTTACCTTAAGTTTATGTGCAGGTTCAAATCTACAGCCAATTAGCTATTCAACATTTACAAAATATGGTAAATTGGGCGGAGAATTTGGGCAAGCTGGTATTGATGGCATACGATTGTTTAATAAAAAACCTATTGTTTTTTATAAGGAAGGTTCAACTTTTGTATCTAATCATCCAGTTGAAGGAACTATTATTAAAAATATTCATATTGATCCAAGGATAGTTCAGTATGCATATGCTTATCCTGTATATTTTAATCTAAGCAATTAGAATCATTTGATAATTATTTGTGTAAAGATTTCAAATATATGCTTGTTAAGAAATATATTAAATGTTTATGAGGGCTATAAATCATGAAAACGTATTCTGTTACATTACATATAATTACCCCTTTAATTGTGCATACCGGTGATTACTACAGCATTTTTGAACTAATGCCAACAAAAGATGGGAAATCGTTACTAATAATTGATCTTGAAAAGTCATTTGGCTACATGAACGATAATGACAGGGAGAAATATTTTAAAATTATGGATTCACTTACAGGTAATATAAATAAAGATAAACAAGAGATTTTAAATGCACGTTCGCTAATTCAAAATATTGTTCTTCAACATAATGAAGTAATTAAACAAAGAATGATTGCAACCCAAAGCTTTATTAAAGATATAGAAAATAATCCGTATGCATTAATAAATAAAATTTTTAAAGAAGATCTGGAAGGAAAGCCATATATCCCTGGTTCAACCATTAAAGGAGCTTTTCGTACAGCTATTTTGGAAAAAATAAGGAGTTCAAGAAACAGTTATCCAAATACTAATATTTCAAAAAATGGACAACCAAGGAGATTTCAGCCAACTGATTTTGAAATGCAAATAATGAAAAAAAATAATAATACTTATTTTGAAATTGAAAATGACCCCTTCAGGTTTTTCAAAATATCAGATTTTGTGTGTGATTCAGCAGATGTAATATTTGATACTGTGAGGGTTATTGGTAAAAACGAGCAGCAAAAAGGCATTCCAATATATACCGAGATGACAGCCAGCTATTATACTAATAAAAAAGAATGCATTTCAAGAGGTTCAATATCAATAGATGATTCAGGTTTAGAAAAATTTATAAAAAAATTTGGATTTGGTGAATTTTTGAATATTAATTTTATTAAGGAAAGTATAGTAGATTTTAGTAATCAAATTTTAAATAATAAAAAACATCCAACACATCAAGAAGTAAAAAAAATAATAGATGAAATGTCTAAAAATAAATATTTGCCATTACGGTTAGGCCGTTTTACACAGATTGAATCAAAAACATTTAAAATTAAGCGGAAAGATATAAGGCCTGAAGATATTAATATACAAGGTGGTGTTTCACGTTCGCTTATTGGTGGAACTATTCCTGCTGGTTGGTGTGTTGTAAATATACAGTCATAAATAATTCTCATATGGTTCTTTGTTTAATATCATTATTTTGTGGAACTTTATATTTGTATAGTTAGAAAGTATCCATCAAAATAGCCACATTTTAGCTAAAACATAAAAAATCATTGAAAATTACACACATCTTTTTAATGCTTCATGTGATTTTGTCTTTATACATACAAGGAGCTGTTGTATGAAAAAATTGTGTATTTTTGTACTAATGTTGTTAGTAGCTTTTACGCATTCTGCCTTTCCCCAAAACAAACAAGAAATTGTCTTTTTATACACCAATTCCCTAAACGGCATCATTGACGCATGCCAGTGTGCTGCCGACCCTAAGGGTGGCCTTGTTAAGCGCGGCTATGCAATTACGCAGCTACGCAAAAAATATACTAACACGGTATTGCTTGAAACCGGTGACTTCTGCAGTTACTATCCCGATACGCTTTTGACAAAGTACATCATAAAAGGATACAAGCACATTGGTTATACTGCCGTTGGAATTGGCGACCAGGAGTTTGCTGCTGGCGTTGATACATTCTATCAATATCACAATGAGTTGCCATTTGTGTGTGCCAATCTGCAGTATTTTGCCGCTGGAAAATGGCAAAAGCCAAAGAGCCTTTTAACAGTAACTATCGGTAACCAAACAATTGGGATTACTGCAGTTATAGATAACGATGCGTTTAAATATTACCCCAATGAGATTACTTCAAAGATAAAGATTGGCAATCCCATTGATGCTTTGCAAAAAGAAATAACAAATCGTAATAACAATTTTATTGTTGTCCTTTCACACCTGGGTTTTGAAAAGGATAAAGAGATTGCACTCAAGTTCCCGCAGATTGGGCTTATTGTGGGCGGGCATTCGCAAACGCTTGTTAAAAAGCCAGTGAAGGTGGGTAATACTCTGATTGTGCAGGCAGGGCCAAATGGTTCGCGCATTGGGGTTTTAAGGGCGATAGTTACTGGCAAGTACATCTCAAGTTATGAGCATTCTTTTGTGCTGCCAAAGTGGGAAGATCCCGATGATCCGGCCATTGAAAAAATGATTACCGAATATAATGAAGAAAATGCCAAACGCTTCCCCCGATGACAATAACAGCCGTGTCATTCTGACCCCGATGTAATCCCGATTTCATCGGGAAGAATCCCATTTCCCAAACGGCGAGATTCTTAAGTCGCACCTTGCTTCCGCTAAAGAATGAGGATACCACTTGCAGCATGACTTTGTAAATGTCACTGGGGGCTTGATCAGCAATCTATTTGTTTCCATAATGTCACCCCTACGGGATTTAAAATTTTTGTTAAATTACTATACTACAATAATTCCACCCCTAACTGGGTTTCAAAATACCAAGTCATTGTGCGCATAATAAAAAACCACTAACCACTAAACAACTATTAATATATTAGATGCTGAAACAAGACTGTCCTGGCGAAAGTCCAGGGTACAGCATGACGTTTTATATAATAGATAATAGAAAGAGCCTATCATTGCTATAGGCTAGAGTCAAAAAATATCTTTTTATTTAAATACATTTACCTCACCAGGAAATATATGCTCTTTTACTTCGCGTGTGTAGTTTTGTATTGCCTGTTGTGATGTGGTAAACAGGTCAGCATACCGCTTTAAAAATTTTGGATTGAATCCTTTATTTAAGCCTAACATATCGTTAATGACAAGAACCTGGCCATTGCAATAACGTCCTGCACCAATGCCAATAGTGGGAATATCCAAAGCTTCAGTGATTTCTTGTGCAAGCTGTTCCGGCACCATTTCTAATACAAGGGCAAACGCACCGGCTTTTTGTAATAGCAGCGCATCTTCCATGATGATCTTACGCTGCTCTTCATCTTTCCCCTGAACGGAATAGCCACCTAATTTATGAACTGACTGCGGAGTTAGCCCCAAATGCCCCATTACCGGTATTGAAGCTTTGGTGAGTGCTTCAACAACAGGGACAAAGTCTCTGCCGCCTTCTAACTTAACAGCATTGGCGCCGCATTCTTTCATGATCCTGCCGCAGTTACGCATGGTATCTTCAATTGATACATGGTAACTTATAAATGGGAGGTCCGTTACTATAAAGCTTTGTGGTGCACCACGGCGTACCATGCTTGTATGGTAAATCATCTGGTCAAGGGTTACTGGTATGGTAGTTTCATAGCCTGCAACAACCATCCCTAATGAATCGCCAACAAGTATTACATCAATATCAGTTTCACTGACAATGCGGGCAAAGGCATAATCATAACAGGTTATCATGGCAATGGGCTGGCCTGCCTGCTTCATCTTTGCAAAATCTTTGATGTTTTTTATTGATGGCATAGTACTACCTCCCGTAATGGTTTGTGCGAAAGCGGGTCAATAATGTCATTATTTATTTCAAGCAAAAGTTGTGCTGCAAAAGGGCGTGTATAAATTTGCGGGTGGGGCAGGATTAGCGTTGATGTTTTGCATACTGTGTCATCGTAAAGCAGTATATCGCAATCAATGGTTCTGGGGCCTTTGGGGGTGTTTCTTACTCTCCCTAACGAATGTTCTATATCCTGCAACTTCTTAAGCAAAGTTTCAGGTGACAATTGAGTGTGTAATGCAACAACCGTATTCACAAAATCTGGCTGCCGGGTGTATTCCAAGGGTTTAGTTACTATTACACTGCTTTGTTGTGCAATAATAGTATTTTCCAGTGTGGACAGTTTTTCAATGGCTAAGGCAATATACCGGTAACTATCGCCCATATTACTGCCCAATAATATGTATGCCGTAGCAACCATTATAATTTTTCCCTGTAGTCAGGGCCTGTTAACTCCAAGATAGTACACATTTCCTTAATACGCGACAATACCCTGCCGCCGGCAATGTCTGCAAGTGCCCGGTGCGGGTCAACGTTGGATGTAAATATAGTAAATTTTTCAGCTTCATAGCGTGCATCAACAAGGTTATACAGCGTTTCCTGCTCCCAGGCTGAATCACGTTGCACGCCAAAATCATCCACCACAAGCACATCGGCGTTCTCCAGTTCATACTCAATTTCCTGGGCGGTGCCATAAGTGGCAGAACCTTCGGCAAAGGTTGCACGCAGCTTGTTAAAAAATGTGCGGGAAATTTTTATAAAGCGCCCTTCAATGGCATGGCGTATGATAAGCTCGGTTAATATAATAGAAGAAAGCAGCGTTTTTCCGGTGCCGGGATTGCCCCATAAAAACAGCCCCTTACGCACATCGGGAAATTTTGAAACAATGTCATACGCAACATTTTTTGCATTGGATGCTAACTTTGAATTGGCCTCAAATGAATTAAAAAAACGCCACTGGTATTTTTTATCAATGCCGGATCGTGAATAGATTGTTTTGATGCGGTTAATCTTCATACGGATTTCGCGGCAATAGCAATTGGATATTGTGCCGTCTTTTTCTATGTAATAGGGAGGCTGGCCGCCGCACTCACATTTAGTTAGTACACAGCGGGAACAGGGCACCAGCGGTTCCTGGCCAATCTCTTCAAAATGAGGGTTGCGCACAATACCGGTGTGTTCGCAGTATGAACAAAAAGTAGTTTTATTTTCATGATTTTGTGCCTTTGTGTGCATTACAGCCTCTTTAGAATTGTATAAAGTTCAATGTTCAATGTTCAATATTCAATATTCAATGTTCAATGTTCAATATTTCACTTTCAACTCTATCATCAGTCTATATAATTTCAATGATAATTTCAAATAAATATTTTGTATAGTAGTTTAGTAGTATAGTTTGACTGACTTTGTCATGCTGAATCCCGATTGCATCGCGATCAGCATCTAATGCATAAATAGATTCCGTGTCAAGCACGGAATGACGGTTGGTGGGAAGGGATTCCGTGTTAAGCACAGAATGACATTGCTGGTAATAGATTTCGGGACAGGAACGCAATGACGATGATGTAATTTTAAACCCCGTAGGGGTGATACTATTGTAGCATTTGATGTTGACAATGTGAAAACCCCGTAGGGGTGGCATTCTTGTAGTGGATAGATTCCGATCAGCATCTAATACTAAATAGATTGCGGATCAAGTCAGCAATGACGGTTGGTGGGAATAGATTCCGTGTCAGGCACGGAATGACTGTTCTAATTTGCTCTTTGCTAAAGATGTGTAGCCAGTAAAGATTGTATATGTGTTATAATTTCCCCTGCTGTTGTTTGTGACAGCGTAATGATATTCTTCACTATATCTTCATGGGTATTGTGTTCTGCGGTGTCAGTAACATATTTTATTGCATAACATTGTGTTGAAAATATTTGGCTTGCCTGCGCTATGCCTGCAAGTTCCATGTCCACAATATCTGCAATGGATGCAAACTGTTGGCGCTCTTCATTAGTGCGCAATGGTTTGATCACACTTACACATTGTGATGTAGAAAGATTGTCTATGGGGGCCAGGGTATAGGCAAAGGGGCTTTCTTTAGAAAAGCTAAAACGCGAGGTGTCATGCACGGTTGTAACAGTAACAATGGTGCCCAATGTAAGGTTTGGTGTGAGTGCACCAGCGGCTCCTATGTTGATTAAAATATCCGGATTAAGTGTTGTACATACGTAGGTGGTGGCAATGGCTGCGGAAGTGATTCCTATGCCGCCAATGATTGCATACAATGAGCTATCGCCCCTGAATAATCCAAATGGCGTGTGCTGTAGCTGTGATAGCTTTAGTGTTTCAATAAAGGGTTGTGCTTCAAGTTGTGTAGCAAATTGTAGTACTACAGTATTCCGCGACATTGTGCCATTTCCTTTAGCGTTTGTAATGCTTTGATGCCTATAGTACCTAACGAGAGGCTAAAATCATTAACATATAGGTCAATGTGTTGTTGTATTACTGTATCATCTAACTCTTGAGCATGAAAGCGAATATATTGTCGTGATGCATTAGGGTTTTCTTTAGCATATAGTATTGATTGCCGAATACATTCTTCAATGATTGGTTTAATATGTGCAAGCCTTTTGTGTATGGCAATACAACCCAGTGGAATGGGTAGGCTTGTAACATCCTCCCACCATTTTCCAAGGTCAATCAGCATATCACAATTATACTTTTGGTAGATAAAACGTCCTTCATGGATAATAACGCCTGCATCAAATATGCCACTAGCAATGCCAGGCAGAATTTCATCAAAACGTACATGGGTGATGTCGCAAAGATTGCCAAATTTTAACAAAAATAAAAGATGGGCGGTAGTATATTGCCCTGGTGTTGCAATTTTTGCATTGAGAAGATTATCAAGACCTTTTTGTGTAACCACCAGTGGCCCGCAGCCAAATCCCAATGCTGCACCGGCATCTAAAAGATCGTAAGTTTCCTGTACATGTAAAAAGCCATGGAATGAAAGCTTTGTAATGTCATATTCCTGATTGAGTGCAGCATGATTTAATGATTCAACATCGTCAATATGCACATTAAATGTAAGATGATGGGTATTAATACACTTGTGGACAAGTGCATGAAAAATAAATGTATCGTTGGGGCACGATGAAAATGCTAATGATAGCATAATTTTTTAAGCAATCTTTGGAGTGGTTTCTGAGATACGCTTCTGGTATTCCTGTAATGTGGCCTGCGTTAATGGTACAATGACTGATGCAATGGTTTTTTCATAATCAGAATCAATAATAAAATTTGATTGAGTCAATCCCATGCCTTTGAGCATCATGGTAATAAGTACTAATCCCAGTCCTGCACCTTCTTTATAGTCATCCTCCTGAGCCTGAATAAAATAATCAGTAATGTCTTCACAATGTTGGGCTATTGTTAATTTTTTTGCAACTGCATCCCGTTCGGTTTCGCTCATGGGAGTAGGGTTTTCTACGTCAATACATAAATTTTTATCAATCACACTAATTGTTGTAAGGGCATAGAGATTATTTTTGCGTGCTAAGGTATCCAAATATTTTGCAACACTACGTGTCATTTCTAACCTAAACAGTTGCAGGGCTTTTTCACTGTCAAAGAAAACAGATTCATACGACTTTTTGCCTTCAAAATATATAAATTTCTGGTTTGCTTTTACAGCATTGACAACAAGTTCTTTCACTGCGGTGTATAGGGGAATAAGGAGTACATCACAGTTGTGTTTTTGTAAAATCTTTGTCAAAACCAGCTTGATATAATGTTCAATGGATTCGCTAACCGAATATGCTTTAATTATAATTGGTTTATTCTGGTTTATTGCTTCATCAATAGTCATTTTAAGTACCTTTTAATACGGTAACGATAAAATAACACTATAAAGGCAGGATGTCAAGCATTTTATATTATTTGGTTGTTTTACAACATGGGCAGGGTGAAGTGTCAAAGGAACCATCAGGGTTTCTTTGCTGGATGCCATAATTTCCCTGAATGAATTCCTGGTTCATTTTAACGTACCAGTTATCAACGCCAATTACTTTAATTTGTAAAAGATTTTCTATCACCGTGTGCCTGTAGTGGGCAAAATTTTCACCGGGATGGTAACTGGCAAACTTTTTCAGGCGTTCACAGGGAAACAACGTGCATTCAAAGCAAAAATCCATACCACCTAATTGAACACAGCAGTCGTATATTTCACACCCATCATGCATATTGTCAACCCTGCAGCCCTTACAAATTCCGTATTTGTAAAAGCGCGGGCATGCAGCACAAAAAATTCCACAGGGGGATGCCAGTGCTTTTTTATTCATAGCCTTGATTGCCATTTTTTTATTAATAAAAGCGTATCATTTTTTTTAGTCTTTCCAAAAAAATTGCTACAATAATTTAAGTAGAATCTGTAATACTTATATGATTATGTGTGGCGATAGTTACTTTTAAATCAGCTGTTGCAACAAAGAATGCAAGGTGACAGAATTTATTAAAGTGAGAAAAATCTTAACTACTATAAGTTTAACTACTAGCACAGAAAATACTCAGAATTTAATTTTTCACGGGAGGCAATACACTATGAAAAAAAGAATACCGTATGTATTAGCAATTATTACTGTGCTTTTTAGCACATACACTATTTATAGCCAGATAAAGTGGTATGACTTTAATTCAGGTTTACAAGCAGTGAAAAATACAAAAAAACCAGCAGTCATTGATTTTTATGCAGACTGGTGTATATGGTGCAAAACCATGGATAAAGAAACTTTTGCCAATCCAGCCGTTGAAAAAAAGTTAAGCAAAGATTATATTGCAATACGTATTAATGTTGAAAAGAATGATACTATTCAATATGAAAATAAAACCTACAGTGCACAGGAATTTGCCGCTTACTGTGGTGTTGAAGGGCTACCAACGATGGTATTCATGGATAAAGAAGGTAAGTTAGTTACACGAATACCCGGCTATATAAAGGCGGATGTGTTTTTATCACTGCTAGATTATATGAAAGATGAATGTTATAAAAAGAAAGTATCCTTTCATGAGTATATGCAGCAAAAGGACTGTGGGAAATAGTGAGGTGCTTATGGAATTTATTGAATGGGGTGATCATTTAAGCGTAGGAGTAAAAGTTTTTGATGATGAACATAAACAATTAGTTGCATTGGTCAATAAACTTAATCAAGCATTGCTTGCTGGCAGTGCAAAAAAGACGATGGGAGAAATATTGCAAAACCTGGTAAATTACACAAAAATTCATTTTAAACACGAAGAAGATTATATGGTTCTTTATGACTATTCTGAGTATGAAAAACATAAAAAGGAACATGAAGCGCTGACTAATCAGGTATCAGACTTTTATACCCGTTATCAGGAAGGAAAGGCAGCATTTTCACTGGAGTTAATGAATTTTTTAAAAGATTGGTTAATAAACCATATTTTGGGAAGCGATATGAAGTATAAAAAGTTCTTCCTGTCAAAAAACGTGCAATGAATTACGCTTTAGACATGGCCTGGACTAAGGTGTAAAGATTCTGGGCAATGTCTTTAATGCTTGATGCTACATTAGATACTGTATTGACAATATCCGTTAAATTTTGTGCAGCATCGGATACATACACAATAGTCTTTGATGCTTCTTCGTTGGCAATGCGCTGTTCACTGGTGGATGTTTCAATAGTTTCAATTGCATTGTATATCTGAGTATTTAAATTGGCGATAGCTTTTATGGATACATTGACATCCTGAATTAGCGTATTGGTGTGGGATATCTCCTGCATTATTGTGCGTATTTCCTCGTTGAGTTTTGATAAAAATCGTGATGTGTCGGTAATGCTGCCGTTACTGGAGTTCATCAGGTTTTGTGTTTGTGCAATAATATTTGCTATCTGTGAAGCATTCTGCGCTGTGGCATCTGCCAGCTTGGATATTTCATCAGCAACAACTGCAAACCCTCTGCCTGCATCCCCTGCACGTGCTGCTTCAATTGATGCATTGAGCGAAAGCAAATTGACCTGGTCAGCTATCTGGTTAATGACTTCAACAAACGATGACATGTTATTGCTGAATGTAATGAGGTCCTGAAATTGTTTCAGGGTTACATCCATTTTTTGAATAGAATCATTTGATAATAATGTAATGTTTTCAATGGCATGAGCAATTGTACTGGCACTTTTGGTAATTTCCTCAAATACTTTCTTTAAGTCAGTCACCGATTCATTTGCTATTTGCATTTCCTGGTACAATGAGCGTGCGGTATTACTTATATTTTCAGCATTGCTGGTAAGCTCTTCAACTGATGCTGAAATTTCTTCAAGTGAAGCTGCCTGTTTGTTAGCAAGGTCATTAATGGTATCAACTACTGTTGCCTGCTCAGTAGATTTTTCATTTAAGACTCCAATTGAATGTTCCACATTCTGGGCAATGACAGCAATGCGTTCATGTTTATTTTTTGCTTCGTCAGCTTTATCAAGTGCCAGCTCTAAAAGTGCACGTGTGGCTTTTGTGCCAAAAACAGCCGAAATACCCACCCATATATAAATTAAAAAACGCACACCAATAACGCTGCCTATAGGACCTTCGGGTATCAATTGTGGCCGCAATATAAAAAGGAATATTTGTGAAAGAATTACTGTAATGAAAGAAAAGATAGTTACTTTAGTGTCAAAATAGAAAACTGATAGTGCTAAAATAATATAGTGTGTAGCAAAAAGTTCCCTTGATCCATGCATAACATATTGGAAAATGAAAAGAGAAAGCATAACGGAAAAAATTGCTAAATACGATGAAAACCATCTATAACGGTATCTGATAACAATAGTGATGCCGACAAATAAAATACCTGATACAGTTAAAAAAGCAGTTATAATATCAATCAAAGTTAGATACTTAGAACCAGTACCTGTTAAAAAAATTATAAGAGTTGCTAAAGTAGCTAAAAATACTATACTTGTAAATGCCTTAAAAAGGCGCTTGTGGTTATTATAGATTATTTCATTAAATAATTCTTTACGGGCATTATTATCTTCCATAATAATTACCACCTAAATTCATGAATAGTAATTCATAGTTTAACCATAATGATATATGTTGCATAAACTGTCAATAAATAATTGACTTTTTTGATTATTATGTCATGTATAATTTATGTATTCAAAATAATATAATTTGCGATTAACTATGAATAATGAATGCAACAGCCAATCGATTTTTGGCATGCTATCTCTTTTTTACAATACTCAAATACTACAATAATGTCACCCCTACGGGGTTTTGTTTTGTGTTATATTGCTTTGCTATAATAATTCCACCCCTAACGGGGTTACCAACACTATACTACTATACCACTCCACAACTCACGTCATTTTGAGTGCAATAGGCCTGAAGAATCTCATTTTCTAAAAGATGAGATCCTTCGCCCCTGATGAAAAAAGGGGGGACTCAGGATGACTTTGCACCTGAAACATGCCTGTCTGGTGAGATGTCGGAGCTCAGTATGAAAGAAAAGAATAATATATATTACACGAGCATAATCTAAATGGAAGTGCGGTCACCATGGAATTTGGGTTATCCCCTAAAAAGGGATATAATATACCTCATAAGATGGAAGCTATCCATTGGTAATGGATCAATAGACTCAAAAAGACCAGAACACATAACAATAATCTGGGCTACACGGGCATGAAACTCCGCATCTAAATCAGTTTTTCGTCTTTGGGGCAGGTCTTCACGAGCTTCATTTATTATTGTTTTATATAATTCCAAATGCCTGCGAATAAATTCTTTAAGCCGTATCATTATCTTTTCTTCTTCATACGCGTAAAGAACAAGATTGATAAATATCTTTGCAGTACCCGGATCCAGAAAAAACCGCTCAACGCCATACATGGCAGAAATACTTGCTTTGGCCTTAGAATGGAGATTGCCTTTCAATACATTTTTGTGGTCATTATTTATTTCATTGAAGAGATATTCCATAAATTCAATATACATCTCTTCCTTGGTGGGAAAGTAGTGCAGCAAGCCACCCTTTGAAAAACCTGCTTCATCAGCTACACTCTGAACTGTAATACGTGAATAGACATCATTTTGCAATAAGCGTTTCAGTGCTTCAAGTATTATTATTTTCTTTTTTTGTATCTTTTCCTGCTTGTCCATAAAAATAAACTATATCATAAAATTATGATTAAAAGATTGCCAGAATGATGGCAAAATTGCAATAAATTGCACATAATGCAGTATAAACTCCAACCGCCTTGAGCGGCAGAGTATACTTTTTATAAAACTTATATTATAAAAGCAAATGCCAATTCAAAGGTCAAGTATTTTTCAATGGGTATCGATTTTTTTACACATAAACTACTTGCTCCGCAGGAGCAAGGTAGCCCAGTCAAGTATTTTTCAACGGGTATCGATTTTTTTATATTATTTATTCTTAAATTTGTAATAATACTTTAAGTGTACTATTAATAATTCCGAAATAAAGTAATAGGATGATTTCCGCCTTACTTATCATTTTCTGTAAGGTGCAAAATATATCTAACAAAATTTTTGAATGATAAGGATACATTTTTAATGGCTAATAGGGCAATAATCACAAAAATTATCATCTCAATATGTGTGGTATTTTCTTGTTTTTATTATGTTTATGCCCAATTTTTAATGGAAGATTATAAAAAAACTGAAATTAAACCCAAGCCGGGGTTGCCAACCTATATTGCACGAAATATAAGAGCAGAAGTAATTAATGAAGTTGAAGGAGCGGTAAAAATTACTTTCAGTGTGGATCCTGATGCAAAGAATGATTTTTTAGTTGGGAGAACAACTCAGTTGCCTTCATCAGCTGAGGTTGCGTTGCAGGCTTCAACAGTGAAAGTTGTATTAGCCGGGGCTGAAACCGTAGCTATCGACTCAAACCTGCCACCAGGGCAATATTATTATGTAGTTCTTGCACGGGATAAAATACTAGAAAAAGATATTTCATTGTATCCAGATGTTAATTATACAAGTGCTCCAATAGTGATTAAAAAAAAGATACCAGAAGTCCCACAGAAACGTTTGCCAGAACAAATAACATTATTGTATGCACGAGTGGTCAATAAAACTCAAGTTCTGTTAACGTGGAAGGGTGTACAGCAGCCTAACATTATTTATAATGTTTATAGGGCTGCAGAGCCATTGAATAGCCCTGAACGAATAAAAAATGCAAAACTAATAGGGCAGGTTCAGGCAGATAATGAAAGCTTTATTGATCGTACGATTACACAGTCAGGAAAATATTACTATGCTGTTACAGTGCGAGATATAGAGGGCAATGAAGATATCCAACTAATACCAGATCAAAGTTATACTGCTAATCCGGTTTCGGTGATTATACGCCGTGATGTCTTTGTCACGAATATCCGGGCAGATATAGATGAAGGCACACTGAAGATAACCTGGAATAAACCTGATGTTGATGTAAGGTCATTTGTGGTTTACAGGCATACACAACCAATAGTTGATGCCCAGACATTGGCTCTGGCAGTAAAGGTGGCCACTGTGGAATCAAACAAATTGGAATATGTAGATAAAAAGCCTGTACCAGGAACACACTATTTTGCAGTATTGGCCATACTTGAAGATGGTTCCATTGATACAACGTTAAAGCCCGATAGTAACTATACAACAAAACCTGTTGTTATAGGGGCTCCTATACGATTAAAACTGATTGAAGCATCCGAGCATAATGGCCTGGTAAAAATATCCTGGTCATATACTGGTTCATCAGGAAGCAGGTATTTTAAATTATTCAGGTCTTCAACTGCGCCATCAACATCTCAGGATATCAATAATGCTTTTTTGGTTGATGTGGTGAATGTAACAGCAAATGAATATACTGACAGTGATATTCCTGCAGGAACATATTATTATACACTTGTTCCTGAAACTTATGATATAGATCCCGAATTCAAGATTATTAAGGGTATTAATTCTACTGCAGAACCAGTCAAGGTAACACGGCAGGTTGCAGCAAAGGTTACACCTGTGCTTCCTGAAAAAGAAGAAATCAAAAAACCTGAAGCTTTGCCTGAAAAAGAAGAGCCAAGGGAAGAAGTAAAAAAGGAAAAACCACAACAAACATTCCTGCCAACTCCTCATGTAAACAGGATTATAGCAGCTACATTCTATAAAGGCAAATATGAATCGTGTATAGATGCGCTCACAGCATTTGTACAGAATGCCAATAAACCAGAGGAGATTGCAAAAGCCAACCTTTTTATAGGCAGGAGTTACATTGAACTGAAGCAATATCCAATGGCTCTTAAATATATTATGAAAAGTGATGTGGCAAAGTATTATCCCAAAGAAGCAAAATTCTGGAGGGACTTTGCATTATCAAGGGTACAATAATTTATGAAAGAAGTAAAGAGGTATTTATGAAAACAAAAACATTAACAGGGGCATTGCTTATACTTATTGGTGTATGTTTGCTTATATACTATGTACAGGTTATCCAGCCTCAAAATGAAGCAAAAAAGCTTCTGACTGAAGCCACCCTCATTTATGAAAGAGGCGATAAGGAATCCATAGCCCAGGCAGTTGCGATACTTACGAAAATTATTGCCCGCTATCCAGATACCAAAACTGCTGTTGAAGCATATTATTATATTGGCCAGAGTTACGAAAAGTTAAACTTAAACAGGTTGGCATATCTTAAATATGTCTATCTGGTAAAGAATAACAGAAAAGATCTTTCAGAGGATCTATATAAAAATATTTTAGCACGAATTGCTCATATAAACTGGTTGCAGAGTTACAGTGAAGAAAGTGCCCATCAGCTATTGACGTTACTCAACTCTTCCATGGATAAAGGATATCGAAGCAAGATTTATTCTGAGTTAGGCCATCTTTATCTTAAAACTGGCGAAGTGGCAAAAGCAAAAAGAATGTTTGATATTGCTGTTAATGAGGATGGTGGTAACGAAGAAGCAATTTTAGGCCGTGCCCGCGCATTGAAGCATTTGGGCATGGATAATGAAGCATACAATCATTATGATTACTTTTTACGGTATTTTGGTGCAGTAAGTCAGTATACAAGTGATGTTAAAAATGCATACAAAATCCAGGCGTATAAAAGCGGCCTCACAGCTTTCAGGAATGGGCGTTACGCTGAAGCTATTGGGTTTTTTAACCGTGTATTGACATATTTTGGCGGTGACAGATTGTCTGAGAATGCATTATACTGGACTGGCGAATCATATTTTGCAATGAGGCAATTTGACAGAGCTATCGCCTATTTTAATAAAGCCCTTGTAAATGATTTTTATCATAAAGACCAGGATGCTCAGATAAAGAAAGGATATGCATATTTTATGCAAAAAAAGTTTGATTTAGCTGCACGAGAGTTTCAGAGATACCTGCGAGAATATCCAAATGGCAAATACGTAGCTGTTGCTAAAGAATGGAAAAATATGAGCACAACAGAATTGCAGAATATTATAGAAGGGAAAAAATCTCTGGAGGAAGGAAGTTTTGAAGAAGATGTGAAACCGCAGCCACAGCAACAAAAGAAGAAAACAAAAGATGAGGACTTAGGGCTTGAAGAAGATGAAGAGGTTAGTGGTTCAGTCTCAGGTGAATTTGAAGATGTTAATGTTGCTGAATTTTAAATGTTGATGTGATATTATAGAACTATAAAAGCGAACTCATGTTCGCTTTTATAGTATACACACAAGTCACAACATTAATATGATTTGACAAAAAAAGCATAATAACCATACTACAAAAAAAGTTATTTTTTGGGAGAGACAATTAATGTTAAAAGAATATTTTTCAACACTACAGCAGCGTTTAGGCATTGAAGAAAAAAAAGGCGGCAAAAAAACAACAAAAAAGTCACATGCAAAAGAAGAATTTAATGCTAAAAAAATAATGACTCTTTTACAGGATATAGTCCCCAATGATTTTGTGATATCTGATAAAAAGCCTGTAGATGCAAGCGGCTATGTCCCTAAAACCGTGGATTACATTGCATATTATAAAAAATGGAATATTATTGATCAGATGATGAATGGCCATATCCCTTCAGAATTAATATATGGCACTTTTCATGTGGTTGACAAGATAATTCCACAGCAACTTCCAGAAATACTGAATAATGTTGCTTTAACAAAAAAGCTTAATAAATATTCCGAACTGGAAGAATCCGTTCTTATACCTGCTTTTGTCATTGCCGGCTCCTGTGATATGGATATGCCTCAATTAAAAAATGCAATACTGGATTATTATATTGAACGCAGTATTGATACTACGCTTGAGTTTGATATCATGATGATTGTTGGGAAGGGAGTAATTATTAAGGATTGGAGAGAAAAGCGGAAATTTGTGGCACTGGAGACCGAAGAGGATACCCTTTTGTGGTTTTTTATTTTGATGAATGAATATCTGGATGTTGATAAAAAGCATTCGCTGGATTTGCGTAATTACGTAAAAGAAACACGGCGTTACAGAGAGTATTAAAATATTTAACAATAAAAATTAATTTTACTTGACTAATGATTTTTTATCGTTTAGATTTTAATCTAAATATAGTGTGATTTACCTGATAAAAAAATTATTGTATAAGGAGTTCGCCTTGAAAGCAAAATATACATTATTCCATTTAATAATTGTGTTTGCTCTGTGTATTGGTTTATGCAATGCAGGCGCATTTGCAAAATCAAAGGATTTGCTCCTTGTTATTGATACATCATTGTCAATGGCTGGCTATGGTGGAAAAAACATTATGCCGCTTGTTAAGCAGAGCCTGCCAAAATTTATTGACCAGCTTGACGATAATGACAGCCTGACCCTTATCACATTTGATACTGAAGTGAAAATCTACCCAACAGTATACATCAAACATAAAAGCAACAAGGACATACTTAACAAATACATATCCATGGTTGAAGCTGGTGGCAAGTGGACATATACCATGGCTATGATGACAGCAGTGTTTGATAAGGCAAAGAAGCTGCAGGCTGAAGACCCTGACAGAGAGCAGGTCATTATTATTATAACCGATGCTATTGATGATCCGCCACCCTATGCACGGGAACATCGTTATGATGTCAAAAAGATTGCAAAACAATATTCGGGAAATGAATGGTTTATATTCTTTGTGAATTTAGGCCAGATGCAGAAGGATAGCCATATAGCCAAAGTCCAGAAAGAGGTAAAAGAAAGTATATCGCAATATACCAAGGTAATTGATGCACGCGAAGGGGTTGATAAAATAATTACACAGGATCTGAAAAAAGATATCGATACCATGGCAAAGGTTAAGGAAATAAATACTCGCCCATTCTATATGCACCCTCTTTTTATTATTATTTTGGCGATAGCTCTTTTAATTGTCCTGTTGCTTCTGTTACGCCGTGTTGCTCAGCTTAAGGTAAAAGGTGCTCTTGAATACTGGAACAATGAGCTTTTAGAGCCAACAATTGAAAAAGTAAACCTAACAGCAAAAAACAGCAGAACCATATCTATTGGGAAAGATAGCCACAATCTTATCAGAATTCACGATTTTTCATTCCGCACACCAATATTGCTTAAGGCGGTATGGTTTGATAAAGCTGTTAAATGCCAGCTGATTGCTCCCGAAAATGCAGTTCAGTTTGTCAACAGGGATGCAGGCGATATTTTAAATGATGGCGATATATTCAAAATAGCTAATTATACCTTTAAATATTATGAAGGATAAAGATCGTAATAATTTAAATTTTTTTTACAAAAATTAAATAAAGCGTTGACAAGCATAATGATATTAATTTAAATATTACATTCAAGCGCTTTTTTCTAAATATTTGGCATTTTAACATTGCATACGGTGCATCAGTAGAGTATAACTATATATCATGCATCTTTGACAAAAATGTATTTAATCAAGGAGGTCAATAAATGTCAATAGCTCAGTTTCCAAAAAGCCCTAATAAAGTACATCCAACCGAACCGAGTGCGGTTGGTTCAAGAAATTCACTGGCTCAGGAAGGCCGCGATAAGGTTGCTGAAGCAAGGCTTATCTTAGATGAAGCGGTGGACAAGGTGGTGAACCATGTTCAGAACAAGCTTCCTGAAGAAGTTTTGAAGAAATTGGATGTTATGGGTGGTTTAAAGGAAAAGCTGTACAACTATGTCAACCAGACATACGTAAACATGTTTAACCGGTACACGGTTACCATGGAAGATGAATTTATCAAGAAAGTCCGTGACTTTGTGGACAGGGAAGAAGCAAAAGGCCTTGCACGCTATACCCCAAGAGAAATAATGGAGCTTCTTGATAAGATAGGTGGTTCGGACAAGTTTAATACCGGTGAGATTGAAAAATCAATAGTAAACATGTATGGACACCTGCAGGGACATATCCAGAGAGGGATGAATGACCTGGAAAATGAAACCAACGCTATCTTACGTCAGAAAACTGATGTTGGTGCATTCATACGCGGTGAAAATGCATATGCAATCATCAAGTGCGTATTTAAGGACAATGAACTCAGGCCAAAATATGTTTATGATGTAAAGCTTTCGGTTAATATCCTTGACAGTGAGCTTATCAGCCCCATTTACCACTATCAGGTAACAGTTGAGTCATTGTTGAAAGATGCTATCCAGAAACACATTCATGAATTGATTGACAAGCAGATTCAGATTTTAAAAGAAGAACTGCTTGATCAGGGTAAGAGTGAGTTAACTGGCACAGAAATGATGTTTGAGAAAATCAAACGCATCGAAAATTTCACTGATGATGAAAAAGAAGACGAAAAATCAAAACGCTATACAATCCTTGCTAAGAAGTTCCTTGACAAGATTGAAGGGTTGCGAGCTGAGATAGATCTTGAAGAATACGATCCACTAAATATTCGTGAAAATATCAAATACATCATTGATGAAGAAAACATCCGTAACCGCGGTTACAACACTGCAGTAAATGCTATTACTTCAATACTTGATACATCAAAGCTTGGTTATCAGGTATGTGATAACATGAAAAATGCACGTATATGCCAGATCCGTGAATATGAAGAACTGGACAAGACTGTCCTTCCAGATGAGCGTTATGCTATAAGGCTTGCATATTACGACCAGAACCAGCTGCGCGAAGCAAAGAAGGAATTTGACCGCCAGATGGATGCTTTCACCCGTGAAATACTGAGAGTATGGGATGTTGTTCACGCACACTATGAATCAAAGAAGCGCTTCCGTTCACTCCGTGACTTTGATGATCTTTCAAACAGATTAATGTCAAGAGATTGGAGAAGGAACAAACGAGAAGAGGATGCAGATCCAAATTCAGTATTGTGGAATGAAATTGGCGAAATGTATAATGAAAATTCTTTTGTTGAAAAGAATAACAGGACATACGAAGACAGAATCCACAATTTGAAGAACAAACTCAAATATCTGCGCGAGATGCTGCAGAAGATGCACGGCTTCCAGAACCCAATTGAAAGAGTTATCCTGGATGAGCGCATCAACTTCCTTGAAAGAAGGTTCAATGAGTTTACCTATAAGATTAATCCACATCATATACAGCCGGGCCTTGTACTGGATGTTGATGTCACAACCATTAAACGCAAGCAGTATATGTTAAAGGGCATGGCAAACGTATTGAACGAATTCCTCTACAGCGTATCACGAGGATTCCAGGATGCAGCTTTTGCAACATTCAAACGCAGAAGATCAACAGTTCGCGAAGATATCGACCAGTCATTTGCTGCAACTGAAATGAAAGAAGATATATTTGAAGCAGCATACAAATCACAGGCAGAAGGTGAAATAAAAGGATCTGTTGACCTTTCATCGTCCAAAAGCAAGCCTAAAAGAGGTTTGAAAGAGCTGTAAAAGAAAGTAACCACAAACAATATTACAAAAAAAGGGGAGTTTATCTCCCCTTTTTTTTATTTTCATACTAAAGCATGTATTCCTGAAAATGAATATATTTAAAAAATATATGTACTAACGATTCCCCTTTAGTGGTATGCTAGCAAATAACATAACATTTGAGGATTGTTAATTCCTAAATGCATTATTATGTACAAATAATAATAAATACACACTGAGGCTAAATTTTGCGGCGAGGGAGTGTGAATGGGTTTTGTTTTAAATTATTTTTAAGGAATAAATATTGAAATTTGAGAATAAATATTGTTACTAATGTATAGTTATTTTAAAGTGACATAATAAAGTATTAATCTTTTCTTCAAAACCTATCGATAATTGATATGAGCTATCGCAAAAATTTTTTATATTTTTTAAGTGGCATAGTATGGAATTAAAATTAAAAAATCTTTCTTTGTATAGAAATGTGAGGATTGTTATTCATAATTTATTGCATAGCATGGTGTTTAGAATTTTTGCAGTAAGTTTTGTGGTATTGTTTATTTTTTCAACAGCCATATTTTACATTGAAAAAGGGTATACACGGGCAATAACTATCCATGGGCAACATGAAATTGTACAAAGCAATATTAATTCAATAGAAGACTCAATATGGTGGGCCATTGTTACTTCAACAACAGTTGGGTATGGTGACAAGTATCCTGTTTCACGGTTAGGAAGGATTATTGGGATTCTGACAATGTTTTTTGGGATGGCCCTAGTTGGCGTTATTACTGGTAATATAGCTTCCACACTAGTAGAAAAACAATTAAAAGAAGACAGAGGGCTAAAACCTGTGAAAATCAAAAATCACTATGTTATATGCGGCTGGAAAAAAGATATGGCCATGGTACTTTCCAATATCGCAAAGAGGAAAGAGGATTTTGCAGGATATGATGTAGTGTTGGTATGCATGGCTGAATCTGAGCAGATAGAAAACCTGAAAAGCAATATTCTTTTTGCCAATATTCACTATGTGTATGGGGACCATATTGATGAACATGTATTAAACAGAGCAAATATTCGTTTTGCCAAAAAAGTGTTGGTGCTTGCTGATGAACTGGGTAAATCAGGGCAGGATGCAGATTCACGTACGGTTATGTCGGTAATGTCAATCAAGGCCATTTCTAAAAGTGTATATGTATGTGCTGAAATTATTGATCAAAAATATGAGCGGTATTTGCGTTTGTCGGGATGTGATGAAGTGATACTTACAAATAATTACAGCAAAAATATTATTGCTGATGTGTTTGCCAAAAGTGGGCTTGCCCATGTTATTGGCGAACTTATAGATGTCAGTACCCCTGTATCATTGACAACTGACGAAATTCCTCTTCATTTTATTAATAAACCATATAGCGAACTGGTTGAATATTTTGCCAATAAAAATAAAATACTGATTGGTCTACTTGAAAACACAGGTAATTTTTATGACCGTAAACGGTTGGCATTGCAGGAAGCCCAGAAGACACCTGACATATCAAAGCTTGTTGATAATTTGCGCATTGTAAAGACCATGATACCTAATTATCCCGTTTTGAACCCTGACAAGAATTACCTAATAAAAAATTTTTCCAAGGCTGTATTAATTGAAGGTTCAAGCGAAATTGTTTGAGGCAAAACCATGACAGTACAAATTGATGAGACATTAATTATAAAATTGCAAAAATTATCGCTATTTAAAGGTCTGGATTTGGATGTTATTAGGGATATAGCTGAATTATGCAGTTATAAAAAAATAAAAAAAAGCAGGACAGTTATTAAAGAAGGGGACATTGGAGATGAGCTGTATATCATAGTGAGTGGAGAAATAGAAATACAGAAAAGAACATTGCAGAATGAGCCATATACGGTTGTTGCAATGCATGCTGACGAAACTCCGCTGTATGTTGGTGAACTTGCCATGATTGACAGAGATAAACGTTCGGCTACTGTAGTTGCAAAACGTGATTGTGATTGCCTGGTATTGAAACGCAAAGATTTTATTAAATATGGCGATGCCAATCCGCATGTGGGGTTGATTTTAACAAGAGCTATCGCCCTGCAGCTTGCACAGAGGCTTAGAAGAACCAATGATGATGTCATTACGTTATTCAGCGCTCTGGTTGAAGAGATAGCAGGTGAGGCCGAAGGAATATAAGTGATTATGTATAGGGAGTGTATAATGAAAAAGATATTGTTGATTATAGTATTACTTGTTACATTGCCTGCAGTAGCCCAGGAAAAAAGAACAATGCAGCAGGAAGCTGATGATAAAAAATTTCAGCAGGGGCTATTTTTTGTATCAATTAATGAGCATCAGAAAGCCCTGAACGAATTTTATGAATATCTGGATATTTATGTTGACGGATTACACAGGGCAAAAGCATATCGCTTTATAGCAGCTATCTATTTTGATAATTCACAGTACACTAAAGCTATTAATGTGTATAAACGTCTTTTTGAAGAATTCCCTTTGACGGATGATGGCATGTATAGCCTTTTTCAGATTGGCATATGTTACAACAAAATGGGTTTTGAGGATGATGCAATAAAAGCCTTTACACAGCTTATTAAAGAGTATCCCGATTCAAACTATGCTAAGGATGCCTCAACAATGATTGAACTTTTAAAGATTGCTGATAATTAATATACCAAAAATGCCAAAAAACAATTACCTCAAACTTGCTCGGCTGGCGTTTATGATGAACAGCCAGTCTTCTTCCTCACTACCGGTTACGTTTACATTACTTAAGGTGTTTAATTCAGTGTTATCCCCATACGAAGTGGATTTTTTGCTTTCCATGGGGTCAGAGCCTTTAACTAAAGATGTAATATTTAAAAAAGTTAAGGTGCCAAATGATAAAGCCCAAGAAATATTTTCATCGCTTATTGCTAAGGGTATGTTATGGTCACAGATAACTAATGGCAAGGAAATATTTACTGTTGCACCCATAATGTTAGGATGGTTTGAGGTGTATCTGTGTAATGGCAGTACAACACCTGAAAAAAGGCAATTTGCACAATGGCTTACCAGGCTCTTTGATTCGTGGAAAAAATACAATGTTACGCCAATCAGGCAATTTAGAAACTGGATCAATAAACACAATATTCCTCATAACGTTATTAAACCTGCAAGTTCAGGCAAAAAAATTGTAATAAATGAGGCGATAGCTCCTGAAATCAGCCATGTTTTACCTTCAACATCCATAGAAGAATTGATTGACCGCTACAGTGATGAAGGATTAATTGCTGTGGTGCATTGTTTTTGCAGGCAATGGAAATCGCTTGAAGGGATAGAATGCAGATTAAAAATGCCTCTGGAAGCTTGCATAGTACTGGGTAAATTTAGCCAGCATGCAGTAAAATATGGGTTTGGGCGTTTTATTTCCAGAGATGAAGCAACCCGTATTATAGATGAGACAAAGAAAAAAGGTGGTGTTCATATCGTATGGCATGATAAAGACCAGATAGATAAAGATGAAATAGCAATCTGCAACTGCTGCTGGGATTGCTGCGGTGTGTTGGGTTCATATAACAGAGGAATAAATTCATTACATTTTAAAACATATTATTGTGCATATATTGTGCATCAGGAAAAATGCACTGGATGTGGTTTATGTGTTACATATTGCCCTGTCAGAGCAATTAAATTAGAAGATAATAAGCCAGTAATTGATAAAAATATGTGTATTGGTTGCTTGCAATGCTTTCATAAATGCAAAAAAGATGTTATTACAATACAACATGAAGAAAGAAAAGTATTTTTGCCTCTTTTGAACCCTTCTAACGCCCGTTTGAGATAATAAATATGGAATCATACATTTGTTAAAATTTATCATTACCTGTTTAGTTTATGATACATTTTTCTTGACATAAAATAAGTGTAAAATAAAATGTTTATCAGTTAATTCTTATTTATTGTGTTTTCTATATAAATATGTAAGCCCAGGTGGTGGAACTGGTAGACACGCATGCTTGAGGGGCATGTGGGAATCTCCCGTATGGGTTCAAGTCCCGTCCTGGGCAAAAAAAGAGGCTGCGTATAGCAGCCTCTTTTGTATAGCGGTTGTTTTTTGATGTAAGATATTATGGCCAAAAATTCCGCATTTCCTACCAGGATTTACCACGAAAAGTCAGACTGCATATAATAATAACATTTGGGAAACAATACCATTGTGTAATGAGTTGTATAAAGAGAAAAGATAGGCAGTACAATTTATTGATTTTGCACATATCAGTTTTAGGACGATAAAATATATTTTTTCGTATGTTTGAAATAAATTATACAAAAAAATATATTTTCATTATTGACAGAAAAATAGCATATTGTAGCGTTACTATGAATTTATGTGTATGTGTGTAAAATCTTAACATACACCTGAATGTGTAATATTTTAACATTTGTTATAATTTAAAAGCAGGAGGTTTTTTATGGCGTTAAATCCACTGGTTGATTCAAGGGATGTGCGCTTTGTCCTCTATGAAATGATGGATGTATTGCAGCTGACAAAGCTTCCAAAGTATTCTTCATTTGACAAGGATATGTTTGAGGACATGCTCAATTTAGCAGAAACTATGGCTGTTGAGCAAATTTATCCTACATTTGCTGAAGGGGACAAAGAAGGTTGCCATTATGATGGAGCAACCAAAAAGGTATCTATTCCAAAATGCTATCATGCAGCACTGGATGCATTTTATGAAGCAGGTTTTGGTGGAATGGACGTATCAGATGAGTGGGGTGGCATGGGTATTCCTCAGGTTATTTCCTGGGCATGTAATGAATACTTCTGTTCTGCTAATTACCCATTATTGATGTATCCCGGCTTAACTCATGGGGCTGCAGAGCTTATTGAGGCATTTGGCACAGAAGAACAGAAACATATGTATCTGGCAAATATGTATTCAGGAAAATGGGGCGGCACAATGTGCTTAACAGAGCCTGATGCAGGTTCTGATGTTGGAGCATTGAAGACAAAAGCAGTCCGCCAGCCTGATGGTACATTCAAGATCTATGGGCAGAAAATATTCATTTCTTCGGGCGATAATGACTATTATGAAAATATGATCCACCCAGTATTAGCACGAATTGAAGGAGACCCACCCGGAACAAAAGGTATTTCTATTTTTATAGTTCCCAAATTCAGAGTAAATCCTGATGGCTCGTTGGGTGAATTCAATGATGTTACATGTGCCGGTATTGAGCACAAGATGGGTATAAAAGGTTCAGCTACATGTACATTGAGCTTTGGTGATAACAACAACTGTATTGGCTGGCTATTGGGTCAGGAACGCCAGGGTATGAAGATCATGTTTAAGATGATGAACTATGCACGTATGGGTGTTGGTCTTCAGGCGCATGGATGTGCTTCAGCAGCATATATGCATGCTGTTACTTATTGTAAGAACCGTGTTCAGGGTGTACATGTAACTCAGATGCTTAATCCTGAAGCAAAAGGTGTGACCATCATCAACCATCCAGATGTCAAGAGAATGCTTCTTTGGATGAAGTCATACCTGGAAGGCCAGAGAGCCATGATCTATTATCTATACCTCAATTATGAGCTGGCTCAGCTTTTAGAAGGCGAAGCAGCAAAAGAAGCTCAGGCACTTGTTGAGATCATTACACCAATTGAAAAAGCTGGTTGTTCAGATATGTCAGTACTCATTACATCAGAAGCTATGCAGTGCTATGGTGGATATGGATTTGTTGCTGACTATCCAGTTGAACAGATGATGAGAAATTCAAAGATAACTGCTATATATGAAGGAACCAACGGTATCCAGTCAATGGACCTTACCATGCGTAAAATCCTGATGAATCCAGAACAGTATAATTATATGGTGCTTAAGAAACGCATGCAGCAGACCATTGAAAAGGCAAAAGGTATTGTTGAAGATAAATATGTTGCTATAGTTGAACGTGGAATTCAAAAGCTGGATGAAGTTATTGAAATGATGAAACAGCAGATGGCTTCAGGACAGTTCCTCCACTTGTTTGCAAATGCCACACCATTACAGCAGGCAATGTACATGCTGGTTATTGCATGGATGCATTTGTGGAGCTTAAGCATAACAATGCCAAAGATGAAGGAGCTTGTTGGTGATAAGAAAGGTGAAGAAAGAGCAGCATTGCTCAAAGATAATGCTGAAGCTGCATTCTACAGTGGTAAAGTATTGTCTTCACAGTTCTATTTAGGTGCAGAGTTCCCAAAATACTTTGGCAAGATAGAAGCTCTCTTAAGTGGCGAATCTGCAGTAATAAAAGCCAGCGAAGAAATATTCACAGGTGCGTTAAACGAATAAGAGATACTATATACAGACTCACCCTAAAAGGCAGGTTTTTATACCTGCCTTTTTTATAGTTTGTTATTATTATTGAGACAATCCAATCCTAGAGGATCATTGTTTAATGTTTGTTTTTTTTAATTTGTTATTCTAAAAAAAACAAAATTTAACAGTAAAGAACATCATTTATATGTTAACAAATTATTGACAAAATAAATAAAAAAAATATCGTGAAATCAGTAATTATGGTATTTAACATAATACCACCAAATATATATTAAAATTGTAATACAGGAGGTCTTTTTATGGCAACTGGAGTAATGTCGCTAAACCCATTGGTGGATACACGGGATACGCGATTTGTTTTGTTTGAAGTATTAGGTGTAGATACATTAACACAATACCCTCGATTTGCTGATTTTGATAAAGATACATTTGAAGATGTATTAAACCTGGCAGAAACAATAGCTGTTGAACAGGTGTATCCGGCAAATATGGAAGGGGATAAAATTGGTGTTAAATATGAACCTGATACAAAAAAAGTAATATTACCTGAATGTTATAAACCGGCATTGCAGGCAATGTATGATGCAGGGTTTATTGGATTGGCAAATGATCCTGAGATTGGCGGTATGGGAATGCCACAGGCAATTGGTCAGTGTTGTACTGAGTTTTTTACTGCAGCCAGTGTGGCATTTTCAATGTATCCTGCATTGACAATTGGAGCATTAAACCTTATTAGGAACTTTGGCACCCAGGAAATGAAAGACCTGTATATACCAAAGATGATTACCGGCCAGTGGACTGGCACAATGTGTCTAACTGAGCCTGATGCAGGTAGTGATGTTGGTAATCTTAAAACCAAAGCTGTAAAACTGAGTGATGGTACGTACAAAATCACAGGACAAAAGATATTTATCAGCGGCGGGGATTACGATATGCCCGAAAATATAATTCACCCCGTACTGGCACGAATTGAAGGAGATCCACCCGGAACAAAAGGAATATCTATTTTTATTGTACCCAAATACCGAGTAAAATCAAATGGTTCACTTGAATTCAATGACGTTATTTGTTCGGGAATAGAGCATAAGATGGGTATCAAAGCTTCAGCTACCTGTACATTAAACTTTGGCGACAATGGAGACTGTATAGGCTGGTTGCTGGGACAGGAACGGCAGGGTATGAAGATCATGTTCCAGATGATGAATGAGGCTCGTTTGTATGTTGGTTTGCAGGGATTAGCAGTTTCAAGTGCTGCATATATGCATGCAATAAAATATGCTCGCAACCGAATTCAGGGTGTTGATGTAACCCAGATGCTCAACCCAGATGCACCAAAAGTTACAATAATTAAACATCCTGACGTAAAGCGCATGTTATTATGGATGAAGTCATATGTTGAAGGCATGAGGCTTTTAACATACTATGTTGGCTATCAGGAAGACCTGGTTCATGTGCTTGATGGCGAAGCCAAGAAAGAAGCCCATGCCATGATTGAATTCTTAATACCAATAACAAAAGCTGGCAATACTGACAACGCATGGAAGGTAACAGCGGAGGCCATTCAGGTTTATGGCGGATATGGCTTCTGTTCTGATTATCCTGTTGAGCAGTTTGCGCGAGATGCCAAGATACTGTCAATCTATGAAGGTACCAATGGTATCCAGTCAATGGACTTAGCAATGCGTAAGATATTAATGAACCCTGAACAGTATAATTACAATGTATTTAAAAAACGGGTACAGGAAACTATCGACAAGGCTAAGGGCATTGTTGATGATAAATATGTAGCTGTGGTTCAAAAAGGCCTGGAAAAGGTTGATACAGTGGTCAACTACCTTAAAGACCAGATGGCTGCTGGCAAATTCCTGCATATATTTGCAAATGCCACACCATTGCAGCAGGCTTTGTCGATGTTTACATTAGCATGGCTGCATTTATGGATGCTTGCTATTTCACAGCCAAAGATGAAAGAAATAGTTGGTGATAAGAAGGGTGATGACCTTAATGCGCTGTTGGCTGATAATAGCGAAGCTGCTTATTACACTGGTAAGGTGTTGGCATCCCAATTCTACCTTGGAGCGGAGTTCAAGAAGTTCTTTGGCATGGTTGACTACATCCTGGATGGTGAAGCAGCTGTTGTAAAAGCAAATGAGTTTATCTTTACAGGTGCTCCCTTAGAGTAAGCAACTAATATAAATTTCTTATAAAAAAGCGCATCATATATTAGTGATGCGCTTTTTGTTTGTCCAAATTTATGATGCTAAGGCTTAAAAAAATAATCTATCTTTGTTAAAAAAATTTGTTAATGTGCTTGAATTTTATTTGCTATCATTACAATAATTATATTTTTACAATCAGCATGCTATAATTATTCTATTACTTCTAAACAATGATTGCATATTTTCCAAATTTTGTGTAAACTCTATCTAACTGTTAATTGTTAAAAAATGACTATGAACAGCAAAAGTCCATTATATCAGTTACTATCGCATATAAATAATCCTGTTGTTGTTTTTAATGTAAAGGGGGCGATAGTTACCTGCAACGAGTCCTTTGCAAATATTGTATCACTGCCAATAGATTCACTTTTGCAAAAGACTGTGCTCGATGTCTTTGACAATTCAACGGTTTTACTTGATGCAATGAATGCGCTGAAAGACGCTGAGCCAGTAACTATCGCACAGCTTAAAATAAAAAATAATAATGCTGAACTTAACGGTACATTAACACGCATTGAGGATCATTTTTGTTTTATAGTACAACAAAAAGATGATGATGTACATAGACATTTTGCACTTCTACAAACAATTCTCAACGCAATCCCGCGTATGATTGTGGTTCTTGATGAAGGAGGAAATATTGTTATTGCTAATAAGGAATGGATTGCGTTTTTGAGTAATGTTATTCAAAAGCAGGTTGAGTATAATGATTACATGCAAAAAAACTTTTTTGCATTTTGTGATGAACTGCAATGCTTTGACCAAAATCTTCATAGCCTTTTGCATGAAAATGTACAGAAGGTGCTAAGTAACCAAAGCCAGACTATATCATTTGAACATACATTGCGTGTTCGTGATTTATCTGGCTGGTACAGGTTTGTTATAAGCCGCTACACACTGAATGGGTATGTATATTGTGTTTTGATGATTAATGATATTAGCGAACAAAAGCTATACCTTGAAAAAATACAAGAGCAGCGCGATACCTTTCAAAAGTATTTGGATATCTCGCCATATATGATGGTGGTTCTTAACACAGAAGGCAAGATTACTCTTGTTAACAAAATGGCCTGTAAAATATTAGGCTACACTGAAGAAGAGCTTTTGGGCAAGGACTGGTTTTCTACATGTTTGCCTTCTGAAATACAGGAAGATGTGCGAAGCGTTTTTAAAAAGATAATACAGGGCGAACTTAAGCCAGTTGAATTTTATGAAAATCCGGTTATTACTAAAGATGGTCAGTTAAGGCTCATTGCCTGGCATAATTCCATTGTTACTGATGCTAAAGGTACTATTGTAGCGTCAATTAGCTCTGGTGAAGACATAACAAAACAAAAACAAATGGAGATAGAGCTTTTAAAAAGTAGCACTAATTTAAAAGCAATTGTAAAAGCTTTCCCGGATTTATATGTAGTTGCTGATAAGGATGGAGTTATTCATGACTATCAATTTGGTGAGGAGATGAAGCTATATGCTCCCTCTGAGAAGGTAATAGGTAAAAATTTTAAGGATATTCTGCCTGAGCATATTACTGCATTATATGATAATGCGCTGAAGGAAACATTGGCAACCGGCAAAGTTGTTGGGATTGAATATCCAATAGAAATAGAAGGCAATGAACACTGGCGCGAGGCACGTTTAGTGCCAATGTTAAAAGATAGGGTAATGGTAATAATACGCGATGTAACACAGCGTAAAAAGGTTGAATTGGCACTGGCTGAGTCCGAGCGGCGGTACCGGCATTTGGTAAACCGCATCCCTGCTGCTGTGGTTGAAATGAATGTACAGGGTGAGATTATCTTTGTAAATGATTATTTTACTGCACTTACCGGCTTTACGTTACAGGATGTACAGGGTACGCAATGGTTTAGAAGCATATTACATCCGCATGAGGATAAAAGGAAAATTAGGCAGTTTGTTAACTTAATGGAGCAGGGGGATGTTTCAAATTTTGAATTCAGGATATTAAGCAAACAAGGAAAAGAAGCTATTATAAGTATTACTACATCTAATATTCAAAATGCAGTGGGAAAATTAGAACGAATTATATGCATTGGTAATGACATTACCCCAATAGTTGAAATGCGCGAAAAACTCAAAGAAATGGCAATAAAAGATGAACTTACAGGTCTTTATAACCGGCGTGGATTTATTATGCTTGCTGAGCAGCAATTGAAGCTTAATAAACGTACCAGTAAAGGCAGTGCCTTGTTTTATGTTGATATGGACAATATGAAGACCATTAATGATTCTATGGGGCATCATGAAGGTGATAAAGCCTTAATTGATGTTGCAGGTATTTTGCGATTAAGTTTCAGGGATAGTGATATTATTGCACGGTTAGGTGGTGATGAATTTGCTGTATTTGCTATTGACTGTGAGCAGCAATATGTTGACATGATGCAAATGCGGCTGATAGATAATATTAATGAATTTAACGCAAAAAGCTTGCGGCAATATTCAATTTCACTTAGTATCGGGTGTGTTTATATTGGCGATAGCTCTTTGGATTTAAATGAAATCATAGTATTAGCTGACAGCAAGATGTATAAAAACAAGCTTGAAAGAAAGAAACAAAGGATGTAAATAGAAATTTGCTTTATTTTATGATACATTATCATTAATTTAGTAATATAATATTATAAATATTGAATGAGGATATTGTATGCATGTTTATACCGCAGTAATAGAGAAATGCCCAAATACAGATTTGTATGTAGGGTATATTCCTGGTTTTCCAGGTGCACATTCTCAGGGTGCAACATTAGAAGAATTGCAAGAAAATTTAAAAGAGGTTGTGTTAATGCTTCTTGAAGATGGAGAACCAGAGTTGCAAAGCCAGTTTGTGGGTACTCAGTTGGTGGTTGTATAAATATGGGAAATGTTCCAGTTTTAAAACCACAAGAAGTAGTATCTGTACTGTAAAAATTAGCATTTTCTGAAGTACGCCAGAAAGGCTCGCATAAGCAATTTAGGCATATTGATGGTCGTTGTACAACGGTTCCTTTTCATCAAGGAAGGGATATATCACCTATTCTGCTAAAACAAATTGTCAAAGATATTAATATTACAATAGATGAATTTTTAAAATATCTTTAGAAGATAAGAAATTATTATTTACGCTAAATCATACCCATGGCGTATTGCCTGCATATTGGCAGGAATTGTGTGTGCTAAACGCTCCGGAATAACCTGATCAATTACCTTTTCTAAATCATCAATTGTTAAAATATTACTATTCTTTATAAGTGCACCTAATGCAATCATATTTGCTAATTTTGTATTACCTAATTTTACTGCTTCCTCGTTACACGATATGCAGCAAGAAATAATATCCACACGATTATGTGTTGATGTGTCTATGAGGCTTTCATTTGCAACAAGCAATCCGTCGGGTCTTAGAATGTGGATGTATGTATCATAAGCAATCTGGTCCATCACAAGTAGTGCATACGGATGGTTGGTAATAGGGGAACCTATCTCTTCGTCGGATAGTACAAGATATACGTTTGTGCGTCCACCACGCTTTTCAACACCGTACGATGGCAGGTATGTGACCTCATAGCCTTTATTAATTGCAGCAACAGCTACTAGCTGGCTAATTATTTGTATTCCTTGTCCGCCAAATCCAGCCATGATCATGTCGTAATACATGGTACTTCTCCTATTGTTTGTACTGTGTTTTGCAATTCATCCTGACTCTCGATTTTTTCAGGATGAAAATTTTGTCATTTTTCCATGTCATCCTGAGTTCCGATTTCTTCGGGACGAAGGATCTTGCTGCTAAACAATTGAGATTCTTCGCGCCTGCGGCACTCAGAATGACGGCATTCGTACATTCATCCTGGACCCTGCCTGTTGCCAGGACAGGCTTGTTTCAGTGGAAATGTCATCCTGAACCCTGGCCTGTCGCCAGGACAGGCTTCTTTCAGGATCTCACATTTGTCATGCTGAATCCCGATTGCATCGGAACATGCTTATTTCGGCAACTATCCTTTAATAGATTCCGGGTCAAGCCCGGAATGACAATGGTAAAAAATAGATTCCGGAAAAAAGCCCGGAATGACAATACTGAAGATTAGATTGAACGTCATACCAGCAATGTCAGTTGAAAAAATGACATTATATCGGTAACTATCGCTCATCATAAAAAGTCTTTTCCGGTGCGCTCTTTAAACACACCCAACGGAAAATATGGTATCATCTCATTTTCAAGTCTATCAATTGCCTCAGTTGATGAAAGCCGCCAATTGGTTGGGCAGGTTGAAAGCATCTCAACGACAGTAAATCCCATCTCATTCATTTGCATGGTGAAAGCTTTTTCCACAGCTTTTTTTGCTTGCATCACATATTTTGGCTTGTGTAATGCAACGCGTGTTGAATACGCCACGCCTTCTAATGTAGCTAACATCTCGGCCATGCGGATAGGGTAGCCTTCGGTTCGGAAATTCCGGCCATAAGGTGTTGTAGTTGTTTGCTGACCCAATAGCGTTGTAGGTGCCATCTGGCCGCCAGTCATGCCATAAACGGAATTATTGATATAAATAACAGTAATGTTTTCGCCTCTGTTTGCTGCATGGATTACCTCTGATGTGCCAATAGAGGCCATGTCGCCATCACCCTGGTAGGCAAAAATGATGTTGTTGGGCAATACACGCTTCATGCCGGTTGCGCACGCTGGTGCTCTTCCATGCGGTGCTTCAAGTACATCAATATCTAAATATTTATACAAAAATACACAGCAGCCAACTCCCGGAATGCCAATAGTTTTCTCACGGATACCTAACTCGTCTATGACTTGGGCAATAATGCGGTGGGCTATACCATGTGTGCAGCCGGGACAAAAGTGTGTGGGAGTGTCTTTTAAGGTTTTGGGTCGGGTAAATACTGCCTGCATAGCTACCTCTTACACAATCTTTTTTACTTCACGCATAATGTCGTCAGGGAATGGTATGCCACCACCAGGCCTTCCGTAAAAATATACTTTGGTGCCGTTATGGCATGCTAACTCAACATCCCTAAGCATCTGTCCGGTGTTCATTTCAACTACCAGTACTTTATGAATACGCTGCGAATATTCATGTATTGCCTCTGACGGGAATGGGAATAATGTAATTGGCCTAAGCAACCCTGCTCTGACCCCTTCCTGGCGCAAAAGTTGAATTGCAGTTTTTGCAATGCGTGATGGTGTTCCAAATGCAATGATCATAACATCAGCATCATCTAAGTAGCGTGTTTCATACATGATTTCGTTTTGTTCCATTGCATCGTATTTTTGCTTTAAGTCAAGGTTATGTATTTCCATTTCGCCAGGCCCAAGAAATAGTGATTTAATAAGCTGTGCCGGCCTTCCATTTGCACCGGTGAGCGCCCACGGCTTATCAGGAATAATGACTGCTTCTTTTGGTGTAAGCCTGCAAGGTTCCTGAAACTGCCCTACCATGGCATCGGCCAATATCATTGCCGGGTTTCGATATTTATCAGAAAGCTCAAATGCTTTTATGGTAAGGTCAAACATTTCCTGGCATGACGCTGGTGCCAGTACAATGTTGTGATAGTCGCCATGCCCACCACCGTGTACTGCCTGGTTATAATCTCCCTGTGTGGGTGCTATGCCGCCAAGTCCTGGTCCAATGCGCATGATGTTAACAATGACTGCTGGAAGCTCTGACCCCGCTAAATAAGAAAAGCCTTCCTGCATTAGCGAAATACCCGGACCGGATGATGATGTCATTGCTCTGGCACCTGCAGCAGATGCACCTAAAATCATATTTATTGAAGCAATTTCACTTTCGGCCTGGATAAAGGTTCCGCCAACTTTTGGCAGATGTTTTGATAAATATTCGGGGATATCGTTTTGTGGTGTAATGGGGTAACCAAAGTAAAATCGGCAACCTGCCTGTATGGCACCTTCGGCTAATGCAATATTGCCTTTTGTTAATACTCTCATTTGTACACCTCTATTGCAGTATCGGGGCACATTAATGCACAGGTTTTACATCCGGTACACTGGTCTTTTTTTTCGGGCGATAGTTCAGCGGGGAAATAGCCTATTACATTGTAGTTCTTTGAAATGGATATGATCTGCTTTGGGCAATATTTTACACAGAAGTAACATCCTTTGCAACGGTTAGTGTCGATAACAATATGCGCCATGGAATCATCTCGTTTTGTTTAAGTGTACTCGATAGTAACTATCGAACAAAAACATAACAGTTTACGTTAACTGTAATTATAACACAATTAAAAAGCGTGCGATAGTAACTGTTGAGGAAGTTGCACGCAAAAAAACGGTGTTGCAATCAAATGTATCGCTGTACTGATTATATGTCAATAAAAAGTAGATGGTGTGTACAAAATTGTTATGAGAATTTATTTGTAATGATTCAATATGGATTTTTTGCTTTTATTAAATTAGTTTTATTATATTTATACCGATGATATGGGTAGTATAGTAGTATAGTAGTGTAGTGGTATAGTGGTTGAGTGGTTGAGTAGTGGAAGAATCTCTGTATTTTTTAATTGAGATTATTCCCGCAATTACATCGGGCATAATCACAAGGTTGAAGAATGGAAGAATTCCTGATGTTAATTGAAGAATAATGTTTCTGAAAGATATTATCAGTCTGCGATGTTAGTTTATACATTATAAAAGGAAATACTTATGGATGAAAAAGAAAGGATAGCCTTAATACGCAAGGGCAATGAATATTTCAATCAAGGGAAAACTAAGGAAGCAATTGAAGTATTTGTAAAGACCGGGTATAAAGATGGCCTGCAGCGTGTTGGGGATTACTATTATTATGATAAAAAGCTGCCGCTCATTGCAATTAAATTTTATCGGATGAGCGGAAGCCAGAAAAAGATAGATGAAATAATGGAACGAATGGTGTTTGCATTGGGGAAATGGCTTGGCAAAGATAAGGTTAAGGAAACCTCATATAAAGTAAAACTCCCGCCGTTAAAAGTTTCACCAAAGCTTAAGATGTTAGCTCAGGAAATACTTGAAAAATACAAAGAAGAAAAGCCAGAAAATAAGTAAAATAATTTATAAAATAAATTGACAATTTTATTATGTGCAATATAGTTAGTAGTACTAACTATATATTTAACGTGTGGATTATACTCTATGGAAAATGCAATTCTTGATAAAAACATTATTTCAATTCTTGATAAAATAGCTGATATTAAAAGAGCGCACATGTGGAAAGTTGCCCAAGATTATAATCTTACACTGTTACAATTGCAGATATTGCAATTTATTCATAATTGTTCGCACGTTAAACAGGTAAGTGCAAATGATATTGTGAATGAATTATATATAAGCAAAGCAACTGTGAGTGTGGCACTCAAAGCGCTCATCAAAAAAGGTTTTGTTGCTAAGAATATTTCATTGTACGATAAACGACGCTCAGAATTGCGGGTAACAAGGAAGGCAATGGGTATTATACAAGTTTTAGAAGAATCAAGGGAAAATTTTACAAAGTTTTTGTTTTCTATTAATACAAATGACAAGACAAAAGCATACAGTGTCCTGGTTGAATTTGTAAAGACAATGCAAAATAAAGGTGTAGTTGATTTTATTGCTATGTGTCTTTCATGTAGTCATTGCAAGAAAATTGGAGCAAAACGTTTTACATGCACCCTAACAGGGCGGACTTTTGAGTATGATGGTATTAATGTCGGATGCTGCAATTTTTCTGATAAAAGAGCAGTGTAAATGTATGGTGGCGTTTATACAGCACTATGGGGTCAGGGCATTTATTTTAAGGGCAATTCAATGGATAATTTATAATGGATTCTGTGTAAGGTATGTAATTTCTTTTATGAAATTAATGTAATTTGGAGTAAGAAATGACAGAGTATGAAAAAGCAATTAAGAATGATATTTGGGTATTGGGGAAATTTATTCAAATATATTGTGACGGGAAACATTATGTGCAAAAATCAAAGGTTACTGGCAATGGGAAAGTTGCACAGTATGTAGACCCGCTTAACCTTATATTGTGTTATGATTGTAAAAAACTATTGCTTTATGCTGCAAGTAAGCGTATTATATGCCCATACAACCCCAAGCCTGCCTGTAAGGATTGCACTACCCATTGCTATGCCGAACCCAACCGAAGTAAAATCCGTGAAGTGATGCGTTATTCGGGGATGCGCATGATTTTGAAGGGAAGTATAGGGTATATTAAGAAATTTTTGTAATTACAACGGAGGATATGATGAGTGAATTTTTAAGCGACATGGGCGATAAGAAAGAACAGTTGAAAAAGATGATCAAGATGCTACATGATGGTGCTGATGTAGATGAAATGAAGGCATTGTTTAAAAAGGAATTTGGCAATGTAATGCCGCATCAGATTAGTATGCTTGAGGAAGAGTTGATTAAGGAAGGAATGCCAGCAGAGGAAGTCCACCGGCTCTGCCAGCTCCACATAGACCTTTTCAGGGAATCAATTGATGCTGGTAAAGTGGATGTTCCTTTGGGCCATCCTTTGTATATTTTGTATACTGAACACAGCAAGATACTTGAATTTGCCCAGCAATTAGTTGAAAGTGCTACTACACTTATTGACAAGCCTGACAGCGCAACATTTGGACGGGTTCAACAATTAATTGGATTTTTTAAGGAATCGCCGGTGCACTATCTTCGTGAGGAAAATGTGCTTTTTCCGGTACTGGAGAAATACGGTGTTACTCAGCCACCAAAGATTATGTGGATGGAACATGACAACATACGGGCAATTGAAAAGAGTATGTATGAAACAGCTGATGCATTGGCAAAGGGCATTACAAAGGAACTATCGCACACATTACAAACACAGGCCATACAGCTTTCTGAAACACTGGCCGACCACTTTTACAAGGAAAACAATATCTTGTTTCCTACATCATACAAGTTTTTTAATGATGATGACTGGAAACTTGTAAAACAGGAATTTGACGGTATTGGGTATATGTCATACAGCCCTGTAAAACATAAAGATGAAACTGAGGTTGCAGCAACAAGATTGGCAGATGATACAATAGAATTTGAAACTGGTAATTTAACGCTACAACAGCTTTCGTGCATGCTTGATACCATGCCGGTTGATTTCACGTTTATAGACAAAGACGATGTGGTGCGCTATTTCAACAATGCGCCGGACCGTATCTTTGTTCGTTCAAAGGCCGTGATTGGAAGAACTGTGCAGAACTGCCATCCGGACAAAAGCATTCATGTGGTAAACCGTTTGCTTGATGAGATGAAGTCGGGAAAGCGTAACAAAGCTGAATTCTGGATAACGCTGAATGGAAGGTTGATTTATATCACATATTATGCAGTGCGTAAAAACGGTGAGTATATTGGATGTTTAGAGGTTACTCAGGATATTACTGACATTCAAAAAATTTCCGGTCAGAAGAGGTTGCTGGATTAAAAGTAATTCTGAGGAGAATCGCTATTCCAAAGAATAACGAAGAGATCCTTCGCCCCGAAGGAATCGGGGCTCAGGATGACTATAGGAATGCCGTCATTCTGAGTGCCGATGTAACCCCGATTTTATCGGGGAGAATCCATTTAATTGTGTGGAGATACTTCGCTCCGCTCAGTATGACAGAGAAGAATAATGAGATCCTTCGGCGCAGGATGACATTATGTCCTTGTGATAGACGAATGGTAAGTATGATAGTTATTGTTTGAGGTGAAATAATACATGGATCAAAATAAACGAAAACGAGTTATTATTATTGGTGCTGGTTTTGGCGGACTGTGGGTTGCACGTGAGCTATCAGGCACCGGTTATGATGTAATTGTGATTGATAAAAATAATTATCACACATTTTTGCCTTTGCTGTATCAGGTAAGTGCGGCTGAAATTGAGCCTGAGCAGATTGCTTCACCGGTGCGTTTTATTGTACGAAACTTTGCAAATGTGCGTTTTATACGTGGTCAGGTTACTGAAATATGCTATAGGGATAAGGTGGTTATATGCTTGGGCCAACAGATAGCATTTGATTATCTTGTCATTGCAACCGGCAGTGTAAATAATGATTTTAATATCCCAGGGGTTCTGCAATATTCTTTCCCATTAAAGACATTGGATGATGGGATGATATTGCGCAATCACATATTGACATGTTTTGAGCGTGCGTCGTTTGCTGATGAAAGCAAACAGCGCAGGCGTTTACTTACAGTAGTGATAGTTGGTGGAGGTCCAACGGGTGTGGAGTTTGCAGGAGCGCTGGCTGAGCTTATATCGGGACCTTTAAAGAAAGATTTTCCTGAGCTTGGCAATGATGCTATTACTATTTATCTGATTGAAGCAGGCGAAAATCTTGTTGGAATGTATGGTGGTGTGTTATCAGAATATACAAAGTTCCAATTAGAAAAAAAAGGTGTTAAGGTGCTACTTAACTCAGCTGTAAGTAAGATGGATAAAACCGGAGTATATCTGAAAGATGGCACAATTATAGAAACAGAAACAGTAGTGTGGACAGCAGGAGTAAAAGGGCAGCTTGTGAAAAATGATTTAAATGCTGATATATTGCCAAACGGAAGAATTACTGTTGATGAGTATTGTAAAGTGCCCGGATATGATGATGTGTTTATTATTGGTGATTTAGCCAACTTTTTACATAATGGCAAACCATTACCAATGATTGCACCGGTTGCCATACAGCAGGGTAAGTATATTGGCACATTGCTGAAAGCCTTACAAAAAGGGAAAAGAATAAAGCCATTTAAGTATGTTGATAAAGGCGGCATGGTTGCAATTGGACGCAATAAGGCAATTACACAGATAGCAGGGCTGAAGCTAAAAGGGTATATTGCCTGGATTATCTGGATCTTTATTCACATATTGTATTTAATTGGATTTAAAAATAAACTCTTTGTGATGATCAACTGGATATGGAGTTATATCTTCTTTGAAAAAAGCGTAAGGCTTATTTTGCCACGATGTTGTGATGATCCTCACGGGGATGCATGTTTGCAGCGTGGCAGAAGCTGTATGGAATAAAAAATGATTGCTTTTATTCAACATGTTCCGTTTGAAACGCCGGGGTATATACTTGATTGGGCAATTGTACATCAAAAAGATGTGGCGATAGTTACTGCATATAACAACCAGGATTTCCCGGTAGTCGATTCTGTGGATATGCTGGTTGTTATGGGTGGCCCAATGAGCATTCATGATGAAAGAGACTATCCGTGGCTTATTGCAGAGAAACGCTTTGTGGAAAAAGTAATAAATAATGGGAAAGCGGTAGTAGGTATTTGCCTTGGTGCACAGCTTATTGCCGATGTATTGGGAGCAAGGGTATATAAAAATCATACGAAAGAAATCGGGTGGTATGAGGTTGAAAAATTTTCGACAGAAAATCCAATTGCAAAATCATTGCCACCAACATTTATGGCGTTTCACTGGCATGGTGAAACATTTGATATACCACGGGGCGCTGTGCATATAGCATCTACCGTAGCGTGTGCCAATCAGGCATTTGTAATTGATAACAGAATAATGGGGTTGCAGTTTCATCTGGAAATCACCGCACAGGGTGTTTATGATCTGGTGCAATATTGCGGGGATGAACTTCAGGAAAATGGCCATATTCAGAGTAAAGATGATATTATTAATGGCATTCATTATTGTAACACCATGCATGAAATAATGGATTCACTGCTTCAGGCTTTTACCATGAACTATCGAACATAATGTATTTGTTGTTTATACATTACGATATATGTTTTGTGGAGGTAAGCCGTGAAATATAAAGTTTATATAGTGTTTGGGGTATTCATTTTACTGGTACTGTTTAGCATATATGGTACCGCACGATTTATGCAGATAACTTCCACACCTGAGTATTGCGGCAGTTGCCATGTGATGATTCCACAATATGAAGACTGGTTTTATATTGGCAAGCATACGCAAATTACCTGTGTTGATTGTCACCTGCCACATAATAACAGCCTGAATTATATATTATGGAAGGGACTTGATGGTGCCAAAGATGTGGTGCTGTTTTATACACGGTTGTATGGCGAGGTCATTCATTCATCGGCACATGCCCGTAAAACAATACAGGCTAACTGTATACGCTGCCACAGCGAAATGGTGAGCCGCATTGATGGTGGGGCAATGCAGTGCTGGGATTGCCACAGATATTTTTATCATACTATCACTCATTAAATATTTTTATTGGAGGTTAGCAATGGAATTTTTAAACAACCTTATTCAAAAAATTAAGCGCAGGCATATAATTATTGCAATTGGTGCCATTGTTGTTGTATCGCTTTTTATTTATATTATTGGAGCTCTTGGCCCTTCTGAGCCAAAGCTTGTGTTGGTGGGTTCAATTCCTGATAATGAGTATGATCCTGAAGAGTGGGGCAAAGTGTATCCGCTGGAATATGAATCGTGGAAAAAAACACAGGCGCCACGTCCAACTGGAAAAAGTTTTTACAAAAAAGGCTGGGATACGGATAAGGTTTTTTATGATAAACTATCTGAATATCCATTTATGGCACTGCTTTTTAAAGGTTGGGGTTTTGGCGTTGCATATTTTGAGCCACGTGGGCACTGGTACATGCGTATTGACCAGGATGAAATAGATCAATCGCGAACAAAAGCTGGTGGGGTGTGCCTAAATTGTAAATCACCGTATATGGATGCGCTTGTAAAGCAGTATGGAGATTCTTTTTACAGCATGAAATGGCAGGATGCTATCGCCAAAATACCACCAAAACACAAAGACTTAGGTGCAACCTGCATAGATTGCCATGATAATAAAACTATGGGTTTAAAAATTAACAGGGAAGCGTTTAAAAAGGGATTAGCAAAACTTGGTAAGAAAGAATTTAGCCGCCAGGAAATGCGGATACTGGTATGTGCACAGTGCCATGTCACGTATAATATTCCAAAGAATGCAAATATGCAATCAGTTGGATTGGAGCATCCGTATGAAGGCAGTAACTGGGGCAATATCTCAATAGAAAATATTATCAAGCTAATTAAAAAGAATGCTCATTGGGGTGAATGGAAACAGGAAGTGACAGGTTTTAAGGTTGGATTTTTACGCCATCCTGAATTTGAATTTTTTACGCGACAGAGTGTGCACTTTAACGCAGGATTAGCATGTGCTGATTGCCACATGCCCTATAAACGTGTTGGCAGCTTTAAAATATCAGACCACAATGTGATGAGCCCATTGAAAGATGACCTTTTTGCCTGTTTGAAATGTCATCCACAGTCAAAGGAACGATTGGTAAAGCAGGTTAAAGAGATACAGGACCGGACTCTATCACTGTTATTGAAAGCCGGGTATCATGAGGCGGTAGTAGCAAAACTTTTTGAATGTGTTCATAGTCAATATAAAGATACACTTGCAGGTGATCCCTTATATGTGCAGGCAAAGGATTTTTATTTAGAAGCACTGTACAGGCTTATATTCATGGGAGCGGAAAATTCAATCGGGTTTCATAACCCTGAGGAGGCAGGGAGAATTTTAGGTGATTCAATAGGATTTTCCACTAAAGCTGAGGGTTTATTGCGACAGTTACTGGCAAAAAAAGGTGTTGATGTTGGCAATACCATAAATTTAGAATTAGCAAAATATTTGAATAACCGTGGTGAGCACAAACTGATGTTTAAGCGTGATCAAGAATTCAAAGATCCGTTTGGTATAGTTGAAAAGACGGTACCACGCAATAGTTTGGGTTTATAATTTTTATATCATACAACAGTCATACAAAAGTTTTATGATGAAGCGGGCGTTTGTATGAAATCTTTGCCCGCTTTACTATTTTTGGAGGTAGTTCTCAGTATAATGTAAATATAAGCCAATAATTCTTGACTTTTACAGAATTTCTTGTGTATACTATTTGATAGAAATTATTATGGAAAAAACATGCTATTAACTCTTGTCCACAATATAACACTGCTCATAGCCTTAAGTGTGATATGGGGTCCTATTCTTACACTTAGAAAGAATTATCCAAATACGTACAGGATATTTTCAGGTTTATTATTTGGCTTATCTGCTGTTGCAGCAATGGCAACACCGCTTGTATTTGAGGAAGGAATTATCTATGATGGCCGGTCAGTTGTTATAGCGTTATCGGGATTATATGGAGGAGGTATTGCATCTCTAATTGCATCACTTATTGCTGGTTCATACCGTATATTTTTGGGTGGTCCGGGAGTGTATGCAGGTGTTGCTTCTGTCATTGTTTCCGCACTAAGTGGATTGGTGCTGCGCCGTACTTATGAAAACAGGTCAACGGAAATCCCTTTTTATGTGCTCCTTGCATTTGCGGTCATAACGCATGTTCTGGTTTTGCTGTGCCAGCTGCTTCTTCCCTGGCCACGGGGGCTTGCCGTTATTGCTACTATCGGAATCCCGTATGTAATGATACTTTCTTCTGGTTTATGTGCCATAGCTCTTGTATTCAGGGAACTGGAAAGTAGAACCTTAGCACTGCAAAATTTAAAAGCCAGTGCTGACCTTTTACAGGATGTCCTGAGTGTCAATCCTTCAATTGTTTTTAGTATGGATCCAACAACAAGGACTGTAACCTGGGTAAGTCCCAATGTTGAAATTGTATTGGGATATCCCCCTGATAAAGTTATGGGTACAGACTTTTTGATAAATAATATACATAAAGATGATCTTTTTATATATCAAAATATATTTAAAGATCTAGAAATTAAAAATTTTGTGTCGGCTGAATTGAGAGTTTATACCAGGCATGCAGCAGTAGTATGGATTGATATTAATATACGGGCAGTAAGAAATGATACAGGAAAAATTGCTGGGTTATTTGGGTCAATCACTGATATTACCAAACGGAAAATTATAGCAGAAAGATTATATGAAAGTGAGGAACGTTACAGGAGTATTTTTAAAAACAGCAAAGCTGTCATGTTAATTATTAAAACTGACGATGGATCTATCATTGATGCAAATGATGCCGCAATTTCCTTTTATGGTTGGCCAAAAGATGAATTATTAGGCATGAAGATTCACCAGATTAATACATTGGCACCAGAAGAAGTGAAAGCACGCATGGAAGAAGCACGATCCTTTAAACGAGTATATTTTGAATTTAAGCATAGAAAAAAGAATGGTGAAGTGGCCGATGTTGAAGTATATAGCAGTGCAATAACCATCAGAGGAAAACAATATTTATTTTCAATAATCCATGATGTTAGTGCCAAAAGAAAGGCAGAAGAAGCATTAAAAAAGAGTGAGGAATTATTCAGGCTGATCTTTACTAATGCCCCTGTAGGGATCTATGCATTTGATGAACATGGAGTGATTACTGCATGTAATGATAATTTTGTTAAAATAATTGGTTCATCACATGAAGCTTTGATTGGTCTGAATACATTGAATTTGCCTGATAAAAAGGTTGTAGAGGCGGTACAACAATCATTACAGGGGAAACAATCTGAATATAAAGATTGGTACAAATCAGTCACGGCCAATAAAATAACACCAATACGGGCATTGTTTTCACCGATTATTGTTGAAGGTACCATAGTTGGTGGATTGGCCATTATAGAGGATATGACATATCAGATTGAAGCAGAAGCTCAAAAAGAAAAGTTGGCCGAACAGTTGCGACAGGCTCAAAAATTAGAGGCAATAGGAAGGCTGGTAGGCGGCATTGCTCATGATTTTAATAATATTCTAAGCATCATATCAGGGTATGCAGAGTTAATAAAAATTAAGATAGAAAAAGATAATCCCATTTATTCTGATTTAGAGGAGATACTCCATGCAACAAAGCGAAGCGCTGAGATAGTCAGGCAGCTTTTAACATTTTCACGGCAGCAAAAAGTAAATCCAATACGAGTAAATCCAAATTATATCATTAAAACCAATGAAAAGATGATATCGGCAATGGTGGGTGAAAATATTTCTCTGCAATTGGAACTGGCTGATGATGTCTATGATATCTGGATTGATGCTTCAACATTTGTTCAAATTCTCACTAATTTAGCTTCAAATTCACGTGATGCTATCAAGGACATAGGGAATATTAAAATCATTACTAAAAATAAATTTCTTGATGAGGAATTCTGTTCAATACACCCCGGATGTACCCCCGGTGACTATGCTATGATACAATTTATTGATAATGGTTCTGGTATGGATAAGGAAACATTGGAAAGGCTTTTTGAGCCATTTTTTACTACTAAAGAAGTGGGTAAAGGAACAGGGCTTGGGCTTTCAACGGTTTATGGCATAGTAAAGCAGTTTAATGGTTTTATAAATGTATATAGTGAACCGGGGGAAGGTACAGTTGTAAATATATTTTTCCCTAAATATGTTGAAAAGTTTCCAGAGGTTACATTATCCAAAGATATAAAAGATAAAGATAGGGAAGTTGTTATACCAAAAAATAAAATTCTGGTAGTTGAAGACGACCCAATTATTCTTGATATGATAAAAAAGATGCTGTCGTTGCTTGATCAAGATGTTGTTGCGTTTAATAATCCGCTTGAATTGCTTAATATGGCAGAAAACTATAAAAATCAAATTAATATATTAATTAGCGATATAATTATGCCTCAGATAAATGGTATTGAACTGTATAATAAGCTAAAAGCATCTACACCTCATCTTAAAGTGATTTTTATTTCAGGGTATTCCGATTCTGATTATAAAGAGTTAATTCAAGATATCAACTCATCAGTATTTTTACAAAAACCATTTACGATGGATGATTTGAAGGGTGCTTTATTTTCATTAATATGAAATGTCATTATGAATGTAAAAAAATAATTGACCTTAACGAACTATTGAAATAGAAATCTTTTTTTACATTAGTAAAAATATTACTTCATGATTGCAAAAGCATTAAAATATTACATTATATTGTGATTTATTTTCTAAAATTATTTACGATGCAAAATCACAAAAAATATTTTAATGGATTTAAATATTGATATAATGACTTTTAATACAATGTATTTCATAAATAAAGTAAAAATTTAAGGACTTAGTGTGAAGACATTAGAAACTGAAGTAATTGTTATTGGAGGTGGTGCCACAGGTTGCGGGGTTTTACGTGATTGTACACTCCGTGGCATTAAGGCTGTTTTAATTGAAAAAAATGATATAGCCTCAGGTACAACAGGCCGTAATCATGGACTTCTTCATTCAGGTGCACGATATGCAGTGAAGGATTTAGAATCAGCAACTGAATGTATACAGGAAAACCGAATTTTAAAAAAAATAGCATGGCATTGCATTGAACCAACTGGTGGATTGTTTGTAACACTGCCTGAAGATGACCCAACGTACCATAACAGGCTTTTGGAAGCCTGCAAATTTGCTGGCATTGATGCTAAAGAAATAAGCGTAAAGAAAGCCCTGGCTATAGAACCAAACCTCAATCCCAATATATTATCCGCTATATGGGTTCCGGATGGGACAATAGACCCATTCAGGCTTACCTCAGCAAATATTTTAGATTCAGTAGAGCGGGGTGCATCAGTTTTTACTCATACTGAAGTGGAACGAATCATGCTCAAACAGAATCAGGTTGCCGGTGTACAGTGTTATGATAAGGTGGCAAAGGAATATTTCGAAGTGTATGCGCCAATTATAGTCAATGCTTCTGGTGTGTGGGGGCAGCATATATGTTCCACTGCAGGCATTGAACTGAAGATGTTTCCTTCAAAGGGTTCTATGGTTATTATTGACTACAGGATAAATAATGTGGTGGTTAACCGATGCCGTGTACCTTCTGATGGGGATATCATAGTTCCTGGTGACACGGTATCGTTAATTGGCACAACATCACGAAAAGTTTCCTATGACAGCATTGATGAACTGGTTGTTGATGATGATGAGATAGAAGTATTGTTGGCTGATGGTGAGAAACTTATCCCTAATGTTTCAAAAGCACGGGTATTGCGAGCATATTGTGGTGTGCGGCCACTTGTTGCAGTTTCCGGCGAAATGGATGGCAGGGAAATAAGCCGTGGTGTTGTTCTTATTGATCATAAAGAGCGCGACAATGTACAGGGATTAATAACCATAGCAGGCGGTAAATTAATGACGTATCGGTTGATGGCACAGATGACGACGGACTTAGTTGCAAAAAGGTTAGAAAATAAAAACCGCTGTTTGACTCATAAAATACCATTACCTGGTTCAGAGAAAAGAGTTGGCTACACAAAAAAAATAAAATATTTTTCAGGAATTCCCAATTCAGTGGTTGGTTCCACTCATTACCGTCATGGCGAACGTGTTCATAATATATTAAGTTTGCAAAAGCGTAATTATGGCCTTATCTGTGAATGTGAGATGGTAACATTGGGCGAAGTTGAATACGCAATTAAAAATCTTAAAGTGAAAGACCTTGTGGATTTACGACGCCGTACACGGATTGGCATGGGCCCCTGCCAGGGTGAATTGTGTGCCTATCGTGCTGCGGGGCTTTTTACCGAATTTGGGGAATTCACGCCAGATACATCAACCAAGCTTTTAAAGGATTTCCTTGAAGAGCGATTTAAAGGCATGAAGCCTGTTCTGTGGGGTGATGGACTCCGTGAATTTGAATTTACCTACTGGATTTATCAGGGATTATTTGGCCTTGGACTTGTTGAGGAAGAACAATGAAATTTGATTGTATAATAATTGGTGGTGGAATTTCGGGTTTAACTGCGGGTATTCGATGTGTTAAGGAAGGCCTGCACACTGCAATCATATCATCGGGAATGAGTGCGCTGCATTTTTCGTCAGGGTCTATTGATGTGCTAGGATATCTAAACAATAAGGTGGTGTATAAGCCATTTGAGGCAATAGATACATTAACAGGAACTATCGCCCAACATCCATATACAAAATGCGGCAAACCATTAATTATTGAAGCATTGCAGTTTTTTAAACAGGAATGTGAAACGCAAAATCTTTACCTTTATGACAATGAAAACCTCAACCATTTTCATGTTACTGCATTGGGGACGCTAAAGCCAACATACTTTTCACAACGCAGTGTCTTTAATGAAGATGTGTATAACCGCTTTAAAAAAATGAAGAAAATTGTCATTATTAATTTTGAAGGCTACAGGGATTTTCATCCTCAGTTAGCTGCAGCTCAACTGTCAAAGCATGCATTATTTGCAAATTGTGAAATTGTGGCTAAAAGCATTGAGATGCCACAGCTACAGGATTTAACCAAACATCCTCATGAATTCAGGTCTATTGATATTGCCCGTATATTTGAAGATAAAGAAAATGTGTACACAATTGCAGATGCTATTCGCCTTGCTGCTGAGGGTGCTGATTTTGTTGTTATCCCTGCGTTCATGGGTATTCATAACTTTAATGAAATACATAATATGATGCAAAGCCGCACGCGCTTACTCATTTATGAAGTGCCCACGCTTCCACCTTCAATATTAGGATTAAGGATTGATAACGCATTGAAGTCACGGTTTGCCCGGCTTGGTGGCGTGTATATTGCCGGCGACAAGGTAGTACGCGCTGATTATAACAATGATGTTGTACAGGCAGTGTATACTGCCAATCATCCTGAAAATCCGCTTGAGGCAAAATTTTATATTTTGTCAACGGGAAGCTTTTTTAGCGGTGGAATGGTGAGTGAATTCAATAATATGTATGAACCTGTATTCAAACTCAAATTGTATTATGAGCCTGAGCGCAGTAAGTGGTATAGCCCACAATTTTTTTACAGTAATTCGCATCCTTTCCTTGAGTATGGTGTGGTAACGGATGAAAACTTGCGGCCGTATGACAGTAAAGACAATATAATCCAGAATGTCTATTGCAGCGGTGCAATACTTGCACATTATAATCCAATACGTGAAGGCTGTGGAAGTGGTGTGGCGATAAGCACCGCATACAAGGCTGCAAACCAGATTATATCTTTATATAAGCTTATGAGATAGCACCATGATAAAATTAGAAAACATTAGCTTTGACCATTGCATAAAATGTACGGTATGCACTATTTACTGTCCGGTAGCCAGAGTTACACATCTGTATCCGGGGCCCAAGCAGTCTGGTCCTGATACCGAACGGCTGCGTATAAAAAATCCAAAGCTTCTGGATATATCATTAAAATATTGTTCAAACTGCAAGCGATGTGAGATAGCATGCCCATCTGATGTAAAGATAGCAGATATCATACAAACTGCAAAGTGGCGATATTCAAAAAAGGAATTCAGGATTAGGGATTTTTTACTATCCCGTACGGATTTAATGGGAACCTTTGGAACGATGTTTTCACCTATTGTCAATTTTTTTACTCATCTTGGAATTGTTAAATATTTCCTTGACATGATTTTCCAAATACCTAAAGGCAGAACATTCCCAAACTATGCATCCACAACATTTGAAAAATGGTTTAAAGAAAAAAGAAAATACCAGAATAAGTATCTTGATAAGGTAGTGTATTTTCATGGGTGTTATGTTAATTACAACTATCCTCAATTAGGCAAAGATGTTGTTAAAGTACTGAATGCATTGGGCAAAGGTGTGATTATAACAAAAGAAAAATGCTGTGGTGTACCATTAATTGCAAATGGATATATTAAAAAAGCCCAAAAGCACGGCAAGCATAATATACGGGTATTGTCTAAGGCATTGCCACATGAACAGGCAAAAATTGTTTCAGCTTCATCAAGCTGTTCACTTGCCCTAAAACATGAATACCCCAATTTACTTGAACTTGATAATAGCCCGATTGCAAATAATATAGCATATATTACTCAGTATGTGCTTGAGGAATTTGAAAAAGGCAATATTCCCAAATTAAAACCACTCACATATACGGTAGCATACCATTCCCCATGCCATTTGGAACGTATGGGTAATGTCGCATTCACTGTTGAACTTTTACGTAAAATACCCGGACTAACCGTGAAGATATTGCATTCGGAATGTTGTGGAATATCCGGAACGTATGGGTTTAAAAATGAATATTATGCCATTTCACAGGCAGTGGGCAGTGAACTCTTTAAGATTATTGAAGAATCAAAACCCGATTTTGTAGTAACCGACTGTGAAACCTGCAAATGGCAGATAGAGATGAACACCAAATATAAAGTAGTCCATCCAATTTCACTTTTGGCAGAGGCATTGGAGTAGAATAAATATTTATTGTATCTGTTGTAAACGGGTAATTTTGCAATGAATAATTAATGCGTTTCGTTCGGGCAAATATATCAGTGATGCAAAATCACTGTATTTATGGGGAATGGCAATAACTTCTGCTTCAACAGGCATATTGTACAATAGATTTTTATAAATATTCTGAATTTCCTTTGAACTATAATCCTTTTTATCGATTCCAACAATGTGATTTTCATGTGTGTAAAATTTCAAAATAATATATGGCAGATTTGTTTCGACGCCATTTATCATAACTTTTGTATCAAAGTTTGTGACCAGCATTAATTCGTTATCTTTTGTTTGTTGAGTCTTCATCAGGATGCACGATGTACTAAAAATAATTTTTCTATCAGGGAATATATCTTTAGTAATTTGACCCAATGCTTGGTTTTGAAGTTTCTTCTGGCATATAGGGCATGGATCAATGCGGCTTTCTGCAAGCATTCTAAGTGCGTTAAAAGAAATGGGCACACAATCCTGTGCTATTGAATAAAGTGGTAATAACAAACATATAAATATTAACACATGTCGTTTTATCATAGTGGTGTTACTCCTCACTGGTTAATGAAATAACAAACTCTTTTATGCTATTACGGTACAATGGCATATCAATAAGAAAGTTATTGTTATGGCCCCCTCTCAATTCAACAAAATATTTCTTGTTTGATGGGCATTGCTTATAGAGTTCCTGCCCCATAAAAAATGGTGCAGTTTCATCATCCCTGCTATGAAGGATTAGAATAGGTATATTTAATTTTTGTATGTAATCAATTGCCGGATATTTTTCTTTAAAAAACAGTGCCATACAGCCTGAGCTATGGTATTGTACCATGGATGTAATATTGGTAAAACTTGAATCGATGATAATACCAGCAGGGTTTGTTTTTGATGCACAGTATAACGCTACAGGACCACCCAATGAGCGCCCAAATAAAATAATCTGATTGGGCAAAAGTTTTCTAACATAAAGTAAATAATCCCATGCAGCTATTGCATCTTCATATAATCCTTTTTCACTGGGTTTTCCAGTGCTTTTGCCATAACCACGATAATCAATTATAAAAATAGAAAGTGGAATGGAATGCAAAAGCTTTAATAGTTCAATTCTGTCATATATATTGCCCGCATTCCCATGAAAATAACACAGTGTAAATCGAGCTGTCTGTGATTGAATAAACCATCCATGAAGAGTAACTGTTTCATTGACGTGTATGAAAACATCTTCTGCTGGAAAGGGCAAACTGGTAGCTGGTATAATCTTATCAGGGTGATATATGATGCTATCAAGGCACCCTGTTGCCAGTAAACATAGAAATAGAATTATGTTGAAGCGATAGTTCATTATACTAATCACCAGAAATAAAAAATTAATGCACCTGACAACTGATTATCCCATTGTTCATTATACCAGCTTGACACTTCAAATCGTGTGCTAAAGCGTTGATTGAAATTGTACTGAAAAATTGCCTTTATGGTTATGAAATTAAAGGCATCTCCATAAAGATAATATGTATCAACTATATAACTTCTGATACGAATGTGTTGAAAAGGTTGAAGCACGATCCCTGCTGATAATCCAGGTCCAGCTTCAATGTTATGTTTAAAATTATTATTGAGTAAACCCGAAAATTCAATCATACCATATATTTGTAGCCATTTGAAAATCTCAATTGTATAACCGCTTCCTGTATTAAGCTGATATACTAACGTCTGATTATTGTTTTCCAATGGCATACGATCAAACCCGGTAATTACTTTCCAGCTTAATGGCTTTATCAACGGGTTTATCGGTGAAAGTGATTCAATATTTATTAATTCTAAACGTTGTAATAATAAATTCTGATTATCATAATAATAGCGAATTGCTGTTTCGCCGAATATAATTTGTGATCCTGATATAAATCCTGATGGATCATCACACAGGTCATGATATGATGGCCTGTAAACTACTTCAGTATAAGGTTTTTCATCAAAGATACCTGCTTGCAATCGCACATGACTGGAATAATGACCAGTCTCTGGCCTTGGTGGATTGGGAATTGTATAGGTTAATGTCTGTGTGAAAGAACTTCGGATTTTTAATACATTGATGAATAAATCCTGATATTCTTTTTGAGTATATTCTTTATTTGAATAGCGGTATTGAATGAATTCAGAAGCACAATCAAGAATTTGTATTTTTTGTTTTTCAGTAAAAGATGAATTGATAAGGTTTGTTAATGAATCATTATTTTGGTTAGCTATGGATTTGACAACGTTTATTTGATCAGTATTGAGTTGGGATACCATATGATTAATGGTTGTTGTCCTGGATGGCCTGAATGCAGTTCTTTCAACAAATTCAGCATTGATTACTTTTCTCATGGTATCGATAGGGATTACCCAGAAAAAGAAATTGTCAGCAAGATGAGAATCAGGACGGGTGACTTCCATGAGGTATAGAAGATTAAATGAGCAATTTTCATCAAAAAAATAGTAATCAGAATATACATTATCAAGCTCCCATATATGAAAGAGCATAAATCTGACTTCGTCCTGATTTAAGTTTAATGTGTATTCCCAAATATCCCTGCTTTCAAGGTCACCATATTCCTGAACCTTCATATAATAGGGCATTATTGAAAAATAACCCTTATAAAATCCAAAGATTCCTCTGAATGCAAACAGGGGTCCAAATGTTTCATTGGTATTTGCTGCGTAATTTATTGCCGATGACAACAATCCAGGGTTGTATTGAGATTGCACTGTTAAAAGAGTATGCCCAAACATTGAGGCTGGGCTGTTGATATATCCAGTAGGGAATACCAGGTTAACTTTTATAGTATCTTTGAATGATATAATTTCCTGATATTTTGTACAATATTTTTCATATGGACTTGTTGTCTGTAATTCTTTTTTTAACCATTCATAACGAGCCATAAAACGATTAATAGGATTTTCTTTTTCATTGTATGAATATAGGTAACGTATTGTAGCTTCAAGCTCACTTTTGGGATTAAATTTACCATCTGATGCTAAAAAAAATTTTGGGTCATCAACCAGGCTTTTAATACCAAAGAGGTTTTTTTTATAATGGAGTAAAGCCCACCATTGAGAAGTGTTGGATAAATTCTTTGTGTGAGCTTTTGAAATTAATTGGTCAATATTGATAGGGTCAAAAAGTTCCTTTGTTACTTGAGTGCTATCCTGTATATCGATAGTTATTTCGTATGGTTGATTTTGTTGAGCAAGGACATGTTGATAATGAAGTATCAATAAGGAATGGATCAAAAAAATGAAAAAAGGCACAATAAAGAACGTTTTACTGTGCCTTATGTATGAGAGCAATGACAATTTTCCCCTATTATTAATTATAATATAATTAGCTGTTCTGTAACACTACTTCAATATTCTTTACAACTTCGGTTGAAGTTACATCACTTGAAGTATAAATCTTATTAAAGTTAGACTGTAATTTTGTAAAGAACTGCTGTTTTTCACTTTCGGGAACATTCATAAGAAGTGCTAATGTTTCCAGATATTCGCCATTGCCTTTAGCAATGTCCTTTGCAAGGTTGTCCATGTTGTCTGCTACATAAAGGTTAATCTTTTCATTTGAAACGATCCCCTTCATAGGAGCACAACCCAGTGTACCTGAAGTCATGCCAAATGTCTGATTTCCGCAAATACCATTTGTTGTTGTTGCCAATAGCTGGAATAACAAGCCATCTTTGTCGCCAAAAATCATTGAGCCAACGCCACAACCTGCATTGTTTCGTACTGCGCCTGCTTCAGCTATGCTTATTGCTGCTACCAACATAAAAAGGATAAGTAATGATATGCTTTTTTCATAAAAACCTCCATAAAATAGTATATGAGATAGGGGAAATTTTTATATTTGATAAAAAAATAATATAAATATTTTACATAATGTCAAGCAAAATTTGGTATATATTACATTTTAACTTCAAAAAATTTTATCACCCTTTCCCAAATAATTGCCGTATTACCTGCATAATAGGTTGGGGTAGTGCATTGGCTTCCTTGCCTGCTGCCAGTGAATAGTAATAAACCATTGAAATTTTCTCTAACATCTCAGCATGGAGGCATGCCTGCTCTAAATTCTTGCCCAAAGCTATCGCACCATGATTTTTAATGATGTAACATTTACATTTGTTAGTAACAGCAGAAGCAACATTTGCAGCAAGCTCGGGTGTTCCCGATAGTGCATAAGGAATAAACGCAACCTCATCACCAACAGCAAATGCAATCTCATCAAACATTGCAGGTATTGGCGTATTAATATTCATAACAGATAGTATGCTTGCATATAACTGGTGTGTGTGTACTGCAGCCTGCACATCAGTCCGATTTTTATAAATGGATAAGTGTAGCGATAGCTCCATTGTGGGCTTTTTGCCCTCAATTACTGTTTGATTAAAATCAACTATCGCAATGTCATCTATTTTCATATCCTTATAGGGCAGGCTTGATGGAGTTACTGCAATTTTTTCTTCGTTTTCAATTTTACATGAGATATTTCCACCACTGCCTAATTTTGTTCCAAAGAAACCATGCTCATTGAGCCATGTACACCATTGCAAAATTTCTTCTTTATAGTGTGTGTATGACATTGTGGTTCTCCTTTGATGTGAACATATTATGATTCAATTAAATTTGATTCTTTCAATTTCAATGTCAATAGTGCATTAATTAGCATCAGTACAATAAATGCAATCATAAATGGAGTCATTGCGCCTGTAGTAGTCCTAAATGCATCCATTGCAAAGATGAAGATGATTCCTGAAATCTGGCCTGATAGTAAAAGCAACCCCTGCGAACTTGATTCAGGTGCAGGGTATGAAATCTCGGCAGCATACTGAAATCCTATGGGCCCTGCACTCATGATAAAAAATCCAAGAATAAAACTTGATACAAGAAGTAGCCAATAATCTTTTGCAAGTGTCAATCCAGCAAGTCCTGGTATAATAAAAACCATACAGATTGTCAAAAAGACTTTACGCTTTCTATAATGGTCGGACAATAATGGAAGGATAATTGCACCAAGAATACCTCCAGCCATCATGCTGGCACCAACGATGCCGGCCTGCTCAGAGTTAAAACCTCGTGGCTGTAAGATCTGCTCAATCCAGGTTGTGACAGCATTAAACATTCCTAATCCTATGAAGAAAAGAAGTATTACCAGCCACATCTGCTTCATGCTGAATATATGTTGAAGGCCTTCTTTAACCTTGAAGCGTTCTTCCTGGCCTTTGTGGCATGGTGGGGTGGGTGGCTCTTCTTTTATAAAGACAATAAATAAAACTGCAATGACAATACTGATGATACCATATACATACATCGTGTGTGGTATGGAATATGAATGCACCAAAAAAGGAGTTGCGGCAAGACCAAATATTATACCAATATATTGTGCAAGCGATGCTATGCCGGTTGCTGTTGCACGCTCATCTATTGGGAACCATTTTGCTGCCAGCCTGGTATACGCATTGAGAATGAAGGGCTGAGCAATGGCTAAGGCTATTTGAGTGGTAACTATCGCCGTAAAAGACGATGCATATACGCCTTTAATGATGCCAAAAATGCCAATTAAAACGGCACCAATGCCAATGCCAAATTTGATGCCGTAGGTATCAATAATATACGAAGCAGGAACTGAGATGAATACATACACAATCATAAAAAGCATGGATAAAAGACCAATAGAAAGCGGCGTTACATTGTAAAAAGCCGCTGCTTCTGAGGTTATGCTTGCAAATGATATCCAGTGAATCTGAATAGCAATGTTGAGTAAGGAAAATACAAATAAGATTATCCAGCGGTAATTGTATAATTTTATATCACCAGTCATAGTTTTACTCCTGTACAGGTTCAAAATGCTTAAATACTCTATCAAATCTTTCTAAGGCATCATCAATCACATCATTGGTATCGGCCATGCTTGTGTAAATGCGGCTCCCCGCTAATGTTATTATGCCTTCAACCATTAATGCTGCGCCCAATTCTTCCATCACTTTGCGACGCTTGTTAACCTGCTCAAATATCTTTGGATTGGTCAGTTCCATAAGCATTGCCGCACCTGTTTCCATGTGGCATATTGAACCATGGTTAAATGCAACAAAGGGAAGGTCATAGCGTTTAAATATATCCTGTAATCCTTGTGTAAGCCTATCACCGGCTTTTCCTGCTTTGATGTGTGCCTGTGTTTCTTCAATGGCTTTTATGGCAAAATACCCTGCTGCGCAGGATAATGGATTTGCCGATAGGGTGCCTCCAACCATGGCTCGCTTTTTTAAGCCCTGAATGCCTGCAGCAAATGTTTCCATGATCTCTTTTTTACCACCAACGCCACCTGCAGCCGGATATCCGCCGGCAACACATTTGCCAAATACTGTTAAATCTGGTTTCACGTCAAAGTAGCCCTGTGCACCACCAAGGCCAACTCTGAAAGCAGTAACCACTTCATCAAAAATTAGCAATGTGTTGTACTTATTGCACAGTTCACGAACCCTTTTGTTGAAGTCATAATACACAGGGCGAGTGCCACTTTCGGGGCCAAGTGGCTCTACAATAACTGCAGCCGTACCGCCTTTTGATTCATTTTCTTTAAGTAGCTTTTCTAGCCCTTCAATATCATTGGGGTAAAATTCCTGCATGTAAGTGTAGCAGCCTTCCGGTATGCCATGTGAATCTAAGGTCCCCAGTCCGGGAATGCGCATTGCAAAGACCATCTGATCGCTCCAGCCATGATAGGCACCGCCAACCTTGATGATAAATTTTTTATCGGTAAAGCATCGGGCAGCCCTTATAGCAGCCATACATCCTTCAGTGCCGCTTGCAAGTGATCTGAATAATTCAACCGAAGGGATGTGTGAGTTTATAAGCTCAGCTAAAAGCAATTCATATTTATGGAATAAGCCGGTGACAGGGCTGCACTCGTTGATGACTTCTATAACTTTGTCGCGTACGGGCTTGTAATTGCTGCCAAGAACAGTGGGTCCGCCAGCCTGAAGAAAATCTATAAACTGATTCCCATCAACGTCGTACAGATAGGCACCATCTGCTTTTGCTATTGCTAATGGAAACGGGTAATTGAATGCCAGATTGTGTTGAACACCTCCAGGTATTCTCAGCTTGGCTTTTTCAACTAATTGCTTGGATGATGCAAATTTTGTTTCATACTTTTCAAGATACTCATTCATCTTGCTGCGTTTAATTTGATAAATTGGCAGTTCATTAGCCAGCACACGTAACTTTTCTAAAATTTCTTTTGAATCAGGCCAGTGCGAAATTGCATATTCTTGTTTCATTGGTTTCCTCCTTGTGAATAGTATATTATTAATGTCATTATGAGTTTTAATAATTGAGATTCTTCGCGCCTGCGGCACTCCGAATGACAAGACTGTATGTCATCCTGAGTCCCGAGTCTTTGGGACGAAGGATCTTGCCGTTAAGTCAAAGAGATTCTTCGCGCCTGCGGCACTCAGAATGACAGCATTATTACAGTTATTCCCCCCTGATTTTTTGGCGTTTAGGATGACTGTTCTTATATCCTTCATACTGCATGCGATTTATTACGATATTCTTTGTATGCATAAAGTTTAATAGTTTAGCAATCTGAATAGCTCCTTATTCTTTTCATAAAGCTTTTTAAATATTGCGAAATTGCGATTATACATATCAGCGTATTGAGGCTGTGGTTTGAATGTTTTGCGAATTCCCACCAGACGTTTTGCATCATTGAATGATGACAAAATTCCAAGACCAACAGCACACACGACAGTTGCTCCCACTGTTCCGGCATTAATCTCATTTTCAATAGCTTCTACCTGCCTGCCGGTGACATCAGCCATAATCTGGCACCACACATCCGATTTTGCGCCACCACCGGCGAACCGCAATACACTTTGATGGGGTATCTTTTTTTCCATTGCTTCCAGCATCCAGCGTATATGGTACGCAACGCCTTCAAGTACACTGCGTATCATCTGCCGTTTGCCGGTTGTAAGGCTTAAATTAAAAAACATTCCCCGAGCATACGGATCCTCACGCGGTGAGCGGTTGCCATGAAGCCATGGTGTAAAGATAACATTGCCTGAACCCGGAGGCGTTTGTACCACCACTTCATTGAGATACTCATACAGTGATTCGTATTCCTTGCTTTTATCTGCAATATGTCGTGCTTTTAGATACACGCCTATCTCATCTAATGCCAAATGATCGCGTACCCATTTTAAACAGGCGCCTGCTGTTTCCTGCTCAGCAACGTACACATAATGGTTAGGGATAGCTCCTAAGATTGAAGCAATGAAATTGCCAATATCAACCATGCGTTTGTCAACATTGGATGAAACCCAGCCGCTTGTTCCAACATAGATGTTTATATCATATAGGTCAGTACAGCCTGAACCAACAAGTGTCAGTGGCACATCACCTCCACCGCCAAACACGGGAATGCCTTCAGCAATGCCTAATTCTTTAGCAGCCTTTTTAGTTACTGTACCGATAGTATTTGTTGAGTAAAATACAGGTGGAAGGTGATCCATATTAATATCAAAAGTTTTGCACAAACCTTTATGCCAGCCAAACCTGCCTTTTCGTGTATCATAAATAAATGTAACATTTGCTGAATCCTGCGTCATGCCCAATTTTACGGTGCATCTGAAAATGAGATAATCCTTAACATCAAGCCATTTATACGCCTTTGCAAAAATTTCCGGTTCATTATCCTTTACCCAATGATATTTCCATAACGGGTCTTTGGGTGTTGCAGCAAGCCCTCCGGTAATAATTAATGATTTTATAGTTTTATACGCATTCCACTTCTCAATTTTCAATATCCCTTTATACAGATATTTTTCAATCTGCCTGGTGGCACGTTGGTCTAAATAACTCATGGGGTTACGCAGCGCATTGCCGTTTTTATCAATAAAAACCGAGCCCTGCATCTGTGCACAAAATGCCATTGCGTCAATTTTAGCGGGTGGTATACAGCTGCGCTTCATTACCATTTTTGTGGCTTTGCAAATAGCTTCCCACCACTGGTCAGCATTTTGTTCAACACCGCCATCAGGCAGCATATACAAAGGGTATTCCACAAGATATGAATCAACCAGCGTAATTTTGCTATCAACTTTATACAGGCAGGTTTTGTTGCCTGTGGTGCCAACATCATGCGTTAGTATGTACGTTGTTTTCATGAATAATACCTCCAACGATATTTTTTTATTACTCTATTGTTTTATTTTTGTCTACGCAATATCTGATTAATCAGAATTTGCTATTTTTACGGTAAGCAGTTGGGGTGGTGTTGAGGATTTTGTGGAATGCACGGTTAAATGTTGAAAGACTTTCAAATCCGGTTTTAAAGGCGATAGTTACTATTGAATCACTGGTTTCTGTAAGCAGTTTTTTTGCGTAATTAATCCGCAGTACATTTATGTAGTCAGGAAGTGATTTGCCCGTGTATGATTTAAAAAGCCTGCTCAAAGTGTCGGGGTGAAGGTCCACCATTGAAGCAAGTCCTTCACGTGAGATATCGTATAAAAAATTGGAATGGATATATTCAATGGCATGTTGAATCTTTTCTGAATTTGTTGACGAGATATGATTTTGGTTTTTGATGCTTTCCGTTTTATTTTTTTCTTTTTCAAAAAGTTTTCTATTTAATACAAGGGTTAATTGCTCAATTTCTTTGTGAAGCTTCACAAACCGTGATTGCAAGATATATGCCATGGAGAGTATCACAAAAAAGTATGCGTATTCAAGCGTATATAAAAACTGATAGATGCCTTTGCCAACACACACATCGTTGATGCTTGAAAGTAAAAATACAATCAGGCTTATAAAAAGAATCTTTATGTGTGTTTCGCCATATCTGTACCACAAAAAAAGTTTGTACAATAAATAAATGCCTGTGATAAGCATCGTAATGTATTGTAATACATATACAATCCCTGGATCGGCTTCGTTATAGGTAACAGGAAATCCTAAAAATGCAAACGATTTGATGTTTGGATTGGCAGGGTTTACTGTATAGTAACTATCGCCCAAAAAACCTAATATAATAAAGATAGCCATGAGTATGGTTATGATTAATGCGATAGTTTCATTAATGTGAACCAGCGAAGCGATAAACCATGTTATTGCAATAATAAACAATGCCAATATGACAAACTGAAAGCGCTGGTATATGGCAGACTGTTGCGGTGATTGTGACATGTAGAGCACTGCAGAAAAAATGTCATAAAAAGAAATTGTGCCACACATAACCGAAAACCACAGGTTTTCAGGTTCGTCCTTTCGTCGCAGATACATAATTGCATACGATATGCACACATATAGTGCAATCGCAGCCATTAAAAGAGGTGGTATGGAGATTAGTGGTAGCATTGTGTTTATTTTTTAATAAAATTTACAGCTTTAAACATATAACAAAATGTATGAAATAAAATTGCAAGAAAATAATAGTAGAAAATATATATTATAATATTCTTTGTATGATATAGATAAAAATGCTTTTAAAGCAATTATCAGCATAGAATGCAATACTTTAACAAGAGATGGTTCCAAATACCAATTATAACTTGCAAAAAATTATAAAAAAAGTGAGCATTATATCATCTATGCTCACTTTTTTCAGAAGTTAATATTCAAGAATATCTTGCAATCTAAAATGTTGCAGTTATTCCCAAAACCAATCCAAGACTGGTGTTGTACAATTTATATTCCGAATCGCCGGAAGTTTTCCCTTCCTCTTTAAATGCAGGATACAAACCATTGATGAAGCGCATGCTGACATCAAAGTATATTGAATCCTCAACAATCGGTATTAATATTCCTATAGCCGCAGTAATTCCAAAATCGTTATTTATTTTTGTATCACTATCTTCTTTTATAGTAATATCACCTTTCTTTGCTTTGCCCCACATCAAATCATCTGATTCTCTGATTCTTGCTGTCATATTCCCCTTCTGAATGCCATAGTATGCACCAATATCTATATAAGTATCTCGTAGCATGTTTATTCTGCATCCTGCTTCTAAGTGATAGTATTGCTGATAATAATATGCTACTTTATCTATTGATGGTGTAACTGAAAAATTGGTATAAGATAATTCAAATGCTCGTTCTGACAAACCAACATTTATATAAGAACCAATATCATCAGTAAACATATACCCTGATTTTAAAAAGAAATTATTATACGAATAAAATTCTAAACCAGGTTCTCCATTTAATTTTTCTTCGGGATCAGGATCGATAATAGATGCCTTGCTAAAAAATCCATTTCCTTTTAAAGATAAATCCCAGTTAAGGGTTAAAAATACCTTGCCTGATGGCATATACGGTTGTTCAAGTGCGGCAACATAGGAAGTCGACAGTAAAAATAATCCCAAGAACAGATAAATGTAACTTTTTTTAACCATAAACAATCTCCTTTTAGTTTAATTTTTTTAAATATTTTTTATTAAATTTTAAAAAAACCTAACTTATATGAAGTTTTTTTTATAACACCTCCTTTCTTTATTGTGTATGAACCTGATGCATGGGATAGAGCAATAGTGTACCAATGCACATTACTATCCGCGCACTGATAAACCAGGTAACATTAAAAAATATTTGATTTTAAATATTGAGTATCCCGCATTGCTTTTTTTGTTTTATAAATATATATGACTCCCCTGCAAAAAGGTCAGGGAAACATTTTTAGCAGTAATCATAGAAATTAATTTACAAGATGTCAAGGATATATTATATAGGCACAAAACGAGAGAG
>Ga0101944_10000986_pt1 | contig 69002 bp, 61 predicted proteins | sample DewCreD2012metaG_FD_75245 | JGI IMG/M metagenome (GOLD analysis project Ga0101944, IMG submission 75245) | Hot spring sediment bacterial and archeal communities from British Columbia, Canada, to study Microbial Dark Matter (Phase II) - Dewar... ... | reverse complement strand
AAGGCAACGATCGAGCATGGGGCCAGAATAGGACAAGGGGAGGGAAAAGTCCAGGAAAAAATGCAGAAGCGCAAAAATTCACCCCCTTACCCTCCAGATTGACGTGGCCCTGGGCTTCATTGGCTGCGCCCTTGACCGGAGGGGCCTGAACCCGGATTTCCCAAGAACCGTCCGGCAAACAGCCGACGATGGCGTCGTGTCGCGAGCGGGGCTTGACGTGCACCCAGAAGGCGAATCTCCTGCTCCCCTGCCGCCCTGTTCCGGCCACAGTCGGCAAAGCCTCAATCCTTCTTGCTAGCGGTACGACCCGCCCTTACCGGGCGAGCTCGCGGGACCGGCGGGTCGCGGCCTCTACAGCTCGAAGAAATAGAGCCCGAAACGCACCTTCTTCGAGAACCTTTAGCCCCGCCAAGGTCGTCCCGCCAGGAGAACAGATCATTTCCCGCAATGCCGCGAAAGGCTTCCCCGATTCCAGAGCCAAATGGGCGCTCCCCAGCACCGTGTGCAGGGCAAGCTCCACGGCCACGGGACGGCTCAGACCCAGCGTGACGCCTGCCTCGGCGAGAGATTCCATGAGAAGAAACACGTAGGCGGGCCCGCTTCCGCTCAGGCCAGTCACGATATCGAGGTGGTCTTCGGTCTCAACCACGACACAGGCGCCGACCGTGCCGAAAATCTCCTGGATCTCTTTCCTTTCCTGCTCTCCGATGCCCGGGCAGAAATACAACGCGGTCGTGGATTTGGAGACCCATGCCGCAGCGTTCGGCATGGCTCGCACGACCTTTGGATGCCCGGCCAGCCTTTGGCGGAGCCAATTGGTGGTAACGCCCGCGGCGATGCTCACCACGACGGCCTCAGAACTCAAGGTCTCGCCAACCTCGTTTAGGGCCGTTTCCATGTCCTGGGGTTTTACGGCCAGCAGAACAAGATCCGCTCCCCGGACAGCCTCCCGGTTGTCCTGGTACGTGGAAACGCCGCAAGTCTTCTCCATAACGGTGCACCTGGCGGGATCACGGTCGGCTGCCCGGATTTGATCGGGCCGAAAAGCTCCAGATCCCAGCAGGCCCCGGACCAGAGCTTCTCCCATCTTGCCCGAACCGATGCACGCGAGCTGTGTGGCTCTCTTCTTCATGCGCCAACCCTCCCGTACCCCAAAGCTAGACTCTCGGGCCGAATAGAGCCCTGCCCACACGGACGATCGTGGCCCCTTCCTCGATGGCCACCTCAAAGTCAGAGGACATCCCCATCGAAAGTTCGCTAAGACAATCTTTCGGGACGCCCCTTGCAACCAGACTCTGCTGCAAGGACCGCAAGGCTGAAAAATAAGGCCGCACCCGTTCAGGATCCTCGAAAAAAGGGGGGAGAGTCATGAGGCCGGTGCACCGCAACCCCCTTAATGTGAGCACGCGCTCCAGCAGCGGCAGAACGCCCTCAGGAGCTACACCGAACTTCGATGGCTCGCCGGAAACATTGACTTGGAGCAGCACCTCAAGGGTCTTTCCAGCCTGTTCGGCGTGGCGGCTCAGAGCTTCGGCCAGGGCGACGCTGTCAACGGTCTCAATCACGTCGAAAAGGCGCGCGGCTTGGCCAGCCTTGTTCTTCTGCACATGTCCGATCATATGCCATTCGCAGAGACCTCCCAGAGCCTCCTGCTTCTGCCTGGCTTCCTGAACGTAATTTTCCCCGAAAATCCGCAGTCCCGCCTCCAAGCCTTCCCTCATCCGAGAGACGGGCACAGTCTTGGTGACGGCGACCAGACGCACTTGGCCCGGGTCGCGGCCGGCCCGTCGGGCCGCTGTCGAGATTTTCTCCAGGACCCAAGCCACACGCTCACGGAGATCCTGACCCACTGTTGTCCTCATCGAAGCAGGCGCTCTTGGTTTGCCGCCATCCGGGTTTGCTGGCTGCGTTTTGCAACCCGCCCCGCGGCAAGTCCTCCTCGGGGCTGGTGGAGATTAGGATTCCGAGAGCCTGCATCCAATGCCGCAAGCACTCGACCGGCAGACCGACGACGTTCGTAAAAGAACCTTTCGTTTCTTCAACGAAGCGTCCCCCCAGCCCCTGGATGGCATAAGCCCCGGCCTTGCCGAAAGGCTCGCCCGATCGGAGGTAGGCATCAATTTCGCTGTCCGTGACCGGTTTCATTCGGACTTCGGTCGAAACGATATCCTTCCAGGCCTTTCCGCTTCTCCGGTGGAGGAGGCAGATCGCGGTGAGGACCTGGTGGGTTCTCCCCCTCAGGCTTTCGAGCATTCGTTTCGCCTCCTGCCAATCCCTGGGCTTGCCCAGGATCTCGGTGCCGAGCACGACGATCGTGTCGGCTCCAAGGATCCATGTGGTCTCGTCCGATGGGGAGAGACGCTGGCTGGCCGTCCGGGCCTTGGCCTCGGCCATCCGCAAAGCGTAGGAAGCGGGATCCTCGCCGGGCAAAACCTCTTCGTTCACATCGCACGGGAGCGTGCGGAACGTATTGATGATTCTCCGAAGAAGATCGACCCTTCGCGGGGAAGCGGAGGCCAATAGAATCCTCCCCGCAGGGCGCTCGGGCGCGGACACGTCTTGCTTCCGGTTTCTGGCGGCAGGTTTCGTGAAAGGATCCGCTTCATCGACTCTTGCCTTCCTTATGCAAGAGGGTGTTGAAATTGTCAAACCCTTGCACCCAACTGACCAGCACGCTCCAACCGAATTTCGGTCTCCTGCGAACACCGCATTCGGCCCGAAAACAGGCCCCACCGCGATTCAGGACGATCACGGCAAAGATGGGTGCCGGCAGGACCAGGAGCCTGGGGAGCGTATGGGTTGCAGCACCGCGTCCAGGATGTAAAGACGCGCTCCCCAGGATCGCGTTGCTGCCCCAGCTTCGATCCGGAATCTTGACCCTCCTGAGGCCGTGTGTTAGCGTACCCCTCAGACGCGGCCCATCCATCTTTCCCGGGCCATGGAGCCCCGATCGCGATGGAATCCTTGAAGATTCGGACCAGCAGACGGAACGAGTGGATCGATATCACGAGTTCCGTTCAACAGGCGATCTCCCGGTCCGGCATTCTGAGCGGCCTGTGCGTTCTGTTTGTCCCTCACACGACCGCGGCCGTGACCATCAACGAGGGAGCCGACCCATCGGTTCGAGAGGATGTTCTCCAGCACCTCGCGTCGGCGGCTCCTCAGAGAGGGTTTTACGCCCACAGGGAAGGAAACGCGGATGCGCACATCAAGGCAGCCCTGATCGGCTCGTCGTTGTCTTTGCTCGTTGAGGAGGGGCGACTTGTCCTGGGTACTTGGCAGTCCGTCTTTTTTTGCGAATTCGACGGCCCGAGGGAGCGAAGGGTGCTGCTGCGTATAATCGAAAGTCCGTCCGCCGCCGGCCGCACGTGAAGAGGGCAGAAGGAATCAAGCCTTGGGACGACGCAAGAAGGAACCGATCCCAGCCGGAACGCCCCGCGTGATCAAGCGGTACGGGAACCGCAAACTGTATGACACGCGCGAGAGCCGGTACGTGACGCTGGAAGAAATTTCCAACATGATCCGCCGGGGCGAAGACGTGAAGGTCGTGGACAACAGAACACAGGAAGACCTCACGAACGTCACGTTCACCCAGATCATGCTCGAGCAGGAAAAAAGCCGCAAAAGCTTCCTGCCTCGCTCCCTGCTCCGGAATCTCGTCGAGCAGGGAGGGGAATCCCTCCTGGACCTCCTGCAAAAGGGCAAGGAATCCCTGGCGAGCATGAAATCAGAGGCTGAGGAACAGATTTCGAGGTTGTTCGAGCGCGGCGGCGAGGCGCGGGAAGAGGGCTCGGGACTCCTGAGGGATTGGATGTCCACCCCCCAGAAGACACTCGACCTGCTTCAAAAGAGGATCGACGAGCGAATCCGATACTTCTTTTTCCACCTCACGGGCCTCGACGAGATCGAAAAACAAATCCAAGATCTGGAACAACAAGTGGTCCGACTCGAGAAAAGGCTTTCCGATTCCTGACTCCCCGTGCCCCCGGCAGCGAGGGCCCCTCCAGAAGCAGCCCTCTTTGCCAGTCTCAGAAGGGCGGGCCGGGCAATCCCCTTGTGGGAAGACCCTTGGAGCACTTCCAATCCCAGCACACCCTTGCGGGATCCCCGGTCACCTCCCAGCGAGGCAAGCCGTCCGTGACCCTGGACGAAGTTTTGTCGAGGCGGGTCCTCATCCTGGCCGGCAAGGGCGGCGTCGGCAAGAGCGTCTTGGCCGCGGCCTTGGGCTGGATGGGCGCTCGGGAGGGAAAACGAATCCTTTTGGTCGAAATGGACACCGTCGGCACCCTGCCGGGCCTGTTGGGCAGCCCAGGAGGTCCCACCTACGCGGAGATACCCCTTGCTCCCAATCTGTCCTGCCTTCACGTGGACGGTCGTTCAGGCCTCGAGGAGTATCTCCAGATCGTTCTCAAGAGCAAGAGGCTGACGGCCCGGATTTTCCGCAGTCCCCTGTACCAGTATTTCGTTAACGTAGCGCCCGGTCTGAAGGAACTCATGGCCGTCGGCAAGATCTGGGATCTCGAACACAGGACCTTGCCCGGAACTGGGCGTCCCCGGTATGACCTTTTCATTGTCGACATGCCCGCGACCGGCCACGCCGTCTCCTACCTGAGGATGCCCATGGCGGCTGTAGAGACCCTAAAAAAAGGGTTCGTCCACCGCGAAGCCCAAAAGGTGGCGGACCTCCTCCAAGATCCTCGCAAGACGAGTTTCAATATTGTGACTCTGCCCTCCGAGATGCCGGTGAACGAAGCTTTCGAGCTTTACGAGAAGGGTCGGTTCGAACTTCGTCTGCCCATCGGCTGCTTGTTCGTTAACCAGGTCGCCCCGCCTTTCTTTTCCGGGGAGTCCCTCGAACGATTCACCCAATGGAAGGCCCATGTGGAGGCCGAAACCGACTCGCCGAAAGCCGTATTGCCGAGGGCGGTTCAAAGCGAGAGGGAGCTTCTCGCATGCGCCGAATCTTGGAGGAAGCGCCGAGAACTCCAAGAGAAATATCTCGAACGCATGCGGAAGGTCTTTCCGAACCAGATCCTCCACTTGCCGTATCTTCCCTGGGCCGACAGCCCGCGTTCTCTGGTGGAAAAACTGGCCGAGTGCCTGGCTGCGGCATCCCTGGAGCGCCCGAACGGAAAGGAGCCATGACCGTGGGCCTGGCCTCCCTCCTGGAGGAAAAACGAATTCTCGTATGCTGCGGCAGTGGCGGCACCGGCAAAACCACGGTGGCTGCCGCGCTTGGGGTTCAGGCCGCCCTTGCAGGCAAAAGGGTGCTCGCTTTGACGATCGACCCTGCCCGGCGCCTTGCTGCGTCGCTGGGCCTGTCGGCAATCGGCAATGCGGAGACAAGGGTTCCGGAGGAGAAATTCCAGGCCTGTGGAGTCCAACCCCGCGGTTCTCTTTTCGCCATGATGCTTGACACGAAAGGCGCCTTTGACGATGTGATCGCCCGGTACGCTCCCAGCGAGGAAGTGCGGGACAATATCCTCCGGAACCGCTTCTACCAGAACCTCTCGGCTGCCATGGCGGGGTCCCACGAATACCTTGCGGCCGAGACCCTGTACCGGATTTTTTTGGAAAACCGGTACGATCTCATCGTCCTCGATACGCCCCCCACCCGACACGCCCTCGATTTTCTTGAAGCCCCTGACCGGGTGAAATCCTTTTTCGACCGGAGGATCAGCGGGTGGTTTCTTCAGCCGACCTTGCGCGTAGGCCGGCTGGGCTGGCGGGTCTTTCACCGCACGACTGGCACGGTCTTTCGCATGATCGAGAGAGTCACGGGGGCAGAGTTCCTGCGGGACGTTTCGGAGTTCTTAGCCGGCTTGGCCGATGCATTCGACATCTTCCGGAGTCGGGCCGACGAAGTGCTCGGACTGCTCCGCAGCGACGGTACGACCTTTGTCCTTGTGACCCGAACCGACCCGGTAGCGATGGAAGAGGCGTCGTTCTTCTTCCAAAGACTTCGTGAAGGCGGGCTTCCGCTGGGGGCCTGTGTCGTGAACAAGGTTCATGCGCTCTGCGTCTCGCCCCTGGCTTCGACCAGGCCTTCTGCCGAGCTCCTTTCGGGCCATGCCGAGGCCCTGGATGCCGCATACCTGCGGAACAGGCGAGCGCTTCCGGCCAGCATGGCCGACCAGCTGATGGAGTGTTACAGGCAATGTCTGCGCTTGGCTTCCCAAGAAGCGGAACGGCTCAGGGAGCTCAACAGCAGGCTCTCCGGAACGGTTCCCCTGTGCATTGTGCCGGCTTTGGACGAGGACGTCTTCGACCTCGGAGGACTCCTCCGAATCGGTGCCTTCCTCATCCCGGCTGCGTCACGGCCTGACGCGGCCTGACAAGGCAAAACTTGCGGCCTCCGGCTTGATCGGCTTTTCCGGTCCGTGTTACAGAGTGAGGAGAGTTTCGTCCTTGACGCCATCCGCCAGATCCACTGGGCCCGTGGGATTCTTCCATGTCAAACGAGATCAGTACTCTACTTTTCTGTCACCTCTTGTACGGCCTGCTCTGCGCCATCCTCGGTCGGAAACGAAATCGTTCAGGATGGGGCTGGTTTGTCCTGGCTCTTCCCTTCGGCGCCCTAGCCCTCTTTGTGCTCCTCGTCCTTCCTGCTTCCACGCGAGGCGCCCGCTCCAAATCCGTCAAAGGCCTGCCGGCTTGATGCTCTGGCACGTGACGTGAACGACGCCGGGCAGACTTTTCAGCTCGTCCAATAGGTGGCGGTCCACCCGTTGCGTGTTCAGGACAAACCGGATTTCGGGCAGCCCCTTCCGTTCCTTCGACGAAATCCTCTTGATGTTGATGCGGCGGGCGAACAACAGAGACGTGATGGATGCGACAACACCCGGCTGGTCCTCTGCCGAGACGACCAGAAGCGAGTAGCTCTCCTCTTCCTCTGCCCACTCCACGAAAAAGGACCGCTCCAGGAGCCTAGGGTCACCCCCCATCTTGCAACGCGGATCGTGAATCACGACTGCGTAACTCTCCAGGTACCCCACCACGCCTTCCCGGCTGCGCTGGCCTTGGCAACAGAGGTCCAGGCGGACAGCCACCAGGGAAGGAAAGACCCGAATCCGCGGCCGACTCTCCCGATGAACGGGGAACCAGCGAGACAGCAGGACTGGAAAATCCCAAAGCATCTTCTTGCCCTGCCCTCTGCCTGCGGCGGACAGGAATTCCCCGAGGCTGATCTCCCCAGTTCCCAGCATCCCCAGCACCTCCTCCTCCGAACGCTTCCCGCCGTCCCGGCGGATCCACTCTGCCAGGAGGGGTGCATGGTTTTCCACTTTGTGGGCAAGAAGGGCTCTGCCCACCTCGCAGGCGAATTGGTGAAAGATCCGATGGGAGTAATTCTGCAAGGCCAGCCTGGCCTTGGGGGTCAGCACGTGCTCTTTCCAGAACACCTTGGCGCAGGGCTCCTGGGACGGAAGCACCTCGACGCGGTCGCCGCTGCGCAAAACCGAGAACACGGACGAGGGCTCTCCGTTGATGGAGCAAGCCTCGGCCCGCAGGCCGAGTTCGGTGTGGATCTGGAAGGCAAAGTCGAGGACCGTGGCTCCGGCGGGCAGATAAACGAGATCCTTCTTGGGCGTGATGACCACAATTTCTTCGGGAACCAGGAAGTCCTTCAGGTGTCCCATGAAGGCCTGGATCTCCTGTTCTTCCTTAAGACCCTTGAGAAGCTCCTGGTAGGCCAGGAACCGGGGGGACATGGCCTCTTTGGACGACAGGAAGTAGAGGACGCCGTCCTCGTCGATGCGCTTCATCTCCCGGGTGAGGATTCGCAGGTTGAGCACGTCCTCGAGGCGGACGGCCTTGGTATGTAGGGCGCTGTACAGGTTGTACTTGTTCTCCGAGATAAAGTCCTGAAACTCGCCGGGGATCGCCCGGTAGCGCCTGTGAAGGACTCCCAGCGCCTTGTAGCAGTCCATTTCGTCGTCCGAGGCGAGAACGATTTCGAAGTCCACAAGATCGGAGAATTTCCGAAAGGTCACGTTCTGCAGATCTTTCAGGTGCCTTTCTTTCAGAAGGTGGCTGTGGACGTGACGCATGAGAGGAACGACCCGGTGGCCTTGGAAGCCCACGCCCTCGAGACTCGATTCGATCTCCTTGCGAATCACGTGGATCTTTTCCAGGTTGCTCGTGTAAAGGTTGGCGATCTGCTTCTGGATGCGCGAGAAACCTTTGGGATCCAGGGCCCAGAGGGAGTGCCGAGCCAGCTCTCGGAAGTACCTACCCATGCCAAACCGCATGCAGAGCCAAGACCAGATTTCCAGGTTCGTGACGGCAAATCTCTTCTGCCGGTACCTGGGCAGACTGCGGAGATCCCGGGTATTGTGGACCACGTCAGCGATCTTGACCACAAGGGTTCTCAGATCCTCCGAGATCGCGGCCATGAGCTTGCGGATGTATTCAACGTCCGAGATCAGGTTGATCTCTTCTTCCAGGTACGCGATCTTGGACAAGCCATCGACGAGCCGCGCGATTTCCTCCCCGTCCAAAGGAGTGCCCTCAAAAAGTTGGACAATGTCCCGGGGCGTGCAGGACGTCTCCTCGAGCAGATCGTGAAGAATGGCCGTGCATACCTCAGCCAGTCCAAGTTCCATCTCCACGGCCACGATCTGAGCCACTGAGAGGTTATGGTCCTCGTGGTAGTCTTTTCCCGACAGGCGCTTCTTGCCGGCGAAGAACGTCCGGGTGAAGGCCTCCACTCTGTCGACGAGCTCGAGGTCCTTCTCGGAATAGCCGTGGGTCTTGGCCAGATGTTTCTTGATGACCGCTGTTTTCGTGTTCATCGGGCTCCCAGCCCGCACGGACCAAAGGGTCCCCCTGAAGGCTTTCCCCTTTCGACGCCTGATCCCTCACCGATTCTGAATTCTATTCTACTCCCGGTCCAGGCCGAGACAAGGGGCAGAGGGACGGTTTCCTGCCGGAATCTGTCCACCGGAGACTTTCGATCCACAGGTCAAGATCCCGGAGGGCCCGCTCCGCCATGAGCATTCTGCGGGCTTTTCGCGGCCTCCTGGGGTCAGATTCGTCCGGAGGCAGGAGGCCAAAATGAATGTGCATGGGCTGGAACGTATCCGGATCGGCATGGGTCAGATAGAATACCAGGGAGCCGAGAGCTGAGGTCCGCGGGGGTATGCGCGGCTCGAGGCCCTGGACGAGGCGGACCGCGTTTAAGCCTGCAAGGATGCCGGTGGCGGCCGATTCCACGTATCCCTCGACCCCCGTCAGTTGACCTGCGAAGAACACCATGGGTCTGGCCCTGGATTGCAGGGTCGGCAAGAGAACCCGGGGTGCGTTGAGGAACGTGTTGCGATGGAGGCTGCCCAGTCTGTGGAACTCGGCCCCTTCCAGTCCGGGGATCATTCGGAAGACTCTTCGCTGCTCGGCATGGGTCATTTTGGTTTGAAAGCCCACCATGTTGAACAAAGACCCGCAGGCGTTGTCCCTCCGAAGCTGGACCACAGCGTAAGGCCTCCTGCCCGTTCTTGGATCCACAAGACCGGTGGGCCTCATGGGCCCGTGGGCGAGAGTCTCGGGGCCGCGGGCCGCAAGATCCTCGATCGGCAGGCACCCTTCAAAGGGCGGAATGGACTCGAAGGGATGCAGGGGCACCTTTTCGGCGTGAAGGATTTCGTGCACGAACCGTTCGTAAAGATCCCGTTCCATCGGGCAATTGAGGTAGTCATCTCCCCCTTTTCCGTATCGGGAGCCCCAGAAAGCCTTTTCCAAATTGATCGTTTCTCCGTTCACGATCGGGGCGATGGCGTCGTAGAAGGCCATCGAATCCCGGCCCGTAAGCTCCTGTATCCCCCTCGTGATGGCTGGGGAGGAAAGGGGGCCGGTGCAGATGAGCACGGGTCCCCCCGTGTCCGGAATCTCTGTCGCTTCCTGCCTCACAATCCGCACGCCCGCCTGCTCGAGGGCAGCGGTCACACGCAGGGAAAAAGCCTCCCGATCCACGGCCAGAGCGCTGCCGGCGGGCAGGGCCGTTTCGTCGGCCGCAAGAAGGATCAAGGACCCAAGACGCCGCATTTCCTCCTTCAGGAGTCCGCACGCATGGTCCAGCGATCGCGATCTCAGCGAATTCGAGCAGACCAGCTCTGCCAGGAGCGGCGACCGGTGTGCGGCGGAGAAGCGCAACGGCTTCATCTCGATCACCGTCACCGCCACGCCGGCCCGCACCGCCTGCCATGCGGCCTCGGCTCCGGCGAGGCCTCCGCCTACAATCAGGATTTCTCGGCCTGACATCGCTTCGGGCTGGCTTCTGTCTTTTTCCGCACTGTGGGCTTGTCCGTATGGGAGGGACATTTCTTGTTCGGGCAAAATAGGCTGCTTCCGCCTCCTGGAAGAGCCTTTTCCAGCATATAGGGCGCGCCGCAGGCGCCGCAAGGCTGGGCGACGGGTCGAAACCGCAGGGTGTTCCTGCATGACGGGTAACCGGAGCAGCAGTAAAAAACGCCTCCCCGTCTTCCCGCCCTCTCGACGAACTCACCGGAACCGCATCGATCGCAGCGGACGCCCACCCGATACGGCCGGGCGCCCTTGCATTTGGGGTAACTCTCGCACGCCCAGAACCGGTTCCCCAGGCGGGACCGTTTTAGGACCAGCTTCCCCCCGCAGAGGGGACAGGGGTCCTCGGCGAATTCGGTGGGGTCAGGAGTCCCGTTCATGCCCTGCTCGAAGGGCCGAGTGAATCGACATTTCGGAAAGCCTGTGCACGCCCAGAAAGGACCAAACCGCCCGTACTTTCTTTCGAGGGGTTTTCCACAAGAAGGACAGGGCTCCCCCGGGCCCTCTCCGTCGGACAGGACCCGGATGGAGCCGTTCTCGTCCCTTTCGAAGGACTTTGCATTCCTGCATTTCGGATAGCCCGAGCAGGCGAGGTAGGCCTGCGACGCACTATAGCGGATGACCATGGGCTTTCCGCAGCGATCGCACGAAATCTCGGTTGGGGTTCCTTGCCGCTTGATATCGGCCATCCGGGACTTGGCCTTCTCGAGGCTCGCCGAAAAGGCTTCGTAGAATTGGCGCAGAACTCCCACCCAGTCCTTTTCCCCGGACTCGATGGCGTCGAGGGAGTTCTCCATGTTGGCCGTGAATTCGACGTTGAGGATGTCGGGGAAGTGGTCCACGAGCAGACGGTTGACCAGTTCGCCGAGCTCAGTGGGATGGAGTCTCCGATCTTGGAGTTCAACGTAGTGTCGGTCGCGAATGTTGCTCAAAATAGCGGCGTACGTGGAGGGCCTGCCAACCCCCTTTTCTTCGAGTTCCTTGATGAGCGAACTCTCGGTATAGCGGGGGGGCGGCTGCGTAAAGTGCTGCTCGGCCAGAATCTCCAAACACTTCAGATCTTCCCCCTCCGCGAGCTCGGGCAGACGCTCGGTGTCCGCTTCTTCCGTGGTTTCTCCGTTTTCGGCCGTTTCCTCATACAGTCTAAGGTAGCCGTCGGCCACCCGGACGGAACCGCTCGCCCTCAACAGGCAATCCCCAGCGCGAATTTCGACGGTTGTCTGATCGAACTCGGCGGGCGCCATCTGTGTGGCAACGAATCGCTTCCAGATCAGCTCGTAGATGCGGTACTCGTCACGGGAGAGATACGCCCTGACCCGGGACGGCTCCCGAAGGACGTCTGTGGGCCGGATCGCCTCGTGCGCGTCCTGCACCCCTTTTCGGGAAGCGTAAAAACGGGGAGCCCCAAGTGCATACTCGGCGCCATACCGCTCCCGGACGAAACGCCCGGCCTGTTCCACCGCCTCTTGGGACATCCGGGTCGAGTCGGTCCGCATGTAGGTGATGAGTCCCTGGGCTTCCTCTTCGCCCAGAGAGACGCCCTCGTAGAGCTTCTGGGCGATCTGCATCGTTCTTTTTGGAGAAAGTCTGTACCTCCTGGAAGCCTCTTGCTGCAGGGTGCTCGTAATGAACGGAGGTGGCGGGTCTTTTTTCCTCCTTTTCTTCTCCACTTTCAACACATGGAAGGAAGCCCCCTCCAAGAGGGCCTTCAACCGGGAAGCCTCGGCACTGTCCGGGATTTCGGCCTTTCGCTCGCCGACGCGCACGAGCCGGGCACGGAAAGAGGGTGGATGCCCCCCCTGAAGCACGGCGTCCAAAGTCCAGTATTCCTGGGATTGAAACCGCCGGATTTCTTCCTCCCTCTCGCAAACAAGGCGCACTGCAATGGATTGCACCCTCCCGGCGCTCAGACCTCGACGGACTTTCTTCCAAAGGATCGGACTGATCTGGTAGCCCACCAGCCGGTCGAGGATCCGCCGGGCCTGTTGAGCGTCGAACTTGTTCCGGTCCAGGGCCGAGGGGTTTTCCATGGCTTTGCGGACAGCACTGCGCGTAATTTCGTGGAAGAGAACCCGGTAGATTCTCTTGTCCTTGTTCACTTCCTCTGCCACATGCCATGCGATGGCTTCGCCCTCCCGGTCCGGGTCCGGTGCCAGATAGATCGAATCCGCCTTTTCCGCAGCGGACCGCAGTTGCTTGATCACCTTCCACTTGCCGGGGATTACGCCGTATCGCGGCTGGAACTGGTTCTCGATCTCGACGCCCAGCTCTCTCTCCGGAAGGTCCTTGATGTGACCGACCGTTGCGATGACCGAGACATTCCCGTCAAGGTATCGTGAGATGGTCTTCGCCTTGGCGGGAGATTCCACGACGACAAGCGCTTTGGCCATGGACGCAAGCCTGCATGATGGTTCGACAGAGAATCACACCGTCCTGAGCAGGGGAATGCACGAGTACAGGAGGGCGGATCAACCACGGCGCCCATATCGACTTCCGGGCAGCCTCTGCACTTTCCCAAGAAGTTCGAGTTCTGTCAAGAGCCAGGACAACCGGTCCAGAGGCCAACCAGTTCGCCGCTCCAGGGTTTCCAAGGTCGTTCCTCGGTCGTCGAGGTGACCCAGAAGAGCGCGTGCCTCCTCCTCCGGAAGGCCCGCGAACTCTATGTCTCCAACGGAGCGACCGGCTGGCCTCTCTTCCTTCGGCCGGTCTGGATCTTCTCTTTGAAAAGTCGCGCTGGTAGCAGCCGAGCCGCAGATCCCCTCCAGCTCCGCCACAATGTCGTCAACCGACTCCACCAGCTTGGCCCCCTCCTGGATCAGCCGGTGGGGCCCTCTGCTGCCGGGCGAACGGATGTCGCCCGGAACAGCGAACACGTCCCTGCCCTGTTCGAGAGCCGTTCGCACTGTGATAGACGTACCGCTCCTCTCGCAGGCTTCCACAACCAGGACGCCTGCGCTCAGCCCGCTGATCAAGCGATTACGGCGAGGGAAATTCCAGGCGGCAGGAGGCGTTTCCAAGGGAAATTCGCTCACGAGCGCGCCATGGGCAGGAATCTGATCAAACAGCCGTGCGTTTGCCTTGGGGTACACTCTGTCCAGTCCCGTGCCGAGCACGCCGATGGTCCGCCCTCCAGCTTCCAGGCAGGCCCAATGGGCTGTTGCATCGATGCCGACAGCCAATCCGCTCACCACGCAGAATCCGGCTCGAGCGAGTCCTTCTGCCAAGAACTGGCACGCCCAGACGCCGTAGGGAGTGGCATTCCGGGATCCGACAACGGCCACGGCCCTGGAATCCTCGGGCAGGAGCGTGCCTTTGACGAAAAGAACAGGAGGCGGGTCCGAAATGCTGCGAAGCCTGTCCGGATATTCCGGCTCCTCGTAGGAGACAAGGCGGATCTTGTCCCGGTCGAGGCGTTCCAGGTGCTTAGAAACCTCGGCAGGAACCGGACGAAAAAGCAAAGACCGCCTCGCAGCTCCGGAAAGCCCCTCCACCTTGTCGGTTTCTCCCTCGACGCGGGAGAAGATGCCCTCCGGTGTGCCGAAGGCCTTGAAAAGAGCTGCTGTGGGAAAAGGATGGGCCGTTTGGGCGGCCGACGCGAGCCAGAGGCGTGCTATCCTCGAGTCCAAGAAACCCGCTCTGCCCTATTCGGTCCTTGACTTCACCCGATCTCCGACGAACAGGGGAAAGCTGCTCTGAGCCACGAGCGCCGTCGATGTACGGCTTTCGGCCTGCACCACGACCAGGGTTCCAACCTTACGGTCAGGCAGGGTGACTTCCTGTCCATCCGGAAAGCCCTTGACGGTCTTCCCGCTCTGAAAGACCCAAAACTCGTCGCCGGGTTCGATCCCGTCCTGAATCCCCCTGTCAATGAAGCACACTTGATGTTGAGCGACTTCTCTCTCGTTTCCAAGGGTCGCGACGATCGTGCCTGTTACTTCCCGGGCCGCGGGCTTGGAAGCCACCTCCCTGGGCGGAATGTCGCCCTTGCGAATCCAGTCTCCCACCTCGATCGCTTCCTGAGACGCGACGATTCTTCCTTTGGCCAGGCGGTCCGGCCCGGTCTGCTCGATTTCGAGGCTTCCCAGGATCCTGTGGAGCGTGCCGATCCTTTCTCCGCTTGCCGGATGCTTGACTTCCCGGACCGGCCTCAGGATCTGGTAGCGGGCACCCTCCCCTTGTCCAAGGCCCTGGCCGAATTGCACGACAACTTGATCACCGAAACTCAGCAAGACCCTCTCGTCCGGACCTGCAAGGATCGCCCCGGCCTTCTGGGGTCCGTCTTCCGTTATAAGTCCCACGTCGGTCATCCGTCGGCTTACATGCAACACCGTGGGCCGTACTCCGACGAATTCCTCCTGGGGGGCTGCGAGTTCAGTTGCCGCAGCGCCAGCGCTCTCCAATTGACCCTCCAGATCTGACCCCAGATAAATCGGATCTCCCGGGTAAATCCAGTGCGGATCCGTGATGTAGGGATTGTTCTGCCACAGCAGGGGCCAGCGAAGCGGATCCTGGTAAAGCCGCTCGCTAATCTTCCAGAGGCAGTCTCCCTCCCGCACGATGTAGTAAAGGGAACTCCGGCTCCCCTGCCCTTCTTCGGTCAAAGCCGACGAAAAGGCAGAAAAAATTCCGAGAGCCGTCATGGCTGCCAATAGGGGCACTGGCATGAGCCGTTTGGTGTGTCTCATTTGGCCTTTCCTTCTCGCATGGTTTCTTTGACTGCTGGCGGGAGCACCCTTGCCCTCCCGGCTTTTTTCCTGGACGGTCAAGAAGCCCTTCTAGAGCCCTGTATCCTGGGCCGCCTGTGCGTGTCAAGAGAAAACCGAAGGACTCACTGCAGTTTCCAGGGACGGTTTTGCAAAAACTGTTCCCACGAGGGGGCGTCCCAGTTGCCGGGGCCAATGACCTTCTCGACAACGATTCCGTCAGGCCCGACAAGATAGGTTTCTGGAAACTTGACGGTCCCAAAGGAGGCGGCCACCCGGCCTCCGGGGTCCAGGTACACTGGGAGGTCGTATCCTCCCCTTTCGAGAAACAGCTTGATTTCATTGGGTTCGGCCCTGTCCACGCAAACTGCTAGCACGGCGAAGCGCCCCTGTTCGAGCCGGGCCGACAACCTGGCCAAGGCCGGGAGCTCCACCAGACAGGGGGGACACCAAGTGGCCCAAAAGTGGACAAAAACGTTCTTGCCCCTGAAGTCCCCAAGGGATACCGCCTCGCCCGAAAGTCGAAGGACCGTGAACTCCGGGACCCGGTCCCCCACACGCAGAGGCTGTCCGGTATCGCAGCCGCAAAAACAAAATGCAACCAGAGCACACAAAAGAGCAATTTTCCTCGTCCAGGCAAGACCCTCAAAAAGCGACGGGCCTTCTCGGCAGACCCGGACGGAAAAACGAGCTTTCCCGAAGGTCGGATTCAAACCAGATCTGCAAGAGTCTCTTGGCCGGGAGCGACAAGAAATTTCGTTGCCTTCTTGAGAGAATTCGGGTATGTATGCCCGGGAATGAAAACCAATGCCTGCTTCCGCTCTCAGGAGGGAGCCGTGACTGTTTCCCGGTGGATGACCCGGACCGTGATTACAATCGACCAAGATGATCCGGTTTCGCTCGCTTTCCATCTTCTTCTCGTCAATGATATCAGGCATCTTCCGGTTGTTTCCCAAGGCAGGCCGGTCGGGATCATCACGGATCGAGACCTCAAGGAAGCCTTGATCCCTTCGGATCCCACCCAAAAGACCCGAAGGTCCTACCACAGGATCAAGAACGTCAAAGCCAAGAGAATCATGACGCCCAATCCGATCCTCGTCAGTCCACAAACACCCCTCGAAGAAGCAGCACAAATCCTTCTTGAAAGGAAGATCAGCTGCCTACCGGTGCGGGGGTCCGATGGCAGCCTGGTGGGCATCCTGACTGTCACAGACATCCTGCGCGCCTTCATCGAGTTTATGAGGGCCTTGGGCACGAGTCAACGGCTCGACATCCTCATGGAATCAGGCGCCTACGACTCCCTTTGCCGCCTTTTGAGACAACAGGGCGCCCGCATCGTGAGCGTTGGGATTCTTCCTTCGGATCCAGGAGGACAGAGTGTGTATTCCTTTCGTCTCCAGGGTGCGGACTTGAATGCACTGGCCGGTTATCTCCGAAACCAGGGGTTCCGGGTCCTTTCCAGCTAGGAGAGCCCAATGCCTGGTATACTCAAGGACCACGATGGTCTCGCGTCCCTCGGGCGGTTGGCGACGCACGACCGCTGAAGGAGGCCGCGCTTTTCCTTGACAGGTTCGCCCGGTTCGAAAACAATGGCGGCAAAGTGGGGGACAGGCGTTTTCTTTCGAAGGAGGGGAGGTTACCATGGAAGGAGGGCTGACGCTCGCGGGGTTTCCACAATGTCAAAAATGTAACCAGGGGGTGCTCATTCCTCTCTCGGATTTTGGTCAGGACGGAGCGCCCATTTTATACAAGGCATGGGTCTGCACCCATCCGGACTGCGGCTTCCACATCCGAATCGACCGAGGGGAAATCAGTATAGGAAAAACCATTCGCCCCTCGACCCGCTGACTCAAGGGCCCGCCACTGTCCAGGAAGGAGAAAGAAAGGAAGAAGGAAGCTCAAGGCCCTGCCGTGAAACGAAACCATGATTGATCGTGTCGCAGGGGAGGGTCCAGGAACCTCCCCTTTGGTGTTTCGTTGGCAGGAGTCACTTCCATCGAAGAGGAAAGGCTGGTTTTTATGTCGGGAAAACCCTTTTTCATCACCACGGCGATCGACTATGTGAACAATCTTCCTCACATTGGGACTGCTTACGAAAAGATCGGCGCCGACGTGCTGGCCCGGTTCCGGCGCTTGGAGGGGGACGAAGTCTTTTTCCTCATGGGGAACGATGAGCACAGCGTCAATGTGAAAAAAGAGGCCCAGGCCAGGGGCCTCGACCCTCAAAGGTACTGCGACCAGATGGCCGATGCCTTCTTGTCCATCTGGAGAAAGCTCCGGATTTCTTTTGATGATTTCATCCGCACCACTGAGGCCAGGCACGCGGCCGCGGTGCAGGCCCTGTTCACGAAAATCCACCAAGCCGGCGATATCTATCCTGGAAAGTATCGGGGTCTATATTGTGACTCCTGCGAGACGTTCTATCGGGAAAAGGACTTGCCCGGCGGAGTCTGCCCGCAGCACGGCACGCAACCCAGGCCTCTTGAAGAGGACAATTACTTCTTCGCCCTCTCCCGCTACGCCCAGCCGATCCGCCAGGCGATCGAAGAAGGTCGGATTCGGATCCTGCCTGACATACGCAGGAACGAAATCCTGAGCCTTCTCGATTCCGGCCTGGAAGACATCAGCATTTCCCGGTCCACCTTCGACTGGGGCATTCCCCTTCCGATCGAGCCCCGGCACGTGGTGTACGTGTGGTTCGATGCCCTGGTCAATTACATCTCCGCCGTCGGCTACGGGTGGGACATGGATCGGTTTCGGCGGATTTGGCCCGCCGATGTTCACGTAGTCGGAAAAGACATTACCCGTTTCCATTGCGTCATCTGGCCGGCCATGCTGCTTGCGGCAGGTCTCGAACTGCCCCGGATGGTGTTCGGCCATGGGTTCGTCTACCTCAAGGGCGAAAAAATGAGCAAGTCCCTTGGCAACATCGTCCGCCCCCTGGATATCGTGGATGTGTATGGGTCCGACGCTCTGCGGTATTACCTTCTCAGGGAGACTGCCTTCGGCTCAGACGGGAATTTCACCTGGGAGAACTTCACGGAGCGTTTCAACCGCGATCTTGCCAACGACCTCGGCAACCTCTTGCAGAGGGTGCTCACCATGATCCGGCGATACAGGGATGGCCGGATCCCTGCACCGTCGTCCCTGGATGAAGAGGATCGTGCGCTTCGAGACGATTGTCTCGGCCTCTATCCCGAAGTCCGAACTTGTCTCGATCCAGGCCGTGGAGACCTCGATTTCCATGTGGCCCTTGCCAGGATCTGGGAAACGGTCCGGCACGCGAACCAATACGTGGACCATACCGGTCCATGGAGTCTGCACAAGAAGGGTCTCGAAGAGCGCTTGAACACGGTTCTCTACTGTGCAGCCGAGTGCCTGCGTTTCTTGGGGGCGATTCTCTACCCCTTTCTGCCAGAGGGTTCGGGAAAACTGCTCGCCCAGATCGGCTGGGCCGGCCCGGCGGATCCCCCTCGCGCAGAGGATCTATTGGCTTGGGGCAAGCTGCAACCCGGGAACCGAGTGGCATCGCCCGAGCCGCTCTATCCTCGCATTTCAGACAGCCCGAGACAAACCCCGGGAGCGTCCCATGTCGAGACGCCGCAGGAAAGGGCGGCTGCTGCTGCCGGCAGCAACGCGCCGGAGGAGATCAGCCTGGACGAATTTCACAGAGTTGATCTGCGGGTGGCCAGGATTCTCGAAGCCGAGAGAATCCCGAAAACGGACAAGCTTCTCAGACTCAGGCTCGACATGGGCAAGGAGAGGACTGTCGTGGCCGGCCTCGGCAGGGCCTTCGATCCCGCGGATCTCGTGGGCCGACTCGTCGTGGTCGCGGCCAATCTCAAACCCACCCGCATTCGCGGTATTTTGTCCGAGGGAATGGTGCTGGCCGCTGGCGAGGGAGAGGCCCTCGCCCTCGTAACAGTTTCTGGCCCTGCGAAACCCGGGGATCGACTCCGATGAGACCGGGGATCAGAAGCTCCCTGATGGACTTATGGGCCTGCGGGCGTGCCAGCGTCAGGCAAAACAGAACCACCTTTCGAATGTCCCCCAGAAGGAGCGGTCATGCGCATTCCTAGCCATTGGGTTGCGGCCTCGCTGCCCGTGCTGGTTTCGGTCCTCTTGGTGCTGGCTCCCTGCCAGGTTCGGGCCTTTCCCGACGATGACGTCTGGGTGACCTCTGGAATCATTGCGGGGATCACCCTTGGAGCCTGCGTGGTGGTGGTTCTCCTGGCAGGACTGTTAACCGACTTGAAGGGCGAAACCGATCCCCTCGGAGCAGATTGGCCAGGTGCGATGGAGACGGCTCTCGAACGCCTTCCCCTGGACCTCTCGTGTCCGGGACTGGTGGGGGCCTCTCAGGGGTTTTGCCCGACCCTGGACCGCATCCAGGCAATCGAGGCGAACAGACGGGCGGATCAACCAGAGGAACCCCTGCGCAGAAACGGCCTTGAAGTCGCGCCCCCCTTCTTACGAACAGGCGACCTAGCGGGGGCTGCGCTCTTAACCAGAAGCTTGGAGGACCCGCCTCCCATGCCTCACGTCATTTGGGAGCGCAGTCCGTCCCACGGGGGAGACGAAGCTCGATCCGGTCGCCTTTTTTGATCCCGTGGCGAGAGGCTGTGCCTGCCGCGACTTCCAGAGCGTACTGGCAAGGAGCAGAAGACGCGTAAACAGGGCATGGATCCTCGGGGCAGGGCCTGAGCCTTTCGACAAGATCGACGACTCGGCCGTCCTTGTCGAGGAAGAAAATGTCAAGGGAGACATAGGTGTTCTTCATCCAGAAAGAGGGGTTATCCTCTCCTCGTAGAATGAAAAGCATACCCTCCCCTTCACCGAGGTTCGAGCGAAACATAAGACCTCTCTGGCGTTCTTCCGGCGTGGCCGCGCACTCGAGCCGGATCTCGACCGCGCCTTGGCTCCGGGACGGCAGAACCGCGGCCGGCTGCGCCCCCCCGCACCCAACCGCCGCTACCGCCAGAAACACGACGGCTGTAAGCCAAACGCGCCTTGGGCCGCGGCATCTGGGATCTGAACTCTGCGGGTCGGCTCCGGGTCTAATCACGCGAAAATGTTTCCTTGCATTTCCAATTCTCGATTTCTATAATGCCCCCAGCGATGGTCCCAATCAAGATATTTCTTCGATTTTTCGATAAGATACTATCATAACCCGCACACGATTTCTTGCTGTCATGTGGAAGCGCTACCTCTGGGTGAAAAATCTTGTCTTCCTCGGTCTGGCCTGTTATTTGGCCGCCGGGATCGGAAACAATCTGATCCTTGCCCGCCTTTCCCGTCCGGCCGAGGTGGCACGGTCTTTGGACAGACCCGAAGTTCGTTCTCCGCGGCAAGTCCCCCAAAAGACCATCAACACCTACAGCCTGATCACAAGGCGGAATGTGTTCAACAGCCGCTACACCGGGGAAAGCGCCACAGGCGAGGACGGAGCTGGGCAGAAAAGTTCTGCTCCCCTCAAGCGGGCCGAACTCAACGCAAAACTCATCGGGACGGTCTCGGGTTCGCGAGAGAACTCGTTCGCCATCATTGAGGACGGATCGACCAAGACCCAGCAGCTTTATCAAATCGACGACACGCTCCTCGAACAGGCCCGAATCATCGAAATCTCCCGGTGCAAGGTCGTGCTTCTCCGGGACGGGGCCAGAGAGGTGCTCGAGTGTCCGGAGGAAGGAGAACCAGACAAGCCCAAATCCGCGCCCGTGGCTCTGGGGACAGCCTCGCCCGGCTCAGGATCGCCTGGAGGAGGCGTCAGGAAGGTCTCGGAGTCAGAGTATCTCGTGGACGAAGGGGAAGTGGAGACCGCTCTGAGCAACTTGAACCAGCTCCTCACCCAGATCCGGATCGTTCCCAACTTCCAGGACGGCAAGCCGGACGGCTTCAAGGTCTTCGCCATTAAGCCCGACAGCATTTTTGCCAAGCTCGGCCTCGAGAACGGAGACGTGATTCAGCGTGTCAACGGGCGGGACCTGTCCACGCCCGAAAAAGCCTTCCAGGTTTTCCAGGATCTGAGGAATGAGAAAAGCCTCTCCGTGGACGTTGTCCGCAGGGGCAGCCCGCAAAGCCTCCGCTACCAGATTCGGTGAGGACTGCGGCCGGAATCCCTATTGACCGGAGGGTCCAGATGACCAAAGGAGCCTTGAAATTCGCCGCCTTCTTCCTGCTGGGCCTTGTGGTCCTCCTGCGGCCGGAGAGTCCGCCCGCGGTCCTTTCCCAGGAGGGCAGAGCCGCAGCAGAGGACACGATGGTCACCATGGACTTTCAGGATGTGGATTTGACTGTCCTCGTGAAGTTTATCAGCGAGCTTACGGGTCGCAACTTCATCCTTGACGAAAAGGTCAAAGGGAAAAAGGTCACTGTCATCTCCCCCACCAAGATCTCGAAAGAGGAAGCCTACCGAGTCTTTGAATCCATTTTGGAATTGAAGGGCCTCTCCACTGTGCCTGCGGGCCGCGTGATCAAGATCGTGCCTTCCAAGGAGGCGATCGAGAAAAGCCTCCAGACCGTGGTGGGCCGAGAGAAGACCGCGATCAGCGACACGATGGTCACGCGTCTGATCCCGCTTCAGTACGTCTCTGCCGAAGAAATGGTCAAGGTCCTAAAGCCCCTGATGTCGCGGGAAAGCCAGATCGATTTCTACGGCGCCACGAACACGCTTCTCGTGACGGAGACGGCTTCGAATATCGACCGGCTCCTGCGGATCCTCGACCAGCTTGACGTCAAGGCGGACGAAATGATCATCGAGGTGATTCCCCTCCAGTACGCCTCGGCCGACATTCTGGCCAAGCAGCTTCAGGAGCTGCTTCAAGGCGGCGGACCCGCGGGCGGGCCTTCCACTCCTGCCGCAAGACGGGCCCGGGCCAGGGCCGCCAGCACGGCCCAAGAGTCGCAGGCGCAGGCCCGGGGCGCAGGCGGTCAGGCGGAGTTCTTGGGCAAAATCATTCCCGATGACCGGACGAACTCCTTGATCATCCTGACGACCGAGACGCAGCTCGCCTCGATCCGAGAACTCATCCAGAAGCTCGATTACGACACGCCGCGGGCGTACGGGAACATTAACGTCTATTATCTTGAATACGCCAACGCCGAGGACACTGCCAAGGTTCTGAGCGATCTTGTCTCAGGCGTGCGCTCCCCCTCGGGCAACGGCGGAGGCAATCCGCCCCAGGTCTCCCCTGCAGTGGCCAGGACGATGGCCAGCTTCGAGGGAGATGTGAGCATCACGGCGGACAAGGGGAGCAACGCTCTGCTCATCGTGGCCTCGCCGAGGGACTATCAGACCCTGCGAAACGTCATCGAAAAGCTCGACATCCGGCGCAAGCAGGTCTATGTGGAAGCCGTCATCATGGAGGTCAACCCTTCCTTCAGCCGTGATCTTGGGTTCGAGTACCGCGGCGCCGTTCCCCTCCAGAGCGGAGACACCGTGGATCAGGTCATGATCGGAGGCACGAATTTCGGCCAGGGGACAAACGACCTCGTGAAAAGCTTGACGGGCCTAGGAACCGCGGTGAGCGGTGGCACCGGGACGTCGCCGACATCCCTGACCTCTCTGTTTCCGCTGGACATGGGAACCACAACGGGCCTCACGTTGGGCGCCGTCTTTGATCGGGTGAAGGTCACGACAGCCGACGGCAAGACCATTCTGCTCCCGGCCAACATCTTTCTTCTGCATGCTCTTCAGAGCACCACCAAGGCAAACATCCTCTCCACGCCCCATCTCATCGCCATCGACAACGAGGAAGCCGAAATCGTTGTGGGTCGCAACGTCCCCTTCCTCACCTCCACCAGCCAGACCACCGTGAGCACGATCACGCAGATTCAGCGTCAGAACGTGGGCATCACCCTCCGCTTTACCCCCCAAATTACGGAAGGGGACTACATTCAACTCAAGCTCTACCAAGAAATCTCGGCTCTCATCTCCAGCCCCATCGGACAGGACGTGAACCGGGTAGGCCCAACGACTTCGACCCGGACCGCCTCGAACACGGTCCTTGTGCGGGACGGGCAAACCATCGTCGTGGGCGGTCTCATGGAAGACCGGGTGGAAAAAGTAAAGAGCGGGATCCCCTGGCTCCAGGACATTCCGCTTCTCGGCTGGGCCTTCCGGTATGAGAAGGACAACGTGGAGAAAAGCAACCTCTTGATCTTTCTGACGCCCACGGTCGTGCGGGAGGACCAGGACGTTCAGAGGCTTTACGAAGAGAAGAAGAGAAAAATGATCCAGTACAAGGAGCGGCACGAAATCTCCGACCGGTACATGGACAGCTCGGGATTCCCGGACTCGAAAGCACCGGCAGCGGGGTCTCCTCCCGAGGCGGCCCCTGGGTCGCTCCCCACCGAGGAGTCGCTCCCCCCTCCGGACACGTCTTTTCGTCTGGAGGATCTGGGCAATGGGGCCGGCTCGCCTTACACCGTGACCGTGGAGGGAGCCGAGCGAGTGGACAGGCCATGAGGAAAATCCGGGCGGCCGACCCCGCCGCTCCTCCACGGACGGAAGACGAACATGCCTTTTGACGGACGCCCCCTGGAAGAAATCCTGATGGAGAAAGGAGCCCTCGACCCGAAAGGGCTCGAGACAGCCAACGCCCTCTTGAAAGAAAAGGGCGGCACCCTGGTTGAAGCTCTTCTCGGCCTCAAGCTCGTTTCTGAAGAGGCGATTTGCGAAGCTTTGGGCCGTCAGATGAATCTTCCCTACTGGCCGGCCATACCGGACGAGGTCCTCGACCTCGACCTCCTTCGGCAGGTTCCCATCAATTTCTGCAAGCGCAACGAGCTCATCCCCCTCAAGAAGGATGGGGAGGCCGTGCAAGTGGCGGTGTCCGATGCCTTGAACGTTTCTGCCCTCGACGACCTGCAGCTCCTTCTCAAGCAGCCCGTCAGGCCCATCCTGGCTCGATCCTCCACCATCCTGGATGCCATCAACCGCGCATACGACCTCATATCCGAGACGGCCGAGCAGATGGTCGAAGGGCTCTCGGAGGACCAGATCGACCTCGTGGCCACTGAGTTCGAAGAACCCAAGGACCTGCTGGACGCGGCCGACGAAGCTCCGATCATCCGGCTCGTGAACTCGATTTTGTATCAGGCGGTCAAACAGAGGGCCAGCGACATCCACATCGAACCCTTCGAACGGCAGCTCGTCGTGCGATTCCGGATCGACGGTGTCCTCTACGACATGGTGCGGCCGCCGAAGCGATTCCAGTCGAGCGTGGTTTCCCGCGTGAAGATCATGGCCGGCCTCAACATCGCGGAAAAGAGGCTCCCCCAGGACGGGAGGATTCGGATCAAGATTGCGGGCAAAGACATCGACATCCGCGTCTCCGTGGTGCCTACGGCCCACGGCGAGCGCATCGTCATGCGTCTCCTGGATCGGACTCAGGTCCTGCTCAAGCTCGATGAGATCGGCATGACCGGAGACAAGCTCGAAAAAATGCGCAGGCTGATCCGGATGCCTTATGGGATCCTGCTGGAAACCGGGCCCACGGGATCGGGCAAGACGACGACCCTGTACGCGGCCTTGAGCGAGATTAACACGCCGGACAAAAACATCATCACCGTCGAGGACCCCATCGAGTACCAGCTCCAGGGAATCGGCCAGATCCAGGTGAATCCCAAGATCGATCTCACCTTTGCGCGGGGCCTCCGGTCCATCCTCCGGCAGGACCCGGACGTGATCATGGTGGGCGAGATTCGAGACCTGGAAACAGCCGAGATCGCCATCCAGGCCTCCCTGACCGGCCATCTCGTGTTCAGCACTCTCCACACGAACGACGCGCCGACCGCGATCACGCGGCTCATCGATATGGGCATCGAGCCTTTCTTGGTCTCCTCCTCCCTCATCGGCGCTCTGGCCCAGCGGCTCGTGCGCGTCCTTTGCCCAAGCTGCAAGGAACCTTACGTCCCCACCGACGAGGCCCTCCGGGAACTCCGGCTGGAAAGGAGTCGGATCCCGAACGGAATTCTCTACAGGCCGCGGGGATGCCAGAAATGCGCGGGCACGGGCTATTACGGCCGCACCGGCATTTACGAGCTTCTCATTGTCGACGAGAAGATCCAGCATCTCATCCTCAAGGGCGTGGACGCCAACGTCATCCGCCGGGCAGCGATCGAGAGAGGCATGACGACCCTGCGAGACGACGGTGCGGAGAAAGTGCTTCGGGGCGTGACCTCCATTGAGGAGGTCGCGCGGGTCACGCAGGAAACCATCGTTTGACAAGGCTTCGCCTGCCGGACGGACCTCCGAGTAGGAGCAAGGGAAAGCCCGAGGCCCTTGCGCAGGGCGGAGCGACGAAACGCAAGAGGCGGCCGTGGCGGTATTCGAATACAGAGGCATGACGAGCCAAGGTAAAAGCGTGAGCGGCATTGTCGACGCTGACTCGGCCCGCATGGCCCGCCAGAAGCTCCGTGCGGAAGGCATTTATCCCACCGACATTTATCTTGAGAAGGAGTCCCGCAAGGCAGGTCTGTCCCGGGAGATCTCTCTCGAAAGGCTCTTCCAGCATGTGGGCAAGCAGGACGTGGCCATCCTGACCCGACAGCTCGGGACCCTGCTTAGGGCGGGCCTCACCCTGGTCACAAGTCTCAACGCCCTGGCCGACCAAATCGACAATCCGCGCCTCAAGAAGGCGGTCACGCGGGTCCGGGAACGGGTCAACGAGGGCAGTTCCCTGGCCGACGCCCTTAGGGAGTTTCCCGGGATCTTTCCGGACCTATACGTCAGCATGGTGCGGGCAGGAGAGGCGAGCGGCGCCCTGGAACTCGTGCTCCTTCGACTCGCCGATTATCTGGAAAGTCAGGTCCGGACCCGAAGAAGAATCATCGGAGCCTTGGTGTATCCCGCTGTCATGACTCTCGTGGGCGTGGCCGTTCTGTCTGTGCTCTTCGCCTTCGTCATCCCCAAGTTCGTCGCGATTTTCGCAGAGCTCCAGCAGACCCTTCCCTTGCCCACGGTCGTCCTGATCGAGACGAGCCACTTCGTCCGCTCGTACTGGTACGCTCTGGTAGCCCTGCTCGCCCTGGCGTTTTGGGCGGTCCGTCGCTACCGCGCCACGCCTAGGGGCAGAGAGGTTTACGACCGCATGCTCTTGAAGCTGCCGGTTTTCGGACGTCTGATCCTACTCGGAACCATCATCCGCTTCTCCAGGACCCTGGCCTCGCTCCTGAGCAGCGGAGTGCCCTTGCTCAAAGCCATGGATATCCTGACGGCTGTCGTAAACAATACGGTCTTCGCCAAAGCGATCAGCGGGGCTCGGGAGTCCGTGACCGAGGGAGCTTCTCTGTCCGAACCTCTCCGGCGTAGCGGGATCTTCCCGCCGATCGTCATCCACATGATCGCCAGCGGGGAGCAGAGCGGCCAATTGGAGGAGATGCTGACCAAGGTCGCCGAGATCTACGAAGAGGAAACCGAGACGCTCACGTCCACTCTCATGAGCCTTCTGGAACCGTTTCTCATTCTCGGCATGGCCCTGGTCGTCGCCTTTGTGGTCATCTCGATTTTGCTGCCCCTGCTCGAAATGAACCAAATCGTCAGATAGGGCGTCCCTGGGAGGAGGCCTCACCACAGAACGTTTTCTCAAGGAGCGATCCGGAATGTGGAAAAAGTACGCCCTTGATCGAAGAGGCATCACACTCATTGAAATGATGGTGGTCATTGTCATTCTCGGCATCCTGGCCACGATCATTTTCACCCGTGTTTCTGACCGCCCCGAGCAGGCCCGGCGCACCAAGGCCTCCGTGGAAATCCGGCAGATTCAAACGGCCCTGGAGCTTTTCAAGCTCGACAACGGCTTCTTCCCCTCGACCGAGCAGGGCCTGGAGGCTCTCGTCTCCATCCCGACCACGGGAAAGATCCCGACCAACTATCCGGAATCGGGCTACCTGGAGAAAGTCCCTCGGGATCCATGGGGGAACCCCTACGTCTATATCTGCCCTGGTGCGCACGGAGACTACGACCTGGTGAGCTATGGCGCGGACGGAGAGCCCGGCGGAGACGGAAAGAACCGGGACGTGGAAAGTTGGAACCTCGAGTGATCTGTTCTGCCTCGCCTTCGAGAAGGGAAAAGGGCCTGACGCTCATCGAGTTGAGCATCGTTCTGCTCGTGATGGCGATCATCGTCGGGATTGCCTTTCCCCGCATCCTGGTCATCACAGATGTCAACCTTCGAACCTCGGCACGGAGGCTCGCAGAAACGCTGCAGCTCCTTTCCTCCCAGGCCATCGCCCACGGCAGACCTTTTGGCGTTCTCTACGATCTGGACAAGCAAAGGTACTGTTGGGCCGGAGCCCAAGAAGACCCGGAGACCGGAGAATGGGTCGCCGTTCTTTCCGAGGACGAGAAGACGGAGATTCTTGGAGACCCTCTGGCCGCCACACAATGCCAGGCGCTCAAGGACGGGGTGTTCTTCCGCGACATCGAAACGCCGGAGGGCGCCGAGCGGGTGCAGGAAAAAGGCCGGCTGACTCATTTCTTTTCGCCCCGGGGCACCGCAGAATCGCTCGTGATTCACCTGGCCGACAAGAAGGGGCGCAATTATTCTGTCTTTCTTCATCATTACGGCGGTCGAGTCGAAGTTCGACAAGGAAAGGTCTCCTACAAGGACTATGTGCAGCAGCTTCTGGAGTAAAGGGGCCCCCGTTCTTTTTGGTCTTGCGAGGAAAGGCGGGAAGCCTTCGGAGGGGTTCACCTTGCTCGAGGTCATGGTGGCGGTGGCGATCCTGGGCATCGCCCTTACGACGCTCCACTACGCCCATGTCCAGGGAATCCGGGCACAGGCCATAAGCCAGAACATGGCAATCGCAAGCTTCAAGGCCATGGAGTTCATGTACGAAGCCAACTTCACGCGGTTCGAGGATCTTCTGCCGAGAGCCGGAGAATCTGCAGAAGGCACCTTCGATCCTCCTTACGACTTCCTTCACTGGAACCTTCGGGTCGAGGAGAACGAATTCGCCCCGGAAATCTTGAACGTCTTTCTCTCCGTCACCTGGGACGCAGGGTCCGGCTCGGGCAAAGCCCGCCGCCGTTCTGGGAAGGCTGACGGAGAGAACACGAGGGGCCTCAGGATATGCTTCTATCGTTCGGCCGCCCTGCGGTAAGGACAAGCCGGGAAGGTCTTACGCTCCTGGAAGTGATGCTGGCCCTTGCGATCACGGCCCTCGTCGTGTCCGCCGTGTACGGAAGCCTGCGTACCGCCGGAGACTCCCTCCAGGCCGTGTCGGCCCGGAACGAACTTTACCGGACCGCCCACGCAGTCCTAGATGAGCTGGCCAGGGAGCTTGCCTCCTCCTACCTCACCTGGAGCGGAAACCGCCAGGACGCAAGGGCCGCCACTTACTTTTATGCGGAGAAAAAGGAAGTCAACGGAATGCGCCGGGACGACCTGTTTTTCACGACCTACGGCCATGCCCGAACGGAAAACGCAAGAGGGGAGAGCGACCAGGCCGAGGTCTGCTACGCCGCCCGGTACAGTGACTCGCGCCAGGAGCTTGTCCTCTTGAAGCGAGAGGCCTGGGGTGTCCGGGAGGAAACCTGCATGACCGGCAGGTGGAACTGGGACAGCCGGGACGAACCCCTTCCGCACATTGTCGCCACAGGGATCCATCCGGAAAAGAGCCCGGGGTATCTCCTGGTCGGCTTTCAGGTGGAGCCGTTCCAGAACCCGACGGACAAGGACCCGCAGGAAGACTGGAATTCCACGGAGCGAAACGCCCTTCCGAGCCGGGTCAGGGTCACCCTAACCTACCGGGACAGCCGAAAGACGGATCTGCCCTTCTCCCGGGAGGTCCTTCTCCGCCTCGGCGGGCCGGTTCAGCCCACGGTGCCTGTCCAGACGCAGACCGGAGCCCAGACGCAGCGCCCGCAAAAGGAACCGGTCCCGCAAGACTCGCAGTCTCAAACCCAACCACTCTTCTGAGGCGCGTGGTGGCCCATTCGGTTCTTCCCTTTCTCCTGTCCAGAATAAGCTCCTTGCGGAGCCAGCGGGGCTTTGCCCTGCTCATGGTCATCGCAGTCGTTACCCTTCTGGCGGCTCTGGTGGTTTCCTTCACGGATTCGACCCAGAGACATCTGGCCCTGACCGCACACCAGAAAAATCGCCTCCAGGCCTACTGGACAGCCCAGGCGGGAATCCAACTCGCCGTGCAGGCGCTGTCCCTGAGCGGCCAGGCCTCCAAGAGCTACGACGCAATCGACAGCGCCTGCTGGCACTGCGAAAGCCGCTGCTATCAGGAGCTCGTTGCACCCAGGCTCCTCGTCCCGCTCCCCGAGACGGCGAGCTACATTGAACCGGCCCTGCCGGTCGATACGACTTTGGTCAAAGGCTCAGCAGAATCTGCCCCTGCCGTGTTTCGGTGCCCCATTGTCGACGAGAACCGCAAGCTCAGTCTGTTTTCCCTCATCGAAGGCGCGGGCACCTCTCGAGAGAAGACATCCGAGGAAGTCTTTCTGCGTCTGGTGTATCTTCTCCAGTACGTTCTGACAGAGGAGGATCTCCTTCCCCCCGAAGCCGAGGGCGAGGGGATCTCCGAGAGCGTTTCGAGGTCCGGGGCCGCCGCCGAAAGGATTTCTCTGGCAGACGCCGAAAAGCTGGCGGGTTACCTCGTGGACTGGATCGACGGGGAAAACACCGCCCGGGGCACCCTCAATCCGGACTCGGCTGAGGATGCCTGCCCGTCGGACGGCAAGCCCTATCTCGCAAAGAACGGCCTGCTCGACTCCTCGGAAGAAATCGCCATGGTTTGCGGCTTCCGTCAGATGCCTCGAAAGGCCATCCACAAGCTCCTGCGTCATCTGACAGCCTATTCCCTTCAGACCAATATCAATACCGCCACCCTGGCCGTCCTGCACGCTTTCTGCGCGCAGGCATACGCCACCCCCGGCGGCCCGGGGAATCCGGACGAGACCGATTCGGAACGGATTTACGCGAATCTCCATCCTGAGGGCACCGACTCGAGCCCGGTCGCCATCCAAAACATCGCCGAATTCGACGCGGTGCTCAAGGACTGGGTGTCCAGCCCGCAAGTGGCGCAGAAGCTGAAAACTTCGATGGGCGTCAAATCCACGTGCTTTCGGCTCGGCTTTTTCGGTCTTGTCCGGGACCCGGAAACCGGCTCGGAGGAAGCCAGGGCGAGAGTCGAGATGGTTCTGGATCAGGCCCAGAGCAGCCTGCAGGGTCCCAAGCTCCTGTACTACCGGGAAGATTGACCGTCATGGAAACCGCTTCCGATAACGACTGGGGAAGGATGCCGAGCAGGCGCGGCCGGGTGGCCTTGCTCGGTTCCGCCAGGACGTGATAAAAGGACATACGCCCTCGGGGGAGTGGCCGGTGGGATGACCCCGAGCCGGTTTGCGCTCCACCAAGGCCAACCATCGCACGGGATAACAGAATGCCACAGGTCGTCGTGGGGTTGGATATTGGCGCGACCGCCATTCGCATGACACGGATCGAGGCCAGCCTGTTTCGATTTCAGTTCCTTGATTTCTCCGAGCATCCCCTTCCAGCTCAGGTCGATCTTCCATGGGAACAACTCGCTTCCAGCGTCCTCCAGGTCCTGTTTGCGGACCGAGGCATTCGGGCCGAGCGAATCGTGGCCTCCTTGCCCGGCAGATATGTCTCCACCCGCTTGTTGCGACTTCCCTTCTCAGATCGAAGGAGGATCGAAAAGACCCTTCCGTTCGAACTGGAGGGCATGATCCCTCAATCCCTTGACGAGGTCGTTCTCGACTATCAGGTGCTGGCGACCGACTCACAGGGATCTCGTATTCTTGCCATTTGCACGGAAAAGAAGCTCCTTGAGGCCCACCTCGCCATGCTGCGCGGCGCTGGCGCGGACCCCTATGCGGTGCTCCCTCCCTTCGTCGCCCTTGCGAACTTGAGGCGCGAGATCTTGTTGGCCGGCACCGAGCCCTGTGGGATCGTCGATTTTGGCGAACGGGAAACCTCTCTGACCGTTTTGGAAGGCGGAGAATTCCGCTTTGGGCGATCTTGGGCTCTCGGGGCATCGACGCTCACTCGGGCCTTGCAGGAGAGTCTTCAGGTGCCGGCCGCCCGGGCCCGGGACCTCAAGGAAAAGGAGGCCCATCTTTTCCCGACCCTTACGCCGGCAGGAGACTCCCATCCCGAGTGGATCGCCAATAGTCTCCGTCGGGGTCTTGAGCCCTTGCTCGTGGGCTTGCGCCAGAGCCTGATGAGTGTCAGCCGTTCCTGGGGCATCCAAATTCCCAGACTCTTCGTCTGCGGCCGCGCCAGCTGCCTTCAAGGGCTCTGCGACTACCTGGCCCAGCAGCTTGAGCTGGAGGTCTCGCCTCTGCGGTTGTCCGGTCCGGTTGGCGGCCATCCTTCGTTCCCTGCTTCGGAGACCCCTTCTGCCGCAGTGAGCGTGGGGCTCGCCCTGCACGGTGTTCGGGATGCAGCCGCCTCGAAATTGAACCTGAGAACGGGCGAATACACGTACGTCTCGGAACGAGAGGAACTCAAGAAGCAGGCTCTCTCTTTCGGCGCCCTTGCCGGTGTCCTGATTCTTCTCCTGCTTGTTCGGTTCGGTCTCCAGTACCACCTCCGGAGCCAGGAGTACGCCCGGCTGAGTCGTTCCGTGGATGAAATCGCGCTCGAACTCTTCCCAGACCTTCGATCGATTCAGGCCGGAGCCCAGCGCACCTCGGCCATGACGGCCCGCCTAGACCAGGAAAAGAAGCAGGCCGCTCTTTTCGCCCCCCTCGCTCCCGACGCCCCGTCCGCCTTGGACGTGCTGCTCGAGTTCACGCGGGCGGTTCCGCCGGAGGTGAAGATCGACGTGCGGGAATTTGCCCTGGTGGAGGCGGACAAAGTCCGAATCGAAGCCGAGACCGACTCCTACAACTCGGCCGAGCAAATCAAACAGAACCTTCTGAAGTCCGGTCTCTTCCAGAGCGCTGATATCGCAGAAGCCAAGGACAGCGTGGACCAATCTTCGGTGAGGTTCACCATGACCGTGCAGCTCTCCCAGAGAATTTTCTGACCGTGAGGCCCACAAAACGATGAAGCTCAACATCACGCCCAGAGAAAAACGGGTTCTGGCCATCGCGGCCGCAGCGGTCGTGCTCTTGGCGGTATACCTGATCGTGGACGGGATCGTGTCGAGCTACCAAGACCTCGGCCGCAAAATCGAGCTCAAGCAGCAGGACCTCGCCAAGATCATCCGCTTGCGCGATCAATATGCGGAGACCCACCGGCAGCTCGAGGAAGTTCGGTCCAGGCTCGACAAGACCCAGAAGGATTTCTCGGTCCTTTCCTTCATAGAAGATCTGGCCAACCGCGAAGGCATCCGAGAAAAAATCGGCTCCATGAAACCGAAGAAGATCCCTTTGAACGAGGAATTCGAAGAAAGCTCCGTAGAAATCCAGATGGACAACGTGAGCCTGCCCAAACTTGTGGACTTTGCCTACAAGATCGAGAACTCGGGGCATCTGCTGAAAATCAAGCGCCTTCGCATCAAGCCCCGCTACGACGACCGGAACCAGCTCAACGTGATCCTGCAGGTTTCCACATACGAAAAGAAAACGTGAAAGGCCCGCCGAGTCCTTTTCCATCCCAGGAGCGCACCATGAAGGCAGGGGCCAAGCGAAATCTCAAGATCCTAGCGTACGGCCTGGGCGCGGTGCTTCTGACCCTGTACTTCATGTTCCTCACGTTCCCCTTCGAGGTCGTTCAGGACAGGCTCATCGCACCGGTCGCTGGCCAGATCCGTCTTCCGATCCAGGTGAAGGAGATTCGGTCGACACCCTTGCTTTGGATCCGGCTCTCGGATGTCCGTCTCCTTCAAGGGCCCGGAGCGGAGGCCCAAACCCTCCTCAAGATCGACGAGGCGAAAATTCGGCCCTCCCTTTTGGCCTTGGCTCTCGGGCGGGTCTCCTTCCGGGTCAAAGCCGACTTGTGCGGTGGCCGACTCAGCGCCAAGCTGGGGCAGAGGAAAAGCGAGCGGACCGTGAAGCTTTCGTGGAAAGGGCTCCGTCTGGAATCCTTGGGCCCCATGGTCGGCTTGAAAGAAGCCAAACTGGCAGGGGTCATTTCCGGCAGCCTCAACCTCGCGATGCAAGGACAGAACTGGGCGACCGGCCGCGGGAATCTTTCGGCCCGGCTGACAGAAGGATCGAGCCGAAACCTGTCCGTCGCGGGCTTCCCGACTCCCGAACTCAAGGATATCCGTGGCTCTTTCGAGCTCAGGGTCGAACAGAAGAAGGCTTTCCTGGACAGTCTTGCGTTGGAGTCCCCGTCTCTTCAGCTTTTCGCAGAGGGGACCGCGGATCTTCTGCCCAGGCTTTCCTCGAGCCGCCTCGACCTCAAGGGGAGGCTAAAACTCGGCGAGGACCTCGCCCAAACCTACCAACCCATGGTCAGCGGCCTACTCCGGAACCGGGACGATCAGGGATTCTACACCTTTTCCCTCAAAGGCACCCCCGCGAACCCCAAGTTCGTCCCATGACGATTCAGGCCGACGGGACAGGGAATTCCAGGACGAAACGGGTCCCTCGGGGCTGGTTGTCCCGAACGCGGATGTATCCGTTGTGGTCCGAAACGATGCTCTTGACGATCGCCAGTCCCAAACCCGTACCGCCCTTCTTGCTCGACGTGTAAGGCTCGAAAAGCTTGCCCCGGATCTCCCGTGGAATCCCCGATCCGTCGTCTGCCACTTCCAGAACGCCCATGTGCAGGAATGAGTCGTACCGAGACGCGACCTCCACGCGGCCACTCCTTCCCGTGGCGTCGACCGCGTTATCCAGCAGGTTGACCAGAACCCTGCGAATCTGGTCCGGGTCCAGAAGAAGCCTGGGTAACCCAGGGTCCTCGTCGAAGCGAAACGTCACGGACCGGTGGGCCTGCTCGAACAAAGTCAGCACTTCCCGGACGATCGCGTTCAGGTCCGTAAGAGTCGGCTTCGCGGCGGGCATTCGGGCAAAACTCGAGAACTCGTTCACGAGGTTCTTCATTTCTTCGACCTGGCGGATGATCGTGTTCGTGCATTCCTCAAACACCCTGCCGTCCTCGCCGAAGCGCGAAGCGTATTTCTTCTGAAGACGCTGAGCCGAAAGTTGAATGGGCGTAAGAGGATTCTTGATCTCGTGGGCGATTCTCCGAGCCACTTCCCGCCAGGCCGCGGCCCTCTGGGCACGGAAAAGCTCGGTGTCGTCCTCGATGACCAGAACCACCCCAATCCACTGCCCTTCTTCATCCGAAAGGCTGCTGGCTCGAATGGAGAGGTTCCGGACTTCTTCTCCGACAGGCACCCAGAATCGACGTTCCATCCCCTTCCAACGGTTCCGGCCGACCTCTTCGACAAGGTCCCGGATCGGCCCCATGGCGTCCCCCTGAAACAGGGCCCCGTAGGGCTTGCCCAGAACGCTGTCCGCGCTCACGCCGAACAAGGTTTCGCAGAAGCGGTTCACGGTACGGATTCGGAGGTCCCGGCCAAGAGAGACCACGCCGGCTCCGACACTCCGCAAGAGCGTTTCCATGTACCGGCGCCTCTCCTCAAGCTCCACGTTGGTTTCACGCAACCGGTTCTGCGTCTCCTGCACTTCCCTGTTCTTTTTCCGCAGATCCTCGATCATACGGTTGTAGGAGTCCACAAGCACGCCGAATTCGTCGTCACCGGCGGACTCGATCCGATGGTCGAGGTTCCCAGCCGCAACTTCCTGAATTCCGCCTGCCAAATGCTGTAGCGGAACCGTAATTTCCTTGGCCAGGTAGAATCCAAACCAGCTCGCACCGAATACGATCAGCAGGGTCACGAGGATGAGGGCCATGAACATCACGGACTTGAGAGGCCGCTGGTACAAGGTGAGCTTCTGCCGGTGCTCCAGGGAATCGGTGATTTGCGCCATCGTGCCCACGAGACTTTCAGGGACCAACCTCCAGGCCACGAGAACCGTTGGAGCGGTCGTGTCGGGGGCGGGCCCTCCCTCTCTTCGGACCGGAACCATGACCTCGACGACCTCCCCCGCGGCCGAGGTGCGGATCCTGGAAGCTTCCCTGCCTTCAAGCACCTCTGCCACTCGTTCAGGCTCGGGCGCTTCGTACCTCCTCGGCCGATCAGAGGCGGAGACCACCACGGTCTCTCGAAGGGTGCCGTCCAGAAGAGCCATCCGGTCCATCCGGAACGCGAGCAGCTTCAACCTGAGAAACTCTTGCAATCCCGCAGACCGGCTCGGATCGAGAAGGCCTTCTCTACGGATTTCATGGGCCACCTGGGCGGCGTAGTACAGGGTGTCCTCGGCCAAGCCCTTGTAGTAGCTCCTCGCAACCGACAAGGATCCCTCCAAGGCCCGCTCGATCTGGCCTTCGACCCACATTTCGATGCTGCGGGAGATGAAAAACCAGGACACGTAAAACAACAGACCCGTAGGCAGGATGGACAGAAGCACGAAAGCGGCAACCAACTTGGTTCGGAGCTTCGCCCCCAGAATCCGGCGGTGCCTTTCAAGAACAAGCTTGACCAGGTTCCGGAGGATGAGAAAGATCAGGAGCAGGATCAGGACGATGTTGAGGTTGATGGTGGCGAAGAACAGGACGCTTTGCCCCAAGGGCACGTCCCCCTGGCCGCGGCTCAACCGGGATTCGGCAACGGCCAGGCCGGCCAGGACGAGAAGAATCACAAAAATGAGAAAAACTTCGCGCCTTCTTCTTTTTCCCTCCGGCCCCTTGGCCTGAAAAAAGGCTGTTTTCATGCCGGCCACCCGCGGGGGCTGTCACAGCGGAGCCACCAACCGCCCTTTGCACGCTCGCACGCGCCCCTAACCCCGGGTCAAGGATGATCGGCCATCATGCCGATCCCGTTCATCGTCAGCTCCTCGGAGCCAATCCGGACGCTGCCCCGAAACACCTGGAAACGGGCTGGAGCCCTTCGCCGCGATTCGGGCAACTCGCCAAGGGACTTCCAGAGCGCAAGCGCCTTCTGCTGCTCCGGGGGAACATCAGACACGGTCCCGGCATCTTCGGTTGCTTCCACAGGCGTCTGTATACTGGGCACGGGCGAAAGCGTGGCGGAAACCCGCCAACCTTGGATCGTCACTTCCACGCTTTCTCCTTCCGTGACTGACACGTCGTAGGTTTCTTCCCACCTCCCCCGGCGGTCGTGCAAGATGGCGAACCATCTGCCCTCCTCCGGAGAGTCGATTTCCCGTTGAACGCAAAGGAGTTCGTCGTTGGCAGAAAGCAGCAAGTACAACCGGCTTCCTTCTCGAAAGCCTTCCAGACACCCTTCGGAAAACCCCTTTTCTGGCCGCGGCATCCGCTTGTGCTCGTAAAAGACCGAGCCCGATGTTTTCCTGTCGTTCCAGTACAGTTCCGCGGGCTGAAGCCCGTAGCGCACCTCGATCTCCCGCCTTTGCCGCGCCCGGTCCGGAAAGAGCGGGTCCGTCAGAAAAAGAAGCTCTCCGGCTTCGTGACTTGTATAGTATACGAACCGTTCTTGGTCGGAGGTGAAAAACAGCGCGTCCTCGGTGTAGGAGACCGGCGTTCCAAGGTCTCCTTTGGCTTTCCCGCTCTGGGAGAACAAGTACTTGGCCGTACCAGGATAGACGAGCCAGCCATGCCCATGCCAACGGAGCTTCTCACGATCCGGATCTGACGAGGCCGGCATCTGTTCCGAAGCCGCCACCAGGCACAGGGGAGTTCCCTGCACGCTCGACAGGTAGAAAAGGTACCGACCGTTCAGGGCGTCTGACGCCGTCTGACGGAGGTGCTCATTCTTCCCCATGCATCCACATAGGACGACCAGGAGGCCTCCCAGGAGAGAAACCTTGGCGGGCGTCAGAAACAATCTTCTCATGGGAATTCCTCTCGTTGTCATGCGTCCGCTCCACGAACTTCTCTGCGCAAACCAGCTCGGAACTGAAGCCCACCCAGAACGATATGAAAAGGCAAAACCGTAAACCCTTCCTGGGTCGCGAGCCGACCCAGATCGTTCTTTTGATCCGGTCGCCCGTACACGACCACGCAGCCTCCTCCTCCAGCGCCGCAGACCTTTACAGCCGCGGCCCCGTGTCGGGCCATAGCCGATTCCAAAGAATGGATCTCTGGTGTCATAATCCCAGGGGAGAGCCTCTTGCGGGCCCGAGCCTCTTCGGCCATCCAGCGGCCCACTTCCTCGAAATCCCTTCGGAGCAGGGCCTCGCGGACACCCCGCGCAGCGGAGGCGATTTGCTCTAGGTGGATCCGCACCCTTTTGTCTCCGTCCAGGTGGTTCCTGAAGATCTGCCAATTGTTCGTACCCGAATGGCGGGACTTGCCGGTGTACAGAAGAAGGATCCGTTTTTCCAGCTCGGCCGTCTCGATCCTAAGCACCTCACGAAGGGGGGCGCCCGGCTCCCAGCGGATGGCCTGAACTCCTCCCCAGAGAGCAGCGTAAAAGTCCTGGGTGCCTGCCGGAACACCGAGCAGTCGGGTCTCAAGATCTCGCACGAGCTCCAGAAGTCGCTTTCGCACGACAGGCTGGCCCCTGAGCCGCAAAAGGGCGGCGCACAGGCCGACCAAAAGCGAAGAAGATCCTCCCAGGCCAGACCCGTGCGGCGCCCGGCACGTCACTTCGAGACTGAGGCCGCCCTGGGTGGGCAGGTGATCCAAAGCCACTGTGTACAGATTCAACCCTTGCTTCCGCTGCCCCATGGCCGGGGTGTGCCGAAAGACGCGGCCGTCTGCCTCGTGTACAAGAACCCCTTTTTGCCGAAGAGGCGTAGCCCTCAACTCCGCCCATAGGTCCACTGCCGCGTTTACGGTGACTGCTCCGGGGTGAAACAGGTACAAGGGCCAGATGTCCACGGTTCCGCCAGCCAGGTCGATCCGGGTAGGCACACGGACCTGAACAGGATCCTTTGATCTCTGCATCTCTTTCTCGTTCATCGAGGGGTCGATCCTGGCGGGCCGCTCGAACACACGGGTTGCGGTGCCATTCATCGCGTCCGTTTCGGCATGACGAGGGAAATGGGCGCTCCTTCCGCGGGCGAGGGAACAGCCGAAAGAGCGATCCGTAGCTCTAGGGAATATTCTAGGGAATTCCAGACAAAATCTCGATCCGTTGCTTCGCCTTCAGATAGTACGGGTGGTCCGGTGGAACTATACCCAGGACCCGCTTCCAGCGCCGTATGGCTTCCGCGGGGTTTAATTCTTGAAGGGAATACCCTTCCCTGTACAGCTCCTGCGCCATCTCGTCGAGCTTGGCCCGTCCAGCTTCAACTTGCCGGTCTCCTGGTGCCATGGCCGAGGCCATGTGCCAGAAGAAGAACGCTCCAGAAAAGTCCTCTCGGTCAAAGGACCTCTTTCCCCGCTCGTAACAAAGACGGGCAAGCCGGGAGGAGGCCCGCTCGAAGTATACGCCCTGGTTGCGGCCGCCTGAGATCTCTCGGTCCTTGAAAAGGAAAGCCTCCCAGGCCTTTAGCGCATCGATTTGCCGTCCTTGCGCCTCCAGGGCCGACGCCTGCTCGAACAGGTCGCCAGCGGTCCGGATTTCTTCGATTTTGCGCGCGACAGACCCGGGGGACAACTCCTTGTCGCCTTCCGCACTCCTCGCTCCCTGCTCCAGAGTCCGAACCGCTTCCTCCAGATTCCCTTTCCAGTACGCTTCCAAAGCCCTTTGCAGCATAGAACCGCTCCCGGCCGGCCGGACCGCTCCTTCCGCCGGGCCTGAACCGGCCCGGCCTTTCCGCCCATCTACTGGCCTTGCATCGGCTGCCTTGGCCTCTTCCCTCCCGCCCCGGGGCCCTTCCTTCGCATCGCCCTGTGTCTTCTTGCGTGCTTCCTCCAGGATCCGCTGGGCTGCCTGATTGCTGGGTTCCTTGGCCAGGATGGCCTCGGCTTCCAGGCGCGCAAGTTCGAAATCTCCCTTGGCGAGCGCCTCCTCGGCCAGTCGGACTCTCACACTCAGGCTCGATCCTTCGATTTCCCGAATCAGGCGTTCCATTTCCCGATAGTAGACGCTCTGCCTGTCGATGGATCTAAGCACTCTTCGTGCTTCGCCGATCTCCCCTTCAGTGAGCAGCCCCTTACCCTGATTCAGCAACCCTAAGTTGGCACTCTCCCGCAACGCCTCCTGATAGGCGCTTTCCGTATCGAGAAAACTCGGCGCCACATCCCTGATCCCGGCCAAAACCACTACCGCCTCGTCCCACCTCCTGGCGGCAAGAAGATCCTTGCCGCGATCGTAAAGGGGCCTCAGGATCTTGGGATCAGCAGTTTGCTCGACGGAGGCTGTTCCGCCCCCAGGGCTGCCCGAGCCCTGGGACCCCGGCGGCACCCCACGGTAAGAAAACACGGTCCAGACAGCGCCAGCAGCCAGAACGGCCAAAAGAAGCAGAAACCCCCACCTCCCGCCCCGCGTTCCCTTCCTCTCAGTGGCCTCCTGGCGCCCTCCAACTGGGCTCCACAGCTCCTCCTGGGAGATCGTCTCCCCTGCCTTGACGTACCGCAGCGTGGTCTCCCCAAGCGTCAGGATGCTCCCCTTTTCGAGAACTCCTTCCTGGAGGGGCTCTCCATTGAGAAAGGCCACGCCGCCCGGGTCGGTTCTCTTCGCGATCCATCCGACGTCTGCCGGCAGAATCTCAAGCTGACGGGCAGCAACGCCCCGTTCGTTCAAAACCAGGTCATTTCCCTTAGCAGAGCCGATTCGGATCCCCTCTTTTGAGAGCGGCAAAATCCGCCCGGGGTGGTCCCCTCTCAGTTCAAACAAAAGGGCTCCGCCCCTGCCGTCCGTTGCGGCTACAGCCTGCTGGGTTTGATCGCGTCGCTCACGGGCCATCCCTGCTCTCCACAAGCCAAAACAACAGACAAGGCCTCACTTCTTCCTCTGGATCTTTTCAAGCAGATCCTTGGCCCTGCGGTGGCGGGGATCGTCTTCTGCAGGAATTCTCCGCAAAACCTGCTCCAGCTCGAACCGGGCCGCATCCGTGTCCTTGATCTTGAGGAACTTTCTTGCATTGAACATATAGTCCTCGTACATCTGATTGAGTTCTTCCTCGTACCGGGCTTTGGTCTCCATCACCAGGTTGCGGACCCCGGGATCTTCGCAGGCGATCACGAACTCCTCCCCCTGTTTCAAGTGTTCGATCGCATCATACAGGTTGGTATCGTTGATTTTTCTTTCCTGATACTTTTCTTCGGCAAGCCGCAAATACTTGGTGGCCACTCCGACGTCGCATTTCGGGACCGCAACCTGCTGAACCGAAACCTCCCGAATCCCCCACCGCACTTTTTCGGGAGGGGCTTTGACGTTGTCGAAGCAAAGGATATTCGTTCCGCCCTGATTGAGCACATCCTGAGGGATCTCGAGCGACACGAGCTCGTCCGCCCAGCGATCCACTGTGACAGGCACCGCGTCGATCTTGTGCCCGTTCACCAACACCTCCACCAATTGGGCTTCACCGATGAACCCCGGGCGGTACAGCAATCGATGCTTGGGCCCTTCGGCCGTGAAAGAGAACTCCACCTTGTCGCTTGCGTTGGTCCCGCCCACTTGGTACCCATAGATCCCCTCGACCGGAAGAGGCAAGGGACCGACCGTGACGAGATCCTCTTCGCCGGTTTTGGGGCCCCAGAGACGTAGGAACGCATACGCCGCCCCTATCCCCAGAAGAGCGACAACCAAGAACAGCGGAGGCCGACGGGCCGCACGGCTTCTCCTGTCAGACTCTCGACCCGCTTCCAGATCCTCTTCGGCTTCGCCTGTTTCCTCCCGTGTAAGGGAAATGTGAAACACGTACGGCCCCACCTGCAACTCGTCGCCATTGTGCAGAGGCTCGTGACTCACCGGCAGGCCGTTGAGCTTGGTGTTCCTGTTCCCTTCCAGGATTTCGAGAAATACTTCTTCCTTGCCGGTAACCACCTTCAAGTGCCGTGGGGAAACCTCGATGTGGTTGAGGATGAGATCGTTCGAAAAGTCCCTACCCACCCGGATCTCTCGCGTCCGGAACCCGTGGCGAGCGCCCACGTTCGGTCCATCGACTACAAGAAACTCCACAGCGATCACTGGTCCGCCCCGCTATGAACTCGCCATCCAACCGCTGGGCCGGCCTCGGCCTGCTCCCGGAGAACCAACTGATCCCCTGTCTCAGTCCCCGTTTTCTCGAGCAGCCCTGAGGGAAGCTCCAGCGTACACCAGACACCCGTGCCGGCCGCGGCAAGCCTCCATGGTTTCAAGTCGTGTTTCACCGCAACGACCTTGAGCTGCCTGTCCAGGAAACAGACATCCAGGTGCATGTGCATCCCGAAGGTGTGGATCGAGCCACAAGGCACGAGGAGCAAACCGTCCAGGCCGCTCCAATCCCTTCGAAAGAGAAGCCCCGTGGCTCGACGGCGGAACGTGTCCGCCAAAATCGCGTTCTCACATAGAGGGACCCCCTTGGTGGCATTGTACACCTCCCACCGCCTATCCCTCACCCGCAGTTTGGCCCCGAACGACGGAATCATCAAGCTGTTACAGACCCACCTGTCGGATGGCGCTGAGAAGCGGAACGATCAAAATGACCCCGATGGAAAGCAGATTTGCGATGATGATGGGAAACAGGATCTTGACCGGGACCTTCTGGGCGATCTTCTCGGCTCGTTCGAATCTTCGGTTTCTGACCTGGGACGACTGGATCCTCAACACAGAAGCAAATCCCGTGCCCATCCGGTCGGCCTGAACAATCGCCCCCACGAAGTGAGAGACCTCCTGCATCTGAACCCGGTCGGCGAAAGCGGCCAGGGCCTCGCGCCGGGTTTTGCCGAGTCTGCACTCCTGAAGGACCAGACTCAGCTCGTCCCGCAAGGGTCCGGGAGGACCACTGGCAACCACCCGCTCCAAGGCAGATCCGAAATCCAGTCCGGCTTCCACGGCAAGGGTGAGGAGGTCGCAACAAAACGGCAGGTCCCGCAGGATCAGAAACTGCCGCCTTCGAATGAGCGTGTTGAGGTAGGCGGTGGGAAGAAAAAACCCCGCGACGCCTGCCAGGACAGGAATCAAGGCGCTTGCCCGGCCCGGCACAAAAAAGGAAACCGCCACCCCAAAGAGGGCGAGCACGATCGCGGAGAGTTCATTGAGGGCCAAGAATTCGAGCGGCTTAAGGTCCAGGGGTCTTCCGGCCGCGTCGAGCTTCCGCCGAAGCCCTTGCTCGTATTCGCCCAGATTCCAGGAAAGGTTCATCCTGGCCAGGAAGCGAACCAGAAACATGGTGATTCGATAGAGGGGGTTCCTCTGTGCCCGCTGGCCCCGGAGGCCAAAGAAGATGCTGTCCTCCTCGATCGGAACCTGCTGCAGCTCCTTGATCATCCTGTACGAGGCCAGCGCGAACAGGGCAACAGACCCAAAAGTGCTAGCGTAAATCAAAATCGGGTACAGGTCCAATTTCCTATTCCCTCTTTGGGAAAGTTTTTTCACCGAAACCGCGGCCGCGCCGCGACCTCCGGCCTACACTCGGATGTTCACCAGCCGTCTGACGATGAAAATCACGAGCACCTGAAACAAGATCACCACATAAAGGGCGATCCGGCCCGCGAACGATTCGAAAAGCGGGCTCAGATACTCCGGCTGCCAGAGAAACAGAATTCCATACAGGACAAACGGAATGGCCCCGCAGACCATGGCCTGGAGCCTTCCCTGTGCAGTCAGAGTCTCGATTCGGTCCATGACGCGGTGCCGGGCCCGGATGACCTCGGCAAGGTGGTCGAAGATCTCCGAGATGTCGCCGCCGAGTTCCCGGGTGATGATGGTCGAAAAAACCATCAGATTCAATTCCTCGCTGTCGACGCGGCGCCCCAGGTTCTGCAAGGCCTCGTTCAAGGGAACTCCAATCCGGTACTCGCGAAGGAGCAGGTCGAACTCTTGGGAGAGGGGCGGCGAGGAATTCTCCACCAGGCTCTCGATGGCCTGCACAAGAGAAAGGCCTGCCTTGACCGAACTGGAAAGATATTCCAGGCCCTGGACGAACTGGTCTTCGAAGAGCTTTCTTCTTTTTCGGATCGAATACTGGAGCAAGAGCCTCGGGACCAGAAGCCCGATGATCGCCATGACAACGGAGGCGACGATGTTGAGCCGGGTGATGGCCAGCGTGACCAGGAACACGCCGGACATGATGAGCACGCTGATGTTAAGGATCCGCCTCGGGTTGAGAAAGATGAACATGGTTTCCAGCGTCCGGTTGACGCTCTGGAGATAGCGGCTCTGGTAAAACTGGAACAGGGCCCGACCCGTGCTCATGAGAAAGGTCGAAACAAAGGCCACGGACACGAAGACCGTGAAGTAGACGAGCATGAGGTAGATCGTTCTGGACATCGCCTTTCCGGTTCTTTCAGGTCGGCTTTCACCCGGGCCGGAAAATCTCCATCCGGACCGGAATCCCGCTCTCGGCCAACTCCCGATAGCACTTGGAGACGGCGCCTGTGGGCACGATCCTGCCCAAAACCCTGCCGTCCTCGGAAAGTCCGTGCTGCCGGAAGAGAAAGAGTTCCTGGGTCTGATAGTTCCCGTCCCCGTCCAACCCCAACACCTCGGTCACGTTCACGACCCTTCGGGTCCCGTCCGGGAAGCGCATGAGCTGGACCACCACATGGATGGCCGAGGCGATCTGCTCCCGGATCACGCGGATCGGAAGCTCCATGCCGGCCATAAGCACCATGGTTTCGATCCTTCGAAGGGCGTCGTAGGGAGAGTTCGCATGGGCGGTGGTGAGGGAGCCGTCGTGGCCAGTGTTCATGGCCTGGAGCATGTCGAGGGCCTCGCCGCCCCGCACCTCGCCCACCACGATACGGTCCGGACGCATACGAAGGGAGTTCCGCACGAGATCTCGGATCGTCACTTCTCCCTTGCCCTGGATGTTCGGCGGCCTTGCTTCCAGCGAGATCAGATGCTCCTGCGGCAACTGAAGTTCGGCGCTGTCTTCGATCGTGATGATCCTCTCGTACCGGGGCAGATACCCGCACAACACGTTGAGCAGTGTGGTCTTCCCGCTCGAGGTGCCTCCAGAGATCACGATATTGCGACGGTGCAGGACCGCGGTGCGCAGGAACTCGCAGATTTCCCGGGTGATCGTCCCGATTTCAATGAGCTTGTCGGGCGTGAACGGGGTGCGAGAGAATTTGCGGATCGTCAGCACCGGCCCTTTGAGGCTCAACGGAGGAATCACCGCATTCACGCGGGAGCCGTCCCGCAGTCGGGCGTCCACCATGGGCGCACTCTCGTCGATTCGTCTGCCCAAGGGGCTCACGATCCTTTCGATGATTCCGAGCAGGGACAGGTCCGTGGCAAAGGAGCGGCTGGTCAGGTACAGGCGGCCGCCCACTTCCACGAAAATCTGGTCTTTTCGGTTGACCATGATTTCGGTCACGTCTGGGTCTTTGAGCAGGTCCTCGAGAGGACCCAATCCCAGCACCTCGTCCATCATCTCCTTGTGGAGCTTCTCCCGGTCGATCTGTGGCGGGATTTCATCGGCCATGGCGTCCATGATGCTCCAGATGGCCCGCCCGGTCGTGACTCGCAGTTCGCTGTCGTCGATGTTCTTGAGATCCAGTCTTCGGAGATCCAGAAAGGCGAGAAGCCTCCGGTGGATCTCCTGCTTGATGGGCACCAGGCTCTCGTCGAATCTCTTCTCCGGGCTGTCCAGGATCTCCCAAAGGGCTTCCTTTGGTTTGGCGGGCTCTCCCGGCAGGTGGTCTTCCACGATTCGAATCGTGTAACTGCCGAGGGACACCACGTCCGAGGGCTTGAAGACCTCAGGGCCCCTGATCCTCACCCCGTTCAGGAAGGTTCCGGTACGGCTCCCCATGTCGAGGACTTCGCAGCGGTCGCCGTCCACGCGGATCTTGAGATGCCGGCCGGAAAGGCTCGGCTGGTAGACGACAATATCGTTCGTGGAGGAAGTCCCCACGTACACCTCTGGCTTTGCGACCTCGTAATCGAAGGTTGAACCGTCCTCTCGGTTGTGCACCTGCAACCGCATGGGAAAAGCCTCGCCTTCTCAAACAGACTCAATCGAACAGGCCAGGCTTTACGGCCTCTCCGGTCTCCTCGTACTTTTTCTGCAAGTCCTGAATCATCCTCTGGTTCTCCTCTTCGTCCGGGGTCAGCACCCTGGAAGCGACGAAGATCACCAGTTCGCTCTCGTCGTTCGCAAAGTCCCTGGACTTGAAAAGCTCCCCGATGATCGGCAGCTTTCCGATGAGCGGGACTTTTTCCACGCCCTTGGTGTCGCTCTGGTTGACAAGGCCGGACAGGGCCAGTGCCTTGTCTTTGTCCAGGGTCACATACGTTTCGACGCTGCGTTTCTTGAAGCCCGGGTACCCGGCCACGGAGATGGCGCTGTCGATCGTCGAGCTTTCAGCCTGTACGCTGGCCGAGATCCGGCCGTCCCGGTGGGCGATGGGCGAGATTTTCAAAATGATTCCAAAAGGCTTGTAGGTGATCAGAATCCGCTCCTCGGTGATCAGGGGCAGAGGGATTTCCCCGCCCGCCACGAACTCGGCTTTTTCGCCGCTCTTGCAGACGAGCCTGGGGTGGGCGAGCGTGCGGGCCCGGCTGTCCGACCGCTGGAGGTTGATGTTCCCCCCGAAGTTCCTGCCTCCCTGCACTTCCATCTTGCCGTCGTCTTCGGAGCGGCCGAGGAACCCCCGCGTGTATGTAAGATCCGTAATCTGGAAGCGGGCCGTGTCGTCCCAGTTCACCCCGAGTTTTTCCAGGAACCGCTTGCCCACCTCGACGAACTGGATGTCGATCAGGACAAGCTCGTCCATTTTGCCGCCGACCCGTAGAAGGTTCACGCAGTTGTCGTAGTAGGCTTTCGAAAGGGTCGTGACCGTGTCGATGTCCTCTTTGGCGTTTACCGTGCCTTCAAGAAAGATCCGGTCTCCAACCCCCTCGGCCCGGACATCCCCGAAACCGTTTTTCGTCAGGCTCCGGTTGATCTCTGATGCGATGAGCCGCGTGACCGCCGTGCTCATCGTGGCAAGCATGGTCACGTCCTTGGGGTACATGGCCGCCACCCGCCGCACCCTCTCGAAATCCTGCCGGGTGAAGATCTCTCCGTCGATCACGACTCGTTCGCCGGCCGAACGGACGCTGATTCCCTCCACGTCGCCCAAAACGGTCTTGAGTTCGTCCCGGATGGATGCAATGTCTTTGGCAGCGACCTGAACCGTGGTGGTGAACTGCCTCCCTTCGGCATCCCAAGCCACGATGTCCGTGGTGCCCCGGCCCACGGCCGTGACCAGGACCTGCCTGCCCTGGGAGATCACCTTCACGTCCGCCACGGAAGGATCTCCAACCGCGACCTGCTGCAGCGGGGCGGGCATATCCAGAACCTTCTGCTGGCCGAGGTTCATCCGCACCGTGCCCCCGACGCTCTCGGCGGCGACAGGTGCCGACCCTGGACCCGTCATCAGGGAAAACAGCACGAGAGCCCACGCCCATCCCTGGCCCATCGGCATTCTGTTCCGTCTTTCCGGCCCTCCTGATCTCGAGATGCCCATGATTTCCCCCCGCTTGCGACACGCCTTGGATCCGTCCGTGCCGCCTATCCGTTCTCACGCCAAGAATGCCCCAAGCTAGACGTCTTCCGGCTATACCTCCCCGCTGAGCCTCACTCGACCCGTTCCTGCTGCTTCTTGCCGCCTCGGATCACCAGCACGCGGTTGTCGCGGGCTGTCTGAATCTGCTCGCGCACCTTGGGCTGGATGATGTCCGAAGCCGTTACCTTCGGCACGGTGGCCAGGGTTTCGATATCCTCGGGGTTGCGCAGCACATTGTACAGAGTCCCCACTTTCTGGGCATGGATAAGCAAGGCGGCCTCCTCAGGCGTAACGAGAACAGTAAGGGTGCTCATGCCGGTCCGTTCCCTCACCGCGCCGGACCTGGCCGACGTTTGCTGGCCCGTAGCCAGAACCACAACGTTCTGCAACAGGGTGATCGTGGTTTCCGGCTCCTGGCTGCCCATGCCGCCCGGCTTGAAAGTGCCCAAGATATCCACGTGGTCACCGGGCTGCAGGAGCCCGGACAGCGTGGACGTTTCGTCCACCTTTAAGGTCAGCGCCCTTTCCCCTTCCTTGATCATGGAAGAAAACCCGCGGTATCTCTCGCCTCCTTTCAGGTCCATCCAGAGGATGGGATCGCCAGAGCGCACCGGGTACTGAAGCTCCCGGCCCAGGATGAGATCCACTTCCTCCGGATAAATCGCGTTGGCGTGGACAAACTTTTTCGGAACCGGTCTGGCCGCCACCATGTCCATGGCGATCGGCGTGTTGGCAGGCACGTTTTGGCGGGCTACCACGATCCGGACCGGCTCGAGATCCCGGGTCATGGCTTTTTGCTCCACCGCCATGTAATTGCGGACCATCAGAACCGCGGCGATCCCCAAAGCGATGGAAAGAAGCAGCGGAAGGGTCGGTCGAAAATCAAATTTCCTCATGGAGCAACCCCCTTGGCGTCTCTGTTTGCGGGACGAATTGGGGTCAGGCGGAGACCGCCCACTGATGCAACATCATGCTAGTATACGCGAAAGGAAGCTGTCAAAGTAAAACCCCTTGCCATTCGATCTCTTCGAGAGCCTTCCCCTCGCCGGTCATGGCAACAAAAGGTACAAGATGTAAACGATGAGCATGAGATCCGCAACGGTCTTCGTGAGCGGAATGACCCCGATCGGACTCAGAAGTCGAAGCTGCGCTTCGGCGGCGCTGGGACCGGAGAAATCGTCGATGTGGCCGACGAAATGCCCCAAGGCCCTGTACTGGGCTTCAATGGGAGAACTCGCTTCTTCTGTGCCTCCCTCGGCCCGGGGAAGAAGCCGCCATTTGCGGTACGGAAAGGGCGCAAAGTCGTAAGCAAACCGGATTTCCCGCCCCTGGACCGCCCTCGGCGGAAGCCAGGAGAGGTAGGGGAACGACTCGAAATACGAAATCGTATAGGGGACAGAGAGGGCGGCTTGTTCCACGTCCTGCGGATCTCCCGGTTCCTCGAAACGATCGTCGAGGGTGCCCCGGAAAAACGTTGCTTCCACCACTCTCGCCGCCTCGGCCGGATCCATCTGGCCCCTGGCGATTTTGAGCGCGCTGTACCTGGCCGCGATCTCGCATTTGCCGCTGATGGCGAAAAGCTTGCCGAGATCCGAGGCTGCCAGGATCAACAGCAGGAACACGGGCAGCAGGATAAGAAGCTCGAGAAGAGCCTGGCCCGAGATCGGCGCGAGTCGTTTTTTTGTCTTCATCGATTCACCGTGGCCTCAGTACAGGAAAAACGCCTGGCCGTTGGAACTAAGCACGTTATTTAGAAGAAAGGCTCTGGCCGGCTCGTCTTGGACTTGCGACACCGTCCGGTTGTATCCGCGCTCGTCCACGGGGAAAAGCCTGGCCTGCCAATCCATGGCGAAGGGAATCAAGCGGATCGGCTCACTAAGCCCCGTGACTCCAGCGATCGCTACATTGTAAAAATAACTCGTCGAATAACTGAAGACGCGTGCCGCCGCAAAACTGTACTGCCCTTGAACCGGACAGGAGAAACGGTTATCGCTACCTGCCGGGCATTCACCCAGAAGCACCGGCGCGCGCTGCTCCCGCCTCGTGCCCACAGAGACGGCGAGCGCATCCTCTAGGGGAACGAGCCCTGGATTGCCCGGGTCCGGGGGATCGGGGTCCACGACTTCTCTGTTCAGCGCCAGAGGCACCAGGCGGTATAGGTCGTAGCCGGGAAGCCTGTCCGCAAGCGCCTTGAGGATGTCATATTCAGGCGCGCACTGGCCGCTTGCGTAAAGCTGAGCCACGAGGTTGCAGAGTCCTTCCTCCCGACATTCACCCGGTGCGGCCTCGGAGCTTCCGAGCCATAGCTCGCGCATGGCGTCCGGATCGCTCGCCATGACGAGCTGCCAAGACATGTAGTACAGCACGCCCACGATGAGCTCGCACCAGGTAGGCTTTGCGAACAGGTCTTGCGCGGGCATCGTGTGAAGATAGAGTTCCCGCTGCTCGGCTTGCGTGTTGGGTTTGAAAGAATAGTTGAGATCCAGAATCTGCTTGCCTTCTGCCTCCAGGAGGTCCACGAGGAAACCCGTTCCTTGGGGATCCCCGGCGCGAGGGCCTGTAAGACCGAAGGCCTGAAGGATCTCGGTCTGGGCAACACAGGTCTGGTCTGCGGTGGCCACCCACCCTAACACGCCCACCACTGCCAGTAAGGCAAAGACGAGACAGAGTACGCAAACAGGCAACAGAACCGGGTCCCCGCTCAGGCAGACCAGCCCGCACGCCCCGAACAGAAGGGCATTGACGTAGAGATTCACTACCAAATACGCCCAGAGGGCCAAAAGATTCATGTTGGTGGCTGCGACAAGGTTGAGCCCCCTGGCCTCCCAGACCGCTGCGGACAGAGCGGACGCGTCAGCCGCGTTTTGCGCCTTGACCTTGGTATTCAAGAGTTCCGCCAGGTTCATGGTCATGGCGAAAAATAGGAAGATCAGAAGTCCCACCATTGCCACAAAAGGGAGAGCCTGTCCCTTTTCGGTGCGGATGGCCGCTATCTGACTCGAAAAGATCCGTATCATTTCCCGATCCGCTCCCGGATATTAGACTCCGTCGCCTTTACCCCGCACACCCTCTCAAGGCGATCCAAGCAGCGGAACACTCGAAGCCTCTACCGTCAGGGTGCAGCGGGAGCGAATGGGCAGCGGGTACCAGCCTCTGTCCTGCAAACCTCGAGCCAGTTCGTCCTGCCGCTCTCGAGACGCGGAGGCGAACTCGAAATGGCTGAAAATCGCGGCCACCGCTTCGGCAAGGCTCGCCCCATAGGCCTCGCGCGATGGAAGGGCCCTCACAGGGTATACCATGACGTCTTCCGGAGATCCGCCAGGACCGACAATCGGGCTCAGGCCCAGCTCCTGTCCGAGAGGGCTGAAATTCACGAACACGCCGTACACCACCCGATTCACGAACGGGATGGTCAAGGGATACAGAAAAGTCACCTCAAGGGTCACGTCGCACCCCGAATCCGGGATGTCCAAAAGAGGATCGTAACCGGCGCACGGCAGGCTCTGGCCGCAAGCCTCGGCTGCGCAGGCCTCGACAGTCCAGCGGTCGCCGTCCGGGCAAACCTTGCGGACAGCGGTCAGGAGGGAGGCGTTTACGTACTTGTACGAAGGGATGTTTTCGTCATGGGACGCGAAGTCCAGGCCTCGCACCTCGGCCGTGTCCGGAAGAATGGGCAGCCAGCCGTAAGGAAGATCTGCGCCGAAAAGAGCTTGGGGCGGCGCCATGGCCAGGGTGCTGAGAGCTGCGGCGCTGAAAACCGTGGGCGTGAAGGATGGCTGGCCGCTGTCGTCCGGCCTAAAAGAGGCGCAAGGCCTTACGATGGCGGCGCGGGCCGCTGAAAAGGAGGCATACTGGACGACCTGGAACGCACTGTAAACCAGGCTGAGCTGAACCACTCCGAGAAGAAGAAAAAAGAACAGAGGGATAACGAGCAGAAACTCGGTGAGAGCCTGCCCAGGAGGTCGTCTCGCAGACTCCGCGGCACTCAAGGGAACCGGTCCAGGCCGAAATCCTCCCGGGCAGTTGTTCGAAGGGCGCGCGCCGCTTTGCAGCGCGGTTTTTAAGGCCTTTACGGCTTGGGATCTGGCCATTCTTCTTCAGCCTGCCCGAGGACTCGGTTTCGCGGAAGATCGGCAGGAGAAAAGCCTAGGCCAAAATGACCTTCGAGTCAAAAAGGGGCAGAAAACAGATCTGGGGACGAAGAACAAAGTTCCTCATCCCCAGATCCACGCAGTCAACCGATTCGGCCAGCCGAAAGTCTTGCTGATCAGGGCGAACCCGTTGGATTTGCAGCATCGGTGTAATCCGCCATGCCGCGGCTCTGGCGGGCATTCACTTCGTCTCCCTCCACAGCCGGCGTGGCGTCCGTGCCTGCGATCTCGGTTGTTACGTTCGCGATCTGGTTCTTCACGTTGTCCGCGAAGAAGATCACGGCGCCGATCGTGGCGATCGCCACCAGGGCCAGGATGATGAGGTACTCGCTCATGCCCTGACCTTTGCGGTTTCTTAGGAGCCTCATTCTTGCACCTCCTTTCCCTTCTTGGGTTGATCAATCGCCAGCCTTATAAAGCCCATCCAGCAATTCATGTGCCACCTTCAACCAGGTCTCAAAGATCGAACTGGATCTTTCGATTAGAAGCGGCTCCGAGCCGGAGGAGCAAAGAAACAGTATATTTTTCGGTCGATTTCGTGGATCAAGCAAATACAACTAACTTCTATTAATCCGAAGGATTGCCCCACCGGGAGCTCCAAAATCTCGGGGGCTAGAGAAAACCCTTTCCCTTAATGGGAAAACCGATGCCCATCCCTAAAGGTTGCCTTCAGAAGCACGGCAGGTTCAGGAAATTGGCAAGGCTTGCGTAGTAACCGAAAAACATCTCCCTCAGTTCGTTGAACCCGACGAAAATTGAAGCCACACCGAATCCGACGCCGAACAACACGGCCAAGATGACCACATACTCGGTGTAGGCTTGCCCTTGGGTCTGTCCTAGCAATCTTCTGGTGATGTTTTGGCCCATCCCGCTCTGTCCGATCCTCAGGTTTGTCCGATCGTCGGATCTTCATTGAATTAAATCTTACCATACCCCGATGAGCCGGCCAAAGAAATTTTTCGCCCCCTCCTTCGGGCAGGCCTTTGCGCATTTTAGAGTATTTTTCAGCCTGGTTGAGATCCGTGCAGATCCCCTCAACCGCCGCCCATGTGAAGAACTATGTCCACAACTGTGGATAAGCAACGTAACACTGCGAAGACAAAGCGTTATTGAGCCTCGTTTCTGTCGCGCCCATTTCGTCCCTTTCCACAGGGTCTGAAGCCTCTCTGGCCCTGCCTTTCAAGGCCCTCCAACAGCGATCGTCCTTTGTTGTGGACAGCGGTTCACGAAACCCGCCGCGATCCGGGTTGTCAACCTCCAGGGCATTCTCTATTTTCCCCGCTCAATCCGGGGCGAGCTGCCCCAGGGTTGGCATGAGCAGCTTCATCCGGCCTGTTCGGGCCGGCTTCGTTTGGGACACACGACTGGAGCCCTTTACCGCACCCATGGCGTCCGCACCGCAACACAACGTGACCAGGGCATCCCTTCAGCCCCTCTGGCAGAGAATCCGCGCCCGATTGGAAAGCGAAGGCTCTCTGACCCATGCGGCCTGCTGGCTCAACAATGCCCGGCTCGATTCAGACCCCCAAGGAGGATTCGTTCTAGAGTGTTCGGACGCCTTCTCCAAAAAATGGATCCAGGATCGATACCAAGATCTTCTTCAGGAACTCCTGAGGGCCGAAACCGGCGCGGACGTCGCCCTGTCTTTTTCGGTCGCGGCCGACATCGATCCTGCGCAGCCCACGGAAAAGCCCGAAGCCTGCCCCACTGGTTCCGATCCCCAAGACCGGGCCTGCCCGACTCTTGGTCAATCAAGGCCGCCCGGCGAAAGCAAACACCCAGAAATGCCCTTTCCTGGATGGAATCCTCGTTTTACCTTCGAGACCTTCATCGTGGGGGCCTCCAATCGCTTCGCTTGGGCCGCGGCCCAAGAGGTTTGCATGTCCTTCCGGCGCGACTTCAATCCCCTTCTTGTTCAAGGCCCGACAGGCCTGGGGAAAACTCACATCGGCCATGCCACGGCTCATGCCCTTCACGCGCGCAATCCAGCCCTGCGGATACGCTACTGCACTGTCGAGAGTCTCTTTGCAGACTTGATCAGTCACATTCGCGGCCGCGACGTACTTTCCTTCAAGGACAAATACCGTCGGGATTGCGATGTTTTGATTCTTGACGATCTTCAGTTCGCGTGCGGGAAAGAGGCCCTGCAGGCCGAAATCGCCTACATGCTCGACTCCCTTGCAAGCCGAGGCAGCCAGGTCGTCCTGCTCGGCGATCTGGGTTCGAACAGGCAGGCAGCCCTCCAGGACAGCCTCCGCTCCCGGGCGTTTTCTGGCCTCGCCGTCACTGTTGGTCCTCCAGACTTCGAGACCCGGATGGCCATCCTTCGGCAGGCAGCAAGCCTCTCCCAGGTCGAGATCCCGCAAGCCACCCTCGAGGTCCTCGCAGACCTGGTCAGGTCGAACGTGCGCGAACTGGAAGCCGCCCTCCGCAAGGTGCTTGCCGCCCACCGACTCTCGAACGCTCCCCTGGATCCCGAGGGCGTCAGAGAGATCCTGGGCGACTTTCCGACCGGGCTTCCCACGGCTCTTACGATGCGGGAGATCGTGGCCCACGTATGCCGTTATTTCCAGATCGATCCAGACACCCTGACGGCGAAGTCCAAAAAGCGATCCCTCGTGTATCCGAGGCAGCTCGCCATTTACCTCATCCGAAAATACACGGATGAGCCTCTGCACTCGATCGGAGCCCTGTTCGGCAGGGATCACTCCTCTATCCTGTACGCAGCAAGAGCCTTCGAGAAAAAGTTGTCCTCAAGTCCAAGGGCGAGGCGCGAGGCCGACTTTGTGGAAGAACAGCTCCGAACAAGAACCCGGTGACAGGGACCTTCAATATTGCTTGTCGCTCGGTTTTTCTTGACAAATAGTACGCATGCGAATAATATAGATACGGATTGTATCTCAAAGTACTTTGGACGGCGTCCACTGAGCCGGAAGCCAAGCACAAGGGAGGGAATCATGGCCGAGTACCTAGTAGATCTGCGGGACATCCAGTTCGTCCTTTACGAGCAACTGGGAATCGAGAAACTCTGCAACTACCCTCCTTACGCCGAATTCAGCCGCGAAGTCTTCGACATGGTCATCGATCAGGCCCTTAAGATGGCCAAAGAAGTCGTCGCCCCTCTAAACGAAATTGCGGACCGAGTGGGCGCCAAGTTCGACAAGGGAAAGGTCACGTTCCCAAAGGAATTCCACGAGGCGTACCGGAAGTTCTGCGGAGGCGGATGGATCGGAGTCTCCGCCAATCCGGAATGGGGCGGCCAAGGGCTGCCACGGGTCATCGGCATCACCACGAGCGAATTCTTCGCAGGCGCGTGCGTGGCTTTCTGCATGACCCCTTCCCTCACCCATGGCGCGGCCCACATGTTCGAGACCTTCGCTTCGGACGAGATCAAGAACCTTTATCTCGAAAAGATGTACTCTGGCCAATGGGCCGGCACCATGTGTCTGACCGAGCCTGGAGCCGGCAGCGCCGTTGGAGACATCAAGACTGTGGCGGTTCGAGACGGCGATGTCTACAAAATTTCAGGGACCAAAATCTTCATCTCCAGCGGTGAGCACGATCTTACAGAGAACATCATCCACGCCGTCCTGGCCAGGACCCCTGACGCCCCTCCGGGCATCAAGGGGATCAGCCTGTTCCTCGTGCCCAAGTTCAGGGTGAACCCGGACGGCTCTCTCGGCCCGTTCAACGACGTCCGCTGCGGCAACATCGAGGAGAAAATGGGGATCCACGGTTCGGCCACGTGCACTCTGAACTTCGGCGATGAAGGCAACTGCATCGGATATCTCATCGGCGAGGAGAACAAGGGGATCGTCTACATGTTTCAAATGATGAACGAAGCTCGGATCGGAGTGGGCATGCAGGGGCTCGCCTTGGGCGCTGCCGCCTACCAGCACGCGCTCCGGTACGCGCGGGAGCGAATCCAGGGAGTGGACGTGCGGCAGATGAAGAATCCCGAGGCGCCGCGAGTCCCGATCATCGAGCACCCGGACGTGAAAAGGATGCTCCTCTTCCAGAAATCCGTGACCGAATCGATCCGGGCCCTTCTTTTCAAGACCGCCTACTATTCGGACCTTGCCAAAGTCCTCGAGGACGAAAAAGAACGCGAAAAGTGTGCGGGCTACGTAGAACTCTTCACGCCTCTGTGCAAAGCCTATGGCTCGGACATGGGCTTCGAGGCCGCGGTCCAAGCCATCCAGGTTTTAGGCGGGTACGGCTACTGCAAGGAGTATCCGGTCGAGCAGTACGCCCGAGATTCCAAGATCGCGTCGATCTACGAAGGGACGAACGGAATCCAGGCCCTCGACCTGCTGGGCCGGAAGATCGCCATGAAGGGAGGCATGCTCTTTCTGAATCTCCTCACCGACATCGGCAATTTTATCGAAGCGAACCGGAGCAACGCCAAACTCGCCCCCTACCTGGAGGCTCTCTCCAAGGCCAAGGATCTGCTGGCCGAGACGACCATGACCTTTCAGACCAAGACGCTGAGCGGGGACATGGCCTATCCGGTCTCTCATGCCACGCCCTACCTCAGGATGTTCTCTGAGGTCGTCTGCGCATGGCTGCTTCTCGAGCAGGCCGCCATCGCCCAAGAAAAGCTCGATGCCCTTCTCAAGGAAAAAGGAGCCTCGGACGAAGCATCCCGAGCGGCCCTCCTCCGCGAAAACGACGAGGCCCGTTTCTACGCCGGCAAGATCGCGTCCATGAAATTCTATGTCACCCAGATCCTTCCCGATGTGGAGGCCAAGGCACTGTCCGTCAAGAGCGAGGACAGGACCGTCCTCGAGGTTGTTCTGTAGCATCCTCCCTTCGAGTTCGGGGACGACCCGGGCGCCGCAAGTTGTAAAAGACAGCCCCCATCGCTTACGATAGAAGAGGCCTTGAGCTTGAGCAAGGCCTCTTCTACTCGCAGGCGTGTTCGCAAGCGGCATTCGCCTTCCATCCCGTCAGGTCTGAAGCCTGTCGGCTTCTCCTGGCCGCAAGCGGAAGCCGGATGCGGGCATCTCGGAGAACGGGTTGTCTGAACCAGCTCTCGCAAGACGTGCAGGAGCCGCGCGGCTTCAACCCTTGAGAAGGTTCCTGTGCGCTTTCCTGGCAGTGCTGGCCTTGGCCCTGTTCCTCCGCCTTCCGTATTGGGCCGCCCTCGATCGTCCTAAAGTCATGTCGGTCGAGGCGCCCGGCGCCGATCTCTTCCAGAGTCCTGCCGTCGGGGCCCAGCGTCTTTACACCCTTCAGGAAAACTCCAAGATTTATTTTTTTCATGAGGAACGAACCGAAGGAGGCGAGGCGTGGGGTCACGTGGCGATCCTCTACAAGCCTCCGCAAGCCATTCTGGAGGAACGCCTCGACGGGTGGATGCCCTTGCAAAGGCCTGACGGCCGTCCTGCCCTCAAGGCTGAAACCTTCGTGGGGCAGGCTCTCGGCCTTCGCACGTTCTACAAGTGGTCGATTCTCTCGCGGCTCCGGCCCTGGATGCGTGACTCGAAGGCCCTTCGGCCCCTTCGCGCTCTCATGCCCCTCAGGGCCGACAAGGCCTTTCATGTCCTCACCATGTTTCTCGTCTCGGTGGGCGTTTATTGCCTGGCCGTGCTCCTCCTTTCGCTTTCTCCCGTCAAAGCCCTCCTGTTCTCCCTTTTGGCGACGAATCTCCTTGGCCTTTCCAACGAGATCGTGGACCTCTTCTCCGGAAGAGGGAACTTCGAGAAAGGGGATCTCGCTGCCAACGCTCTGGGGTCCGCAGGTCTTCTGGTGCCTGCCGGATTCTGGGCCCTTTTGGCCAGAGCCCAGGCCTCCTGGTGCCGCAAAGGCCGCAACCGACTCTCGTAGGAAGGGAGAATGAAACCTTTGCGAGCCAGGGCCGTGCTGCTCGTTCCCGACGGCGTCGGGATCGGCGCTGCACCCGACGCCGCCTTATACGGCGACCAGGATGCTCACAGCGTCCTTCATTGTGCAGAAGCTGTCGGCGGGCTCACCCTTCCCGTGCTCGAATCGCTCGGGCTGTTTGCCCTGCTGAGGCACCCGAAAGGGACAGCCCGGGTCAGACGCGGCGCCTTCTATGGGAAGATGCATCCGTCTTCTCCCGGAAAGGACACGATCACCGGCCACTGGGAGATGATGGGCCTCGTGGTCGACCGTCCGTTTCCCACATTCCCACAGGGAATTCCCTCTGAACTGCTCGATGAAATCCGGCGTAAGACCGGACAGGAATTCCTCGGGGGGTACCCTTCCTCAGGAACGGCCATCCTGGACGCTCTGGGGGAAACGCATCTTCGCACCGGCAAGCCGATCGTATACACTTCGGCAGACAGTGTTCTTCAGATCGCAGCCCATGTGGACATCCTGCCGGTCGAGGCCCTCCATGCCCTATGCTCGCAAGTGCGGGCCATCAGTGCCCCTTGGCGCATTGCGAGGGTCATCGCAAGACCCTTCGTCGGAGGCCCGGGCGGCTTTCGGCGGACGAAGGACCGAAAAGACTTCTCCCTCCCACCTCCGGGGAGGACGTTTCTAGACGACCTTGCATCCGCCGCAATTCCCGTGGCCTCGGTGGGAAAAATCCACGACATTTTCTCGGGGCGAGGCATCTCCTTGGCCCTTGCGGCCGCAAACAACCGCGAAGTCTGTGGCCGCGTCCTCGAGCTTATGGACTCTTTCCCCCACGGCCTGGTTTTCGCCAACCTCAATGACTTCGACACCCTTTACGGCCACCGCCGCGATCCCCGGGGCTATGGGGCTGCCCTTGAGGAATTCGATGATTCCCTTGCCTGTCTTCTCAGCAGGCTCGGGGACCGGGATTTCCTTCTGCTGTGCTCGGACCACGGCTGCGACCCTACGCACCCGGGCACGGACCACACCCGAGAGTCCGTGCCCCTCATTGTTTATTCCCGCTCTGCCCCTGGGAGTTCCTGCCTGGGAGTGCGCCAAACGTTGGCCGATGTTGCCGCCACCCTTGCGGAGTTCTTTTCGGTTCCCTGGAAAGGTGCTGGCACGAGTTTCTTGTCCGACTTGCGAATACCGGTTCGGTGCCTGTGATCGGAGACTGACCTCCCGAGGGGACTTGACACGCAGCGACTTCGTCCGCTGTTGACAGTCTGTAGGCCTTACCATATAGTTATGTATTGAACGCTGAGTCTCACCCCATCGAGACCGGCGTCTCTAGCTCGACCGTGGGCAGGCCCCATCCGGTTTCCCGGCGTCTCCTCATATCCCTCAAAACCAGCTCCATCGGGAACGAACGGCCCCGAACGCATGAAAGTCATTCACGATCTCAAGGAGTACCCCGAGTCCCTTCGCAACACCGTCGCCACTCTGGGAAACTTTGACGGTGTGCACAAGGGACACCAAAAGATTTTTCAAGCTTTGCTCGACGAGGCCGCGGCCTGTTCGGCCCAGGCCCTTGTCGTGACCTTCTTTCCCCACCCCCTAAAAGTCCTTGCGCCCCTCCAAGCTCCCAAGGCCATCACCACCCTTGAAGAACGGCTGCGCCTCGTCCAGGCCTGCGGCATTCCCCTGGTCCTGTGCCTCCCTTTCACGCCGGACCTTGCCCGGGTATCTCCCCAGGACTTTGTCCGGGAAACGCTCGTCGGCACGCTCGGCGTCCGCAAGATCCTCGTAGGCGAGGATTTTCGATTCGGCCGGGACCGACAGGGAGATATCGGCTTGCTGCGCGCAATGGGGAAAAAACTCGGATTCGGCGTCCGCAAGATCCGTCCGCTTCGGCTGGACGGTGAACAGGTGAGCAGCACCCGCATACGGCAGTTGATCCAGGAAGGCCGCGTGCGCGAATCAGCCCGGCTCCTTGGAAGGTACTACGCATTCGACGGCACCGTGGTACGCGGAGAGGGCAGAGGCAGAACGCTCGGCATTCCCACGGCCAACCTGGAGACCCCGTCGGAGCTTCTTCCGCCCAAAGGCGTATACGCTGTCCTCGTTCGACTTGGGGATCGCAGACTCCCGGGAGTGGCCAACCTTGGCACCAAGCCGACCTTCTCCGGTAGAGCCTTTGCGATCGAGGTCCACTTGTTCGACTTTGACGGAGACCTCTACGGCCAATCCCTCCGCATGGAGTTCGTGGACCGCCTGCGGGACGAGCGCCGCTTTGAGACTGTTCAAGAGCTCGTCGAACAAATGGGACGCGACCTTGAGGAAGCCCGCGCTCGGCTCGATCCCAAACGCCTCCCTTTGGTCGAGGGGCGGTAAGGGGAAATGGGCAAACAGCCATTCCTCGGGGATTCTTCTTTGACCACGAAGGAACCTGAGAGGATTTCCCTGTCTGTCCCGGCGTCGGCCGTCGGCACGCGCCTCGACCGGTTTCTCCAGCAAAGCGGCAAATTTCCCTCCCGCCATCAACTTCAGAAGCTCATCGTGGGAGGTCTTGCGAAAGTTGAAGGACGCACTGTGAAGCCCTCGTATCGGCTGCGCGCCACGGACAGGGTCGTTGTCGTTGAGGTTCCTCCTCCTGTCCCATGCCTCTGCAGACCCGAAAAGCTTCCCTTGGAGGTCCTCTACCACGATGACGACCTTGTGGTGGTAAACAAGCCGGCCGGCATGGTTGTTCATCCGGCCCCGGGCCACGCAGGCAGTACACTCGTCAACGCCCTTCTCGACCGTTTCGGAGATCTCTCAGCCGTGGGCGGGGTCCAGAGGCCGGGCATCGTGCACAGGCTTGACAAGGATACCTCGGGCGTACTCGTCGCAGCCAAACGGGACGACGTTCACATCCGCTTGAGCAGGCAGTTCCAGGCCCACCAGATTCTCCGCCAGTACGTGGGCCTCGTCCACGGAAGCATGCCCCATTGGGCCGGTAGAATCGACGCGCCGGTGGGAAGGCACCCTGTCGATCGAAAAAAAATGTCCACCCGCTCGGCTCGCGGCAGAAGGGCGATCACCCACTGGCGGGTTCTCGAGCGATTCCCGGGCTTCTCGCTGCTGCGGTTTCGGCTCGAGACCGGAAGAACCCATCAGATCCGGGTTCACCTTTCGGAAACGGGACATCCCATCCTCGGAGACCATCTGTATGGAGGGAGGACTGTTCGAAGATCTTCCTCTGTCCTATCGGCCGAATTGGCTCACTCCATCCAAAGCTTCGACAGGCTCTTTCTGCATGCGCAGATCCTTGGCTTCCGGCATCCATCCACAAATCGGCCGATGGTGTTTTGTTCGCCCCTTCCCCAAGAACTCTCGGACTTTCTGGGCCGACTGAGGGAGCAGGCACCCCGATGACCAAGACAAAACACGGAGGCGTGCTCTTTTTTCAAGACCCAGACTTCGACCCAGAGGGGTTCGCCATTCACGGTTTTTTTACCCGTCGAGGGGGCGTAAGCAAGCCTCCCTTCGATAGCCTGAACGTAGGCTGGAATTCCGGAGACACCCCCGAGGCGATTCAAGAAAACCTCGAGAGAATTGCTCTAGCTCTGGCCATTCCGACTGGGTCGATCTTTCGGCTCCGGCAGGTTCACGGGACTCACGTGGTTTCTGTGAGAACCATCCCCGCAGCCCACAGACCACTCCCTCCAGAGCACTGGCCAGAGGGAGACGCCCTGCTCACCGGGGAAAAGGGAGTGGCTCTTGCCCTGTCGACCGCGGATTGCCTGCCGGTCTTTCTCCTGGACCCGGCCCGGCCCGCAGTCGGTGCGGTCCATGCCGGCTGGAGGGGTTCGGTTGAAAAGATCTGCCCCGTGGCGATCCGGCGGATGAACCTCGACTTCGGGACCGATCCCTCTCGTCTGCGGGTTCTCATGGGGCCCGCGGTGGGGCCTTGTTGTTATCCGGTCGGACCCGAGGTTGCCCATCGCGCCGCGCTGGCCGCCCCTCGGCCTGATCTGTTCCTCATGCCCCGCTCAGAAGGCGGATGGGTCCTAGACCTGAGAAAGCTCAACGAATGCCAGATCCTTTCCTGCGGCGTGCCGCCAGAAAACATTCGGCACGTGCAGGTCTGCACTTCCTGTCGGCCAGACCTGTTTTTTTCGGTCCGGCGGGATGGGGAGCTAACGGGCCGGCAGATCGCCCTCATAGGACTCAAACCGGGCGGGGCTCACAAGGTTCTCAAGAAAAACCTTTGGACGGCCGATGGTAAAAAGGAGGAGACAAGAGCCAGCGAAGAGCCAAGGGCTTGACACGGAAGGGCTGGTGGAGTAAATTCGAATTGCTGCGAAGACGTCTAGCCCTATACGCTTTTCCGGATTCGCCCTAAGGGTTTCCTTTCCAAGCCTCGAAGCATCTACTCTTGTAGACAAACGTGGAAGCCTGCCCCGCGGGTAGGTGAGGCCGGTAGACAGACGGACGGACATGTCAGACTCTGCTGAAATGGCCATCCCCCACGGGCGCGTTGCAGAGTGCGTCACGCAAGGCAAGAGTGCAATCGACTGACTTCACCAGATCCTTTTTCCCCCGCTTCATGGCGCAAACATCTCTCGAACAACCTTGCCCGTCGGCATCGCCGCGGGTTTGAAGCCAGCCACACAGGAGGCTCGAACGGATCATGCCGAATGGAATTTCCCAGAATTTCATGAACCTCAAAGAACTCAAACAAAAGAAAATCAGCGAGTTGGCCGCCCTGGCGAAGGCCCTCAATATCGAGGGAGCCAGCGGCATGAGGAAGCAGGACCTCATTTTCTCCCTCCTGCAGGCCCAAACGGAAAAAAACGGGCTGATTTACGGCTCCGGGGTGCTTGAGTGCCTTCCGGACGGGTTCGGCTTCCTGCGGGCGCCGGACTACAACTATCTGCCTGGCCCGGACGACATTTACGTGTCCCCTTCCCAAATCCGGCGTTTTAACCTTCGCACGGGTCATACCGTCTCGGGGCAAATCCGGCCTCCGAAGGACTCCGAACGGTATTACGCCCTTCTCAAGGTTGAAGCCGTCAACCAAGAAGATCCAGAGCTCGCACGGGAAAGGATCCTGTTCGACAACCTCACACCCCTTTACCCCATGGAGAAGATCAAGCTCGAGTACGACCCCGAGAACTTCTCCACCCGCATCATGGATCTTCTTGTCCCCATCGGATTCGGCCAGAGAGGCCTCATCGTCTCGCCTCCGAGGTCCGGAAAGACCATGCTCCTTCAGGCCATCGCCAACGCCATCACGGCCAACCACAAAGATTGCTATCTCATTGTTCTTCTCATTGACGAACGGCCCGAAGAAGTTACAGACATGCAGCGCTCGGTCAAGGGCGAGGTCATCAGCTCCACCTTTGACGAGCCTGCCCAGCGCCATATCCAGGTGGCCGAGATGGTGCTCGAAAAGGCCAAACGCCTCGTGGAATATAACAAGAACGTCGTGATTCTCCTCGACAGCATCACCCGGCTGGCCAGGGCCTACAACACCGTCGTGCCCCCGAGCGGCAAGATCCTCTCGGGCGGAGTCGATTCCAATGCGCTTCACAGGCCTAAACGGTTCTTCGGAGCGGCCCGAAACCACGAGGAGGGCGGGAGCCTCACCATCATCGGAACGGCTCTGGTCGATACCGGAAGCCGGATGGACGAGGTGATCTTCGAGGAATTCAAAGGAACCGGCAATATGGAGATCGTGCTGGACAGAAGGCTTGCGGACCGCAGGATCTTTCCGGCCATCGACATCAACCGATCGGGCACACGAAAAGAAGAGCTCCTGATCAACAAGGAAGACCTCAACCGCATATGGATCCTGCGCAAGGTCCTGCAGCCCCTCAATCCGGTCGAGGCCATGGAATTCCTTTTGGACAAGATGCGAAAGACCCGCAGCAACCGCGAATTCCTGGACGCGATGAGCAGTTCGGACCTGTAGCCTTCGAGATCCTAAGTTTGCATCGCCCCGCGATGTTGGCTAAAATAAGTTGTTTGGCGCCGGTTGGTGCACTGTTCCCGACACAAGGAGCCTCGACCATGAAGAAAGGCATCCACCCCAAGTATGAGGAAGCCATTGTCCGCTGCGCCTGCGGAAACGAGTTCAAGACCCGGTCGACGAAGTCCAAGATCACGACGGAGATCTGCTCCAACTGCCACCCCTTCTTCACGGGCAAACAGAAGCTCGTGGATTCCGAAGGCAGGGTGGACCGATTCCTCCGGAAATACGGCAAGAGCTATCAGAAGACGTAGCCTCTTCCCACTCCCCTGTCGGCCTTTCCTTGCCGCTTCATCCGATCTCCGCATCGCCCCGACCGTCTTCCAAAGACCCGTCAGCCTCAGGACAGAGCGGAGGAACCGGACCGAGGGGCGCAGTGCTTTTGTAACCCCAGCAACCCAACAGCCACACGGCCCGTCCTCCCGGAGGGCACATGCTTCGGAACTTCGACGAGGTCGAAAAGCGCTTTGAGGAGCTGACCGCCCGGCTGAGTCGGCCCGAAGTCCTGCAAGACCCTTCGGCCTACAGCCAACTCGCCAAGGAGCGGGCCCAACTTCAAGAGATCGTTTCCCTTCATCGCCAGATCAAGGATTGGACTCGCCAGATCGAAGAAAACGAATCTCTCCTGTCCGACGGAGACGAGGATCTGCGGGAACTCGCCAAACAGGAAATCCAGACGCTGAGCGAGAAGGTGCGCAGGGCGGAGGAACAACTTCGGCTGCTTCTTCTCCCCAAGGACCCCAACGACGAAAAGAATATCTTTCTGGAGATCCGTGCAGGCACCGGTGGCGAGGAAGCCGCGCTGTTCGCAGCAGACCTCTTCCGCATGTACGGCCGGTATGCAGAGTCCAGGAAATGGAAGGTCGAAATCATCGACCGCCACGTGACCGGTCTGCGAGGGCTCAAAGAGGTCATCGCCATGATCCAAGGGGACCGCGTGTACAGCCGACTCAAGTACGAAGCCGGAGTTCACAGGGTCCAGCGGGTTCCCGAAACCGAAGCGCAGGGCAGAGTGCACACTTCCGCCGTCACCGTCGCCGTCCTTCCCGAGGCGGACGAACTGGAAGTCAAGATCGACCCGGCGGACCTGCGGATCGACATCTTTCGTTCGAGCGGCCCGGGCGGCCAAAGCGTCAACACCACAGACTCGGCCGTACGCATCACCCACCTCCCGACCGGGATCGTGGTGTGCTGCCAGGACGAGAAGTCTCAGCACAAGAACAAGGCCAAGGCCATGCGGGTTCTCTCCGCCCGGTTGAAAAACAAAATGGAGCAGGAACAACACGAGCAAATCGCCCGGCAGAGACGGACCATGGTGGGCACGGGCGACCGCAGCGAGAGGATTCGAACCTATAATTTCCCTCAAGGACGGGTCACGGACCACCGGATCGGCCTGACCCTCCACAGGCTCCAGGACGTTCTCGAAGGGGACCTCGATTTGCTGATCGAGCCATTGATCGCCCATTTCCAGGCCGAGGCGCTGCGAGGATCCCAGCCCCTCTGACCGCTCCCTGCGGCCGGATCACAAGGGAAGCTCCGATGACGACCCGAGTCCCCTCCCCTGCCTCCACTTCGACGAGCGCGGAAGGTCGTGAGTGGACCGTGCAGGCCCTGATGGCATGGACCGCGAAGTTTTTCGCCCAAAAGGGAATCGACAATCCCCGCCTGGACGCCGAGGTTCTTCTGGCCCATGCGCTCGGGGAAAATCGGATCGATCTGTACCTGAGACCGGAACGAAAGGTGCCACCGGAAACGTTGGCTGTGTTCAAAGGGTTCCTCCAGAGGCGCCTCCGGCGGGAACCTGTCGCGTACATCACGGGACGGCGGGAATTCTATTCCATTAGCCTGCAGGTGGGGCCTGAGGTCCTGGTGCCTAGGCCAGAGACCGAACACGTGGTTGAACGGGCCTTGGCCGAGGGTAGAAGACTCGATCGGATCGACCCGTTCAGGGTTACCCGGATTCTCGACGTGGGAACGGGGTCCGGGAATATCGCCATCGCTCTGGCCAAGCACTTGCCACGAGCCAAGATCTTTGCTACCGACCGATCGAGGGGCGCTCTCTCTATGGCGAGAAGGAACGCCCTATCGTCCCTCGGGCCGACTGGAGCCATTCGCTTTCTTGAGGCTGACCTCTTCATGGGGCTTCACCCCCAAAAGGCGAGGTTTGACTTGATCGTGAGCAATCCTCCCTACATCCCTTCGGGGCAAATCAACAGCTTGCCCACCGAGGTGCGCGCCTACGAGCCCCGGAGCGCTCTCGACGGCGGAGCCGATGGGATGGATGTCCTCAGGACTCTCCTGTCGGACGGCCCCCGGTATCTGGCGACAGGTGGGGTCCTGGTGTGCGAAATCGGAGAAGACCAAAAGGAACCCCTCCTGGACCTTGCGACCCAAAGCGGATCCTTTGCCTCTGTGGAATTCGAGAGCGATTATGCCGGCAAGCCCAGAGTTCTCGTGGCCCGCGTGGCCCATTGACGGCGCTCGTCCCGTTCTCGGTGGGCCTTGAACCTTTGGAGAGTTCCCCATGGACAAGCTCATCATCGAGGGTGGAAGACGGCTCGAAGGAGACGTCCAGATTTCAGGGGCCAAGAACGCGGCCCTGCCTTGCCTTGCTGCGTTTCTCCTTGCCGAGTCCGGCCAGGCTGTCCTCGAAAACGTCCCTCAGGTCGTGGATATCCGAACCATGACCCGGCTCCTGCGGAGCCTGGGGCTCTCGATCGAGATGCAAGGGCAGACCGTTCGGGCAACCCCAGGAGACCTGAAGCACTGGGAGGCTCCTTACGATCTGGTCAGGACCATGCGGGCTTCGGTACTTGTTTTGGGCCCTTTGGTGGGCCGCTACGGGTTCGCCAGGGTTTCCTTCCCGGGCGGATGCGCCATCGGCGCCCGACCGATCAACTTGCATCTGGCAGGGCTCGAGGCCATGGGCGCTCGCATATCCCTGGATGGCGGGTACGTCGAAGCCAAAGCCTCACGGTTGAAAGGAGCCGAGATCTATCTTGACACCCCGACCGTAACCGGCACAGAAAACCTCATGATGGCCGCAGCTCTGGCCGAAGGAACCACATCGATCGAAAACGCGGCGATGGAGCCCGAAGTCGTGGACCTGGCGGACTTCCTGAACGCCATGGGTGCGAAGATTCGGGGCGCCGGCACCGAACGAATCGAAATTCAGGGCGTCACCCGCCTCTCCGGCGCATGTCACAGGATCATCCCGGACCGAATCGAGGCGGCCACCTATGCCGCGGCGGCCGCCATCACGGCTGGAGATGTCCGCCTCCTCGGAGCACGCAAGGACCACCTCCACGCCGTGATCCAAAAGATGTCCGCGGCAGGCGTCCTTTTCCAGGAGGAGCCCCCGGGGCTTCGCGTAACATCCCGGGGTCCTCTGAAGAGTGTCGACGCCAAGACCGCCCCCTTTCCGGGTTTCCCCACCGACGTGCAGGCCCAGCTCATGGCCATGATGTGCGTGGCCGACGGTTCCAGCGTGATTCGGGAGACGGTGTTCGAAAACCGCTTCATGCACGTGGCCGAGCTCAAGAGAATGGGCGCGGACATCCGCCTCGAGGGAGCTTCTGCCGTCGTCCGGGGGGTACCCGCGCTCCAAGGTGCTCCGGTCATGGCCACGGATCTCAGAGCAAGCGCGTCCCTCGTGATCGCCGCTCTCGTGGCCAAGGGCACGACGGAAATCTCTCGGATCTATCATCTCGATCGGGGCTACTTTGCCTTGGACCAAAAACTGGAGGCCCTTGGCGCCAAGGTCCGCCGCGTCCGCGCCTGAAGGAATCCTTTACCTGGAGGAAAGCCCGGCCATGCAAATCTTCGTCAGCGGCACCCCGGAGTTCGAGGCCGCTTTGGCTGCGCTCGGCAATCGCATTGGATCCCCTGAATTCTCTGAGGTCGAGGACGCGATTCGCAGGGTTCTCCAAGAAGTGCGAAACCGCGGCGACGACGCTCTCATCGAATATACCCGTTTATGGGACGGCGTGGCCCTACGCCCGGACGAGATCGAGGTGCCGAAGTCGAGGGTGGACCAGGCCCTCCAGGCCCTGGACGGTCCGTCCCGGGAATGTCTCGAGTACGCCGCGGCCAGGATTCGGGCGTTCCACGAGCGTCAGAGGCCTTGCTCCTGGCAGTACGTGGACGAGGAAGGAAATGTCCTTGGCCAGAGGGTTACGCCCTTGGCCCGCGTTGGAGTCTACGTGCCGGGCGGGCTGGGCGCTTACCCGTCCACGGTGCTCATGAACGTCGTGCCGGCTCGGGTCGCCGGCGTGGAAGAAATCTTCCTGGTGACTCCTCCCTCGGCCCTGGGTTCCGCTCCCGCCGTACTGGCCGCAGCCAGCCTTTCAGGCGTGAGCAGGGTGTTTCAGGTGGGAGGAGCCCAGGCAGTCGCAGCCCTGGCCTACGGAACCGAGACGATTCCTTCGGTCGACAAGATCGTGGGCCCGGGAAACCTCTACGTCGCAACGGCCAAGAAGCTTGTTTTCGGAAAGGTCGACATCGACATGGTAGCAGGTCCCAGCGAAGTCCTGGTCCTGACGGACGGGACCGCTCAGCCCGAATGGCTTGCTGCGGATCTCATCGCTCAGGCCGAACATGACGAAAACGCCTTGCCCATTCTCGTGGCCACTTCCTCGGCATGCGTCGAGGCCGTTCTGTCGGCCCTGCGAAATCTGATCGGCCAAGGCCCGTGGTCTCGGGTCGCCGGAGATTGCCTGTCCAAGAACGGAAAGGCCTTCGTGGTGCGGGACCTTGAGGAAGCGGTCCGTGTGGCCAACCGGGTTGCTCCGGAACACCTGGAACTCGCCGTCCAGAATCCAGAGTCGCTGCTGCCGGAGATTCGCAACGCCGGCGCCATCTTCCTGGGCTGCACCAGCGCCGAGGCGCTCGGCGACTACGTGGCTGGCCCCAATCATGTCCTTCCCACCATGGGCACCGCTCGTTTTTTTTCGCCTCTCGGTGTATATGATTTCGTGAAATGGTCGAGCGTGCTTCGCATATCCAGCCGGGGCCTCGCGGCCCTCGGGCCCAAGGCCGCAAGGCTGGCCCGCATGGAGGGATTTCACGGGCACGCAAAGGCAATTGAGGTAAGAAAGAAAGGAACGCCTTCGTGAAACGAAAGGTTCGCGCGAACCGGCCCTCCCCCGAAACAAAGGAATTCCTCGGTACGAGGAAGGCCCAGGTCCACAGGAAAACTCGGGAGACAGAAGTCCATGTGGAACTCTGCCTGGACGGCACCGGGCTCTATGAGGTGGACTCGTCTCTTCCGTTTCTCGATCACATGCTTTCTCTTTTCGCCAAACACGGCTTCTTCAACCTCGAGGTGCGCGCCACCGGAGACACGGCCGTCGATTATCACCACACGGTGGAGGACATCGGTCTCGCCCTGGGCAGGTGCTTCCGGGACGCCCTCGGAGACAAGAGGGGCATCCGCCGGTTTGGAGAGGCCTCGGTTCCCATGGTGGACGCATTCGCCTCTGCTGCCGTGGACTTCAGCGGCCGTCCTCATCTCGTTTATCAAGCGGCCTTCTCCTCCCCAAGGGTCGGGGAAATGGACGTGGAACTGTTCGAGGAATTCTTTCGCTCCTTTTCGAATGCTGCCGAGGCCGACCTCCATCTGCGCCTCCACTACGGATCCAACGTCCACCACTGCGTCGAGGCCCTCTTCAAAGCCGCGGCCCGCGCCTGCGACATCGCCAGCCAGATCGAGCCCCGCCAAAAGGGCGTTCAGAGCACCAAGGGGACCCTCACCGCATGAGAAAGGTCGTTGTGGTCGACTACGGCCGGGGCAATCTCCGGAGCGTGCAAAAGGCCCTGGAACTTGTGGGCCTGGATGCAAAGATCACGCGGGAACCGCGCGATCTCGATGACGCTCACGCTGTGGTTCTCCCAGGGGTCGGAGCCTTTCGGGACTGCATGAAAAGCCTGGTCTCCCTCGGCCTCGTCAACCCCCTTGTAAGAGCCATCGAGAGGGGAAAGCCCTTCCTTGGCATTTGTCTGGGCCTGCAGATCCTGTTTGACGAATCGGAGGAGTTCGGCCCGACCCCGGGCCTGGGGCTCCTGGCAGGACAGGTTCGACGGTTCCCGTCGGACCGAGACGGTCTGGCAGGACTCAAGATCCCCCACATGGGCTGGAACACGGTCGATTTGACCCGAGAATCTCCCCTGTTTCGCGGGATCCCTGCCGGAGCTCACTTCTATTTCGTCCATTCGTATTTCGTGGAACCCTGCGACCGAGACGTGGTCCTTGGGCTCACCGAATACGGCGTCTCCTTCGCGTCGGTCGTGCAGAAAGACCGGCTGGTGGCAACCCAGTTCCACCCGGAGAAAAGCCAGAACGCCGGGTTGAGGTTCCTCGCCAACTTCCGAGATTGGATCTCCCATGATTGAAATCATCCCTGCCATCGACCTCAAGGGCGGCAAATGTGTCCGCCTCGTGCAGGGCCGCATGGACACGGAAACGGTTTTTTACGATGATCCGGTCGAAGCGGCGAGGCGGTGGCACGATCTCGGAGCG